>Ga0105045_10006737_pt1 | contig 10164 bp, 8 predicted proteins | sample MAT02_FD_78089 | JGI IMG/M metagenome (GOLD analysis project Ga0105045, IMG submission 78089) | Freshwater microbial communities from Lake Fryxell liftoff mats and glacier meltwater in Antarctica - MAT-02 (megahit assembly) | ecosystem: Environmental > Aquatic > Freshwater > Ice > Liftoff...
AAGCATTAAAAAATTACTTTTAAAAAGCTAATTTCGTAAAAATAGTCAAATTCTAATTGAAACCCATCAAATTCTAATCCATCCAAATTAGAACCAAAGTAAATACTATATTTGGCTATCAATTCAAATCGAATGAAATTCAAATCTATTCTATTTCTTTTTCTCTTCAGCTCCGTTTTTGTTTTTCCTCAAAACAGAACGTTGGATAGTTTGACATTGGTTTTAAGCCAAGTTAAAAACGACCAAGAAAAAGCCACGATATTAAATGCAATTGCCGATCAATACAAAACATCCAACCCTAATTTGATGTTGGAATTTGCGAATAAAGCGTTACAACTTTCTCAAAAAAATAACAATAAAATAGAAGAAGGGAAAGCCTATCTCAACCGTGGAAATGCCAATATAATTCTTGGAAATTATGCTGTTTCGTTTTCTAATTTCAATAAAGCACAAACCATTTTTGAAAATCTAAAGCCAGAGAACGGCAATGAAATAGAAATCAAAAACGGATTGGCAAAAGCATTGGGAAGTATCGGTATTATTTATTCCGAGCAAAGTAATTATTCAAGAGCATTAACATATTATCTTAAATCGGTCAAACTTTATGAAACATTAAATGAAGAAGCAAAATGTGCCAAACTTTACAACAACATCGGAATCGTTTATAAATCACAAAAAAACCATCAGAAAGCACTGCAATATTTTGAAAAAGCACTGAAAATTCAAACGAAATTAAAGGATTCCAATAGCGGAATTACGCAAACAAATATTGCCAACACATCTGTTTTTCAAAAAAATTTCGACAAAGCGTTGGAATTTTACCAATTGGCAAAACAAAGTTTAGACCAATATCCAAACGATAGGGCGTTAGGGGAATGGTATAATAATTACGGATTGTATCACAAACTAACCAATAATCCTGAAAAAGCTGTCGAGAATTGGAACTTAGCCATTGCAACTTTTGAAAAAATTGATGACAAGTTTGGCGTTGCTGATACCTATTTATTAGTGGGTCAACTTGATTTAGAACAAAACAATAGTGTTTCTGCCATCGAAAACGCTGCTAAATCATTGCAATTAGCAAACGAATTACAGATTTTAGAGCAAAAAATGTTGGCTGAAAAATTGCTGAGCGAAGCTTATTCCAAACAAGGAAATACTAAAGAAGCGTTACATCATTTTAAATTATATAGTGTTTTCAAAGACAGTTTGATTAACGAAGAAAATATTCGAAAGTCAGTGGAAACTTCTTTGAATTATGAATTTGAGAAAAAAGAATTACTTCAAAAAGAAACGAACGAAAAGCAAGCGTTGTTGTTAAAAGAAGAAGCTAAAATTTCTAAATATAAAGTGGTTTTTGGCAGTTTAATTGCACTTTTAGTTTTTGGAATTGGGTTTTTAATTTACAGTCGCTCACAACTCAAAAAGAATTTAACCTTACAAAAAGAACTAGCAGAATATGAGCAAAAAGCGTTGCATTTGCAAATGAATCCACATTTTATTTTTAATTGTCTGGGTTCGATTTCTAGTTTTATTGTGAGTAATAGCACAGAATCTGCCATAAAATATTTAGCCAAATTTTCAAAATTAATGCGATTAACATTAGAATATTCAAAAGAATCCTTGATTCCTGTGGACAAAGAAATCGAAAGTTTACAAAATTACTTAGAATTAGAACAATTGCGTTTCAATCAAAAATTTGAATTCACAATCACAAAAGATATTGAAGTGGAAGACGATATTGGAATTCCACCATTATTACTACAACCATTGGTTGAAAATGCCATTATTCACGGCATCGTTCCCAAAAAGGAAGTAGGACTAATTGCTATACATTTTTATATCGAAAATAATCAATTGCTATGTTCAATTAGTGATAACGGAATTGGAATTACTGCTTCAAAAGCAATTAAAGAAAACTCCGTTTCGGTTCATAAATCGATGGCAATTGATATCATTCGTCAACGATTAGAAAAAATAGCTTCCACTACTGGAAAAATAGCAAGTATGAAAGTCGAAGAAATAAAAGAAAACAGTCAAGTGATGGGAACTAAAGTGATGTTAAGTTTACCAATTCAGTTTATAGCACATTTAGAAATAAAAAATTAAGATTGGAGTATTAAGTATTAAGATAACCTGAAAACCACAACCTGCAACCATGATAAAAGCAATATTAATTGACGACGATAGCAACTTACGAAGTGGCATGAAAGGCTTATTAGCACTTTTTGCTCCACAAATTGAAATCATTGGCGAAGCCGATACGGTTGCAACTGGCGTTGCCATTATTGAAAAGGTAAAACCACAACTTATTTTTTTAGACATTCAATTGACTGACGGTACTGGTTTTGATATTTTAGAAAAAATAACCGAAACGCATGGAAAAATAGAAAGCCACGTGGTTTTTATTACCGCTCATGAAGAATTTGCCATAAAAGCCTTTCGATTTAGTGCATTGGATTATTTATTAAAACCAGTTGATCCCGAAGAATTAAAAAAAGTGATTGAAAAAATAAACAAAACGATACTGAAAAACAATGAATTTTCAAATGTAGAATTACTGTTAGAAAATATTAAAAAGCAAACCAATAGTTTTAAACGCATTGCTTTATCGAATTCAGATGGGATTCATTTATTTGAAATTTCAGATATTATTCGTTGCGAAAGCGAAGATAATTACACCAAATTCTTCATTAAAAACAGTAAAACGATTTTAATTTCTAAAACCTTAAAAGAATATGAAGAACTATTGACTGGTCATGGGTTTGAACGCATTCACCAATCGCATTTGATTAATTTGGCTTATCTAAAATCATATATCAAAAAAGACGGTGGCTATGTGATGATGAGCGATAATTCACATTTACCAATTTCACAACGAAAGAAAGAACGGTTACTGAACAATTTAAAAGGATCTAACGAATTCTAAATTACAGGGCTCGAATTCTAAATAGTATAAAAAATAAATAAAAAGACCTTTTATATTTATATCAAATTAAGAAGAACAGCTCAATTTTTAAAATTTATTATTATGAAAATCAATACAATAAAACCACAAATTATGAAAAAATTATTTTACTTTATCTTATTTACATTATCACTGTTTGTTAATGCACAACCACCATCAATTGTGAATCCAACACCTTTGCAAGTTTGCGATATAAACAATAATGGTTTTGCATCTTTTGATTTAACCTCAAAAAATGCTGAGATTTTAGGTTCATTGAATCCAAATGAATATTCCGTAAGTTATCATTTATCTTATTCGGAGTCGATTTTAAATTGGAACATGCTGCCAAGCCCTTACACGAACATTTTACAAGACCAACAAACTGTTTATGTAAAAGTGCAAAGTAATGCAGATCTTAATAGTTATGCAATCACCACATTACAATTAATTGTAAGCAACGCAATACCTATTAATAGTAATATTCCTATTTATAGAATATTTGAAAATCCATTTGATGGTGTGGCATTTTTTGATTTAACAAGCCAAAATGAATTCATTACTACTAATAGTAATTATCAAATAGTTTATTTTACATCACAAGCAGATGCCGAGAGTTTGAATAATCCAGTTGCAAATCCAACTGAATTTATTGGAAATAATTTGCAAACCATTTGGTTTCGTGTTACAGGCAATGTTTCAAATTGCTTCGCTGTAGGTAGTTATATGCTTAAAGTTTTTGACTCTTCTTTAGTGGTTAATATTCCTGATCCAATATTTAAAGCTAGATTATTAGCGTCCTCAACTACAAGTCAAGTTGCTGGAATTGGTGCTAACATTTGGTTTTCCGCAGATGCAAATAGTGATGGCGAAATTCAAGTTTCAGAAGCATTAGAAATAACTTTTTTAAGATTAGGAGGTTGGGTGCTGCCTGATAATCTAAAGATTAATTCGCTTGAAGGTATAAATTCTTTTTCAAATTTAATTCATTTAGAATGTGAGAATAATTTATTACAAACATTGAATTTAGGTTCGTTACCTAATTTATTCTATTTATCGTGCGGTGGTAATAATTTAACGTCCTTAAGTTTACAAAATTTTCCCAATTTAGAAATTTTATATTGCGGAGTAAATCCATTATCAAGTTTAAATTTTCAATCTTTACCTAACTTAAAAACTTTAAATTGTTTTGGTACATTATTAACGTCATTAGATGTTACTCCGTTTACTAATTTAACTAATTTATCATGTAATAATTCTCAATTAACTTCATTAAATGTAACCGGAATGGCAAATTTGGGTAGCATAGAATGTGACTTTAATCAGCTAACGACAGTTGATTTTCAAGGTTTAAATTCTTTGAGTTATTTTACTGCAATAAATAATCAAATTACTTCTTTAAATTTACAAGACGCACCCAATTTAGGAAATGTAATTTTGAATAATAACCTGCTTACTAGTCTTAATGTTGAAGGTTTAAATTTTCTAAATTCTTTAGAATGCAACAATAATTTATTTACAACACTCAGTATCGAAAGTGTTACAGATTATTTTCAAGTATTTAGATGTAGCGAAAATAGTTTGCTAGAAACATTATTTATTAAAAACGGTTTAGATGAATTTATTTGGGCAGCAAATTGTCCAAATCTCGAATATGTTTGTGCCGATGAATCGCAAATTCCAAGTATTCTGACGGGATTTGCAGGCATTTCTACTGATTGTGTAGTAAATACCTATTGTACTTTTTTACCCGGCGGAAATTACAACTCAATTACAGGTAAAATACTTTTTGACGCGAACTCTAATGGTTGCGATGTTTCAGATTTGCCTCAACCCAATATAAGAATTGATATTAATGATGGCATTAACCAAGGTGCAACATTTTCAAGCTTTACAGGAAACTATGGCTTTTACACACAAGAAGGCAACTTCAGTGTAACACCAAGTATTGAAAACCCAGCCTGGTTTACGATTTCTCCAAGTGTAGCAACAATTCCGTTTCCTGATGCCAATAATAATGCGGTTATTCAAGATTTTTGTATTGCTCCAAATGGTTTTCATCCCGATTTAGAGATTGTTATTGCTCCTATTTTTCAATCACGTCCGGGTCAAGATGCCGTATATCAGATTGTATACAAAAACAAAGGAAATCAAACGTTGAGTCAAGTAGATGGAATTACGTTAAATTATAATAATAACTTGATGGAATATATTTTGTCGACTCAATTACCATCAGCAAATAATTTAGGACAGTTAAAATGGAGTTATGCCAATTTGATTCCCTTTGAAAGTCGTAGTTTTGCAGTTACATTTAATATTAATTCAACAACCGATACAAATCCTGTAAATGGTAATGATGTCCTGCAATTTACTACATCAATAGAACCTGTTGTTGGAGATGAAACTGTGTCGGATAATACTTTTGTTTACAACGAAACAGTTGTTGATTTTTTTATAACCAATAGTATTACATGTGTTGAAGGGCCAAATGCATCAACAAGTTCAATTGGCGAATATTTACATTATATCATTAATTTTGAAAATATTGGGGCGGATACTGCAGATAATATTGTTTTAAGAATGGACATTGATGAAACACAATTTGATATTGCTACTTTGCAAATATTAAACGCATCACACGATTGTTATTCAAGAATTTCTGGAAACGTAGCAGAATTTATATTGCAAAATGTTATGCTCGATACCGGAGGACACGGGAATATATTGTTAAAAATAAAAACCACAGAAAATCTATTACAAGGTTCGGTTGTGTCAAATCAAGCTAGAATGTTTTTTGATTATAATTTTCCTTTAGAAACAAACAAATCCGAAACACTATTTCAAGCCTTGAGTATTAAAAACCCAATAGTAGATAAGTTGATTTCAATTTACCCAAATCCTGTGAAAGATTTTGTAAACATTGCTATAAAAGAAAATTCAACAATTAAATCCATTGAATTATATGACTCACAAGGAAGATTATTGTACATACAGATGGTGAATACTACTTCAACTGAATTGAATTTAGCAGAAAGAGCTAGTGGATTATATTTTGTAAAAATTAATACGGACTTAGGAAGTAAAGTTGAAAAATTGGTTAAAGAATAAACATTCAAATTTATTTAAAGTTGGAAACACACGTAATCTTGCGTGTGTTTTCTTGTTTTGTGGACTTTAAAGAAGCTTTGCAAATTTATACAAAATTTAACGAAAACGTTTACGATAAAATTTTAACAATTGTTCAAAATTCCGTAATTTCGCAACAAACAAAGTGTATAATTATTTAATTTTTATAAAACATGTCAAAAACTGCAATATTAAAGTACGAAGGTAAAGAATATGAATTTCCAATAATTGTGGGAACCGAAAACGAACCGGGCATCGATATTGAACAACTTCGAGCCTTAACGGGTGCCATTACGTTAGATCCAGGATTTAAAAATTCAGGTTCCTGTGAAAGTGCTATTACTTTCTTAGATGGAGAAGAAGGGATTCTCCGCTACCGTGGCTATTCTATCGAAGAGTTAGCAGATAAGGCTAACTTTCTAGAAGTATCGTATTTATTAATTTTTGGAGAATTGCCAACGGCAGCACAAATGCAAAAATTTGAAATAAATATTCGCAAATACTCCTTGGTGAACGAAGAAATGAAAAACATCATTGATGGTTTTCCAAGAACAGCTCACCCAATGGGCGTTTTGGCTTCGTTAACTAGTGCTTTAACTGCTTTTAATCCAAAATCAGTTAATCCGCATAATGAAAAGGAAATGTATGAAGCGGTTTGTAAAATCATGGCTAAATTTTTAGTTATTGCCACGTGGACTTTCCGCAAATCAATGGGTTATCCATTAAACTATTATGACAATACCAAAGGATATGTAGAAAACTTCATGCATTTGATGTATGAATTGCCAACTGGTCCGTATAAAATTGATCCGGTTGTTGTAAATGCGTTAGATAAACTATTTATCCTTCATGCAGACCATGAGCAAAACTGTTCTACTTCAACCGTACGGATAGTAGGTTCTTCGCATGCTGGTTTGTTTGCATCAATCGCTGCTGGCGTTTCGGCACTTTGGGGTCCGCTTCATGGTGGAGCTAACCAAGCGGTATTAGAAATGCTAGAAGAAATTCATAATCATGGTGGCGATGTTGCTAAATATGTATTGAAAGCGAAAGACAAAGATGATTCGTTCCGTTTGATGGGCTTTGGGCACCGCGTTTATAAAAACTTTGACCCACGAGCAACGATTATCAAAAAAGCAGCAGATGATGTATTAGAAGCTTTAGGTGTTGAAGATCCGTTATTAGATATTGCAAAACAGTTAGAAAAAGTAGCGTTAGAAGACGAATACTTCAAATCAAGAAATTTATATCCAAATGTCGATTTCTATTCTGGAATTATTTACCGGGCATTAGGAATTCCAACAGAAATGTTTACCGTTATGTTTGCCATCGGCCGTTTGCCAGGATGGATTGCTCAATGGAAAGAAATGAGAGAAAATAAAGAACCAATCGGAAGACCTCGTCAAATTTATGTAGGTTCGCCATTAAGAGAATTTAAAACCGTAGAAAAACGTTAATAAAAAAGATTTTCCTAAAAGCCTTCTGAAAAGAGGGCTTTTTCTATCTTTGACAAAAGCCAAAAACCAAGCTCATGTTACCACTACATATTCAAAATGAAACAGCCAGATTAAGAGTCGTTGTGCTAGGAACAGCCGTAAATAATGGGCCAACACCAACTGTAGAAGAAGCCTATGATCCTAAATCATTAGAGCATATCCGAGCTGGAACTTATCCCATCGAATCCGACATGATTACCGAAATGGAAGCTTTCAATCAAGTATTTAAAAAATATGACGTCGAAGTTTTTCGCCCAGATATTATTCCCAATTACAACCAAATTTTTACGCGTGATATTGGTTTTGTCATTGAAGATATTTTTATAAAAGCAAATATTCTTCCTGAAAGAGAGAAAGAATTAGATGCTATCCAATATGTCATCGACCATATCAATCCAAAAAAAGTAGTTCGTCCGCCCGAAGAAGTGCATATTGAAGGTGGTGATGTGATGTTGTGGAACGATTACATTTTTGTCGGAACATATAAAGGTTCCGATTATAAAGATTACATTACCGCCCGAACAAATATGGCTGGGGTAGCGTATATTCGAGCTTTGTTTCCTAACAAAAAAGTGAAGGAATTTGATTTAGTGAAATCTAAAATTGAAGCACGCGACAATGCCTTACATTTAGATTGTTGTTTTCAACCCGTTGGGAAGAATAAAGGAATTATTTATAAAAGTGGTTTTCGTGAAGAAGCAGATTATGTTTATTTAGTCAATCTTTTCGGAAAAGAAAATTTATTTCACATCACGCGAGATGAAATGTATCACATGAATTCCAATGTGTTTTCTATCGCTCCCGATGTGGTGGTTTCTGAAAAGAATTTTACCCGATTAAACAATTGGCTTCGCGAAAATGATTTTACTGTAGAAGAAATTCCGTATGCAGAAATTGCCAAACAAGAAGGACTTTTGCGATGTTCCACCTTGCCGTTGATAAGAGAATAATTTTTCAAAAAACTGTTATTTATTCGTATATTTGAGACTTAAAACGTACTAAAATGAGCACAGAAACTTCAAAAAAAGAGATTATAGATTGGATTTCTACCTTAGAAGATGAATCCGTTTTATTAACATTAGAAGGCATAAAAAGAAATGCAACGTTTAATTTTGACGAAGAGGTCAAAAAAGGAATTCCTTTGGAAGAGGCAAGAGAACAATCGTTAAAAAAAATTCGTGAAATGTGGAAGAAATCAAGTTAATAATTGATGAAGAAGCTTCTTTATATTTAGATGAATTAATTGAAGTTCTTTATAAAAATGACTATTTTGGCTATATTGAAAGTGCAGAGCGATATGTTTCAAAAATATATAGCTTTATCTTTGACAACCTAGAGACTTTTCCCCCAAAAACAACTCCAGCCGAACTTCAAAAATTTGGTTCTACCTATATTTTTTACAAAATTAATCCGCGGACAACATGGTATATATTTTTTGAAAAACAAAACAATAGTTATTTAGTTTCAAAAATAATTAATAACCATTGCAAAGAAGCGAAATGGTTATAAAATAATGATAAAACAATGAACCAAACCACCAATTCCATCCTTATGATTCGCCCGGTTGCTTTCCGGATGAACGAGCAAACTGCTGTAAACAACTACTATCAAAAAGTAGTAGAAAACACTACTCCAGCTACTGTAAATGCCAAAGCTCAAAAGGAATTTGATGCTTATGTCGAAAAATTACGAAAAGTAGGGGTTAATGTTATCGTGGTGGATGACACACTTGAACCTGATACGCCCGACAGTGTTTTTCCAAACAATTGGATTTCGTTTCATGAAAATGGCGACGTAACCTTATATCCAATGTTTGCAGAAAACCGCAGGTTAGAACGCCGAGAAGATATTTTGGAGCGATTAGAACAAGAAGGTTTTGTAATCAACGAAATCATGGATTATACTTCTGCCGAAGAGGATGGTTTTTTTCTTGAAGGAACTGGAAGTATTTTACTAGACCGCGATAATGCCAAAGCCTATTGTGCTCTTTCGCCGCGTGCCGATGAAGAATTATTCATTGAATTTTGTGAAGATTATGATTTGGCTCCTGTTATTTTTGAAGCTTTTCAGACCGTGAATGGCGAACGAAAATTAATTTACCATACCAACGTCATGATGTGTTTGGCTGAAACTTTTGCGGTAATTTGTGCGGAATGCATCGATGACAAAAAAGAGCGAAAAATGGTTTTAGACAACCTCAAAGCCGATGATAAAGATGTTATTTTAATTACCGAAGACCAAATGAATAATTTTGCGGGCAATATGTTGCAAGTAAAAGGTAAAGATGATAAACGCTATTTGGTTATGAGTAATTCTGCTCATCAAAGTTTGACCAAAGCTCAAATTCAAAAAATCGAACAGCATTGTGAAATCATCAGTTCAAGTTTGGATACTATCGAAGCTTGCGGTGGTGGAAGTGCTCGCTGCATGATGGCTGAGGTGTTTTTGCCTAGGGAGTGAGCTTTTTATATTCCAACGTAAAAATTCCAAATCTAATTCCACCTTTGGGGCTACAGGGCTTCCAAATTTCAAATATGAGGAGGCAAATTCCAATAATTAAAATCCCAAATTCGAAGCGTAAAGGCCTGAATTTGG
>Ga0105045_10006738_pt1 | contig 10163 bp, 11 predicted proteins | sample MAT02_FD_78089 | JGI IMG/M metagenome (GOLD analysis project Ga0105045, IMG submission 78089) | Freshwater microbial communities from Lake Fryxell liftoff mats and glacier meltwater in Antarctica - MAT-02 (megahit assembly) | ecosystem: Environmental > Aquatic > Freshwater > Ice > Liftoff...
CGGATCCTGCACATTTAGCCAATCTCCGTGGATACTCGCCCTTGCTTCAGGTGGAGCCTGGGATCGCCAACCCCGCCATCCTGTTTTGCACGGGCGACCATGACGACCGTGTGGTGCCTGCCCGTACCAAGAAGCTTGCAACTCCCTTGCAGGCCGCTGCACCGCCCGGATCCGGGCCGAAGCTGCTGCGAGTGAAGAGGGGCGTCGGCCACGGATCGGGCAAACCGTCCAGCGCCGTGATGTCGATGGATAGCGACAAATTCATTTCCTGATGATGCTTGCACCCTGACCCCGTCAGACTGAAAGTCGCCGCAATCCTCCCGCAAAAGCTGGTGCCCGGACGCATTTCGGCGCGCCAAGATTCGGGGTCACGCGACGTTGGGGTAAAGAGGGGCTGGGATGGGTCAGATCGAGGCCGGACCAACCTTCGAAACTTTGTGACCCATCGCCGAATTCATCGTAATTGTCTTGTAGAGACAAATTGTCACTTGGGACTTGCAGGTGCGGCTTGAAATAGGGTCCATGACAGGACGATAGTGTATCGCGATACGGATTGGGGGGGGCGATGCAACCGGCGCGCTGGAAGATCTGGCTTATGCTCGCCCCGGCGCTGTTGATCATATTTGGCGTGTTTATCGGAGGTTTGGGGCTGGGGATCAGCCGCAGCCTGAACTACATGCCGATCATCGGGCTGACCGAACCCAACCTTGAGGCTTACCGCAATCTTCTGGCTCTTCCAGAGTTCCTGCCCTCACTGGGAGTCACGCTGTACATAGCCATAGCTTCGACAGCAATCTCGATGACACTAGCTGTCGCTTGCGGACTTCTGCTGCGGCGGTCCTTTGCGGGCAAGCGGCTTATGACGTTCCTGTTTACGTTCAACCTGCCGATCCCCCACATCGTCGGCGCGATGGGCGTCCTTCTGGTGTTCTCGCAAAGCGGCTTTCTCGCCCGGCTTGCGCATGGGGCCGGGCTGATCGAGCGTCCGATGGACTTTCCGGTTCTGGTGCATGACCCCTGGGCCATCGGCATAATTCTCGAGTACGTCTGGAAAGCGGTGCCCTTCATCGGAATCGTGGTGCTGGCGGTGCTGCAATCCATCGGAGACGACTTTGAGGCCGTGGCAAGGACGCTGGGCGCGGGTCCATGGCAACGCTTCCGATATGTCGTACTGCCCTTGATAATGCCGGCGACACTGTCGGTGTCGGTGCTGGTGCTTGCCTTCACCTTTGGCGAGTATCTGATCCCCTATCTGCTGGGCCAGACTTACCCCGAGACGCTGCCCGTGCTTGCCGTCAGGCTTTTCACCGACCCCGATCTCAACAAGCGCCCCGAAGCCATGGCGATGGCCATCGTCATCGCCATCGTGTCGTCGATCATGGTGCTGATCTACATGGCGATTTCGCGCCGCGCTGTGCGGTCTGACTGAATGACAGCGCAAGATGTCAGGTCTTCGCTGCGGCGCAAAGCCCCAAGGCGGCCCGCCAGGAGAGGGATTGGAATATCGGTCGCCGACTTCCTGCGGTGGGCGGCACTTACGCTGCTTGTCCTTTGGCTGCTTCTGCCATTTGTTCCCATCGTCATCTGGTCCTTCAGTTTCCGCTGGACATTTCCCGACCTGCTGCCGGAAACTTGGAGTCTGCGCGCCTGGGGATATATTGCCTCTCCCACTTCACAGGTTGCGTCAGCGATCTGGGATTCCGCGCGCATTGCCTTGTCGGTAACCGTGTTGTCGGTGCTTATCGCCATTCCTGCAGGCCGTGCCTTGGGCATGTATCGCTTTCCCGGCAAGGGGCTGATCGAGTTCTTGATCCTTGCGCCAAATATCGTGCCCAGCCTGACTGTGGCGTTGGGCATTCAGGTGCTCTTCATCCGCTACGGGCTCGACAACACGGCAGCAGGCGTGGTGCTGGTGCATCTGGTAGCGTCGATGTCCTATGCCGTTCTGGTGATGGCCGGGGTCTTCGCAAATTACGATCCCGAAGCGGAAGAGGTGGCGCGAACGCTGGGGGCGAACCGGTTTCAGACGTTCCGCCATGTGACGCTGCCCGCGATCTTTCCCGGCATCGTGGTGGCCAGCCTGTTTTCGTTCCTCATCTCCTGGGATCAGTACGTTTCGACAATCATCGTCGCGGGCGGCTTTGTGAAAACCCTGTCGGTCCTTGTCGTCGCGGCGGCGGGCTCTGGCGATCGGGCGATCACTGCGGCCCTCTGTATTGTCTTTGTCGCCCCCGCCATCTTGGTCCTGATCGTGACTGCGCGATATCTGACCGGTGAGAATGCCGCCGTTGGCGGCTTTGGCCGGTCATGACAAAGCTGCAGCTGACCGAACTCACGCAGACCTACGACCGGGGCAAAAGACCCTCGGTGGATGCACTGAGCCTGACGGTGGAAACTGGCAGGATCTGCGCGCTGCTGGGACCGTCTGGTTGTGGCAAGACCACGACGATGAAGATGATCGCGGGGATCTTGAAGCCAACGGGAGGAGATATCCTGTTCGACGGGGTTTCCGTTCTTTCCGTACGGGCAGAACGTCGCGGTGCGGTGATGGTGTTCCAGAACCATTTGCTGTTTCCCTACATGTCGGTTGGCGACAATGTGGGCTTTGCGCTGAAGATGCAGGGCCAGCCACGCGCCACCATTCGAGCCCGCGTCGATGAAATGCTTGAGATGGTGCAGTTGCCCGGCCATGCGAACAGCCGCCCGCGCCAATTGTCGGGCGGCCAGCAACAGCGCGTAGCATTGGCGCGGGCCCTTATCACCAATCCCAAAGTGCTGTTGCTGGATGAGCCGCTCAGCAATCTTGACGCGCACCTGCGCGACGAGATGCGCAACCTCATCCTGCGCATCCAGCGTCAGCTGGCGATCACCACCGTTTTCGTGACCCACGATCAGGAAGAGGCGGTCGTTCTGGCTGACCATATTGCGCTGATGTTCGACGGCATCCTGCAACAACATGCCACCCCCGAACAGTTCTACGAATGCCCGGTCTCGGAACGGGTGTCGCGATTCTTCGGAAATCCGAACTTCCTGCCCGGGCGCTTGTCGGGCAACCGGTTCGAGACGCCCGTAGGCACGTTCGACGCACCGCGCAGCGCCATGGTTCAAGGCCCCGGTCTGCTTAGCATCCGGCCCGAAGCCATTCGCGTTGTTCCGGGAAACGTGCAACCCGCAGCGAATGAACGCGACGCCCGCGTGCTGTCGCATATTTACGTCGGCACGCACGCCCGCTATACGGTCGACATCGGCGGACATGTGCTGGAGGTCGTCACTGATCCAGAAGCCGCCAGATCCTATGGTGACGGCGATATCGTCCGCCTGCGGTTCCCACCAGAGAAAATCTGGATAATGGCAACCCAAGGTTCCTGACAGGTGGTGACGCGCCCAAGATGCACCTGACCTTTCGCAGACAACTTGTGGGGAAGCGGACAGAGCACCATGTCGTCGCCACAATTCCCGTCGGCCCGGTTCCCCGTTTCCTGGCCGCCGACGAGGGCGCTGTCGGGACACTTAACCGGGGCGATGGTTCGGTCAAACGGATCGATCCTGCAATAAACCTGCCTGTCCTGGCCTTGTCCTTCGGGATGGAGGGTGGCGTTGGGAAATCGCGAGGGGCGCCGGAAAGGTGTGGGTACACGGGACGGCCGTGACTCTAGCCAGGATTGACCCTCAGACGAACAGCGTCAAGACGATCAATGGCCATGCTGTCGGCAGTGGTGCAGTCTGCGTTGCAGGCGGTCTGGTCTGGGTCACAGCGCATGACATCAAGACGGTCCGGGTTCTCGGCTGCGACCCGGATGGGACGCTTGGCGCGCAGTCACACAGAAGCAAACGCGCCTACGGCTTCCTGACCGACAGGGTTATACGGCACCGAGTTTACGCCTTTCGGTGAGACTTGCGGGGCGGTTTGCCATGGGGCTTATGGTTTTCTTGCTTGTTTTCTACTCGGCCTTCCGGGCTAGCCTGGGTAACATCTGCCTTGGCGCCGCGCGTGGAGTGCCGCGTGACTGACGTCAGCTGCTGACTTGGCTCCAGGCCAACGGGTTACCGCCCGACCGTTCCACCCCGACTGATCGCAATGTTCTTCACCTGCAAACTGATCTGGTTGGCGATCCTCAACCTTGACAACTTTGGCCGAAAAGATCGTACAATCTTCACATCGTCTGAAAGTCTGCCCTCAGGCCTGACCCCTTCCCGGCTCCTATCACCCAGCCACGGTAAATCCCGCCGAGCCCTTCCCACCGCTCGATGGGTTGGTGCAGGCCGATGTCTGCGTCACCGGTGGTGGCTTTACCGGCATCAATTCGGCAATCGAGCTGGCCGAGCGCGGACTGTCGGTCGTGGTGCTGGAACAGAACCGCATCGGTGGGGTGCGTCGGGGCGCAATGGCGGGCAGGTCACCGTGTCACTGTCGGGCGATGGTGCAAAGGCGCGCGAATTTCGCCGGGTAATGGGGGATGCGACCGACGAGTACGACTGGGCATTGCGCTGGCGGGGCCATATTAGCATCCAGGCGCGGGTCGCACGGTTCGGCATCGCCTGCGACCGCAAGCACGGGCATATCCAGACTGCGACCAAACCCACCCATGTGACCGCGCTTCACGCCCTGCATGACGAAGCCCACGCCCGCAGCTTGGCGGCCGATGTCGAATGGTTAAAGGGCCACGCGATACAGGGTATGGTTGAAAGCCCGCTGTACCTTGCGGGCCTTGTCAACCGCCGCAACACGCATCCGCATCCGCTCAACCTCGTACTGGGCAAGGCGCAGGCGGCATCACCGCCACTGCGCCCCCGTCCGAACAGGCGGCCCGCGCCATCAACCCGCAGGATCCGGCGATCTATGACAACCGGTTCGTGCAGTATTATCACCGACTGACGGCCGACCGCCGCCTGATCTTTGGCGGCGGTACGAGCTATTCGGGGGCAGACATCACCGGTATCGCCGACACCCTGCGTCCGTCCATCGAGGCGGCCTGTCGTCGCCTGAAGGGCATCGCCATCGTCTACGACTGGTTCGGACAGGACGGCCTCATCATCAACCGGGTCCCGCACCTTGGCCGGATCGGGAGGAATCTGTTCGACGCCGAGGGCTATTCCGGCCACGGCAGTGACCCGTTGCCGTGTTGCCTCGAACACCCCGCCGGATCGCCGCCTTCAGGCCGATGCGTGCGTCCGAGATCACCAGCTTCAGACCGCCCAGCCCACGGGCCTTCAGACTGCGCAGGAACTCGGTCCTGAAGGTCTGTGCCTCCGAGAGACCGAAGGTCAGGCCGTTCGCCATCGTGCTCAAACCAATCATGGCAGGCTCCTGCATGGCAAGGGGGTTGTTCAGCTTTTGCATCTGGTCGGCTGCGGCCATGTATCGGGCGTCCGAGATGCGGCGTGATAGCCGCGCGCCCTGATGAAAGCCCGCGTGGATCCGGTCCCGATCAATAACGCGCGCCTTGATGCGCTTCGGTCCGAACGGGGTATCGCGATCAATTTCCGTCAGTTTGCCATCACCTCACGTCGCGCAGGACGCGCGCCTTAGGCGCGACGTAACCTGCCATCTCGTTTGGCCGATCATTGCGGATCAGCCGTTGTTCTTGGTTCAGGCACGCGCCGCCTGGCAGCTTTCCCCCGATCTGCGCAATGCTCAGACGGCTTGCCCTTGCCGCGCTTTACATATGGCTTCTCGCAGGTCGGCGGCATCAGACGCGCGTCGTGCGCGGGCTTGCCCGGTTCCCGCGCCCGGAAATGTGCGCCCGAACAGGCCCTTCGGCCGACCAGACCGGGGCCAAGATCAGCGAAGAAGGCGAGAAGGTGCCCCAGCTTGATCTGTCTGCGCAGAACAGTGCGCTTGGCCTCATCGACCGCGTTTTTCGCTACGATTGATCGACTGGATCAATCGTTTAACGCTCGAACCCTGAAAAACCGACTTGGCCAAGTCGAGGCCAACTGTGCTGATCTCTCTCACAGATGGCTCCTTTGCTCGGGGACTTTTCGACAACTCCACTCTGGCGCATCGCGATGCCGGGAGCGGGAGCCATCCACTCGATCAAAGGCGCGCTCGTGTCCCAGGGTCGCGCTTGAGGCCTGCAACACCTTCACCGAGATTTCGCGGCTGCCAGCGCCAGACCGTGTGCTTCGACGTGCGGGCGCGCCGCATGATCTCGAAGGTGCCGTGACCGTCAGCCGTCGTCGGCACGATCTCGGCCCGCCAGACAAGCTTGCGCGCCAAATTGCGGCTGGTGATCAGAGCTTGAAGCTCTGAGCGCGCGGCGGGGCCAGGGTAAAGGCAGATGTCCTCGCGTCTCATGCCCCGAATATGGCACACTGGACTACCGCTGGACTTCTTGTGTCGGGTGGCCAACACTAGGCGACCGGAGTCAGCAGGGGCAGCCCGGCGAAATGCGCCGTCAGGTTGTCGCGCATCAACTGGCCCATCGCGCGGCGGGTGGCGACCGTGCCGCTGGCATGGTGCGGCTGCAAAAGGACGTTCGGCAGGACTGTAAAGCGCGGGTTCAGCGCGGGTTCCCCCTCGAACACATCCAGCGCCGCACCGCCAATGGTGCCCGCCTCCAACGCGTCAAGAAGTGCGCCTTCGTCCACAGTCTGCGCCCGGCTGATGTTCACCAGCACCCCCTCCGGCCCCAGAGTCCGCAGCACATCGGCATTCACGATGTGCCGCGTGGCTGCATTGGCGATGGCCGTCACGATCAGGAAATCCGACCGCGCCGCGAGTGCCACCGGATCGGGAACGAATGCCCAGCCGGGCGTGTCTTTCGAACTTTGCGCCGAATAGGCGATGTCCATCCCGAACCCCGCCAGCCGTGTGGCCACCGCCCGCCCGATCCGCCCAAGACCGAGGATGCCCGCCTTTTGCCCCCAGACCCGGCGTTGCAGGGGATACGACCCCTTCGCCGCCCAGTCGCCCGACCGTGCCCACCGCTCGGCCCCCACCACGCCCCGAGCGAAGGCCAGCAACATCGCCACCGCCAGATCGGCGCAATCCTCGTCCAGCACGCCCGGCGTGTTGGTCACGGGGATGCCGCGTGCCCTTGCCGCCGCCATGTCGACCGCGTCATAGCCCACGCCATAGACGCCTATCATCTCCAGCCGGGGACAGGCCGCGATCATGGCCGCCGATGCCCCCAGATCGCCGCGCGTGGCGATGGCCCGGATGCGCGACCCCACCTCGGCCAGATGCGCCGTGCGGTCGGGGGCCAAGTCGTGGCGGTGAACGGTAAAGGCTGCGTCCAGTGGTTCCTGATCCCAGACCGGATAGGCGCCGACCTGCAGGATATCGGGTTTGGTCATCAGGTACTTCCACGGCGGCTTGACAGGTTATGTTAACGATAACATAAACGCAGGGTCGGCGCCTTGTCGAGGGGAAATCGGGGGGAAATCTGGCGATGTCGACGGGACTGCGGATGTTCGATCTGACCGGGCGGCGGGCGTTGGTGTCGGGGTCGTCGCAGGGGATCGGGTTCGCTTTGGCCAAGGGCATGGCGGCGGCGGGGGCATCCGTGGTGCTGAACGGGCGAGACGCTTCGCGGCTGGCGGCTGCGGCGGCGGCCATTCCGGGGGCGGCGACGCTGGCCTTTGATGCGACCGACCATCAGGCGGTACGGGCGGCAGTCGACGGGTTCGAGGCCGACGTTGGCCCCATCGACATCCTTGTGAACAATGCAGGCACCCAGCACCGCGCGCCTTTGGAAGACTTCCCGCCCGAGGCGTTCGAGCGTTTGTTGCAGACCAACGTCGCAAGCGTGTTCCATGTGGGCCAGGCCGTGGCGCGGCACATGATCGGGCGGGGCAGAGGCCGCATCATCAACATCGCATCGGTCCAGACCGCGCTAGCCCGCCCCGGCATCGCGCCCTACACGGCAACCAAGGGGGCGGTGGGGAACCTGACCAAGGGCATGGCCACCGACTGGGCGCGCCACGGGCTGAATTGCAACGCCATCGCGCCCGGGTACTTTGACACGCCGCTGAATGCGACCCTGGTCGCCGACCCGGCGTTCACGACGTGGCTGGAAAAACGCACCCCAGCCGGGCGGTGGGGGCAGGTCGAGGAACTGGTGGGGGCCTGCATCTTTCTGGCATCGGATGCGTCCAGTTTCGTCAACGGGCATATCCTGTACGTCGATGGCGGGATCACCGCGTCGTTATGACCCTGCGGTTGGTCATCATGGGCGTGGCGGGTTGCGGCAAGTCTGTGATGGGGGCGGGGGTGGCCGCGGCACTTGGCGTTCCCTATCGTGATGGGGATGACCTGCACCCGGCAGCGAATGTCGACAAGATGCGGGCGGGCCTGCCGCTGACCGATGACGACCGCTGGCCATGGCTGGACGGCGTGGCCCGGGTGCTGCGGGACGGTGCGCCGGTGATCGTCGGCTGTTCCGCCCTGCGCCGCACCTACCGCGACCGCATCCGCAACGGGGCGGGCGGGCCGGTGCGGTTCGTGCATCTGGCGGGCAGCCGGGCGGTGATTGCTGAACGCATGGCGCTGCGGACCGGGCATTTCATGCCCTTGTCGCTGCTGGACAGCCAGTTCGCGGCGCTTGAGCCGCCAACGGCGGACGAGGCGCTGACGGTGGACATCGACCAACCGCTTGCCGTGCTGGTGGCGGCGATTGCTGCGGACGCAGGGGTAAGGCTGTGACGCCAAGTCAGCAGCTCCGATGCCGCATATCGCGATGACCGGCCCCCGCAAGCCCCCGACGATGGCCGATGTGGCCCGCGTGGCGGGCGTGTCGCCGATGACCGTCAGCCGCGCCTTCAAAAGCGACGCATCGGTCAGCGACGCCACGCGGGCGACGATCATGGCGGCGGCAGAAACGCTTGGCTATGTGTTCGACGCGACCGCGTCCAACCTGCGATCACAGCGCACCGATTTCGTGGCGGTCACCATCCCTTCGATCAACAACGCGAACTTTGCCGATACGGTGGGCGGTCTGTCCGACGGTTTGCAGGCGCGGGGGCTGCAGATTCTGCTGGGCTACACGAACTACGACATCGCGGAAGAGGAACGCCTTATCGGGCAACTGCTGCGCCGCCGCCCCGAGGCCATCGTGGTGACCGGCGGCAACCATACGCCGCGCGCGCGGCGGCTGCTGCAGAATGCGGGGATCCCGGTGATCGAGACCTGGGATTTGCCGCAAGTGCCCATCGGCCACGTCGTCGGGTTTTCAAACGCTGCCGCCGTTCGCGGGATGGTCGATCATCTCGTGGCGCGGGGGCTGACGCGGATCGCCTTCATCGGCGGCGATGCTGCCCGCGACACGCGGGGCACAGACCGGCGCGCAGGCTTCATCGCGGCGATGCAGGCGCATGGGTTCGACGCAGGCCGCCTGATCGCGGCGGGCGCGCCGCCGATCTCGATGCGCGAGGGGGCACAGGCGATGGCGCGGTTGCTGGATACGATGCCGGATACCGAAGGGGTGATCTGCGTGTCCGACCTGTCGGCATACGGTGCGCTGACCGAATGCCAGCGGCGGGGGGTGGACGTGCCGGGGCGGCTGTCGCTGGCGGGGTTCGGGGATTACGAGATCGGGGCGGTGTGTGTGCCGACCCTTTCCACGATCAACCCCTTTCCGCGTGACATCGGGGCAAGGGCAGCGGCGCTGATCCTGGATGTGCTGGATGGTCGCCAGACTGCCCCTGCCCGGATCGAAGTGGTGCCGGAACTGCTGATCCGGGGATCAAGCAGGTAGACGGTCGCCCTGGCTTGCAAGCAGGGCCGCCTCGACATTTGGCTCATCGGCGACACCGTGCTGTCCGTGCCGGTCCAATGCCGCCCGCACGTCGGGCAATGCCCCCGCCAGATACAGCGCGACGCCCCGTCGCCGCGCCTTTCTCGCAAGCCCCTCCAGCAGGTTTGCACCGGTGGAGTCAAGGGACGGCATGGCGGCGAGGTCAAGGATCAGGACACGGTGAGTGTCCCCGATATGGTCCAGTACCGACCCGACCGAAGCGGCGGCACGGAAGAACAGCGCCCCCGAGATGTGGTGTATCACCACCTGCGGGTCGGATACCCGTGCTGCGTCATAGCTGGTGCGGCGGTCGGCCCGGTCTTCGGCGACGTAGGGCATTTCGGTGGTGACGGCGGCGGCTCGGCTCATCCGGTGGATGAACAGCACCGACCCCAGCAGGAACCCCGCCACGATGGCCTCTGTCAG
>Ga0105045_10006739_pt1 | contig 10160 bp, 8 predicted proteins | sample MAT02_FD_78089 | JGI IMG/M metagenome (GOLD analysis project Ga0105045, IMG submission 78089) | Freshwater microbial communities from Lake Fryxell liftoff mats and glacier meltwater in Antarctica - MAT-02 (megahit assembly) | ecosystem: Environmental > Aquatic > Freshwater > Ice > Liftoff...
ATTGCAAAATTAAATCCTCACATACCCACAGAAGCACAGGATGCAGCCGTTCAAAAGGTTTTGCGAATTGCTTCTTCCGATTTGTTGTTCAACAACGAGGAGTTCCACAAATTTTTAGTAGAGAAAGTAAAAATTCCATATCAGAAAGACGGCTACGAAAGAAGCCACGAGGTTGCATTGTTTGATTTTGAAAACGCAAACAACAATCAGTTTTTAGTTGTCAATCAATACACCATTATAGAAAATAATCAGAACAAACGACCTGATGTTTTGCTTTTCGTTAATGGAATTCCCTTGGTAGTAATGGAGTTGAAAAATGCAACCGATAAAAACGCAAACCTTCGCAGTGCATACAGTCAGATTCAAACATACAAAGCAATTATTCCTTCACTGTTTACTTACAATGCCATTTGCATTATAAGTGATGGATTAGAATGTAAAGCAGGTAGTGTGTCGGCAGATTTCGGCAGATACATGACTTGGAAAACAAGCGATGGAGTAAAAGAAGATTCCCGTTTCAAACCACAATTGGAAACTTTGATAAAAGGAATGTTGAACCCTTCTACCCTTTTAGATTTGGTTCGCAATTTTATTGTGTTTGAGAAAACAAAAAAGGAAGATGCAAAAACAGGATTGACACAAATTTTTACAGAGAAAAAACTTGCGGCTTATCATCAATACTATGCAGTAAATAAAGCGGTGCAAAGTTCTATCAAAGCATCGGGAGTAAACGGAGACAAACGAGGTGGTGTGGTGTGGCACACACAAGGAAGCGGAAAAAGTTTGTCAATGGTTTTCTTTTCGGGCAAACTGATTACAGCACGCGAAATGCAGAACCCGACCATTGTTGTAATCACTGATAGAAATGATTTGGACGAACAACTCTTTGACACATTCGCTGCATCAAAACAATTGTTACGACAAGAACCAGTGCAAGCACAAGACAGAGAACACTTGAAAGAGTTGTTGAAAGTCGCAAGCGGTGGAATTGTATTTACAACGATTCAAAAATTTTTACCCGAAGGAAATAAATCGGAATACGACCAGTTAAGCGATAGAAAAAATATTGTAGTAATTGCAGATGAAGCACACAGAACACAATATGGTTTTGAAGCAAAATTGATTGACGAAAAAGATAAGACAACAAAAGAAGTAATCGGAAAACGAATTGCTTTTGGTTTTGCAAAATACATGAGAGATGCTTTGCCATCGGCTACCTACATAGGTTTTACAGGCACACCCATTGAAGGCACTGATGTAAACACACCGCAAGTATTCGGGCAGTATGTAGATGTGTATGATATTTCACAAGCAGTTGCAGATGGTTCAACCGTAAAAATTTATTACGAAAGCAGATTAGCAAAAGTAAATCTTGACGAAGATGGCAAACGATTGATTGAGGAGTTTGATAAAGAGTTAGAGCAAGACGAAGAAATTACAGAGAAGCAAAAAGCAAAAGCGAAGTGGACTAAGTTGGAAGCCATTGTAGGCAATCAAGACAGAATAAAAAATTTGGCAAAAGATATTGTTACGCATTTTGAAAAACGCCAAACAATATTTGAAGGCAAGGCAATGATTGTAGCCATGAGCAGAAGAATTGCAGCCGACATTTACAGAGAGATAATTGCATTGCGACCAGAGTGGCACGATGCTGATTTAGCCAAAGGTGCAATCAAAGTAGTAATGACAACCAAGAGTGATGATGGACCTGAAATTTCAAAACATCATACATCAAAACAACAGCGAAGAAATTTATCGGACAGAATGAAAGACCCTGCCGACCCGTTGAAGTTGGTTATAGTTCGTGATATGTGGCTCACAGGTTTTGATGCTCCCGTTTTGAAAACGCTTTACATTGACAAGCCAATGAGAGGACACAACTTGATGCAAGCCATTGCAAGAGTAAATCGTGTGTTCAAAGAAATTAAAGGCGGTTTGGTGGTTGACTATTTAGGTATTGCAACCGATTTGAAAAAAGCACTTTCATTCTATTCTGATGCAGGTGGCAAAGGCGACCCGACAGAAAAAATTTCGGAAGCAGTGAAAGTGATGATGGAGAAATTGGAGGTGGTGAAGCAAATGTTTAATGAAAGCAGTAAAACGCAGAATGATATTTTGGTGGAAGAACCCGAAGCGTATTATGAGAACAGTTTGAAATTTAATTACCGTAGATTTTTCACTGGAACACCACAAGAGAAACTCTCCATCATTCTGCAAGCAGAAGAACATATTTTAGGATTGCAAGAAGGCAAAGACCGTTTTGTAAGAGAAGTAAGTTTATTAAGTCAGGCACTTTCAATTTGTATTTCAAGAGATGAAGTGCAACTACACTTAACAGAGATTGCATTCTTTCAGGCAGTGAGAGCAAGATTGGTAAAGTTTGAAGGAACAGGCACAGGCAAGTCAGACATTGAAATTGAAACTGCCATCAAACAAATTGTTGATGAAGCATTGAGCAGCGACAAAGTAGTTGACATTTTTGATGCCGCAGGAATTGACAAGCCCGAAATTTCGGGACTATCAATTTTGTCAGACGAATTTTTGTTGGAAGTAAAAGGAATGCAACACAAAAATCTTGCATTGGAATTGCTAAAGAAAATTTTGAATGATGAAATAAAAAAGGTTACCACTAGAAACTTAACTAAAGGAAAAGCACTTTTGATAATGCTTGAAACAGCATTGAAAAAATATCAAAACAATCTTTTGACAACGGTAGAAATTATTCAGTTTCTTGTTGATGAAGTTGCGAAGAAAGTGAAAGACGAATATGCAAGAGCAGAAGAATTAAAAATGACTGTTGATGAAATTGCTTTTTATGATGCACTTGCAGAAAACGAAAGTGCTGTTGATGTTTTAGGTGATGCACAGTTGAGAGAACTTGCTTTGGAAATTGCCGACAAGGTAAGAGCCAACGCAACTATTGATTGGACAATAAGAGAAAGTGCAAGAGCAAAAATGATGGTGTTGGTTAAGCGGACATTGACCAAATATGGTTATCCACCAGACAAACAAGCAAAGGCAATTGAAACAGTTTTGAAACAAGCAGAATTATTAGCAAACATTATCGTGAATTAAAAAGCCAACGCATTTGGTCATTATTTCAGCGAGTATTTTTTCCGCCCCACCACCAACTCATTCCCGTTGGCCGTCATTTTAGGCCATTCCGTCCAGCTATTTCCGGCCAACCAGCAGCCAATGATTGTCCACGCTTTCTACCTTGAGGTGGTGGACTCCGTTGCGGTCAAACAATTGGCGCAGGCTCGATTCATCAAATTGTTGGCGGCACTGCGGGTGGGTGTTGCGCCCTTTGGCCACCGATACAAACAGGAACCGGCGGGCCACGCGGCAAAGCTCAGTCGCCACGGCCTCGGGATCAGGGGCGAAATCCAGGATCTGCAAGGCGGCCACCACGTCAAAGTGCTGCTGGTGGAAGCTGGTCAGGTCGAACGGGGCCGAAAAAATGCTGCGCAAGTTGGCCACTCCCCCGCGCTGCACGGTCTGCATCAGCTCGGCGTGGCGCTGCTCCGGCTCGATGACGGTGGTCATCAAAAAGGGGAATTCCCCCAGCAATCGCCACAGGAACAGGCCGTGGCCCGCGTGAAGGTGCAGCAGGTTGTCGGGCCGGATGCCGTTGAGGGCCCCCAACATTTTCTCGTGCAGGGGCACGGGCACCGTTTGTTTGAAACGGTGCATTTTAAAACCGTGGTGCAGGCCAGCCTCCAGCAGGGTGCTCATTTCTTGCTGGGTCAGTTCCTCAAATTTCTTTTTGGCCAGCGGCTGAACCGGATCGGGGAGATACTGGCCGTTTCCGTTCAATAATTTGCCCCGCACATAAGCTGCGGCAAGGCGTGTGTGGTAGCTACCCGGCAGAGTAGGGGGCATGGTCATGGAATTTTCAATAAAATTAACCGAAAAAACCAAAAGGGCCAAACACAAACGGCAGAAACCAGCGGTTGGGCAACAAAAAGCCCGGCCCAAGGGGCCAGGTCTTTGCGCATTAGGAAGTATGCAACACGATGATCATTGACAACTACGGCGCAATTCTTTTCCGCTTGCCGGGTTTGGGCGCGGCACTGGGCACGTTCAGGTCGGACATATCATACTTGACCATGACATATTTCTTGTTGCGGTTGATGACCAGCACTTGGTGATTGGCCAGTGCTTCCACAAATTGATCCATAATGGGTAGAGGGTGGTTTTTCATGACAGCGGCGCGGTTTTAGGGTGTTTGACTAATTAATATTAACTGATTTATGAAAAAAAGTGGACAAACGCCTCAATTTGTGAGGCTTAGGCTTGTAAATAATTAATTATTTTCTTACGTTTGCAGGACAAAGATAAATCATTAAAATTGAAAATCAATATTAATTAAATAAATTCAATAAAAATTTTTAATTTATGATGCTCAACCTTGTCAGCCAACGGCTCTCGGAAATTATCGACCAGTTCGCCGAGGGCAACGAAAAACGCTTTGCCGAATCGATTGGGGTCAAACCAGCCGTCATCAACAACTACACCAAGGGCAAGCAGCAGAGCAAGCCCGGTTTTGAGGTGTTGCAAAAGATTTGCGATACTTATCCAAGCATTAATATTGAGTGGCTCATCAATGGCAAGGGGCACTTGGTCAAGGGACGCGACCAGCCCACCGAACGGGTGCTGATCACCACCCAAGACACCAGCGGCAACATCAGCGTGCCGGTGATCAACCGCCGGGCTGCGGCCAACTACCTGACCGGTTATCAGACCCAGGAATATTTTGAGGAATTGGATGCCATCAACCTGCCCAATGGGTTTGTCCGGGGCAAACAGTTTTACGCCCTCCAAGTGAGTGGCGACAGCATGGAGCCCACCTTGTATGACAATGACTACGTTATTTGCCATTCAGTGGAAAGAGCGGACTGGGAATACATCAACGACGGCGAGGTGTGCGTAGTCGCCACCGAAGAGCGGGGGCTGCAGGTCAAGCGGCTCCGCAACCGCTTCAACAGTGGCTACGTGGCCTGTTTGTCGGACAATAAAAAACATTTGTCCTTCAATTTAAGCACCGATGAATTGCTGGAAATCTGGCGGGTCAGTTGGAAACTATCCACCAACCTTTCGGACAATTCGGGCCTGTTCGAGAAATTGGCCGAGATCGAGTCGCGGCTCGAGCGCGTGGAGCGGCTCAAAACCCGGTAAATTTCAGCCAATGGGGTGGTGCCGGTTTTGTTTGGCTCGGCCCCCGGTTTGACGGTTCAATCGGCCCATTTTTGCCCGCAGTCGGCGGGTGTCGGGCCGTTGCTGCTCCGCGTGCGTTGGCCAAAGATCAATGCAAGGCCCTATTCTTGTCCAATCCACCAGGCCACCACGGCCCAAGTGTCGCCGTTGGTCGGATCAGTGTATTGATGGATGATTTCCCACCCATAGCGTTGGTGCGCACCGAGCGATCGCAGGTTGCGCAGGCTCACCTCGGTCACGACCAGATCATAGCGATCCTGCAACTGGTCGCGCATGGCCGCGTAGAGTTGGCCGATCAGTCCCTGGCCCCGGTGGCCCGCGCCCACGCACACTTGGCCCATCAGGCAATGGCGGTATTGCGTTACCCGTCGGCCCTTGTAAATCAAATCACCCACCATCGCCGCAAAAGGGCCCAACAATGGCGATTCGAGCGCAAAATTGGGCGGAGTAGGCAGGCAATAGCCAACTACTTGATCCCCGGCTTTGGCCACCACCAGCGGCTCAACGGCTTGCAGGGCCTGCAAAAATGCTAGGGGATAAGCAAAACTCAAAAAACCTTGTTCCGGCCAGCCGTGTGGATCGGTGTTTTCTTGCAGGTTTTGGTGCAATAAATGCCATACGCCCACCACATCGTTGGGTTGGGCGGGGGAAATGGTCAAGGGAATGGTCATGAAAGTTGGGTGAAACTAGGGTTAAGATACCCTAATGAAATAGGTTTTCGACTAACAGTAAAATTAACCACTAAAAACCAGGGAAATAAATCCGATTAATGGCCAAATCGCCCCTATTTAGACAGTTTTGCGCTTTAGCCAACGAGAAAATGGGTATGGAAAAATAATTGATCGTATCAAATGATCCACGAACCGGATCGTACAGAACGTTGGCAATTGCTGGTTCGCTAAACTTTTAAACACAACCGTTTTTCCATTGAATTATCTACAAACTATAAAAATAGCATCAATCTAAATTGGCTCACCTAAAATAGTGACAGCGGCCAACCAAGGTGGATCGCGGATCGCTGGCACTTGGTGATGGCGGTGTCAGCATAAAAATATCGTGGCGTGATCTTGCCTGATTCCGGCCAAGCGGTTCATTGCGAAGCAAATACTTATTTTCGGTATTTTTCAAGATCAATCGTGATGCGTCCAGCGGTGATCAGCGCATTGGGATACTGCGTCTTGAGTTCGGTGCAGAGCCGGTAAGCCTCGTATTTATAGAAAAAATTGCCTACTTTAACCTTGTAATTGGGCTGTGCATAGGTCAATTCGGGGCGTTCCAGTGGGAGGGTATAGCGAAGGTTGGTCATCATCCGGTCGGCTTCTTCACGGCTGCCCCCCGAATATACCTGCACCCAAAATCCTTGGGCGAACCGCAAGTTTTTATTGTTTTCGGCCATTTCGGCCCGCAGGCGAGTCAGCTCCGGGCCAATGTCGCCGGTGAGCCGGGCCGTATTGGGCGCATTGACCAACACATTGACGGCTGGATCGGCATTGGGCCGCACTACTGGTGAATATTTGATCCGGTATTGGCTCAAATCCTCTTGGTACTTGCCAGCGGCAGTATTGGCGTTGGGTTGGGTGGATTTGCAGCCCTCCAGCCCAAGCATGAACAGGCTGCCCAAAACTAGGGCCGGAACGGTCGGCAAGGAGGTGGTCTTTGACATGGTCGGCAATGCTGGTTAACTAAATAGCTCCAATGGGCAACTCACCAAAAATACACCAAGATAAAATGATGTTGGCAGTTTTTGTAGTAATAAATTGATTTTCAAAGGTTTGATTTCCACTTGCGCAAACCGATTTTGGTTGCGGACAAAAAACTGGCTGGGCCAAGGCGGGGTTTATTTGTTCAATAAAACCCGGCCCGGAAGCAAACCGATTGGCAAATTTAGCGCTGCCATTGGCCAATTCCAAATGGGGCGCACTACCGCCGCCCGGCCCACCCAACTGCCCGATCAGGCCTGTCGCCCCAGTACTTTGCCGAACGCCGCTGTTTACAAGCGCACGGGACCGTCGCCCACCTGATCGTGGATGTAACGGCCATTTTCGCAGAGTGGCGCCAACTCTTCCGCGATGAAGCTTTCCACGGCTGGGGCATCGGCCGCCGGGTACAGCAGGTGAACATTCGGCCCAGCATCGAGGGTGAAACAAAGCGGAATGCCAGTGGCTAGGCGGTAGGCCCGGATGCTGGCGATCAACGTTAACGTATTGGGGTGCAGTAGGATAAAGGACGGGTTGGAGTTCATCATCAAGCCGTGCAGGGTGAGCGCTTCATTTTCCACCAAGGTGACAAAAGCGGGAAGATCGCCCGTGCGCATCACCTCCACCAACTGGGCCAAGTGCGTGCGCGCTTGGGTATAGCGCACCTCGGCGTAGGGGTGGCCGTTCATGAGCGCGTGGCCGGCCCGGCTCGACACGGCTTTCTCGGCCGCACTGACCAACAAAATACTGTCGCGGTACTGCTGAAAAACCGGGTGGATTTGATCGCTGGCCAATGGAACCGCAAAATCATCGGAGGCACTGGGCACGGCCGCCGAACCGCCCCAGACCGTCACCCCCCCGTAAATCGACCGGCAGGCACTACCCGAGGCGAGTCGGGCCAAATGGGAAGCTTTTTGGAAAAACAGGTTGGCCGGGATCGGAACATCGCTGATCACCCGCTCAAGACTGCCGAGGCACAGGGCCAAAGCCCCCATGCTCGAGGCCGAGGAGGCAATCCCCGCTGAGTGGGGGAACGTGTTGCGTGAGGCCAAGGTGAGGTGCAGGCCATTCAAAAACGGTAACCGATCTTGGACGGACTCCAAAAACTTGACGATTTTCTGCTTAAATTTTTCGTTGGGCTGGCCCTCAAATTGGAAATCGACCGAAAAGCCGATTTGGCCGGTCGGTTCGTAATCCAGCGACATTTCGGTGCAAGCTTGGCGCAGGGTAAAACTCAACGAGGGGTTGCGGGGCAATTGCTCCCCGTGTTTGCCCCAGTATTTGACCAGGGCAATGTTGGAGGGGCATTGCCAAGTGATGGTTGGCGGGCCGAGCGGCGCGGTAGTGGATTGGGGAGTGGGCAGTTGCATGGTCTTGTTGGATTGCGGGGCAAAGTTTGCCCGATTTGTCCAAACGGCAAAACCCTACAAGCCGGCATTGCGCAACTTGCCCGCTAATGCAAGTTGCTTTTGGCGATTGGCCTTACTGGTTTTGTACCACAAAAACAACACGACCGACATGGCGATGTAGGGCATGGACATGAGGTACAAGATACCCGTGTTGAGGCCAGCCCCAATGCGGGAACTCCCCTCGCTGAGGTTACTTTCCACCGATTGGCGGCACATGGCACACTGCGCTTCTGCATCGATAGCCAAACCAAATCCCAAGACGAGAATAAGGGCAGAAATCCAAAGGATGTGTTTCATATCAAAAAAAGCTTTTGTTGAACCCACTAGTTAAGGGCAAAGTTACGCCGGGCAAAATTAGTTTGTACCATTTCGGGCCGCGATCTGGCCAAATGGCCCAAAATGGCCCGGCCGATTTGGCCCAACAATGCCCGGCCAAGGCCGCAAAATCAAAAAATCTGCCTACATTTACCCTTAAATTTTACCATTTTGCGCCGTAATACCATCCGTTTTGTCGTTGTATTGGCCACTTTGTCCATCGTGGGCATTGTGACGGTGCAGGTGTATTGGGTGAGCAATGCCTATAATTTGGAAGAAAAAGAGCTCAACCAAGGCATTTATATTGCCCTCCAGCGGGTAGCGGAGCAGATTGCGGCCTATAACAAAAGCACCCTGCCGACCGAACAAGTGGTGAACCAAGTTTCTTCTGGTTATTTTATAGTCAATGTCAACAATGTAATCGATGTGAGCTTGCTGGAACACTACCTCCGGCGCGAGTTTGCCAGCCGGAACATTGCGCTGGATTTTGAGTACGGGATCTACAATTGCAGCACTGATAAGATGGTCTATGGCAGTTATGTGGGCAAGGATGGCCGAAATACCGTGCCCATGGCCTACTCGGAACTGCCCAAATATGACAAGTTTATCTATTATTTTGGGGTGCAATTTCCCACCAAGGCGTCTTATTTAGTCGCTAATCTGGGAATTTGGATCTTCTCATCGATCATCCTGCTGGTCGTGATTGGGTTTTTTGGCTACGCCCTGTTTGTCATCTTGGCCCAAAAACGGTTGGCCGAGATCCAAAAAGATTTTATTGACAACATGACCCATGAGTTCCAAACCCCGATTGCCACCATCGCGATTTCGGCCGAGGTGCTGCTCAGGCCCGACATTGCCCAACATCCCGAACGGTTGAGCAACTACGCGAACATTGTGCGAAATGAAAGCCAACGCCTTAAAAACCAAGTGGAAAGAGTGCTGCAAATGTCCCGTTTTGAACAAGTAAAACCCGAATTATTGCTGGAGCGGGTCGACCTGCACGAAACCATCAAGGAAGCTGTCCAAATTTTTGCGCTGAAGCTCCAAAATGACAAAAACAATAAAAAAGAGCCAGTGATTCAGGCCGATTTGCAAGCTGATTTTCACCAGATCACGGCCGATAAAGTTCATTTGGTCAATATTATTTTTAACTTATTGGACAATGCGGTCAAATACGCTGACCAAACTCCTCACATCACGATACGCACCAGCAATGAACCCAAACGGGTGTTGCTCACGATCGAGGACAATGGCATCGGGATCCCGCCCGAGTTTCGCCATCGCATTTTTGATAAGTTTTTCCGCGTTCCCACTGGTAACTTGCACGCGGTCAAAGGATTTGGCCTCGGGCTCAACTATGTAAAGAGCATGGCCAAAGCCCACGGTTGGAAGCTTCAAGTGGAAGCGGCCGACGGCAAGGGATCGGTATTTAGCATTCTTATGCGCTTGGCCGATGCCTGAGGTGTGGGCCAATTATTTTGCGATTTGCGCACTGGTGGGGGAGTGCCCAAATGCAATCGGG
>Ga0105045_10006740_pt1 | contig 10160 bp, 1 predicted proteins | sample MAT02_FD_78089 | JGI IMG/M metagenome (GOLD analysis project Ga0105045, IMG submission 78089) | Freshwater microbial communities from Lake Fryxell liftoff mats and glacier meltwater in Antarctica - MAT-02 (megahit assembly) | ecosystem: Environmental > Aquatic > Freshwater > Ice > Liftoff...
ATTTGACGGCGAATCCAGCGTGACCAAGGGGCCAGCAGCGCCCTACAGTCACCCACATGCCCACACCGGGAGAATGCCGTGCACCAGCCATCCGCCCCACCATCCGAGGCGCACGATCAAATACCGATCGTGTTTCTGCGTATGCCCTCAGTCATGCAGATGACTGGCCTGGGCCGATCCACGATCTACAGGCTCATGGCCCAACAGCAGTTTCCGTGCCCAGTGCGACTCGGGGTTCGCGCAGTGGCTTGGCGCCGCAGCGAGCTGAACGAATGGAGCCAGACTCGCCAGTCAGCATCGCACTGAGCGGACAAAGCCCAGCCCGGTCAGCTGTCGCAGCCTGAAATCAGTCTGCTAGGTCAAAACGCAGCACGTGTTGTGGGATTGGCGATCACTCCTCAGCGGGTTTCGTAATCATCGAGATCGGAGGACTTCGCTGTGGTCGCGGCGGGAAGGTTGATTCTGGACACTGCTCAATACCGTATTCCATCACGCTTCGCAGGAAAGCAGATCGCTCACCTCGTGCATCTGCCAGCTCGCGAGGCGTCGTGTACACCAGATCAACGCTGGGGAACAGGCCAGACACCAGTTGGCCGCGTCGGCGCTCTGCCTCCTCAAGCTGTTCATCAGGCAGCACCGCCAGCAAGTCGATGTCGCTTCGCTGTGTCTGCTCGCCCCGAGCATAGGATCCAAACAACACCACCGAATGCGCGTGGAACACCCGGTAAAGGCGTTGTACAACTCGGGCGACGGCTGTTGGAAGAGAGGCTGAACGGGTAGCGCCGCTCATGACAACCCCAACTGCAGCTCGATCAGCATGGCACTAATACGATCCCGCGCCAGGGACGTCCAGTCTATAGCCCCCGGCTCGCGCACTCGCAGGTTGACGTCACGCATCGACAGCGAAGACAGTGCAAAAGTCGCAGTCGACAGCACGGTTCCAGCGGCGATGGGCGCGGCGATGGCGGTTGCCCCCGGCAGTGGAGCGATTAGCTCGACCTCGAAATTGCCGCCGTGGTCGCTAAGGACATGGACTCGGCAGCCCGTCAGCGCCACAGCACGGTTGCGCGCGGCGGGCGGCAGCAGGCCCTTCCGAAGAGGCAGACGGAAGCGCTGTTCGCCCGACAACGCAGTAAGGAAGGCCTCCCAAGCCTCGGGGAACTCCGTAGCTGCGTCGAAGACCAGCACGGTCGCTACTGAAGCTGCGGCATCGACCACAGCCTGTGCTGCGTTGGCCAAGGGCTCGCCGCCGTCCAGCGCCGAGTAGTGAAGGTGCAACTTGACGTCGTTGACAGCGGACAGATCAACGGCGTTGCGCGACGCCGGCAGGTCCAGCTTCCAGGTGCCGATGACGCCTGCGTTCTCGAAAGGCAGGTATCGCGGATCGGCAAGGTTGCCGGCGATATCGCGGATAAACAAGCCCGGGTCTTCGATGGCGTTACCAGTAACAATGCCCTGAACAGGTGCAAACTGGTCCGCGAAGCGCGTGTCGCTTGCTGGCGCTGCCAGCCGCGGATAACCAGCGCCGAGCGCGGGCGAAAGCCGCACGCTGTTGGTGATAAGCGTGGCCACACAGACCACGTTGTCATGGGGATCAGCGTCGGGCCGCTGCACGCTGATGCTCGCCCGCGCAATGCGCCGCTGATAGTGGCCGGGGTAATCTCGATCAAACAGCAGTTCCCCTAGGTTAAGTCCGCACGTGCCGGTGCTGAGCAGGGTGATGAGCTGCGCAGGGAACTCCTTGCGCAGCGAGATGGTGCGCGTGGTTTCCTTGCGGCGCACGTTGAGGTCGAGATACGACGACTCCAGCCGCCGCAGGTCGTGGGCGAGGTTCTGGCCAGCGAGCAGGCCGCGGCGCAGGCTGTCCCAGGTGCTGGGCCCCACTACATTGCTATCGAGCATGCCGAGCTCGAACCGATAGCAGCGCTCGGCGCGGCGGGCCATCGACATCGCCAGCTTGAAGGCTCGAAAGTAGACGTTTGAGAGCTGGTCTATCATCCAGTCATAGAGCGCTTCATTGCTGAACTTGGCCGACAGATAGTCGCGCTGGGCTTCGAGGTCGTCGGCTGTCTTGCCGAACTGTTCTAGGTGGTACTCGGCTATTTTGAGGCGGATATCAGCGGCTTCAACTTCACGTTCGAGACGTTTCTTCTCGAATTCGGCAAGCTTGCCGTCCTTCTTCTTTGCCTTTAATGCCTTCTCGGCTTCAGCGAAGACCTTGATGAGGTCGGCGCCTTTGCTGAGTGAGTCGTCGAACTTCTCGGCGGCCTTGGCGCCGTACTCGACCGTCTTCGCCACCTTGTCTCCGCCTGTCTTAGCGCTTGCTTGCGGTGAGCCTCCCACACCTGCGGCCCCGATCATGAAGTCCGGGATGATGTTGATCCCTCCAGCGACGAGGTAATAAGCCATGCCAACGAGCTTGTGAAGGATCACCGTCGACTTCATGGTGACCGAGGTGATTTCAAGCCCACTCATGTATTCGGAATCGGCGGCGCTTTGGATCCGGAAGTCCTCGAGCTCGATGGCGTATTCGAACGCTTTCTTAAGCCCCTTGGCCTCGTCCACCTGCCACTGCAGCACTTGCTCGGCGTCACCATGAACGCGGCGGTTCTGATCGGCGAGTAGCACTGCCAGCGCCTCGGCATCGCGCGACTCGAGCGCGGAAAGCAGGTCGCGGCCCAAGTCGATGACCGCCTGCGTGAACTCCACCGCGCGGCGGTGCATCTCGAAGAAGCGGTAGTTTGGCGGTGCCGCCCCCAATTCGGACAGCGCCGCGCCAAGATCCAGGCCACCGGCACGGGCGCGCACGAGCAGCGCCGGGTCGATAGGTGCGTCGAACAGTGCGAGCGACAGCGCTTCGCCGCCCAGCCCTCGGCAGTGTCGCAGCTTGAACAGCCGGTCGTCAACGGTGTCCCAGTAGCCCAGCAGCTTGTCGTTGGGCGGGATCTTGAAGAAGAAGGTTTGGCCCGCGGGAAGCGGCGGTGACCCCGCTCCGCCGCCAGGCGCGCCGCCGCCGGTTCCGGCTGGCACGTAGTTCTCGATGGCGGCGAGGGCATTGGCGAACGCGTCGAGCTGGGGCTCGAGCTCATTCCATGTGGCCGATGCACGCGGCGGCGGCGGAATCAGCTGCGGCTTCGGACCCAACAGTTCCGCTGCCATCACGTAAAGCAAGGTCGCCTCGTTCAAGGCTTCACGCGAGGCGGTAGCGAACAGCGAGTCGCCCCAGGCGATCAGGTTGTCGAGGTAGGACATCACCACCCGCTTCATGTGCGCGGCCGGCCGCAGGTCGGCGAGCAGGTAGGGGTTGAACGGGTCGTCGCGCCAGCGTTCAACCTGGCCGAGAGCGCCCGCGTCGCGGCGGTTCACCGCTGCGAGCAACTCGTTGATGCGCTGCTGCTGTAGCGTGGCGCTCGTCTGCTCGGACAGCGGGCGGGTGATCCAGTAGCGCTGCGGGGTCGGCGCGGTGGAGACGCGCGTCGGATCAAAGATGTAGTGGAACCACTTGCGCGCTTCGTCAAAGCGCTGGTTAAGCGACAGCCGGTTGCCGACGAACAGCGGCAGGTGGAAAAACATCTCCCAGTTGTAGATGGCGTATGGGGCGCTGTACTCAAAGTCGACCGTATCGACATCGCTGGCCCAACGCACGATCGGACGCACCGGGTCGTATCCAGCCCGAAACGAGAAAGGCGCTCCGTCGATGGGTGGGCCGCCAGGGCGAAGGCTCACGCTGGAGGGGTTCACCTGGAGTTGCGGCGCGAAGAAGCCGTCAAAGCCTTGGCTAGAGAGCACGTAGCGGAACGTGCGGACGAACGGGTGGTAGAACCGGGTGAAGGTGAAGCGGAGCTGCGTCGGAACCGTGCCCGGTGCCGACGGCGCCACCGTTTGCCAGACACTGCCGTTGCGCCAGTAGCGCATTGGCTCGACGAACCAGGTGCGCTTGGCATCGTTGAGGACGAATGGCGATTCCGGCGTGACAGGCAGGTCATTCGATAGACCGACGACACGCCATGGCATGCGGACATTGCGAAGCAGCGTTGTCGTGGGCACTGTCCCATTGAAGGCCAGAGGGATTGCCGTTGGCTCGGACGAGCGCCGCTGTACTGCGATCATTGAACCACCGACGTTGCGAAGACCGGGCTGCGTTGGAAGATCGGCCTCTACTTCCGAAAGCGGTAATTCAACGATCTCGTTTGCCCGGCCACCAAAAATTGCCTTCGCTCTATCGAGTAGTCTGACCGGCCCAGTATCAGCGGCGATGAAGTCGTTTCTTAGCTGCAATTCAGCGAAGCGACCGTCAAATACTGCACGACCAAGATGTCGGGCAGAATCGAGCCAAGATATGAGAAAATTTTGACGTGATTCCAGGCGAGGCCACAGCACCTTGAAAACGTCGAGCAGCAGCGAACTGCCGCTGCTCTGGGTCTTCAATGTGTAGAACTGCTCGGCATCCGCTTCCTCTAGGACGTCACCGGCAATCATTGGCGGCTTGTCGAATAGCGACGCTGCCGCCATTTGCGGAGGCTGCCATGCGTCGTCTCGCAGACTCGAGGCGTAGACGCGCAGCTCGATGTAGCGGGCCACAGGCTCGCTGTTGCGGGCCTCACCCTCGGTTGCCGGAAGCCGCTGCTGAGGTTCGTTGCGGATGAAAGGTTGTATCCAAAACAGGTGAAGGCGACCGGCGTAGAACGCTGGTATGGCGTTGTGCGCGGTGATGTCGACGCCGATCTTCGACCACGGTTCCCAACGTCCGTTGGTGAAGCGCCGCAGGTAGTAAGTGATCGGGTCGCCAGGCGAACGCCCCACCACGTGCAGGGTTCCCGTGCCTGGCTCGCTGCACATGCCTGTCACTTTCAGCTGGGCGACCTCAGCGAAGCGGTCGAGGTAGCCGAGCGCGGCGGATTCCAGTCCGTCCCGCGTGGCCTCGCGCTGCTGGGTGTCGCGGTCAAAGGCAACGAAGACCTCGGAGCGGTCGGGCCGCTGCGCTTCGATCAGCCAATTCTCTGGGTAGAGGAACACCTTGCGGGCGGCTTCCCAGACGCGGTATCGGTCCATCCACCGCCATTGCGCCCAATCTTCGTCAGCCGGGTCGGCCTCAAGCTCGCGCTCGAGGTTCATTTCGATCCGCTGCACGAGGAGCTGGATCGAGGCATAGGCCTGTACGATCCGCGTGGTGACCTGGCAGGGCGACATGTCGACGTCGAGCAGGAAGCGGGCGAACAGATCGGCGGTGTCGAAGCCCCAGACCGGCTCACCCGAGGCATTGCGCATCGACAGCAGGCGCCACACCAGTGCATCCCTGCGGCGTTTGCGCAGGGGGTCCATCAGCTCGGGCGCAACCTGCAGCCACGCCTCATAGGTGTATCGCGACTGCAGCGTCTGCCAGGCCTCGTTGGCTTGCGCCTGCGTGGGCGCTGATGCAGCGGCCCAGGCGCTGAGCTGAGCGACCGTGGCGTTGGCCGATCGGGCCAGCGAAAGCAGTCGATTCATCGCGACGTAGGTTTCTACGCTTCGCCAGGCTCCGCTGGCAAGCGTGGCGCTGAAGGCGCTGGCCGCTGCCGTGACGTCCGATGTGCTCCAGCCGGCGATGGCCGCGAGGGCCGAGTGCGCATCAGCGTCCGCAGCCAGCGTCGAGGCGATGGCCGCGTCGACGAGCTGGCGCAGCGAACGGATGCCGTTCGTGGGCGGCGCACTGGAGGACTCCAGCCGGTCGAGCGCGCGGTCAAGCCGTACAAAGCGACTGGTCGCAAGCCAGGTGTCGATGGCGAGGTCCGTATCAGTGGTCCGCACTGGCAAGCTGGCCAGCGGCAGGCCACCGATGGCGCTGCCGCTGCGGATCTGCCAGTCGAGCTCAACGGTCGAGAGCTTCAGCGCCTTGATGGGCACGGCCAGTTTGTCGAGCAGGCGAAGTGACTGGAACGCCGTCGGGAAGTCGGCGGGCGCTAGCGAGCGGACATAGTCTCCGGAGGCGGCATCGCGGCTGATGAGCTGTGGGTCGTCGAGCATCGCCAGCATTGGCGTCGTGGTGCCCGGTGCGTTGACGTTTCGAAGTAACAGCGCTGCGTTGGGCTCGCTGACCGAGAAGCCGCCAGCTACTGCGCTGACAATGCGCGCCTCAGTAAGCCAGCGTACCAGCGGGGTCAGAAGCGCGTTGGCGCGGGTGGCGATCTCGGCTTCGCGCGCGGCCACCGGCGTGGTGGGTGTCGTCAGCGGCAATGCCAGGGCCGTCTGGGCGGCGGCGACCGACATGAACGCGCTGAAGTGGGTCGCGATGAGGGCGTTGCGATCGCCGCTGGAGCCAGTGAACCGTCCGTCGACGATGCTGATGGCCGTGGCCAGCGTGCTGGGCGCCCTGAGAGAGGGCAATGCGCCTAGCTGGCGCTGCAGGATGGCCAGCGGGGCTTCGTCCGAATTGCGCACGTCGTCATTGATCTGCTGCAAGGCGCGGCGAGCGGCTGCGAGCACTTCGGTAAGTTGCTCCTGCGTCCGAGTGGCGGAGGTAGGCGTGCGGGTTAGCAGGTGGCGCACGCTCGCCAAGTTGGCCCCGGCTGCGGTCAACTCGCCGGCTCGGTCGACCAAGGCCAACGTGATCGCTGGCGCAGTGAATGCCCCCGCCAGCGTTCCGCCGGCCAGATAGGCGAGATCCTCGAAGCCGCTTCGCAGCGCGCGTGCCAGCGTGGTGGCGCGGACCATGGCGCTCAAGCTCTGCAGGTTCAGCGTGCCGCCGACTGCGGCGGCAAGGCTGGTGGTTTCCTCGGTGCTGAGCGCCAGGGCAGCTCGGATGGCCGGCAGCACCGGGTCGAGCGCTGGGCCGGGCGCGGGTCCCGCCAGCACAGCCGCAAGCTGAAGGGCCGGGGTGGGCGGCAGCAGCGGATTCTCGAATGTGCGCTCGTACAGAGAGGGCTGGACGGTGCCCGCCGCAAGGTGATGCGAGGCCGTACCGATGTCCTGCCAGAACGTCAGCAGTTCCTCGACGTCGAGTCCAGTGGCCTGCTGGATTTTCCAGACCGCAAACAGGTTGGAGATGGCGCTTTCGTCGAGAGTCGGCGTACTGCCCACGGTTGCCACGCCGATGACCGGCGCACGCAGCAACTCGTCCAACTCCCACATGACCCAGCCTGTCCGACGCCAAAGGCGCAGAAAGCGCTGAATGCGGTCGAGCCGTGCGGCATCCAGGCCAACCAGGCGCTGCGTGCTGGTGTCGCAGCGGTCGTCGACGCCACTAATTGTGATCGCAGCGCCGCCGGCACGGGTCCAGATGCAGGCCAACAATTGCAGCAGTTCGTCGTAGCTGATCTGCGCAGCCGAAAGAAAGTCACTGACGACCTGGAGGTCAACGATTGGGTTTGCGGTGTTCCACACCACGCTCAGCGGCTGGGCGCCTGCGGATCCAGCTGGGATCGTGATCAATCGCAGCTCGGTCGGCGGGATGCCGAAAGCCGCCGCCGCGACGCCCGCCCGCTGCGAGACCAAAGGCGCCGCGGGCAGGACGGCCTCGCGCGCGCGCCATAGAGCGACGTTCGACTGCGCCAGAACGGTCGACAGCTCGTCAAAGGCGCGGTCGTAGGGCAGAGAATGCGGAAAGAAGGAGCTGGCGAGCACGCCGTAGGCAGTGTCGTTAACGTATTCTGGAGCGGCACGCAGTTCCAAGGCGCTGCGCGTTGTCTGCCGCCACAGCGGCGTCGCTGGAGGACTGACCGCATCTTCGAGCAGTTCGTTGACGAGATCGATGTAGGGCAGCGGTGTGTTCGTGTTTGAGCAGTCGAGCTTTAGGTTCAGAATGTCGGCGCGGCGCGCGCGCAGGCCTGAGAGCGCATTTATGTGCGGACTCGGAGCGCGCAGGCGGCGCGTACGCAGCCAAAGCAGCAAGTCGGACAGGTAGGCCGAGGGGCTGAGGATCGAGGTGCAGGGGTCGACCGCGCAAGCGTCCTGCGAACCGAAAAGATTCGCGAGGGACGGGTGGCGCTTGATGGCTGCCTCAAGTGGCTCGCCGAAGGGTGCAGCCGGACCGGTGGCCGCAGGATAGATTCCGCGGAGTCCGCTGTTGTAGCGCAGCATCAGCGCAGTGCTGTTGGCGTAGCGGATGAGTGCCACGTCGTACAGGCGGTTCGCTTCGAATTCAGCGATGCCTTGGTTTTTCAGCAGTTCGACAGAAGGATTCCGACCCAGCGCATGGAATCGAGCAGCTGCGTCTAGTCCGGCAACGAGCATTGCTTCGCCCGCGTCGACGTTGCGGGTCATCCGCAACACGCGCTGCACTTTCTCCACTTCGCGCAGCGTCTCGGCCTGGGCCTCGGGTTTGATGCCGTCCAGTGCCTTCTCGGCATTGACTTCCATCCAGGCGCCGAGGTTTGTTGCGACCAGGTCGAGCTTGGGGCTGTTGGCGAAGAATCGCCCGACGGGTTCCCTGACTCGCTTGGGCATGAGCTCCTTCTTATTCAGACGTGAGGCGATCGCCGTGGTGGGGTAGCGCCGCTGCACGCGCTCGTGGATCTCGCGGGCGTAGAGCGCCTGGGGCGAATCACCGTTGCCGGGCAGGATGTTGGGCGGGACTGCTTCCTTGCCGGCCTTGCTGACAATGGCCAGCCAGTCCTTGGCGTCGAGATTCGCCAACTGAGAGATCGGCTGTTCTTCGCCAAGCTGTGCGCGGACAGCTTCGAGCATAGGCAGATGGTTCTTCACCAGCGCGCCGAGGTCAAAAGTACGCTTGAGCCGAATCACCTCTGCCGACTTGAAGCCTGAGTCCTCGGCCGCCAGCGATTCCCAGAAGCGCTCGCTGCTGCCGAGGTTGGTGCGCCAGAGTTTAAGGAACAGGCCGTGTCGGCTGGCATCGAGACCACCAGCCTGCAGAACCTTGCCGAGCGGCGTCTTGCCGACGTTGAACGGGCGACCGAGCTGCTGCTGGTCCCGCAGCACGCGTAGTCGCTCCGCCACCTTGGTACCAGCGTCGCCAGAGAGCTGCTTGGGCACTCGCCCGCTCTCCGCAGCGGCTTTTAGCACGCCGAGCGCCTGTTCAGGGTCGATCATTGAGACCGCATCTGCGACGTGCGTGGTCAGAGCATCGATCAGCGTGAATCCGTCGCTCGCTTCGAGCAGCGATGCCGGAAGACCGCTGGCGCTATCCGTCATCAGTGCATGAACAGCGGCTTCGGGCAGGTCCAGCCGTTCGGCGACGCGCGTGGCCATTACCAGGGCCATTGCGCCATCTGGTGACGTACCGAGCATTCCAGCCAGTTGGCTGATGTCATTGTGCTGCGAGTCCTCCTTGAGCTCATGGAACTCGATCCCGCCCAGAGAGGCGCGCGCTTGCGTCATGAGCCGCGTGTGTTCGTCCCGGATGGCTGAGGGCAATCGCAGCGTGATCCCGGTGAGCTCGGCGAGCGGCAGCGCTGCAGTGCGCGCAATCGCCGAACCGTCTTTGATTACTACTTTCGCCGTGCGCTGCTTCTGAGACCTCACGGGCGCTTTACCGGGTTTGGCTGGACGGGTCTTGTCGACTGGGTGCGCGACAACGTGCAGGCGTGCATTGGTCGGAACACCTTCAGGCAGGTCCAGCTTGATGCTGAACTCGCCGCGGCTGCCGGTCCGCGTCTCGCCTAGCACCTGCTCGTCGCGGAAGCGCGGCCATACCACTTGCACGACAGCACCAGGCACAGGCTGGAAAAAGGAATCGACCACCTGACCGGAAGCGATCGGTTGGCCATGGAGAGTAGTCATGGTTTGCACTGAGTTGTTGGGCCAAGGCAGACAGCACGCACACGTCCTTGACCGAGATGGAGTGGAAGAGAACAAGGCGGTACGATTTTTACGCCTCGTACCCCAATGCGTCATCCTCCATTTAGGGGACGCGGGTCTACTGAGAACAAGTTGACCGCACTCAGCCTGAAACCTTCACGCTGAGTGCGGCACTGGTGTGCGGGTCCATGCCGGCGACCGAAGCTTGTGTTCCTCACTTCTGCAAACGACACACATCACCCTCCTCAGACGGGGTCAGGCTCCCAGCCCCGCCGCGAGCTTCAAAACCATCCCAATCACCACCAGCGCGCCCACGATTCGGGCCCAGCGCCAGGTGGTGAACCAATAGCGATGGTTGACCCACACCGCGCGATGGATCCGCTCTGCCGAGAACAACAGCGCAACGGCAACAATCATGGGACCGACGA
>Ga0105045_10006742_pt1 | contig 10158 bp, 8 predicted proteins | sample MAT02_FD_78089 | JGI IMG/M metagenome (GOLD analysis project Ga0105045, IMG submission 78089) | Freshwater microbial communities from Lake Fryxell liftoff mats and glacier meltwater in Antarctica - MAT-02 (megahit assembly) | ecosystem: Environmental > Aquatic > Freshwater > Ice > Liftoff...
AAGACTGATGACCTCGAAAGATTTTCGCACTCCTCTGACCAAAGCACCCGCGTGACGGGGACGTTCCAGCACAGTCGCGGGCGTCTGGGCAGGGCTGCCCTACGATGCTTCGGCGCGCAAGATCAACGACCGAAGCCCTAAATTTCTTGGGCAGCGATTGTTGACCTCACGCGTTTGTCATTTGACCATTGCAAATTCAAAAAAGTGGTGGATAGGCATTCGACAATTGAGTACAACTAACTTCTAAAATCCGATCATATTGAGAGAGTATGCCGTGGCTGGAAACCCTATCAAGTGCCCTGTCTGCTACCAGAACATCGCACTCTTCCCCGATCACACAGTTCCCGAACGCTGCCCAGCCTGTTACCACATATTGCCAATCGAAGAATCGGTTGAGCCGATCATTCTCGATGATGTCGAGGAGCCACGTTCGGCTCCTGGAAAGAGACCCCTGGCGAAGCGAGTGGTGAAACCGAAACGCACACCTCGGCGCGGCGGGGTCGATCCTGAAGTAAAAAAGCCCCAAGTCGCCAGTCAGGTTGGGTCTCGGGATCGCGTGATTTTGGTCAGTATTCTTGCGGTCTTCGGCCTTTTGGTAGTAGGCGTGCTCACTATCGGCGTGATGGCGTGGCAACTCAAAAAGCCGACCTTTGCGAGCAATTCGACGACACCGACCGCGAAGCCGAGTTTCGCAATGAGGGATACTTTTCCAACCGCCCCCGTACCGGAATTCCAACCGCCCGTTATTAAACCATTTCAACTTCCACCGCCTCCTGAACTGCCTCAGTTCCAACCGCCCGTCATTCCGCAGATTCCCAATGTCCAAAAACCCAAAGTGGAGTTTCCGCCGGTTACGTCCGTTGCTATGAAAGCCGCGCCACTCACTGAAGAGACCACAGAAGTGAAACTGCCGGGGATCGTGACCGATACTTGCGTCGGCGGTGGCGGGCGCTACTTCATGATGCTGTTGGGCGAGAAGAAACAAATCGCGGTGTTCGATGTGTGTGAAGCCAAAGTCCTGAAATACATTCCGATTCCGACCCAACATGTCATCATGGCTGCGGGAATGAACAAACTCTACGTCTTCACTCCAGAGTTATTTGTTGTGACGAGTTACGACTTAGACACCTTGAAACAGGAAGCGACTCAGAATCTGCACCACGATAGGTACGTAAGCGGCGCTTACATGGGTTCCGCTTCAGCGGGGCCGATCTTGGTAAAGTATCATGATCCTTTCGGCAGATTGGATCGCACTCCGATCGCGTTCCTGGACCCCGTCAAAATGGTCGAATACGACGTTGGCGACGATCTAAATGGCGATCGTGATGTGGCGAAAATCAGGCACGCGTCGCACTTTCGAGCCAGCCCCGATGGCACTGTATTTGGTTACTGGAGGAATAGCCAAACCCCTTCCGACCTAGGCGTGATCACTTTCCAAAATGGTAAAGCGAAAAATCGTTATGAAGATACCCCAGTGGGGCATGTCATCCCCGGCGATCTAGGAAACATCTACACGCGAGAAGGCGTGTTTTCGGCCAGGGAAAATAACAATGGGAAGAAAGGGTTGTACGGGGGATTCACGCTCCCAGCCACGTCTGGGAAAAACTATGTGGAAATCACGGGACTACCGAAGACCCCCGATCGCCCAGAAGCGAACGATGGCTTTGTTTTTAATGTCGATGCACACATCAAAGTTCCGGGGGAAGTTCGCAGCCTCATGACAATCAAGAACCTTCCCGGTGTGCCTGCATACGATGTGTTTGTTCCCCAAATTCCCATTGATAAACGCTACCTCTATGTACCCGAAGCGAAGCTGTTTCTCGCGGTGCATTATACCAACAGTAAACTCATCCTCGAGAAAGCGGACTGGAATGCCCCTCGTGAAGACTTATTGCTCGTGACATCTACGCCAGGTGAAGTGAAACCGGGACAACTCTTTGAGTACCAAATCGAGACAAAATCCAAAAAAAGTGAAGTCACTTTCAAACTCGAATCTGGACCGAAGGACATGATCTGTACGAGGTCGGGTCTCATCCTTTGGGAGGCACCATCGTACTACACTGGCCGCGAGAAAGTCTCGATCTCGCTCATGGATCAATCGCGTCAGCAGGTCTTCCATAACTTCGATCTGAAATTGGCGAGTAAGGTTGAAGCAGTGATACCGAAACCGCCTGTGGTGGTCGTCCGGCCCCGTTGGGAAGATGTCATTCCTTTGCCCCTGAAACGCGATGAAGCCGATAGCTTCGTTTTGATGCCCAAAAAATCGCAGGAGATGCCCCCGACGACACTCAAGCAAACTGCCGTCGTTGCACTTCCCGAAAACGCGGATGCCGTCTGCCTGGGTGGTGGTGGCAGGTTCATGATTCTGCGCCAGCCCAAAAAGAAGCAACTGGCCATCGTCGATTTGAGCGTGGCGAAAGTGGTGAAGAATATTCCCTTGGACGATGCGAAAGCTCTGTTCGCAGCCGGGATGAACATTCTCTTAATTTACAGCCCCGAGGCGAACACGTTTCAGAGATGGAGTTTGGAAAACTTTGAGAAAGAAGCCACTGTTAAGAACCCCACTCCGAGAACTTACTTTCAATTGCTGATGGGCAATTCCACCGACGGGCCGCTATTCGTTGGCGGCGAGGGAGCATCGGTGAAATGCGAGTACAGCTACCTAGATCCCAAGACGTTTGAAGATGCCCCGCTGGAATTTCGTATCGGTCGTGAGAAGGGGATGCCGACCTCCCCGATAGATGAACCACTGAGTATACGACTTTCGGGCGATGGTCACGTTTTGATATGGCGCTCTCGTCGAGCGACAACGCAGTACGGGATGCATTCGGTCGTATTCGATGGGAAGACCGGTGGAACATACCTGAACCTGGAGCGTTCGTTATACTTCACAACGGGTTGCGATGGAACGGTCTTCGCAAATTCGGGCATCTACACTTCTGACTTGAAGCTATACGCGGGCCACATGGTGAAGGTGAATGCTTCCCCTTATCCTCTTGCAGTCTCGGCAACCCATGCTCCCTGGTATGTCCGAGTGACTTACGATGACGAGCTCCGGAATGGAAAGATACGCACAAAAATTCCCCCGCAGTTTGCCATCTGCCTGACGACCGATCAATCGGTGGCCATCCCCTTAGCCGATCATCCCGGCTTTCGTTTTCCCAATGCAATAGTGCCACCCATTATGCGCGGCGAAGGCAAGCTATTTCACCTCCTCGATCGCATTGTGTTCAATCCCAAGATCGGTGTCATGGCGATCATTGATGATGATGCCTCGAACATTCACATTACGCCGATCAATTTGAAAGCGGAACTGGCGAAAACCGGCAAAGATTATCTCTTTGCGTTGAGCAGGCCCACGACCCCGAGCGCGAACGAGAAATGGAGCTACACCCCGGAAGTATGGTGCAAAACCAATAACTACACTGTCAAGTTGATATCTGGTCCGGATGGTATGATCGTGCGGGATCGTACCGTTTATTGGGATGTGCCCGCGACTAACAAAGGTGTCGCAAATGCACAAGAAACCGTGACACTTTTACTGAGCAATGGCACCAGTGAACCGGTTCACCACAAATTTCATTTACCAATAAATGGAGGACAATAATCGCCTCGAATTGCCGGAAGGACCGTTCCATTTCGCGTTCGTGTCTTGTCAAGTAGGGCCGCGCGCGATAACAAATACCATTCATTCAAATTCACTCGCCAACTGTGGAACGGGATACTGAATCATGGCCAAACGGATGTCTACCTCGAGTCGCATGGACCGCGCGCGAAAAAACGGCAAAGCCTCTCGCATTGAAAACGGCATGCGCAAACGGAAAGAACGCGCGAGCCGCAAAGCTCGCATGTTGGAACTCATTAAGAAGGGTAACTACCCTTACACCCCGTCCATTATGAGCTGGGTGAGCAACGAACTCGGCAAGCCCACGAACCAACTGACCGATGCCGAAGTGAAAGCACTGGCAAATTAAAGAGAGTTCGCGTTCCACGCGATGAAGAGAACTCGGGTGTGGCCAACCTGGCTCCACCCAGCACAAACTTGCGACTTACTCCGCCGGCTGATCTCGATCCGGGGCGTGTTCATCGCAGAAGTACTTCACCATCGGGAAGACGGGCACTTTGCCATACATGCGGTGCCAGCCCCACTTTTTTCGCACGGCAACGCGATCGCACTCGCAGCAGCGCGGAATGCTCCCATCGCTGCGGAATACCACTTCGGAAGCGCGCTCGGCTCGATAGTCTTGAATCATCGCCGGTTCAATCCCGCGATGATCGAGTTCGCTTTCCATCAATTTCAAAGCTTCTAGCTCCATTTCGTGCCGAAGCACAGTAACACGGTCCAGAAGATCGAAAGTATCGGCATTCATCACAAATCGACGAATCGCTTCGATATCGACATCGGAGAGTTTTGCACCGAAACTCGCACGGCCCGAACGGGTTTGGGAACTCATGGTCTTCTCGGATCGTCAGAAAGAATGAACAACGCGGCGGAATATAGTTTACAATATTTACCAACACGCGAATTCCCAAAAGGCAGCGGCGACGCTGTTGGGAACGGGCCTGCGGATGATTATCCGCCGACATTCGCATTTTAGATCTACAAATCCCCTGGTTTTTGGAGGATGTTGGAATGAAGCGTTTCTCTCTCCTATTGGCGTTCACCGGCTTGGCCGCGTTCGCTGGACAACCCGCATCGGCGGCTGAACTGCCGCAGACCGCGACCATCAACGAGCAGATCCTCGCGGGCTACAAAGTCGCGGACATCAAGAAACCCGCCGCAAAATCGACGGACGATGAATTCTGCCGACGCATCTTCATCGACCTGATTGGCCGTATTCCCACGATGGAAGAAGCGATCGACTTCCAACAAGATCGTAGTGCCGATAAACGCTCGAAGCTCGTGAATCGCCTGCTCAATGAAAAGAGCTACACCCCAACGGTGAATGGCCGCAAAGTTAAATTGCCCATTCTCAGCGGCAAAGACTACAGCGACTACGCCACGCAACACTCCGAACATTGGGCAAACCAATGGTCGGTTTGGCTCATCACTCGTTCGGCTCACAAGCTCTACCGCACGCAACTTTCGACCTGGCTGACCGACAAATTCTACGAAAACACCCCCTACAACCAGATCGTGAAAGAACTCATCACGGCAACGGGTGAATCGAACAAGAACGCTGCAGTGAATTTCATCGGCCACCACATGGGCGACCCCGTGCCGAATGATCGCCGCAACGAACTCGGCTCAAACGATAACGTGCCGATTACCTCGCGTGTGACGAAACTGTTCCTCGGCCTGCAAACACAATGCACCCAGTGCCACGATCACCCGTTCAACAAAGAATGGATTCAATCGGACTTCTGGGGCGTGAACGCATTCTTCCGTCAAACGACGCGCAATCGTGCCCCAACTTCGACGGTCGGCGGCAACGCGCAGATGATGGCGAATCCGGTGTCGTTCTCGTTGAGCGACGACCCGGAAGTCAACAAGGAAATGAAGGTCTACTTTGAACGCCGCGACGGTCGGTTGCTCGGCACGAAACCGAATTTCCTCAAAGACTATAAAGACGCCGAAGATGGCAAACTTTCCATCAAACGCTTGCCCAGCGAGATGGGAGCCAAGACGCGCCGAGAAATCCTCGCCGATTACGTCGTTGCGCACGATAACTTTGGCCGTGCGTATGTGAACCGCGTTTGGGGGCACCTCTTTGGCCGGGGCTTACACAAAGACCCGACCATCGACGACTTCGGCGGACACAACGAAATCGTTCACCCCGAACTGATGGGCAAACTCGCCGACGAGTTCAAGAAGTACAACTACAATACGAAAGCCCTGATTGAATGGATCTGCAATAGCGATGCGTACCAACTCAGCCACGTTGCAGCCAAAGAATACATCGATCAAAAGTATGACCCGTACTTCGCACGCATGCCGTTGAAGGCAATGTCGCCCGAAGTGTTGTACGATTCGCTCATCACCGCGACGCGAGCTGAACCCGCACCGACTAGCCCCGGCGCGACTGTTCAAGCGAACCGTCGCCAAGGCCGCGAAGATTGGCTTGCCAAACTCGTGCGCAACTTCGGCGACGATGAAGGAAACGAGCTCAGCTTCAACGGCACGGTGGTGCAAGCGCTGCTCATGATGAATGGCAAAGAAATGAACGATGCCATCACCAAGAAAGGCGAGAACATCGTCGAAGGCATCGTGAAGAAGCACACCGTCAGAAACGCGGTGAACGTGAACGCCATCGTCGATGAACTCTTCCTGATGACCGTGAGCCGACAAGCCACGCGAGCCGAGCAATTCGCCATCGCGGACATCCAAAACGGCATCATCGTGAAGAGCCGCGATAAACCCGAAGAACCCGTTTCGCCTGGCACCGGCGGCACGAAACCGCCCGTGAAACCGCCCGTGCAACGCCCTCCGTTTGGCCGACCGATGCCGATACAGGGCCAAGAGATTCCCGCAGTGGCGAAGAACGATGTGCAGTTCTACCAAGACTTGTTCTGGGCCTTGCTCAACACGAACGAGTTCATGTTGAACCACTAATCGTCGAATAGTTGTGCCATCACGAACCGGGGCCGAAAGGCTCTGGTTTTTTCAATTCTATCTGCGAGTTGGTAATCTCGAAGCAAGTGTTATGCTGGATTTGATCAGCACCCCGAATGGAGGAAGTTCATGCGCGGTCAGTTTACACTGGAATACTGGTTGGATGGCGATTTCTACGTCGGTCGATTGATGGAAGTCCCAGGAGTGTATAGCCAAGGCGAGTCACTCGACGAACTGCGTGAAAATATTCAAGATGCCTACGACCTCATGCTAGACTTATCGTCAGCGCGACGTGGTTGATAACATCCAAATACCACGTCACGCTCACGCCGTGACGCTCAGATTTCGCAACTCTTCGGATTCACTTAGCTGTAGAGTGGTAGATGAAATAAACGGGACTGAGTGGGGCAAGTTTCCAACTTGCCTCTAACAGTGATGCCAAGTTTCCAACTTGCCTCTAACAGTGATGTCAAGTTTCCAACTCGTCTGCAACAACGCTGGCAAGTTGGAAACTTGCCCCACTAAACATCCCCCAACAGCGTACCTCCTGGTACATTCTCCTTCAGGATGCAGATATGGCATCGTTGAATCGTCGCGTGGCGTTGCAGGTCGGCGGAGCCGGGTTGCTCGGCATGTCGTTTCCGCAGTTGTTGCAAGCCGCCGAGAAATCACGCAGCAAAGCGCGGGCGAAGTCGATCATCTTTTTGCATCAATGGGGCGGAGCGGGCCAACACGAAACGTTCGATATGAAGCCCGATGCCCCGGATAACGTACGGGGCTGGTTCAAGCCAAAACCCTCGGTTGTGGTTGGTTCACCGGTCTGCGAGAAGTTACCCGAAGTTGCGAAGATCATGGATCGGCTCTGCATCATCAAATGTATGCAGCACACGATGAAGAATCATAATTCCGCAGGCTACTACAGCCTCACGGGAGTTGCACCGCCGACCGACGATCAACGACTCCGCGATTCACAAGATCTCTTCCCAGCATACGGCAGCATCGTCAGCAAGCTCGCGCCTGCCGGGCAAGGTGCCGCGACCTTCGTGAGCTTTCCGCACACCATCGCTGATGGCTCTATCACGCCGGGCCAAAATGCGAGTTTCTTGGGTAAGACGCATAACCCGCTCTTCCTCGATGATGATCCGAATCGCAGCAACTTCAAATTACCCGAACTGAGCCTGCCCGAAGGAATCACACCCGCACGGCTCGAACAGCGCAACGAGATTATGAAGTTGATCGACCAACAAGCTGGCTTGCTGGAACAATCGGTGGTCGCGCGCGGCCTCGATGAATCGCATCAGAAAGCGGTGGCGATGCTCACTTCGCCGAAGTTCAAGGAAGCGTTCGATCTGTCGCGGGAAAAGAAAGCGACGCGCGACCGTTACGGCCGCACGACCTACGGCCAATCGTGCTTGCTCGCGCGCCGACTCGTCGAAGCGGGCGCGAAGTTTATCAACGTCTATTTCGCGCGTTCGATCGGTGGCACGGGCCAAGGCTGGGACTACCACGGCTTCCGCGGCGAGAGCGTGCCGGATCGCCTGAAAGAACTGATGCCGCTGACCGATCAAACTCTTTCCACACTGGTACTGGATCTTGAGGAACGCGGATTGCTCAAGGATACACTCGTGGTCTGGGTCGGCGAATTTGGCCGAACACCGAAGATCAGCAGCAACGGCGGACGCGACCACTGGCCGCAGTGTTATACGGCTGTTCTAGCGGGTGGCGGCACGAAAGCGGGCTTCACCTATGGGAAATCCGACAAGATCGGTGCCTATCCTATTGAAGGGAAAGCCGGGCCGGAAGATCTCGCCGCTACTATGTTCCACGCGCTCGGCCTCGACCCCGATACAGAAATCCGCGACTCTTTGAATCGCCCGTTGCCGATCGCTCGCGGCAAACCGATTCAGGAAGTCTTTGCATAATTCCTTGAGGCAATCATGGCATCGAACCTCGTCGCGCTCGTTACTGGTAGTGGGAAAAAGCGTGTCGGGTTCACCGTCGCGCAGTTCCTTGCCCGCAAGGGATACGATATTGCGTTGCACTACAATAGTTCCGCGAACGAAGCCAAGGTGAATGCCGAGGAACTGCAAAAGTTAGGCGTTCGTGCCCACGCATTTCAGGCGGATTTGACGAATGCCGATGCGGTACGAGGGTTGATCGAAGCGGTGGTGGAACGCTTCGACCGGCTCGATGTCCTCGTGAATTGTGCTGCGATCTGGGAACGCAAGCCGCTCGAAGACGTGCGGGTTGAAGACGTGAAAAAGCACTTCGATACCAATGCACTCGGTACATTTCTTTGCTGCCAGCATGCGGGCCTGCACATGGTGAAGCAATCCGAAGGCGGGGTCATCATCAACGTAGGCGATTGGGCCGTTGAGCGACCCTACTTGAACTACGCTGCGTACTTCCCCAGTAAGGGTGCCGTGAGTACCATCACGCGGAGCATGGCGGTCGAACTCGGCACGCGGAACCCACAAGTGCGCGTGAACGGCATTCTGCCTGGCCCCGTGATGCTTCCCGAAGATCTGCCCTCCGAAGAAAAGCAACAAGCGATCGATGCCACGCTCGTGAAGCGCGAAGGTTCGCCGGACCACATCGCAATGGCCGTGTGGGCACTCGTCGAAAACGACTTCATCACGGGCGTTCTATTGCCCGTCGATGGCGGTCGAACCATCTACGCACCGGAGTGAGTGAAGTTATTGTTCTTCGGCATCGTCATCGTGCGAGATGCCACAGCACGCTTGCGTTGCAGCGATCCATTCTTCGAGTGTGAATTGCGAATCATCAGCGGCTGGCGCGGGTGCTTCTTCAGGCGGCATGGCGAGTGTTCCAACTACTTGGCGAGCGGGGGTCGTGAGACCCCTGTTTCTAGAACGAACAACAGTATGAGAAACAGTATAAGAAACAGTGGGCTTATGCCCACCGCTCGCCTGTTTTCCATCAACATATCTGAGAGGTGCCCTAATGCAAATAGCGACAATCGGTGGCGGTTGTTTCTGGTGTACGGAAGCGGTGTTCGAGAATGTGCGAGGCGTGAGCCAAGTGGTTTCCGGTTACGCGGGCGGACATGTTGCGAACCCGACCTACGAGCAAGTCTGCGGTAAGCAAACCGGCCACGCGGAAGTGATTCAAATTACCTTCGACCCAGAACAGATTCCCTACAGCGAACTCCTCGGTATCTTCTTCGCCACGCACGACCCGACCACGCCGAACCAACAAGGGAACGACATCGGGCCGCAATATCGTTCCGCGATCTTCACCCATTCCGATGAGCAGATGGATACTGCGAAGGAAGTGATCGCCGAATTGAATTCGCAAGGCATCTTCGGCAAACCGATCGTGACGGAAGTGTTGCCGATCTCGAACTACTTCCCGGCGGAAGAGTATCACCAAGGTTACTTCCGAGGGAACCCGATGCAGCCGTATTGCGCATTCCTCATCGGGCCGAAGGTGGCGAAGTTCCGCAAGCAATTCGAGCAGTGGCTGAAATAAGGTTCACAACACCGGCGGACTGACATCGCGCCGTTCGCCGGTTCTTGTTGGTGGCAACTAGTTGGTCATGGATAGGGATTTCACCCCGAGCAGGGGGATTCAAGAGTTTGAGA
>Ga0105045_10006743_pt1 | contig 10158 bp, 5 predicted proteins | sample MAT02_FD_78089 | JGI IMG/M metagenome (GOLD analysis project Ga0105045, IMG submission 78089) | Freshwater microbial communities from Lake Fryxell liftoff mats and glacier meltwater in Antarctica - MAT-02 (megahit assembly) | ecosystem: Environmental > Aquatic > Freshwater > Ice > Liftoff...
CGGCATATGCTGGATGCGCCTCTTCCGATAGACGCGCAATGAGAAAAGATTGGTGCGCTCTTCCGGGAAAGTAGAACGGGTCTCTAGCAGCCTGTCGGACTTATCCCGCCCGGCTGCGGAAATCGGGGATTCGGCCCGAATTTCCCCTCGGTTTCGTCATTTGTGTTCACACAAACTCCTCAAACTCATGAAAATTCTGACTCGAACCCCAATTCTTTCGCACGGACGCTCTAAGTCCGACAGGCTGCTAGTGAACTGGAATTGAGTTCATCGCGGGAGTATGTGTCAGTGCGTCACTTTGTAAGTAAAAACCGATTGAGCATCGTGGGCGATCCGATTAAGTCTCCGACATGCATGAAAGCGCGCCACTAGGCCAGTTGTTGCTCACCGGTGTCCCGGGGAGCGAACTCGATCCTGAAACCGCCCGTAGGTTCAAGAAACTCCAGCCGGGAGGGTTTATCCTTTTCGGGCGGAACATTAAATCGCCGGAGCAGCTTCGCAAACTCATCGATGATCTGCGCGACATCAGTGAGATCGAGCCTTTTATCACGATTGACCAGGAGGGCGGGCGAGTTTCGCGTCTCAGACTGATCGGCAGCGAACCACCGAATGCCCAACAACTCCGGAAGAAGGGCGATTTAAAGCTGGTCGAAGAACACGGACGTCTTACCGGGCAGATCCTGCGCATGTTCGGATTCAACCTGGACCTCTGTCCTGTGCTCGACTTGTCATTCGACGACGAGGCGGACAATTCTCTTAAAGGCCGCTGCTGGGGGACGACTCCGGAGGAGGTCATTCGCAATGCGTCGGTCTTCAACCAAGCCCTCCGCAAAGAGGGCATTCTGAGTTCGGGGAAACATTTCCCCGGCTACGCTTCGGCGGAATGTGACCCGCACCATGAGCTCCCGGTGATTAACAAGACGCTCGAGGAGATGGAGGCCCAGGAACTGCGGCCTTTCCGGGCACTGCTTCCCGATCTCGACAGCATCATGACCTGTCATTCGCACTACCCGTGCTGGGATGCGGATCGGCCGAGATGGCCGGCGTCGCTTTCTAAAAATGTCATCGGACAGTTCCTCAGGAATCAACTCGCCTACAACGGCCTGGTCATGACGGATGATCTGGACATGGGAGCGGTGCTGAATGAGGTGACTTTTGAAGACACGATTCGCGCCTGTATCGAGGCGGGAAATGATCTGGCGATGATCTGCCATCGCGTCGAGTTGGTCGAAAAGGCGGCCGAGGTGATTGCAACACTGCCGGATACTGTCCTACACGATGCCCTTGTCCGGATCGAAGCGACGAAGAAAAAGATGAAGGCTCCCTACGCGTGGTCGATCGAGCGATTCCAGGAGATCGATGCGCGGATCTGGGATCTGCGGGTCGCCACGCTGGGCGAAGAGGAGGCGGGAAATCTCTCGGTGGAGGATGGGAAGCGTTCTCCGGTGGAGCTTTATTGAACCCGGGTTAGTCAGCGAGGCCGGTCCCCCGCGCGTAGGCGTTGGGATTGAGCATTTTTTTGACATCGTCCATGCTCATCGTGACGTTGTCCTGATAGCCCATCGAGCGTGGAGTGCCGGTGGCGCGGGGGGCTTCGGTCACGGCCGGGGCGAGGCGATCGGCGTTGGTTTTAAAGACTGAATCACTGTCGCGGTTCGCGGCTGTCCCGAAGGTGGCCAACTCGGTGGAGCTTTGCGTTTTTTTCTTAAAGAGCTTTCCGGCGGCAGCGTCTTTCGATTGAGTCGAGTTCCCTTCGCGGGCGGCGGATCCGCTTTCGCGGGCGGTGGCGATACCGGCATATTCCTGCCGCTTCAGGTATTCGGGAGTGCGGAAGGCTTTGGTCTCCGCCTCCATTTTTTCAAAACGGGCTTCCTTCTTGCCGAATTTTCCGTCCAGTCCACGCGGCTTCTGGCCGGCATAGAGATCAGGTTTGTCCGCTTTGATAGACCCGTCGTCGGCGATGGTGTAACCCCGTTCGGCGAACTTCGAGCGGATCTTCGAGTTGTCCTCGCCTCCGCCCTGACCGCCCCACATGCCATCGTCGAAGGAGATGGAGGAGCGGGTCGATTTCACGGTGCGGTTGGACTCGCACTGGCAGAGCATGAGGCAGGCCGTCGCGAGTGCGGCGAGACTCAGGAAGTGGTGGGGGAATTTTACCATGAGCTTCTATAGTCGGATAGTTCGCGCCCCTCGGCAAGTGCGCTGACCCAGTCACGGATGAGGACTTCCTGACCCCGGGTGAGAAAGAATCCGGAAGTGAGGGATTCCCATTGGTCGAGTTTCCCCCAGGCTTGATAAAGTCGGGGTACGAGGCGCAGGTCTATTCTCAGTGATTTGCGGAGGACTCGACTGAGGAGTAACTCGGCTTTTTCATAGTGACCCTGTTCGATAAGGAAATTCCCGTAGGCATTCAAAAAGGCGAGATGGTTCCACTGATAAGACGAGAGGGCCTTTTCGTAGGCCTGGAAGAGTCCGGCCGCGAGTTCGGTTTCGCCGAGAGCGGCCAGGAGTGCGGGGAGACGATGGCGGGTGTCGAGAGTGGGGAGCCATTCTTCGAGACCGCTCTGATGGAAAAGGTCGGATTGCGATTCGCGGATGAGGTGGTTGTAGACCTCGATGAGTCGAGGGCGGTCACCAATGCGGTGGAAAAAGGAGATCTGCCGGGCGGGTTCGTTGAGGAAGAAAAGGTCACCTGGTGTCGCCCGGTCCTCGACGATAGACCGGGCAATTGCGATCCCTTCTTTACCAAAGGCGGGCAGGGTCTCGAGGATCTGTTCAAAGGTGGTCCTGTCCGCATCGGCGGACGCGACACGGGCGGCCCCGGCGAGGTCCCGGCGGAGGTATCCGCTAACGAGATCCCCGAGCCAGAGCGTTTTCGGAGGTCTCGCGATTTCAGCAATAACTGCGACGAGTCCGGCATTTTCCACCGGATGCGCAGCGATCCATAAGACGAAGTCATAGGCGTTGGGCGTGACGGGAGCGGAGGGAGGCCGAACGGCCGCGGTGGAGTCGTCGTCGTCGGCGCCGTAGACGCAATCGTCGAAAAAATTCCCCACTTCTTCTTTCAATTCCGGCCAGGGGGTGCCGCGTTCGCGTTCGAGCCGCAGCAGTTGCATGGAGGCGGCTGAGCGGTGCACCGGGTTGCGGCTCTTGCGTCGGAGAAGATTGAGCAGGCCGACGGCGTCGTCGGATCCCCCTGCCTGATGCAGGGCTGCGGCGAGTGTGCGGGTTACCGATGCGGGCTGCTGGTCGAGGGCGGCTAGCGCGAGGGTGCGAATCGGGTCTGTCTGCTTTCCGCCGACAGCCTCGAGCATTTCGATGGATAGGAGCATGGCGCGACGCTGGCGGGCCGGTTCACTCGCGTCGAGGGCGAGTGGTTCAAGCCAGGTGAGAGCTTCCTGATGGCGGTTAGCTTTTCGGAGAATCTGAGCACCGAGGAGGAGTTGTTCGTCGCTCGCGTTCCCGCTTTCCTTCACCTCGATGAGAAGCCGGAGCAGTGCATCCATGTCCCCGCTCTGTTGGTAGGCTGAGGCTAGGGCATCCTGATAGGGGAGGTGCGCGCGATTGTTGACGGGCGGGCCACCGCTCCCGGCGACGGGTTGACGGCCGAGTTGACTCAGTCTCTCAATGTCCCGATCGAGGAGGAGGAAGCGGGCGTGTTGCTCGTTGAGATAATCCATTGTGAGACCGGGCGGGGCGGGAAACTCGCGGGTGTTGATTTGCTGGATGACGGCGAGGGCGGGGGCCGGCTCGAGCGCTTCGGAGGCGGCGTCGAAGAGGCCCTGAAGCGGCGCGTAGTCCCGGTCCCGCTGGATCGCGTCGTCGCGGTAGACGGGGATGGCTTCGCGGTGAAAACCGCGTCCCTCGAGCGCTTTGGCCAGTTCCATGCGACTATCGGGATTGGTGAGGCTGCCCTGCAGTTCGCGGACGGCGGCCTCGCGCTCGGGCGCGTTCATCCACTCGAGGAGGAGCAGGCGGCGATCGATCTCAAATTGCTCGAACTGAGCCGTGACTTGGGGATCGTTTGAGAGGACGACGGGGGCGCCGCCCATCGCGTTCACAAAGTCGATCGTGGTCGCAGCGGTGAGAGGGAGGCGGTCGGCGTAGTAATGAAGCAACTGGCCCATCCGCTGCCAGCTCTGACTTTGAGCATTGCCGACCCGGGTTTCGTCCTCGCTCCCCGGGCTGATAAATTGAATTTGACGGTCAATGAGGGGGCGGAGTTTCCGGATCACCGCAGCAGAGTCCTGCGCGGCGAGGGAGACGAGGATGTCTTTTTCATACCCATCGGATTTTCCGAGAGGGGAATCGCCGTCGAGGGCGGCGACCTGCTGCAGGTAATCACGTCGCGCCGGATCAGAATCGAGGAGGCTGAGCCTTTCCGTGAGGGCGGCGTAAAAATGATTTGAGACACGGGTCCCGCTCGTGGCATGGACGGCGGAGAGGGATCGATCGAGCCAGCGTTCGCGGTCTTTCGGCAGTCCGGCGAACCCGGCGACCTGGGAAAGGGCGAAGAGGAAGTTGCCCTCGTCGCTCATGACAGAGTCCGCGAGGATGGCCCCGACGCGATAGGTCTCCTCAAAGCGACGAGTCTTGCGCAACTCGGAGAAGAGGTGGGCGGCGGTCGTTTTCGTCATGGGGAGCGACTCGAAGGATCGGTAGAGGGAGGCGGGGTCGTAGAGCGGATCGAGCGAGTTGTCCTTCAGCAGAATGAGGGCGGCGATGCCGGCGTAGACGGAGCGCGGGTGCTGGGTCTCGCTCGCCGGATTGGCGGCATTGACCCATTTCAAAAATCGGTCGGGTTGCCCGGCGAGGAGACGGGAGTAGGCCAGGAGGAGGTGATCGGTGTGCGAGCCCGAGTCGGGATATTGATCGAGGAGGGTGGCAAAAGCGGAGGTGGCGCCGGCATAGCGAGTCGCCCAGAGTCGTTCGAAGAGAGGCCGATCCCCGGCATTCCATGGTTCGAGCCACGACGATGCCCTGCCCATGGACGAGGCGAGGGCGGCGGCTTCTTCGATGGCGCGGAGCCGGATGAGGTGGGGCTCCTTCGGCGAGAACGTGAACTCGGGCCGCGGCTGTTGGAGGGCGTCGGCGATCTCATCCTGCAGATTACCTCCGATGAAGGGATACGCTTCGACGGTGAAAACAAAGGCATCGAGCCCGTTCGCAGCGGCATCGCGCTCGTCTTCGGGCAGGGTCGCGACACGGATGAGGGGAAGGATTTTGGCGCCGAAATCGTCGGGATATTTCACCGGGGCGGTGGCCGCGAGTATGTCGTTGAGGGTGTCAAAAGCGGCTTCGTTTTCCCCGCGTTCGATTCTGAGGAGGGCGAGCTGGAAGCGTGCTTCGATGTCCCAGTTCCGCAGCTCGACGAGGCGGGAGAGGGTGCGCTCGGCATCGCGGGGGCGCCCGTCCTTGAGATATTGTCCGGTGATTTCGCTCAGGAAGTCGGTGTCGGTGCCGAACTTGGTCTCGAGACGGCGCCTCAGTTGATCGGCCTCGCCCACATGGAGATCTTTTTCCAGCATCCGGACGAGGATTTTCCAATTCTCGAGGTCGTCCCCTTCACCCCGTGTGAGGAGGAGGCGTCGATAGTAGATGGCGGACTTGAGATCACCGAGACGGTCGGAGAGGGAACCGAGCTCGGAGAGGAGTTCTTCGCTTTGACCTGACATGTAGTAGGCCTTTTTCATCGCCTCGAAGGCTTCTTCATCGTGGCCGGCGGCCTTGTGGACGCGGGCGAGGGCTTCGGGGTAAAAGCGATCAAAGGGGTGCTTCCGGGTGAGCTCGTTATAACGCTCGAGGAGCCAGTCGAGGAGGAAATGGGTCTGGGCGACAGTGAGTTGGGTGTCGAGCTGCTTGCGCCGCTGGACCGGGTCGCTCTCCCGTTCGAGCAGGTCGAGCTGTGCTCTGAGGGCTTCCTCGGCCTGCCCGCCTTCGATGAGGGCGGAGGAGAGCTGCTTGATGATGTTTCGTTTTTCAAAAGCGTTCGCATCGCGGTAGGCGCGCTGCCACACTTCGATCTGTTTGTTGGTGCTGCCCTGCCGCTGATAGACCCTGGCGAGGGTGTTGAGGGTGTTGAGCGAGGCGTCGGGTTTGGTGGCGAGTTCTTTCAGCTCCCGCACGGCTTCATCCTCGAAGCCGAGTTCGAAGCGCATCTCGGCGCGCTGCTGGCGGTACTCGTCCGCGTTCCCGGGATCGATCTCGATGAGAGTGGTGAGGTGGCGCACCATCAGGGTCGGGCGCTCGTTCAGTTCGGCGAGGCTGAGGAGCATCTTTTCGATCTCGACGACCGGCTTGCCCGCCTCTTCGTTGGCGCGGTTCAGTTGATGGAAGCACTCCTGATTATCCTGGAGTTTGAAGGCCCACCAGGCCGCGCGGTAGCGGGCCTTCGTCGTCGGGCTGCCGTTCGCGGTCTTTTTGATCTTTTCGAAATAATCGAGCAACTCTTTCGGGGGCGGTTCGTCGCCACTGCGACCGACCTGAGCCGAGGCCGCGGCGGCGAGAGCGTGGTATTGGGCGAGAGTCTGGATTTTGCCATTCTGCAACACCGTCGGATCGGGTGCGGGAGCGTTCTCGGTCGAGTAATGGCCGCGCAGGAGGCTGAAGAGACGCTGATCGATACCGGAGCGTTCGTCGTAATCGTCGAGGCGTTGCCAGATGGCCTCGAGCTGCGTGATGGCCAGCTCGACGTTTTTGGCTTCGACAGAGAGATCGGCGCGGGCGGTGAGGTAGTCGAGATTTTCGGGGGCCAGGGCAATGGCTTCCTCGATCGCAGTGAGGGCCTCAACAGGCTGATCGAGATCTTTGAGCACGGCGGAGATCCGGTAAAGGCGCGCCGCTTTCTCGATGGTGGAGTCGCCCGCCTCGTCGACGTGTCGGCGGAGCGTTTCGATGGCCTGCTCGCGGCGACCCCGTTCGTGGAGAAAGCGGGCCAGCTCAATTGGGGCCGCAGTCTGGTCGCGCGGGGCGGATGTCCCCTCTCCGGCGGGCTCGCGGAGGAGTCGCTCGACGAGCGCATCGAGATAGTTGCTGCGGGCGAAGTCGATGATCTCGCGTGTCCCGTCACTGTTCACCGACTGTCGTGAAAGGTAGTCGTTGAGCAGCTTCGTCGCGGCTTCGCGGCTCTCGCCGTGCAGGGCGATGCGGGCCCGCATCAGGATGAGGTGCAGGGGAACTTCATTGCTGGTTTTGAGCACTTCGTCGAGGGTCGCGGCGGCGTCCGCGTAGTGGTCGTTGGCCATCTGGATTCCGGCGAGGCGGATGCGGTAATCCAGCGTCCCCGGCAGGATCTCGACGAGTCGGCGGACGGCTCTCTCCTCTTCCTCGGGATCGGCGGTGAGTCGGTAAAATTCGGCGAGGGAAAAGAGTGTCTCCTCGGTCGGGTTGGTCCCGGTGACCGCAGCCTCGAGTTCTTTCCCGAACTCATCGAGGCGGTCAAATCGTTCGTAGAGCCTGACAAGGCGCGAGAAAAGTTCGGCGTGGTCGTGATTTTTAAAGTGAAGCAGGGCGAGGGCTTGGCGGGCTGCCGCGGTAGCCCCTTCAAAGTCGCTGATGAATTCGTAGAGGCGGTTGAGCTCGGTCAGGGCGTTTAGCTTTTGTCGCGAATCACCGGATGCCGCCAGCGACGAGAGGACTTTGATCGCGGTTTTTGTCTCGCCCGACTCGAGCAGGAGCGAGACGATCTCGGTGCGGAGCGCGACGTTGTCGGGAAAGGCGGTGAGCAGTTCATTCCATCCGGCGACGGCTTCGACTTTCTGATCCTGGAGGCGGTGCAGTTCAGCCTTCCGCAGCCGGATCGCGAGGCCTTCGTCGTCCGAGACGGGGATGATCTCGACGAGACGGGTGTAGAGCGAGAGCGCTTTGGCGAGGCGTTTCTGCTGATCGGCGATCTCCGCGAGTGCTTTGAGGGCGGGCAGGCGGGCCGGGTCTGCTTCGAGGACGGCGTCGTAAAAGCGGCGGGCCTCGTCGATCTGTTCGTTTTTGCGGAGGAGGTGCGCGTAGATCAGCTTCGCCACGGTCGGACCGGACGCACTGGCTCCCTTGAAATAATCGAGGAGCAGGGGAGTCTGGTCCTTTTTGCGGTAGAGATCCCAGAGCAGATCGAGGACATTGCCGTAGGCGGGATCTTTCTGGAGGAGCTGGATGTAGTGATTCGCGAGCCGGGTATCGGTCTCGGACCAAGGGGAAGAAAGCAAAGCGTCACTTTCCGCAACGGCCGCCGGTTTTTCCCCCTGTGAATGGAGCGGGGAAAGAGCGGCCCAGCCGGCGGCCAGGGTGAGAGCGGCGACCCGAAAAAGTTGACTGGCTGCAGGTGTCTTCAAGGAGTCAACGTGGGAGGGGTGCACGGGCCGTCGGGAACGGTAGGCGCACCGGCAGTCCACGTCAAATCCCCCCGCAACTCAATGGGGTCAGGTCGGCCGTCATACCCTCTCAGGTCCTACCCTTTGGAAAGGTAGGCTGCGGTGCTCTCGTGGGTCGCGTGCATCGCTTCGTCGCCTTTTTCCCAGTCCATCGGACAGACTTCGCCGTTCTCTTCAAAATGCTGGAGCGCATCGACCATGCGAAGCGCTTCTTTGATGGAGCGCCCGAGGGGCAGGTTGTTGACGAGCTGGTGCTGGACGATGCCGTCTTTGTCGATGAGGAAGAGGCCGCGGTAGGCGATCAGCTCGCCTTCGACGATGAGGTCACCATACTCGTTGAGATCGTATTCGCCGACGAGGACGTCGTAGGCGGCGGAGATTGTTTTGTTCGTGTCGGCCACGATGGGGTAGGTCACCCCTTCGATCCCGCCTTTGGCACGGGGGACCTGGAGCCAGCCCCAGTGGGACATCTCGGTGTCAGTCGAACAACCGACGACGGCCACATTGCGGCTCTCGAACTCGGCGAGAGCATCCTGGAAGGCGTGCAACTCGGTCGGGCAGACGAAGGTGAAGTCTTTCGGGTAAAAGAAAAAGATCACATATTTCGAGCCGCGATACTGGTCGAGGGAGAACCCTTCGACGACTTGACCGTTGACGGCGGCGTTGGCACTAAATGAGGGAGCGGATTTTCCGACGAGGACTGACATAATAATGGAGGAATGATTTCGGTTCAGGAGAGAGTTCAGATCGAGCCGCCACTGCGACCCGTCAGGGGGGAAGGTGGCTCCACCCGACTCTGAGTCAACTACGGATGATCCATCAAGGAAGAGACGGGAGGAAGCAAATTGGAGAGGGGAAACTTTCCCGATTTGATGAAATTCCTTGACGCCCCGGGCGAATCGGATTTACTTGAAGGGCTATTTCCTACTAATCCTATCTAGAATAGGTATTTTATATGACTGAAGAATCTCCCGTCTCGACCCAGGCTGAATCCGCTCTCGCGGAGGCGGGGCTGCGTCACGGGATCGAGGATTTCGGCGCGGTCTCGAGGCGGTTGGAAGGTGCCTCGGCCGAGGAGCGGGTCGGCTGGGTTCTGGACCATTTTGTCGATAGTATCGGGATGACCTCGAGCTTCGGGGCGCAGTCGGCGGTGTTGCTGCACATGGTGACGCGGCAGCGGCCCGACATTCCCGTGATCCTCGTGGACACGGGTTACCTTTTCCCCGAGACCTATCAGTTCATCGACGATTTGACCTCCCGGCTCGATTTGAATCTCAAGACTTTTCGCAGCGATCTCTCCCCGGCCTGGCAGGAGGCGCGCTGGGGGAAAATGTGGGAGGACGGTCTCGAGGGGATCGAACGCTACAATCGCCTCAACAAGGTCGAGCCGATGGATCGCGCGCTGGTGCAGCTCGGTCTCTCCGCGACGATGGCCGGGGTGCGTCGCCAGCAGAGCAGCACCCGCGAATTTTTCCCCGTTCTCGCGTCGCAGCGCGGTCGCATCAAGGTCCATCCCATTGTCGACTGGACCGATATGGAAATAGGGCAATACCTCGTCGCGAACGGACTGCCCTATCACCCGCTCTGGGACGAGGGTTATGTCTCGATCGGCGACTGGCACACCTCGCACAAGCTGACCGACGGCATGTCTGCGGAAGAGACCCGCTTTTTCGGCCTGAAACGCGAGTGCGGGCTCAACGAGGAATTGGATTTTGTCATTTAAGTGATACGGGAACGACACATGAGCTCTCACCTCGATCACCTCTATCCCGTCTTTGACAAGATGCTCCCGCGC
>Ga0105045_10006744_pt1 | contig 10157 bp, 6 predicted proteins | sample MAT02_FD_78089 | JGI IMG/M metagenome (GOLD analysis project Ga0105045, IMG submission 78089) | Freshwater microbial communities from Lake Fryxell liftoff mats and glacier meltwater in Antarctica - MAT-02 (megahit assembly) | ecosystem: Environmental > Aquatic > Freshwater > Ice > Liftoff...
CAACGATTGCAAAACGGCCTGGGCTAAGCGAACCGGCACAGCATTTCCAACCTGCTGTTGTGTACTTCCTAATGAACCCTCAAATATTAAATCGTCTGGAAAGTCCTGTAAACGGGCGGCTTCACGAACAGTGATAAACCGATTTTCACGAGGGTGTACAAACTTATTGAAAATGAAGCCCGTAACAGTGAGTGAAGGTTTATTTGGGTCTAATCGAATGATACGCATATTTGGCCCACCCTTCCGATTTGGGTCGTTCATGTAGAACTTGAAACTTTCATGCCATAACTCCTCTGGCAAGTCCTGCATTTTATGGCCCGTCTTCAAAAAGTCGATCCGTTTTTGGACTACTTCGCCAACAGTACGGTGAATATGATTTGATACGTCCAGCTTACTCATTGAAGTTGAAGTTCTTTTTAATCCAGTCATCTTTTGTGAAAACCTGGGTGAATGTAATAATACCATCGAACAGATTATGCACTGGCGTAGCAGACGGTAAGTCCCCTGCTTTGGCAACATTTGCTTCGGATTCGAGCCACATTACGTGTTCGATTGGCTGAATGTAGTCTTCATGGTGGCGGGCGGCATGAGCATTCGACACAATCCCAACTTTGACAGTGTAATCATCGTTGATTGGTGTCATGCGAAGTTTGAGCAGTTGATAAACGCCTTTCTTGATATCGTCGGTGCGGTCTAAACCAACACTGGTTTTTCCATCCGAAATGGTTTCGCGTCCACTTCCCGCCCTATCCGGCCAGTTATTTGGCAAGGGCGACGGTACGCCACAGGCATTGGTCAGCCAGAAAATTGCGTCTGTTTTATCTTTAGCTGAATAGGCTGTAAACGCCCGTTGCCAACTATTCAGATAGTTACTGAAAAACGTATCCTTTCCAATCCGTACCGTCGGGGGTTGGCATCATCAAACCCATAGCCGCTCCAGCGAACGTACTCATTGTCAGGCTTTCATGCGTTGCCTCTTCGGCATCAGTCCTTTCGGGTACAATTACCAAAGGTAAAATTAACAGAGGTGAAGATTTGACCTCAGCCAACAGCAACGTATTATTCTCCTCATCGAAGATACAAAGGTCAACCGGTTCTTCACCTTTGACGACTCGCAGGGTGTTCGTGGTCTGAGAGAACCACTCCTGAATGAATAAAATCAATGCTTTGACCGTAGCCGTACCGATGATGCCAGACTGACCCTTACCCGCTTTGTGGTAAAAAGGCTGTGTTTCAATGGCACATCTTGGACAAACATTGACAAACGGGAAATAATACTGTTCCGGGCCGTGCGAACACAGCAGCCAACCACGATTGGGTACTTTCTGATAATAAAATACGCCCACCAATAAATCGAACGAAGCGGCTAAGGCTATTCCTGTAGGAACGGCCTCTTGCTCCCGACAACGTTGGATTAGCTGACTGACAAACGACCCAAGAATGGTGTCTTTTGACTCGTTCAACTCCTTATCAAGCAATTCCTGAAGTTTATGTTTGTTCATGAAGTAGCTTTGTTCCCACAATGTAGTTAGTGCCTTTCACACACCAAATTCTATTAATCCGCCAGCAATGCCCGCAGCGCATCCCGGTTGGCTTCCGGCTCGAAAATGGCGCGGATAGGCATGGTAAAGCCGGTACGGTCAGCGTCTGATTTGCCGGATGGACCAGCGGATTACGGCGAACAGAACGAACAGGGACAGGGCAATCAGGCCGAAAACGAACAGTTGCCAAATCAACAGGCCGGTGTCTGGCGTCAGGAAGTTCATGCGTTTATCTGGTTATTGGTACGTGCTGAATTGAGACATTACGCAACGCCCGATTCAGCACCAAGTAGCTCGGTCAGAATCTTCTGGGCGGCAATGGAAATGACGGTTCCCGGCCCGAACACGCCTTTTACGCCCGCATCGTAGAGATACTGGTAGTCCTGCGCCGGAATAACGCCCCCGGCAATGACCATAATATCACCCCGGCCAATGGCGTTGAGTTCGGCAATCAACTGCGGCACCAGCGTTTTGTGTCCAGCCGCCAGACTCGACACCCCCACGATGTGTACGTCGTTTTCGGCGGCCTGCCGGGCCACTTCGGCGGGGGTTTGAAACAGCGGCCCCATGTCCACGTCGAAGCCGAGGTCGGCAAAGCTCGTGGCAATGATTTTGGCGCCCCGGTCGTGGCCGTCCTGCCCCATCTTGGCCACCAGTATGCGCGGTCTTCTGCCGTCGAACTCGGCAAAGCGGTCGCTCATTTCGCGGGCCAGCCGGAAGTTTTCGTCGTCCGACACCTCCGCCGAATACACGCCTGATACGGCCCTCATGGTGGCTTTATGCCGCCCGAAGACCTGCTCCAGCGCGTCGGAGATTTCGCCCAGCGTAGCGCGTTGGCGGGCGGCTTCTACGGCGAGGGCGAGGAGGTTCTCATCGCCCTCGGCGGCTTCGGTTAGCCGCGCTAAACTTGCCTGCGCTTTCGTCTCATCCCGTCCTTCTTTCACGGTTTTGAGCCGGGCGAGCTGGCTTTCGCGCACGGCCTGATTGTCGATGTCCAGCAGGTCAATTTGGGTATTGGCGTCGGTTCGGTATTTGTTCACACCCACAATTATATCTTTGCCGCTGTCGATGCGGGCCTGTTTGCGGGCGGCTGCTTCTTCGATGCGGAGTTTAGGCAGCCCAGTGTCAATGGCTTTAGTCATTCCACCGAGTTCTTCCACTTCTTCAATTAACGCCCACGCTTTTTCGGCCAGTTCGTGCGTCAGGTATTCTACGTAATACGAGCCGCCAAATGGGTCAATGGCGCGGGTCACGTCGGTTTCATGCTGGAGGTACAACTGCGTATTGCGGGCAATGCGGGCCGAAAAATCGGTGGGGAGCGCAATGGCTTCGTCGAGCGAGTTGGTGTGCAGACTTTGCGTACCGCCCAGCACAGCGGCCAGGGCTTCGATGGTAGTACGGCCTACGTTGTTGAACGGGTCCTGCTCGGTCAGGCTGTAGCCGGAGGTCTGGCAGTGGGTCCGCAGCATGAGCGATTTTGGGCTTTTCGGCGCGAACTGCTGCACGATTTTGGCCCACAACAACCGGCCAGCCCGGAGTTTGGCAATTTCCATGAAGTGGTTCATGCCGATGCCCCAGAAAAACGACAGGCGCGGGGCAAAATCGTCGATGGCCATGCCTGCCGCCATACCCGTGCGGATGTATTCAAGACCGTCGGCCAGGGTGTAGGCCAGTTCGAGATGGGCCGGGGCGCCCGCTTCGTGCATGTGGTAGCCGCTGATGCTGATGCTGTTGAACTTTGGCATGTGTCGGCTGGTGTACGCAAAAATGTCGCCGATGATCCGCATACTCGGCGCGGGCGGGTAGATGTACGTATTGCGTACCATGAACTCCTTCAAAATATCGTTCTGAATCGTACCCGACAGGTTCTCCGATGCCACGCCCTGCTCTTCGGCGGCTACGATAAAAAACGCCATGATGGGCAGCACGGCCCCGTTCATGGTCATGCTCACCGACATCTCATCCAGCGGAATCTTATCGAACAGGATTTTCATATCCTCCACCGTGTCAATGGCTACGCCCGCCTTGCCCACATCGCCCACCACACGCGGGTGATCGGAGTCGTAGCCCCGGTGAGTAGCCAGGTCGAAGGCTACGGACAGCCCTTTCTGACCAGCCGCAAGGTTACGCCGGTAGAATGCATTCGATGCCTCAGCGGTACTGAAACCTGCGTATTGCCGGATGGTCCAGGGCCGCTGCGTGTACATACTGGCATACGGCCCGCGCAGATACGGCGCAATACCCGCCTGATGGCCAGCCACACCGGGCGAGTCGGCCCGCGTAAAGTGCAGGTTGAGCCGGATGCCTTCGGCGGTAGTAACAGGGGCTGTGGCCGGGCGGGTAGCGGGGTTGGTCAGTGTCATATCGGATATTGATAGGGCGGTCTATTTACCGGGGAAGTGCCACCTTAAAGCGGGGAACGTCGTTTCGGTCTATGCCCTGACGCTGGGCATACTGTTTCGTATTGTGTGGATTACGGGTTTGTTCGAGTAGCCCCCTCGTCCGTAAGGGCGTAACAGCTTTATCGTAGTCATCCCGGTCGGTGCTGCTAATTGACTTCATAATGTCATTGCGTGAGAATTGCTTGCCGTCGATGCCCAACAGGATGATTTTCTTATGGTTTTTTGGCAAATCATACCGGTCAAACAGCCGAAGATACTCGACTTCCCGGGGCGAATAAACGGGGGTATTGTACAGCGTAATGGTAAACCAGTTGGTATTTGAATACAACTCTGGTCTCTGCAAATCGTTGTCCTGCATCAGGGAGAAAATACGTTTCATTCCCTCCCCTAATTCCCGCATGAATTTATTGACTTTCAGCACATAGGTAACTTTGGCATTTCGGGATTCGTGGCGGTTGTCAAGGGCCAGCAGGTCATCAACGGTCAGAGTGGAAAGCAGTGCACCGGGGCTTTTTATCTCGATCCGATTGTCAAACACATAGACTTCGACCCCGTTATGGTTGGCATAATCCCGGTGGGCAATGGCGTTTAACAACGCTTCCCGACAAGCTCCTTCCGGGTAAATGTATTTTTGTTCAAACCGTGCATCGGCACCAAACACCGTTCGATTAGCCAGATAAGGGCGCAACCCGTCCCAGGCTTTCACAATAAGTTCGAATATATTTCCCGAAACACTTTCGTCGCTGATGACATTGTACCGCTCACCTGACTCCAGTGTAGTACCGGCTACCTTCAGAAACCTCACCTGAGAACGTGAATGCCACTTCTGAATGTCTTTGGCAAAAAGTAACACAGCCGCCTGCCGAAGCCGAAGCCCACTAACGGTGTAGTCGGCCAGACCAAACTGCTGTAAGTATTTTTCAGCCGTCAGGCCGCTCAGATACGCATCGGCCAGCGGTTGAATAAAGGCTAAGTCCAGATCGCCGACGGTAGCCCCATCAACAAATTGTCGGTCGAATTCGCGGGATTTACTCTCCTGACGGGAAAAATGCAGGTGCTTGATATTAGCCGGTACAGTGCGCTTGTCCCGCCGAACCACCACCCGCCCATCCGGTAGCTGATATACTTCGCTGGTACCTTTCTCGACCTGAAAAAACAAGACCACTTTATCGGCTATCTCTATTCTCAGCGCGTAAACAAGTGGTAAAGGCTGCTGGTCGAGTACGTAGGTGCGAACGGCACCAAGCATTTGCTCAATGTCTTCTGCTTCGTGCGGAACCCCCGTAATGGTGGTATCATCTTCCACACCAATCAACAGTTCGCCACCATCTGTATTAGCAAAAGCAACCAATGCCTCGCCTATGTCCTCGCAGATTTTCTTCGTCAGCCGCTTACGCTTCTCGCCAGGTTTACCCTCAAGGGCTGATTTAAACTCCCTGAAATCACTTTCCCCAACCAAAATAGCATTCCTTACCCGCTCTTTAAGCTGCAATACGTCCATAGTCCGCTAAGGTAAATTAAATAGAAACCGTAACGTCTGCCGCCACACCCAGAACATAATCGGCAACGTCTCCACAAAATAACGCGAATCCTTACCGAAAAGATAATTTAGATTTTTTCTAAATAACTTTTGTTGAAGCAGCACCCAAGTAGTAGCTTTGCACTGTTTATAAAGATTCTAAACGATGTACTCAACTGCTACCCTCTGTTTTTCCATTCTGTTTTACTTTTTCAGTACCTGCATTAGCCAGGCCGACGTACATCGGTTATGGTCTTTGGAAACCCCAGACCCGGTGGCGTCGGGTATGTTACAGGGCAGCGTAACGGTGCAAACCGGCGAGCCGGCAGCGGGCGTAACGGTACATCTGAAAGGAACCATCCGAACCAGTACGACCGACGAGAACGGGTTTTTCCAGTTTCAGGGCCTATCCGAAGGTAACTACACAGTGGTCGTTTCGGGTCTGGGGCTGGAACGTACCGAGCAGTCTGCCCGCATCCGGCACGCTGAAACCACCAAACTCAGCCTGACCGTGTCCGTCCATAGCCAGGAACTGGCCGAAGTGCGCATAAGGGGTCTGCGCGGCCTTACCCCTCGCCAAACCCTGCCCGACGTGACCAGCACAGCCATTTACGCCGGTAAGAAATCGGAAGTTATCAACCTATCGGCACTGGATGCCAACCTCGTTACCAACAACACCCGGCAGGTGTTCAGCAAAACGCCCGGCGTAATGGTTTGGGAAAACGACGGCTCCGGTATGCAGGTGGGCGTAGCGGTGCGGGGCCTGAGTCCCAATCGCTCCTGGGAGTTCAACGTGCGGCAAAATGGGGTCGATGTCAGTTCCGATCCGTTTGGCTATCCCGAAGCCTACTACAACCCACCCCTCGAAGCCGTTGACCGCATCGAACTGGTGCGGGGTGGGGCTTCGCTGCAATACGGCCCGCAATTTGGCGGCCTGCTCAACTACGTGCTGAAAGCCCCCGCGCCCGATAAGCCCTTCGCCCTTGAAAGCCAGCAGACAGTTGGCGCCTACGGCCTTTTTTCAACCTACAACCGCATCAGCGGCACGGCAGGACGCTGGCAGTACAACGCTTACGCCCACTATCGGCGGGCCGATGGCTGGCGCGAAAACAGCCAGTACAACATTTTCAATGGCCATGCGTCAGTTTCTTACGATGTTACCAGCAAACTCCGGCTCAGTGCTGAGGTGTCGCGGCTGAGCGACGAGAGCCAGCAACCCGGTGGCCTGACCGACACGCAGTTTGCCGCCGATGCCCGCCAGAGCAGCCGCAACCGCAACTGGTTCAGCACCCCCTGGACGGTACCCTCGCTCAAAGCAGAATACGCCATCAGCGAACAAACCCGCCTGACAGCTACCGTACATGGCCTCATTGGCCAGCGCAACAGCATTGGCTTTGTGCAGCCCATTACCACTCCCGATTTGCCAACCGCAAACGGCATAATGGCAACCCGCCAGATTGACCGCGACCACTACACCAACTGGGGCAGCGAAATCAGACTCGTGAGCCGCTACCAATGGCGGGGGCAGGAGCAGGCACTGGCCACCGGAATAAAGTATTTCGACGGACACACCCTCCGGCAGCAGCAGGGCCGGGGCGATACGGGTTCCGATTTTAACCTCGCCCTGCAAACCAGCGCGTTTCCGCGTGAACTGCATCTGCAGACCACCAACGGCGCGGCTTTTGCCGAAAACCTGTTTCAGCTCACCAACCGCTGGGCCGTTACGCCCGGCATCCGGCTCGAATGGCTGGCCAACAGCATCGACGGGCGCATCAGCACGGCGGCCAACGGCACAGAAAATCGGGTATCAGACAAAAGCACCCGGCGGTTTGTGCTGGCCGGTGTAGGCACCACCTACAAACTGACCTCCACGTTTACTTTCTACGGCAACGCATCGCAGGCATACCGACCCGTGCTATTCTCCGACCTTACGCCCAGTGCCGTCACCGATTTTGTGGTCGATCAGAACCTGCGCGATGCCCGTGGCTTTACCGTCGATGCCGGGTTGCGGGGCAGCATCCATAATTTCTTCACCTTCGATGTGGGCTATTTCCGAATCAACTACAACGACCGAATTGGTACGCTCACCTTGCTCAACGAAGCCAGACGACCTTATCAGTTGCGTACCAACGTGGGCCGGAGCGTGAGTCAGGGAGTAGAAGCCTACGCCGAATTCGACCCCATTGCGGCCTGGGCGAGGCAGTCGCGGTTCGGTAGTCTGAAACTGTCGGCATCGGTCGGGCTGACCGATGCCCGCTACCGGAACTTCAGAACGGCCAGTGTCAGCAACGGCCAGCTAACGGAAGGCACCCTGAACAACCGACGTGTGGAAAACGCCCCCGCGTTCATTGGCCGGTTTGGACTGACGTATCAGCGCAGAAATGTATCGGCAACGGCCCTGCTGAGTCAGGTAGGTCAGGCATACAGCGACGCCAACAATACCGAAACGCCAACGGCCAATGGCCAGACCGGGCTGATACCGGCCTACCGCGTGATGGATGTGTCGGCAAGCTGGCAGGTGGCCAAACGCTACAGCCTGCGGGGGGGCATCAACAACCTGACCGATGCGCGGTATTTTACGCGCCGGGCAGGTGGCTACCCCGGCCCCGGTATTCTGCCCGCCGATGGCCGCACGGCCTATTTGTCGGTTGGTTTTTCGCTCTGAGCAACCGCACCGCGCTGGTACAGCACCCGCGCGGTGCGTTCAATTTCGGCCTTGAGTTTCTGGTTACTCAGGGTATTCAAGTGCAGCACATCGAAGAAAAACGGCATGGGACTGTCTTCTTCGAGGGTAAAATGAATGTGCGCTACGGTGTCGCGACTGACGTCGGGGCCAACGAGGGCCAGATCAACATCGGAGCCGGGGCGGTTGGTCCCTTTGGCCCGCGAACCATATAGCCATACCTGCTCAATATCAGGACGCTGGGCAAACAGTTCGTTCATGTACGTCAGGTCCGTATCGCGCAGGCCGTAGATCAGGCTATAGTCTGGAAGCGTGTCCATAGTCGTTCCGTAATGGGAAAGTAACGTTGTTTGATGAGCGTTTCAGCCGTTAAACTGGTTGCTTCGTCGTGGGTGTGTGCCAGTAAGTTCCGCTGTTTGAGCGCGTCGAGCCATTCGTACCCATCGGCTTCGCTTACCAGTTCGGCCAGGACACCCTTCTGAATAGTAGCACGGGGCGAGTTTAGCTCATCGTAACCGTTTTCAAGGCAATAGTCGCGCATGAGTTTCCACGCTAATTCGAAGGTATATTCAAAAACCTGAATCAGCCCGGCCCGTTCCAGTTCGCTATACTCTGGCTTTGCCACAGCTGCTTTTAACTGATTAAAAGCCCTGTCAAATATCTCGTATCGTTCCTGCCAGCGTTTGGCCATTCTTTTGTTTGTTAGAGGGGTTCACTCAAATTCAGCCGATAGCCGTCGGGTGGGCAGTTCATTAGCTGACGTTTCGGAGAATGACAGAGCGGGAGCCGTATTCTCTTCGTCGTGCCGGTACTTCGTTACGCCGACCAGAACGCGCTCGTTTTTCACGGCGTTGACCCGTTCCTGATACGCCCGGTCAATTTCGGTCTGCACAAACCCGGTGCCGAGCGCAGCCGTTAGCCCGCCCATTGTCTGCACCTGCTCAAACAAAAGCCAGCCAGCTTCGGTCAGCTGGTGGGTCAGGGTTTCGACGTAATAACTGCCCGCCGAGGGATCAGCCACTTTGTTCATGTAGCCTTCGTCGGCCAGCAGCAGCGATACGTTTCGGGCCATACGCTGGCTGAATGCCGGGTCTGCCGATATACTCAACACCGTATCAAACGGCATCACGGTCAGGGCATCGCAGCCGCCAATGGTGGCCGACATGGCTTCGGTAGTAGCCCGCAACAGGTTGGTGTAGGGCGTGGCCGCAGCGTCGTAAAAAGTTGATGTTCGGGCGTGGATGAATACGGAGTCATTCATCGTTGACCATATCTCGTTCGTCGTCAACAACCGCTGAAACAGGACGCGAAGGGCGCGGAGTTTGGCGATCTCGACAAAGTAACTCGTACCTACCGATACTGACAGCCACGTTTTCGGCACGAATAAATCGGGTGCGAGTCCGGCCTGCGTCAGCGCGTCATAACGTTCAGATAGGCGGGCCAGCAGAAAAGCCAGTTCCTGCGTGGCAGTGGCTCCGGCATTATGAAAATCGTGACTACCGATGCCTACCGTGCGAAACTGGGGGGAGCCGACGGTGAGTCGGGTAACGTCGGCGAGGTCAGTAGCGGATACGTCGTTTCCCGGCAGCAAACCGCCTTTTAGCCGATACGGGGCAATGGTTTTCAGGGCTTCCACAAACGGAACAGCATTATCGGCCAGACGAAAAAAGACCGGCGTTTCGCTCAGTTTAATCCCGTGCAGCAATCGAGACAATTGATCGACCGGCCATTCATGCGGTACGGTCAGGAGCAGGGCATCGGCACCGGCAGACAGTGCATTTCGCAGGATTTCGTTTTGCTCAGTCGTCTGATTGCCAGTGGCGTATTGGGGCGTATTGAACCAGCCGGGCTGGTTTTTCTGCACTGATTGTATGGCATTGAGCGGCAGTTGGGCAAGATCTTCGGCGGTGTAGTAAGCATCCAGCGAGTCCACGCCGGGCGAGTCCACGCCGGGCGAGTCCACGCCGGGCGAGTCCACGCCGGGCGAGTCCACGCCGGGCGAGTCCACGCCG
>Ga0105045_10006745_pt1 | contig 10157 bp, 6 predicted proteins | sample MAT02_FD_78089 | JGI IMG/M metagenome (GOLD analysis project Ga0105045, IMG submission 78089) | Freshwater microbial communities from Lake Fryxell liftoff mats and glacier meltwater in Antarctica - MAT-02 (megahit assembly) | ecosystem: Environmental > Aquatic > Freshwater > Ice > Liftoff...
ACCATTGAAAAACATCTGGGCGAACCCGCCGAAAACGTGCTGGCGCACCTGCGGGATAGTGCGGTCAAGTACGACGTGACCGAGAAGCTGTTTCTGCACCGCTCATTGCACAAACTCGCAACCTACTTCAACCGCGACGCGCTGAAAGGTTACCGTAATTTGCACAAGCTCGACGCTTTCCGCAGCATGAGCGCCGCCAACGCCAGCCGCTTCACCGACCCGCGCGCGGTGCAGCTTTTCAACCGCTACGCTACCTACAACGGCTCCGACCCCCACCAGACGCCCGCCACGATGAATATCATTCCGCATCTGGAATATAACATCGGCGCGTTTTTTCCGAAAGGTGGGATGGTTTCGATTACCAACAGCCTGGTGAAACTGGCTGAGGAGTTGGGCGTGCGGTTCCACTATAAAAGTCCGGTCGAAAAATTGCTGATTGATGGCAAATCTATTTCGGGTGTACAAGTGAAGGGCAAAACGCTGAAATACGATGTTGTGATCAGCAACATGGACGTGGTCAATACTTTTCGGAAACTTCTGCCCGATGCCCGCCAGCCCGAAAGGGTGCTGCGGCAGCCCAAGTCCAGTTCGGCACTTATTTTCTATTGGGGAATCAAGAAGCAATTTCCCGAACTGGGTTTACACAACATCTTTTTCAGTCAGGATTACCCTACCGAATTCAATCACATTTTTCAAGAAAAAACCATTGGCAACGACCCGACGGTGTATATCAATATCACCTCGAAATACGAACCCAACGATGCGCCCGAAGGTGGTGAAAACTGGTTCGTGATGGTGAACGCCCCCGCCAACGACGGCCAGGATTGGGATGCGCTCATCGCCCGAACTAGAAAAAATATCCTGGCCAAACTCAGCCGCCAACTGGGTCATACTATTGAAACGTTAGTTGAAGCCGAGGACATACTGGATCCGCGCCTGATCGAAAGCCGCACCTCAAGCTCCCAAGGAGCGCTTTACGGCAATAGCTCCAACAACCGCTTCGCAGCTTTCTTGCGCCATGCCAACTTCTCCAAGCAGTTCGGGAATTTGTTTTTCGTGGGCGGCAGCGTGCATCCGGGTGGCGGGGTGCCGCTTTGCTTGCTTTCGGCCAAAATCGCAGTCGAAATGGTGGAAAATTAGCCAATGTTTCTATTAAATCCGTGCCCCTTCCAAGTAAAAAGGCAATGCCAAATACTTCGCCGGCAGATCATGATTTCCACTCACCAAGTAGTAATTCCCTTTGATTAATCGGGTGGTTTTGAATGACAAGCAAGCCTTGGTCAGCGGACTGTCGCCCCGCAGGCCGCAGAGGAAATAATCGAAGTCCTTTCCCGCTGCGTCGCTGCTTATTTCCCCCAAAAGCGCCAGCAATATTTGCGGATTTTCCTCTTTGATCAAAATGGTGTGCAGGCTGAAATAGGAAAGCACCTTGCCGACTTCCGGTAGGGCGAAACTGCCCGCTGCGCCGGCAAAGGCATTGACGATCGGCCGCATGAAAGTCAGCAGACGGTCGTATCCCGTGATTCTGGTTTGTTTGAAAGCCTTCTGATCCCAGATGCCCGCTATGCCCACCAGTTCATCTTTCTCAAATGCCAGATAAAAATCGCCGATGGCAAGATTCCGGTAGTAGTTCGTTTCTGCTAACTTATTGAAATTGTAGCAAGGAAATCCCTGATAGCACCTTCCCTCGCTATCGAGGTAGCGCTGCATGGCCGTCAGGTCGGCGGTAGTAGCCCGGCGGATTTCCCAATTTTCGGTTGGCTTGCTACGTATTTTGGCCGGAAGCTTGACCAGGTAGGTGTGGTACTCGCCGACTAACTGGTACAAAGGCGCCAGCCGCCGCGTCGTGTTCTTCCTTTTGCTCAAATCCAGGTGCGCGAGCATGGGCAGGTTGTCCGAAAAAATAACGGTTTGGGCTAATTCCTCGTCGTTGATGATGCCATTCGTACGACAGAAATGCATCATCTCGAACAGCAGCCGCGACCGCTGGAAATCGGGGTGGATGCGCAGGTCGCAGAAGTAGCGCAGGCGGGTGGGTTGCCGATCCAGGAAAACTGTGCGATAACCCACGTTGAACATTCCCGCCAGTCGGCCCGAACTATGAATGGCGACGTAGATTTCGGGTTCTTCAGCCTGCACGGCGGCTCCGGCGAAATAGTCGGGCTCGCGTTCCAAGGCAAGCTGCACGGCACCACTCACGGGAATTCGGCATAGGTCGAGCAGGGCGTCGTTGTCGTCCGGTGAGGCGGGTCTGAGGGTGAAAACGGGCATGGGGTCAGAGGTTCAAGTCATCCAGAAAGCCAAATTCGAACAACAGCGGGAGTTTCAAATCGCCGTCGCGCAGGTTTTTCTTTTTTTTGTAATGATTCAAAATTTTTTGGTCGGCACCTTCGGGAAGGCATTCGACGGTCAGCGAAACTAACTGCCCTGAACGAATAGCCTGCCGATAATACGGATTTCCAGACAGGCTATTTTCGATTTTTTGCAGTTCCTGCGCTAAGTGCATAGTTTTCGAGGGGTTGTTAGGTAAAAAATAGATTTTATATCCCCCTTGAATCTTGTTTTTTTGAAAAGGATACACAAACAGCAATCGACACCGGGCTACCAAAGCCGGTTCAAGTTGGTCGATGGCCTGCTGCACTTGGAACTCGCTCAATTTCTCCCCCACCAAGTCAGACTGCCGGGAATCGCGGCCCGCGAACCGTATCTGGGGTAATTGGTCGCAAAAATCGGTGATTTCAACGATGTCGCTGGTCGCGTAGCGGTACAGCCCGCCTCCGGTAGTCACGATGACTTCGTAGCATTGCCCCCTTTGTAGTTGATGCGCCAAAACAATGTTCCGACTTGCCAATTCCCTGAATTCGTAAAAATGAGAGCGGTAGCTGAGTACCGAGCTGGTCGCCCCGGCAAATGGGACGCTCACTACGCATTCTGTTGAAAACAGCCCTTTGCGACTGATGGCCACTTCGCCAATTCTTTCTTTGAGTTGGGGAATCCAGAGGGCGGATTGGGCGTCCGTCCAGCAACTAATCGAGGCCAGACTCGGCCAAATATCTTTCCAGACCCAGGAACCTTTGGAAATGCTTTGTAGCGTCTCTTTTCGTCTTCGGGAAAGCTGACCTTGATCTCTGGCCAGAATATCGGCGAAATAATTTTGTAAAAAATCGTCCAGCTGCAGGAAAAAACTCGGACTCCAGACCGAAATGAAACTGAGGTCGTCCGCCGCCAGTAGGTGCAGCAGACTTTTGAAGTAGAATGCCCGCGCGTCGGTTTCCCGCTTGACCGAAGCCGGAACCGCCAACGTTCTTTTTAAGGCCCAAGCCGCCAAAAAATCGAGATACTCGCTATCGTCCTCCAGGCCGATGCGGATACCGCCCGCCGTGACCGACGGGGGTTTTAGGGCGGGGGAGAGCGACCAGTAGCTGCGGCCCCGAAAGGCGGCGGGTGCTTGCCGCCACAGCGCGTGCATCCACACCGCCACCGCCCGCTGAAACTCTTTTTTCAAGGTCTCCGTGTAGGGAATCAGCTTAGCAAAGCCGCTGGTGCCGGAGGTTTCTTCCAAGGCCAGCACGGCGGCGCGGGTCAGGATGTTAGGCTCGCCTTCGGCAATTTTATTGACGTAGGGAAAAATGTCTTTTTCCCAATGCTGCGCGATGGGTACTTTTTTGGCAAAGGAGCGGTAGTCGGAGATATTTGCAAAATCATGCACTTGTCCGTATTCGGTAGCCGCATTGTTGGCCATATACCTGCGCAGAATTCGCTGCTGTTCCTGCTCGAAAATGGGGACGTTTTTGGCAAAAAGCTTCGCCTCATTCCGCTGACTCGCCAGCCAAAGGCGATTGATCAAAAAGGGGCTAATCAAGTTCATGGACGGCCAGGGGCGTAGCCATGCCTTCCCGAATCAGGGGCAAACAGCGGGCGTGAATATTATCGGGGGCCAGCGAAGCCAGACAAGCCAGTTCGTGTCCTTTGTAGAATTCGGGATTCTTTTCCAGGAAAAAACGGACATCGGGCTTGTGTTTTTTCAAAAAAGTGGCCTCGGCCAGTTCCGGTTTCAGCGCACCCGCTGGTTCAGGGAATCGAATCAGTCCTTCCTCGGGATGCCAGCAGTCACCGAACATCCGGCGCGAGCAGTCGTCCAGAATCTCCAGCAAGCGAACGGGCGGATTTCCAATAGCCGATGGGTGGTATTCCTTCAAGAAAAGCGGCAGGTACATATAGGTACGATGGCCCTTCGAGATCAGGTACCAGTACCAGGCTTTGTCGGGCTGGCCCGCCACGATGCTGCCGAGCGCCCGACACCACCCACGCAGCATTTCCTGGGTACCCCAATGGGCCGGGGAAATCAGAGTGTCGCCGGAAAAGATGATGCTGTAGTCTTGTACGCCGCAGCCGGCGGGGTTTATGGCCAGCGTGGTGAATCCCTGAATCACTTCCTGTGCATCCCGGAAAATGAGCACCAATTGCTTCCGCGACAGATCGTCTTGGAAAGTGGCTTCGCTCACGCCTTCGTAATTTTCCCGCATCAGGGCGAACATACGCTCCACTTCCTCAGGCTGCAAAAACCGACGCGACACCAGCGAGGAATGCAGTTTTTTTGATGAAGTTTCGGGGCTGTGGTTTTCCATATTTGGTTATATTTAGAAGGGTTTCATACCCAAAACTCGATCATTTTCTTAATCGGCTTCGGGGCGGGCTTATCCCCAGAAGCGGCGGCGTGAGCCCGCAGTGACTCGATATAGACGTGCATGAAATCGACCTGCGTGGATTTGTAGTCGGGTGTGCCGAATGCCTGTTGGTTTTTGCCGTGGACTTTCATAATCCATACGTCCTGTTCGATGACCTTGCGGGTGTAAGGCGGCAGAAAAATCCGGGCCAGCGGATTGAGCCAACCGAACTTATAGGTGATAAGGGTGTAAACAATCGTGTTGAAAGGGCCGACGGGCGTGCAAGTGCTGGTGATGATGAATCCCCTTTCTGAGTCGCCGTAAAGGTAATCGACGCGCGTCACGTTGGGCATATAGAAATTGTCGGTATGCTGCATGGCTAATCCCTTGGGGTTGACGAGCCAGTTCGAGAAACCGATGGAGTCGTTGGGCTGGTCGTAGGTGACCAGGACGCTGTCAGGCGTCCGCTCGACGGTGGCCTCTATGCGGATTTGCTTCCGGTCGCGGAACCAGCCCTTGTGGACAAACACGGTATGGGGTACGTCCATGAAGTTCTCCACTAGGTCGGTGACGTTGTTGGCGAAGCGGGTCACCATGTAGTAATGCTTCCATCCTTGCTCTTGCATCAGCGGCATCGGGAACGGTTCGCCTTCCGCTGGGGTACTGCGCCCCATCCAAAGCCACACCAGACCGTATTTTTTGCAAACGGGAAAAGTCTCGATCCGCTTGGCGGGGATTCGGGAGGGATTAGGGCCTTCGGATGGAATATCGACGCATTGCCCGGCCCGGTTGTACACCCAGCCGTGGTAAGGGCAAACGATGCAGCCGTCCACGATCTGGCCCTCGCTGAGCGGCGCGTTGCGGTGGTTGCATCGGTCGAGCATCGCCGCCCAAGTGCCGTCTTTTTGCCGCCAGACTACGATTGGAATTTCAAAAATGGTAATTCGTCGCGGCTTGCCAACTTTAAAATCGGCTGCCAGGCCAGCGGCATACCAGCTATGGCTCAATTCCCCGGATGCTTCGTACATGGGACTCATGTTTTCAGCCAATTTATTTGACGCATTAAAAAACTAAGTATGAAGAAAAGCTATTATTGAAGAACTTTTCCGCCGCCCTGCTCAATCCGGTGGTACCGATTGACCGGAACTTTGTCAAGTTGCTGCCGCGTGCCGTCGTGCCATTGAATCCTGAGCGACACCGCTCGCAGCTCGGCACGGTGTTTCCCCAAACCAAATAGCAATCGTCGATCGCCTTGGGCCGAAAAACCGTTGGCCAGGCGCACCTCCCGGTATTGGGTCGCCTTCTTGCCATCTTCTTCGTAGCTAACCCACACCTTGGTACCGACCGCGTCGCGGGCGCAGGCCTGCCCGTTGCCTTCCAATTGCAGTCCCACCCACGCTTGGCCGCTCATTTGATTTTCATAAACCAGGGGTTCGCCGAACTGATCGGTCACGACCAGATCCGGGTCGCCGTCATTGTCCAAATCCACAGCGGCAACGCCCCGGGTGTTGCGTTGATGTACAAAGCCCGTGCTGGCCGCCACATCGATGAAATTCTCGCCGTGTTGATTCATAAAAATTCCATCAGATTCATTTTCGTAGATGCTGGCACCGCGAATGTCGGCCCAGTTGTCGGTGTAGCTGTGGATTTCGGGTCCGGTGCGGGCAATCTGGGCCTGTAAGTACCAGTAATCCATGCGTTTGGGGTAGCGCCTGTCCCAGTCATCTCCGACCATACCGTTGGCCTGTATCACGTCCGGCCAGCCATCCAGATTCAGGTCGGCGAAGGCCGCACCCCAGCCGAAGCGGTTGGGATTGAGTAAGTTCAGGCGCGTGGCGCTTTCCTGTAACAATACCTTTTCGGCACCTTTCGGCGTGTTATTCAGCCAGAGCAGACTTCCCTCGGCCTGCATGGCGTGGTGGACATTGCTGACGTAGAGGTCTTCCTTGCCGTTTCGATCCAGATCGCCGGCGCTGGCGTTCATGCCTTTGTAGGTATCCAGACCAATGTCGCCGTAAAAATAACCCTGCTGTCGTTCCAACCGCTTTCCGCCAATGTTGAGGTAGCAGTCGTCACGGCCGAAATCGTTGGCCACGTACAGGTCGGTGAAGCCGTCGTCGTTCAGGTCGAGCGTTCCCACCGACAGGCTCCAGCGCGTAGCTGTCAGGCCCGCTTTTTTGTTGTCGAGGGCACGCAAAGTGCCGTTCCGGTTGATTAACAGGTAATTGGGGCCGCCGTTATTGGCGTTATGCCACGACTCATGCATGAAATGAAACATCCGCCGATCGCCGGGATAGGCGGCGGGCGGCAGTTTGAAAATGTTCAGAGGCGTGGGCTGGGCGTAATCAGGCAGGTAGGGTGGGAGGGTGTTGGTTAGGAATAAATCCAGTTTTCCGTCTTTATCAAAATCGAATGCATTGGCCGCCAGACAAACCGTGTGATTGTTTTCGAGGAAAGGAACTTTTTTCTCGGCAAAGCCAAGGGTTCCGGTTTGAATCAACTGATTTTCAAAAAGATGGCTTTTGCCAAAACCAAACCCTACGAACAGATCCTGGTCGCCGTCATTGTCGTAATCCCAAAACAGTCCGAAGCTCGGAAGACCATGCGCCTTCGGGTCGCCGAGGTACCGCTCTAAGTCAGGAACTATCACTTTCTGGAATTTGAAATTGCCCTGATTCAGATGCAGCTTGGCTTTCCAGGCCGTGGCTTTCAGAGGCTGGGTGAGGAACAAATCGGCGTCGCCGTCATTGTCGATGTCGGCGCTCGCCACGGCATCGCCTACCGAAAGCACCCATTTGGCCACGTGCGCCACAGAGGGATCAGTTTGTGTGAGGATGTCGCTTGGCGCACTTCCCAAGCCGCTATATTTCGACGGAATCTGTCGGAAAATGGGAAGTTCTTCGGAGGGAATAGGCGAATTGGAACGCCAGCTCGTCAAGGCAAACAAGGCCGGCAGGCCGCAGAACGTAATAATGGCCAACTTTCTTGCCAACTGCATGGGTTCAGGAAAATTAAATTTCAATTCTTTCTGCCATGCTTTTTGGAAAATCAATAAGAAGAACCGCATTGTGGCGAAAGTCAAACCCGCGTAGAAAAACGTGAACAGGCTGAATTTCAGGTGAAACAAAAGATCGAAGAAGGCAATGAAAAATCCGGCCCAAACCTGCTCTTTGGTCGAGGCGGGACTCGTGGACGGGTCGGTAATCATGTAAAAAGTGAACAAATAAAAGGCGGGAGAGGTCAGTGCCCCCACGAACAGCGTTTCGACGGGGATGATGTGCTGCATGAAGTAGGCACGCACGGCGGTTTGCAGGGTGTAGAAAAGGAGGAAAGAAACTACCAACACCACCCGTTTGATCTTTATTAAGAAAAGGAAAACGGCGGCGGTAGCGATGAAAACGCCCATCATCCAGGCTGTCCCCACGCTGCCGTACCACTGGTAGCTGGGCGAAAGCGTGATGTAGGCCGAACCCAGCAGCAAGCTCACGCAGATCCCGAACATGGAGGGATTATAGACGTGCCGACCGTTAAAAGTGATGACGTATTTCGAGGCGATAGTGATGAACACGGGTACCCACAGGTGCTGGAAGCCGTAGGAATAATTCAACAAAATGGCAAGCGACAAACAGGAGATGCCCGCCGAAAGCGGAAAAACGCGCCTGCCTTTTAATAAGCCTGAAAGGAGCATATCCAGCGCAATGCCGTAGCCTAGAACTAAAAGTACCTGCTGCGGCTTGCGGCTGAATCCCAGCACAAACATCCCCAAAAGAACGTAGGTAAGCAGCAGCCCAAAGGCCACCCAACGGATGTCTTGTCGGGGCGGAGGGCGAAAATTGCCGAGCCACTTGGTAGGATTCAGATAGATCATAGGGACAGCATTTTAAGGAACCAAAGCAGCAACGCACTAATGAACAGAATATTCATCCAAAACGTGATTCGGTTGATTTGGTCGAAGGCGGGATTGTCGTCCGAGGCGTACCAGATGGCTTTATCGCCTTGGGTGTCGTTGCCCACAATTTTATAAAAAGACCATGCGTAAAAGCTGTCGGTTAGTAGTGCGCCTAGGCTGATAGCCAGCAAAAAGACAATCTGGACATCGTATGCATTTTCGGCTAAGGGTTGAAAATCAATTTTGAAAAACCGATAGATTAAAAAGAAGGAGCAAAGCAAATTATACGCAATGCCCATGATCGGCGTCCAGATTTTTAAGCGGTACATCAGCACGGGCTGCATAAATGCCCGGAGGTAAAGAAGCCCCGTGAGAAGCGCCAAACCGTTTTTTATTCCGGGACTCAGTATACTGTCAAAGGCCGCGTAACAGATAACGGGAAGAATAAAATAAAGGTATAGGGCCAAAAAAAGCCAGACTGCCTTGGGCTTGGAAATGCCTCCCCCCAGGCGGCTGGCCTTGTTTTGGATCGCGTAGAAGGTGAAGCCTCCCGCTATTGGAAGCGCCAAGGTGGCCATCATGATCCATTTACTCATAGAATTCAGGAATTAATTTTTTTAGACTTTTTTGTATTTAGGGAATTAAGATGATAAAGATAGCATTCATACTGGATTCAGGCGGGCGGACAAATCGGGACGGGCCTCGTATAGGCCGTAGTCACCGTGCTGTGTTCATACTTCCTGCACTAGTCGGAAAGCCTCCGGCCTGTAAAATACGCGCTCATCGTCGGAACAAGTGTGAGCCTAGCTTTGCTGTCGGTGGCAATTATTTATATCGTCAAGTTGGAGAAGGAAGGGCGAAGGATAAAGCTGAATAAACCGGGTATACCGTGGTCAAATCTTTGTTTTGAATCTTTCCAGCCAATAAGGATTCACAGAAAAAGTCAAAGATGTAAGTAATTATCGACGGAAAAAGCATTAACGAGTCTCGGAATATTGAAATTTTAGCAAATCAATTTTGAAAAATATACAGGATTTAAGAGTAGTTACAATCGCACCGGCGACCCGGTCTCAACTAATATTTTGAAACCTCGCCCCGTCAGCCACTCCCGCACCACCCTCACCGAACTGATGATTCCGAGCTACGCCAATTTTGGCGGAAAAATCCACGGTGGAATCCTGCTCTCGCTCATGGACAAGGTGGCTTATGCCTGCGCTTCCCGTCACGCGGGTACCTATTGCGTCACGGTGTCGGTAGACAACGTCAATTTCTTGCAAGCCGTGGAAGTCGGTGATCTAGTATCGCTGCACGCTTCGGTCAACTTCGTGGGCACTAGCTCGATGGTCGTGGGAATCAAAGTGGTCGCGGAGAACGTGCATACGGGCGTTCAAAACCACACCAACACCTCGTATTTCACGATGGTTGCCAAAGACGATAACGAAAAGCCAACCCCCGTGCCGCCCTTATTGCTGGAAACCCGCGAAGACGCCCGACGCTTTCTGGAAGCCATCAAGCGGCGCGAAATCAAGAGCCAATCCAGCGATACCTTCGATAACGAGAAAAACCGCATGACGCTGGAAAGCGATCTGGAAAAATTGAGC
>Ga0105045_10006746_pt1 | contig 10156 bp, 11 predicted proteins | sample MAT02_FD_78089 | JGI IMG/M metagenome (GOLD analysis project Ga0105045, IMG submission 78089) | Freshwater microbial communities from Lake Fryxell liftoff mats and glacier meltwater in Antarctica - MAT-02 (megahit assembly) | ecosystem: Environmental > Aquatic > Freshwater > Ice > Liftoff...
AAAAGCTCGGGCACCGAGGTGCCGAAGGCGATGATCGTGGCACCGATGAACATGCGCGACAGCTTGGCGCGCTGCGCGATGGCAACGGCACCGTTGATCGCCCAGTTGCCGCCCAGAACCAGCATCCAGATGCCTGCAATGATCGCGCCGACGGCAAGGATGCTGATATCATAGGTAGAAAGCTCAAGAGTCAATTCGTCTACTCCAATGGGCCGGGCACTGCGGCCAGGCCAGGTCAGGGAAGCCTGGGCCGTCGTCGGGACACCAAGCGCAAGGGATCACAGATCGAATTCGGCCGGATCCAGCCCGAGCTCGGTGCAGATCGTCACGACAGCGGCGCGTTCTTTCGCGTCGAAGTCGCCGTCGGCGGCCCCGATGGCGCAGCACACCCGCACCAAAAGCCTGTCCGCCCCGGCCTTGCCCTTGATCTTGGCGATCTTGCGCAGCGCCTCGCCCCTGCCGATGGTCGCGTCGAAGTCGAACTTGCCGACAGCCGCGTTGAAGGCCGCGATGACATCGTCGATCTTGAAGACCTTCAACTCGTCAGAGGCCTGCATGTAGCCGATCATCTTCTGTTTCTCGTCGCCCGAGACCGTTCCATCGGCGGCAGCCACCAGCGCGCATCCCGCCACGACCGCCTCCATGAAATCGCGGTTGCGGTATTTGGTCATCTCTTCGGACATCTTGGCCCGGGCCGCGGCGGTGTTGGTCTTGAGCCAGTTCATCATCGCAATGGTCTTTCCTGATACGCCGGCGCGTTATTTGCGGCCTGCTGTCCATGTCAGATTGAACCCGTAATGCTGGTCCATCTCTTGTGCCCCCTTGAAATAGAGGTTCTCGCGCGTGATTTTAAGGTTGCCCCGGTCATTTTCCAACAAGACCACCGCACAGAGGCGTTCATTCGAGGTGCCTTCCATGCGCACCTCGACATCCGGGTTGCCCGGCGCGAACAGCGTGACGACGCCGTCGGTGGCCGACCAGTTCGGCGCGCCCTCATAGATCATGGCATAGATCAGGATGCGCCGTATCTTTGCCCATTCGCCGCCGTTGATCCGCATCCACTCGCCGCCGCTGACCGCACCGGTGCGGTCGTCGCCCGCCAGTTCGATATAGGGCGAGGTGGCGAAGTTGCCGAAATTCTTGCCAAGCGCCTGCACGCCGAAGCGCGTGTCGTCGGCCAGTTCGAACAGGCAGCACAGATCAAGATCGATGCCGCCCGATTTCACCAGACCGAAGAAGCCCTTCTTCTGCGGCTCGCCCTGGTTCCAGTTCAGGTTCACCGTGATCTCGCCCAGCGTGCCGCCCTTTTTCTCAAGGCTGATCGTCGGGCTGGACTTGCTGAGCGATATTTTCGACAGGTTGACCGACTTTGCGGCGGGGGGCGGCGCTGGTCTGGGCGGCGGGGGGGCCGGGGCGGGTGCCGGAACCGGATCGGGGGCTGCGATCACCACGCCGAAATTCTCGGCCAGGGGTTGCAGACCGCCGTTGAATCCCTGCCCCACGGCGCGGAACTTCCACGCGCCGCCGCGCTCGTATATCTCGCCGATGATCATCGCCGCTTCGCGTGCACCCTTTGTGTCCAGCGTGAACCTGGCCACCATCGACCCACCGCTTTCCACCTCGAGGACAAGCGCGCCCACGTCAGAAAAAGGCCGCGTGCCCGAGGCGGTCAGCGTCGCGGTGATCGCCACCTTTACGGTGCCGGCGGCCAGCCGTGCCGCATCGACCGTCAGCACCGTCTCGCCGTCTCGCGACAGCGTGGGTATGTTCACGGCGCCGTCTGCGGATTTGCGCTGCCCGTAGAAGATCATGCCCTCGTCGCTGGCCACCTTGCCGTCGGCGCGCAGCAGGAAGGCGCTGACATCGACATCCTCGATGCCGGCGGCCAGGCCGGACCAACGGGCCGTGACCGTGACCGGGCCTGCGGGAAGTGCTGTGTTGGCACCCTTGGTCAGATCCATGAATGGCTCCTTGCAGACAGTGTCAGATGTGGCGGACGGCGGCGGCGGCCATGTCTTCTGCGGTGCGACCTTCGGCGGGCGCGCCCACGGCCTTGAACTGCCAGCCCCCGGCGCTGCGCGACAGGACCCCCATCACCACGCCCGTGTGCCGACCCTTTTCAGACAGGGTATAGCGGCACAATTCGGTGCCGTTGGTATCGTCGAGTATCCGGCAGAACGCATTCTCGACCTCGTCGAACGTCTGACCGCGAAATGAGTTGACAAGAAAGACAAGGTGCTGCGCGCCCGGGTTCAGGGCGGTGACATCCACCTTGATCACCTCATCATCGCCGTCGCCGTCACCGGTCCGGTTGTCGCCATTGTGCACGATCGAGCCGTCCGTCGATTTCAGCTGCCGGAACCAGATGGTGTCGAGGGCCGTCTTCTGGGCATCGTAGACGATGCAAGACGCGTCAAGATCGATGTCACCGCCGCCACCGCCGCCCAGGAGCCCGCTCAGAAACCCCTTCTTCTTGACCACAGGGTCCCAGCCCAGCCCCAGATGCAGGCGGGTGACCCCGCCCCCCGACTTTTCCAGACTGATTGTCTGGCCCTTGGAAAGTGATATTGCCATTGTGTTTCCCGTGCGCCCCTACGTGATCCGGCCCGAGGCCCGTCTGACGGACCCGAGGCAAAAAAATGAGCCCGCCTGTTGTATCCGGGCGGGCGTGTTACCAGCATTGGTATAAACCCAGGCACACTGGGTCAATCGTTTTCGCCTCGGGTCCGGGCGTTGCAATGCCACCCCGACCGCATCCTGCAAATCGGGATGCGGTCTGAAAATGTTTGAAACCATTTGCGAAAATGCCAATTGGAAAGACGAGATGCACAAACCACTGTTCATGAGAGCGTGCCCCGCAACGGTCTGCTGCGTTCTGGAAACCGGCCGGCTAGACGTCACCCACTCAGGCGACGACGATGCGGCCATATTCGGGTTCGGTGAACGCAACAATCCGCGGCGCTCGTTCCTGTTCGTCTCGAACGTTCTGGGGCGTCATGTCCCTGTTTCACCGGCTGTCATGCGCGCGGCCTTCACCCGGCTGGCAGACACGATTCCCGCCGATGTGCCCGGGCCTGTGGTGATGACCGGCATGGCCGAGACCGCGGTGGGCCTCGGCGCGGGCGTGCACGACGCCTGGATCGCGCGGACGGGGCGTCGCGACACGCTGTATCTGTCCACGACGCGGGCACGGCTGGACGGCCCGCTGCTGACGACGTTCCGCGAAGAGCACAGCCATGCCTCGGACCATCTGGTGCATGTGCCGCAGCACGCGGCGGATCTTGATCTGCTGCGCGCCGCCCGTACGCTGATCATGGTCGATGACGAGGCGAGTTCCGGCAACACGTTCCGCAATCTGGCGGCGGGGCTTGTGGCGGCGGGGCTGGACCGGATCGCGCATGTGCACATGGCGGTCCTGACCGACTGGTCCGGTCCGGCAGGCGACCGGGTGCTGCCGGACCGCTCCGACATTGCCGTGACGCGTGGCGCGCTTGTCCGGGGCACCTTTCACTGGACACCGGCGCCGGGGGTGCCGGTGCGCAGGCTGCCCGACGCGGACCGGTTGCGCGGTGGCACCGTACGGCCCCTGCGGCGCGGCGACGACGCACGGCTGGGGCGGTCTGTCCGCACGGGCCCAACCCTGCCCGCCGGGCTGCCAGAGGCCATCGGACAGACACGGGCACGGCTTTTGGTCATCGGCACAGGCGAGCATGTCTGGGAGCCGTTCCTGCTGGCCGAAGCCCTGGAAGGGCTGGGCCATGACGTGCGGTTTTGTGCGACAACACGCTCGCCCATCCTGCCCGGCCATGCGATCACGCGTGGCTATGCGTTTCGCGACCATGAGGGGCTCGGAATCACGAACTACCTCTACAATGTCGACCCCGCCTCGGCGGACCGCGTCATCTTGTGTGCCGATACGGCCCTGACAGCGCTTGACCCTGCGCTGCTTGCAGCCCTTGGGGCGGATGTGGTGATGGGCGCGGTGTTTCATCACCGCCACGATCTTGCCCGGCTGACCACAGGTGTGGTCCCGGCGACCGGGTTTGTCATCGAGTGGGCCGAGACGTGATGCAGCGTATGGCGATCTTCACCGATCTGGACGACACGCTGTTCCAGACCGCCCGCAAGCTGGACGAGACGCAGATGGCAGGCGCCATCCGGGTGGCGCAGGCCTTGAACGGGCAGCACGGGTTGATGACTGCAAAGCAGGCCGCCCTGCTGGCGTGGTTCGATCCGGTCCGCACCATTCCGGTCACGGCACGGGGGTCGGAGGCATTCTCGCGCGTGATGCTGGAATTTGGCGGCCCTGCCATCGTCGCAAATGGTGCCGTGATCCTTGATGCGAACGGCGTGCCGGATCCGGAATGGCAGGCTTGCGTTCAGGCGGCGCTTGCCCCGCACCGCGCGGCGCTGGCGACGCTGCCGGATCATGCCCGCGATGCAGCAGCACGGATCGGCGCCGAAATCCGCACATGGCTGGTTGAAGAGCCGAATTGCGGCGGCGTTTATGCCGTGGTCAAGGCGGAGCCCGGAACGCCCGAAACCGCCCTGTCAGAGATCGCCCCGCACCTGCGCAAAGCCGTGTCAGGGCCTTGGAGAGTGCACATGAACGGTAACAATCTGGCGCTGATCCCGCCGGGCATCTCGAAAGCCGCAGCCACCGGCTTCACCCTGGCCCGCATGCGCCGGACCGGGCCGGTCCTTGCCATCGGGGTGGGCGACAGTTGCAGCGATCTGGACTTCATGCGGCTGTGCGACCTGTGGATGACCCCCACCGGATCGCAACTTGACCGTGCCGCAGCAGAGCTTGACCGATGAACGGGCAGACGGCGTTTTCCGGCAGCTATCTTCCCGGCGACGTCACATTCCTGCTGATACCGGTCGATCCGGCGGCCGCGTCCCGGCTGTACGTCGCGCCCTTGGAAAAAGAGCGGCTGATCCAGCAGGGGCAGCGCCATTACTCGGAAATGATCTCGCCCGAGATACCACCGACCCCGGCCTACATGACGATCTTCGAGACCGCCCTGGCCCGGCACGGGGTGCGCATGGGGCACGAGGCGGCGCAACTGGTCCGCAGCATAGATGCCCGCATGGCGGGGCCGATCACGCTGTGCAGCCTGGTGCGCGCCGGTGTGCCGCTGGGGGTTCTGTTGCAGCGCGGGCTGCGATCGCTTGGGCGCGATTGCGTGCATTTCGGCATCTCGATCATCCGCGACCGCGGGATCGACGCCGTGGCGATGGCGCATGTGCTGGCGCGCAGACCGCCCGAAAGCATTCTGTTTGTGGACGGTTGGACCGGCAAGGGCGCCATCACGGATGAATTGGAGCGGACACTGGCCCCCTGGCCCGGCCTGCGCCCGCGTCTGGTGGTGCTTGCCGATCCGGCGGGCCGGGCCTGGCTGTCTGCGGGCCCCGAGGACTGGCTCATTCCCTCGGGCGTATTGGGCAGCACGGTGTCGGGGCTGATCAGCCGGTCTATCCTGAACGACCAGCTGATGTCTCCGGGCGGATTCCACGCGGCCCTGCATCTGCAGAACCTGACAGAACATGATGTATCGCGCCGGTTCGTGGATCTCATCTCCGCCAACATGGCAGGGGCCCTGACCTGCGGCACGGCGGTTGCGCCCGACGCCCCGCGCGATATCCGCCGGACTGCGCAGGCTGTGATCGACACCATTGCCAGGCGTCATGGCATAACGGATCGCAACCGCATCAAGCCGGGCATTGCCGAAGCGACCCGCGCCGTCCTGCGCCGCGCGCCACAGTGCATTCTGGTGGCCGCGAACAGCGATCCCGATCTGGCCGGCCTGCATCATCTGGCACGCGACCGGAATATCGCTGTAGAAGTGTCCCGAACCCCGCTTTTCCCCTACCGGGCCGTCACCATCATTGCAGATGCCGGCAAGGGTGTGCCGGAAACGGACCCTTCGCAGATCTGACTTCGACGACAGCCCCGCACCACCAGCGCTCACCCCACAAGGAGACCCACGCCGTGTCGATCCAACCCCTGACGCCGATACCACCGCCCGTCGACCCGTTGTGGGGCCAGTTGTCCGGCCTGGGCGAGGCGATGTCGCTTGGGGCGACCATGTATATCCCGATGCTGCACCCGGCAATTCACGATATCGTCCTCGGGCTGAAATATCCCAACCTGAAATCCGTTGTCCTGTGTCTTGAGGATGCGCTTCACATCTCGGATACCGAGCAGGGATTGCGCCGGTTGGCCAGGCTGATGGATGACCTGGGCAGGCTTGCCGTATCCCCTCACCGCCCCTGGCTGTTCGTGCGGCCCCGCCATCTGGACATGGCCAGAACAATATGCGCCCTGCGGGGCATTGACCTGATAGACGGGCTGGTCATACCCAAACTGCGGATCGAACAGGTTCAGGACTGGTGGCAACTGGCCGAAGACGCCGATCTGCGCCTGATGCCAACGCTTGAATGTTCTTGGGTGCTTGATCCCGGCGCGCTGAGTGCGTTTGCCGCCCTGCTGGACACGGTGGCCCGGCCCCGGCTGGTTGCGCTGCGGATCGGCGGCAACGATCTGCTGGCGACAATGCAGTTGCGCCGTGTGCGGGGCGAGACACTTTATGAGGGGCCGCTGGCCTGGGGCCTGTCGCAGGTGATGTGCCAACTGGGATCCCGGGGCTACCCGCTCACCGCACCGGTGTTCGACGTGCTGGACGATTCCACCACCCTTGCCCGCGAATGCGCGCGCGACGCCGCGTTCGGCTTTGTCGGCAAGACCGTCGTACACCCCAGCCAGATAGACATCATCCATCAGGGCTTTGCCGCATCGCAAGAAGATGCAGCGCTCGCCCAGCAGACCCTGAGCCATGGCACGACTGCGGTATTCCAGGCAGCAGGCATGATGCTGGAGCCGGCCACGCATGCGGGCTGGGCCAAACGCATTCTTGCACGCGCCGCAGTCTATGGCATCGCCGAGGATACAAGACGGCCCGGTCGCGGTTTGGTGCCGCTGCCCTGAAGGCATCAAGCTTGCACCAAAAAAGCCGGTCCGTCAGCGGGGCGGCTGCAAACCGCCCAGGCGCACAAAACGCGTCAACGGCGTTGCCATGCACCTATCGTCGCCGCATCCTGATCCAGCTTAACCGCGGCGAAGGTCGTCACCAGCTCGCCCGCGTCATCTTTCATGGCCGGTGCGGCGAGCTGCGCCAGCGATACCGCGAAGGGCAAGAGGACCAACCCGGGGCGCTTGGATTGACGGTCAACCTGGTGGTGCTCTGGAATACCATCTACATGGACGCGGCGTTGAACCAGCTCATCTCGGAGGGTTGCGAGGCCCGGCCCGAGGATGTCGCCCGGCTGTCACCCCTTGGGTTCAAACACATCAACATGCTCGGCCGATACGCCTTCACGTTGCCGGACTTTGTTGCCCGAGGGGAGCTCGGTCCACTACGCGACCCGAAAACCGCCAGCGTCGAGGATGCGTGACGGTGAGCCTGTGTGGGTTTTCTGTTCCGCTGCTACTCAGGCCCCGACCCCCATAAGCGTATTTGCGTAATTACGCATTTGCGCTATTGAGGTATTGCGCAAGTGCGACCTCCAGAACGGCCTGGTGTGTCTGGTCTGTTTCGGCAGCGTGCATCCGAAGGCGGCGATAGGTTTCGCCATCAAGCGCCAGCGTCAATCGCTTTTCGCCCACGCGCTTGCTGGGGGTGGCGGGCTTTCCCGGCGGCTGTGGAGCGGCCCCACGCTGCGGTATGCCGGTGTCTGTCGGGCGGATCTGTGTGTTGAGCATCCCGTCGAGAGACAGAGATTTCCTAGCCATCGAGTATTCCCTTCACGTAGTCCCAGACAGCGGCAATCTCGGCCCCCGCCTTGTCGTCGGTTGTTTCGGTGACGCCCAGTCCTGTGGCCCCGGTTTCAGCGTAGCTGACCCGCTGCGCGATGTTGACCGGCGCGACCCGGCCATATTGCGCCAGGACACGGGCGGCTTCTTCAGTGATCCTGGCGCGGGGGGTTTGTGACAGGGCAAAGGCGAACGGGACGCGCGCGGCGTTCACGGCGGCAATTGTTGCCCCTACCGCCCGCAGATCGTCGGGCGAAGGCCGCACGGGAACGAGCACCAGATCGGCGACTCCCAGCACTTCTGTCAGCCATTCCGGCGCAGCGGGTGGCGTGTCGATGATGCACAGATCGAATTGCGCCCTGGCGGCGTTCAGAGTGGCTCTGAGGATATCGGGCGTGGGGTCGCGGTCCAGCATTGACGGCGCGTCGGCATCCCGGCTTTCCCACCACGCGCGCAAAGAGCCTTGCGGGTCCAGATCAAGGCAAAGCACCTGACGCCCGTCATGCGAAGCTGCAACGGCAAGGTTGCGGACGAGGGCGGTTTTCCCTGCTCCGCCTTTCTGGGCAGCTATGACGATTGTCTTCATGGACAAGCGTTACCGCATTTCCGCAGAGTCGCAAACTCTCAAATGCACATTTGCGTATTTACGAAAAAACATAAATACGCATTTACGTATTTATGTGTCAGAAACCGAGGCTGGTGGCAGACCTGACGCCGGGAAATGGTCATGTGCTTGGGCTCCCGCACTCAGGCCGCAGTTGCTTCGTGCCTTCCGGTGGTCTGGCTGGATGGCGGTTTCGTCCCGGTTCGCACGCGCGACGGGCTGAAAGGTCCGGGCTTGTCTTGCAGGGGGACGGGGTCGGTCAGACCGGCACGATCGTCGCGACCGGATAGAATTTCACGAACCGCCCACCGGTCGGCTGCGCAAATCCGGATACATCCCTGTTCAGCCCGGCCATGACCGACATCAGCGGCAGGTTCACCCCGGCAAGACACGACATGGCCATGCCACCGGACATGCGCGGATTGATTTCCAGTATGGCCTCACGGCCTGCGCTGTCTTCGCGGGTCTGAAGGTTGCAAAGCCCGTTCAGGTGGTAGCGATCCGCCAGAACGCGGGCCATCAGGACAGAAGGCCCTGACGTCTCCAGCCTCTGAACCTTGCCCGTCTTGGCCCGGACCACCGCGCAAAGCAGATCGCCGTCGCGCGCCACGAAGTCGACACTGCGCTCCAGGCCGGGCAGGAACGGCATCAGCAACTGGCGAACCGGTTCGCGTGCCCCGGACAGTGCCGAACGATAGGCCGCCAGGGACATCCGGAATTCGGCATCCGGGTCGCCGGACAGGATCCGCGCCATCTCGTTCGTGTCCTCTTCGATCCGGCGAAATCCGGCACCGAAGATACCGCTGGCAGGCTTTGCGCAAAGCCCGTGCTGTGCCAGACCTGCGGCGGTCATGGCAGTCCAGGCGGCGTCAAACTCTGCAAGTGTGCTGAACGGATGGACGGCATGGCCGCGCACGCCCCGCCGCTCGACATCCGGCGCGGCGATATCTGCCTGAAACGCAATCTTGTCATCCAGTATCCTGCGCATGTCCGGGGCTGCCGCGATCTGCAGGCGAATGCCGCGCCCCTCGAACCGCTGGCGCGCAGCCCACAAGACAGTGGCATGACGTTGCACCACCACAAGGCTGATGTCGTGGCGGGTGGCGCATTCGAGGGCCCAGTCCGCATAGGTTGCGGGATCGAGGGTGGCCGGCTCTTGAAGAAAAACATCCGCACAGTCGCGTACAGGATTTTCCGGGTCCACATGGCTTGCCATGAACCACAGGCCTTGTGCGGCAGGGTCAGCGCGCATCAGACCGATGGCGTCTGCCGTATTCGACAGGCCCCTGTTGAACCATATTCTCGTACCCACGCGGCACCCCCAAAGACAGCCAGGCAAGTCATGTTCCACTACTGCAAAGCGCCAGGCGCGCCCTGGGGCAGCCGTGCAATCACAGCGTGATGAACCCGACTGTCAGAACGACTTCCCGGCCTTGTGCACGACCATTGCCGCAGGGGCACGACCCGCCTCTCTTCTCAGCTTGAACCGTTCCGGTCAATGCCCGCCCCGGTGCCCGGATCGCTGACGATAAGTGGTACGAGCTGCCGCTGGCGACCTTACAGGCAGGTGAAGGGATTCCGCAATCTGACCCTCGAAGACGTCGTGCGGCTTTTTGAGGAGCCGCGCAGCGTGACTATGCGCCATGTGGACAATGCCGATGGTCTGAAGTCACGCAAGCCCCCCCAGGCGATCAAGCAGAACAGGCAACTCTGTCAACCGTTCGATCTGATGGCCCGCT
>Ga0105045_10006747_pt1 | contig 10156 bp, 9 predicted proteins | sample MAT02_FD_78089 | JGI IMG/M metagenome (GOLD analysis project Ga0105045, IMG submission 78089) | Freshwater microbial communities from Lake Fryxell liftoff mats and glacier meltwater in Antarctica - MAT-02 (megahit assembly) | ecosystem: Environmental > Aquatic > Freshwater > Ice > Liftoff...
GAGCCCGCCGACCCGGCGATCTACGCGGCCCACTACAGCCGCGATCTGCTCACGTTCCGCGAGGGCGACAAGACGTTCCAGGCCAAGCCCACGCACGTGATGGACGTCGTCACGATCGGCGATCCCAACGTGCCGGTGAACACCGGCGTCGCGATCGCGAAGGCCGGCGGTTTCCTCGAGCTGTCGCAGCCCGACGATCGTTGGGGCAAGACCCTCAACCGGCTCATCATCGACGAGGGGGTGCAGGCGGGCATCCCGTGGCTCGACACCCGCGGGATGTCGTGGGGGCCGGTGCTCGTCGATATCGACAATCTGAGCGACAGCACCAACGAAATGGCGATGGACCCCACCGGCTCGATCGACGGCCTGGTCGCGCCGCGCACCACGCCCCCGCTGCGCCACTCGGTGCCCACGCCGGGGGCGCAAGACGGCAGCAGCGGCATCGTGTTCCCCATCATCTCGGAGTTCGACGGCGTGCACGGCTTCCCGCCGCCGGGGATGTCGGGGCTGCCGTTCGACGTCGGGCAATACATGGAGCACATGATCGGCTGGTACTTCAAGACGCGCGGCGCCGAGTTCCGCCACGAGGCGTGCATGGCCGAGGTCGCCGATTGCGAGTGGATCCCGGTGCCGCCGCGGTGCATCGCCGATCCCTCGGCGAAGGGCTGTCGGTGAGCCGATGACCGCGAGCACGTACAGCACCGCCGAGCTCGGCCGCTTCCGCGGGGTGCAGCAGCTCGCCTACCGCTGCGCCGAGGAGGTCGCCGCCGAGCTCCACCCGGGCATCACCGAAAAAGACGCGGCGGCGCGACTCGGCGATCGCCTGCGCCTGCACGGCGTCCGCCACTTCTTCCACCAGCCCTTCGCGTGGTTCGGCGATCGCACCGCCTTCGCCGGCATCCGCCAGCCGCTGCAGTTCTTCCCCACCGATCGCACCCTCGAGATCGGCATGGCCGCGATCCTCGACGTCGCGCCGATCGTCGACGGCTACGCGGCCGACATCGGCTATGCGTTCGCGTGCGGCGAGAACCCGGCGCAGCGGCAGCTCGTCGCCGATCTCGAGGGCTTCCGCACCTGCATCCTCGAGTGCGTGCGTCGCGGCGACACGCTCGCGGACATCTACCGCTCGGCCGATGATCTGATCGCGGATCTCGGCGTCATCAACTGTCACCGCCACTATCCATTCGGCGTGCTCGCGCACCGCGTCTACCACCAGCCCGTGGTGCCGATGGGCCAGGTGCGGCTGCTCGGCTTCGGCCTGGGCTCGGGCGTCGGGCTGCTGGCGCAGACGGCGATCAGTCGGGTGCCCGCGCGGCTGGCTCGGCTCGCGCCGCGGCTGCGCCAGGGCTCGCCGTTCTGCAACACCGGGCCGGGCTCGGATCTGCCGCCCGAGCCGGGGCTGTGGGCGTTCGAACCCCATATCGCCCGCGGTGGCGTCGGCGCCAAGTGGGAGGAGCTGCTGGTGATCGAGCCGCGGCGCGCGTACTGGCTCGACGACGATCTGCCGCACGTTCGGCAGTGGCAAGGCCCGCCCGCCCGGGCGGCCGGCGAATGATCGCACCGCGGCCAGACGATCTCGCGGTCGCGATCGCGGCGGCCCACGCCGCCGGCAAGGTGCTGCGCGACGCGTTCGAGACCGACCTGGTGATCGAGCACAAGTCGAGCGTGATCGATCTGGTCACCGCCGCCGACCGTGCCGCCGAGGCGGTCGTGATCGACAGGCTGCGCGCCGCGTTCCCGGGCGACGCCATCTTGGCCGAGGAGTCGGGCCGGCATGGTGACGCGCCGCGGCAGTGGATCATCGACCCGCTCGACGGCACCACCAACTTCGCCCACCGCTTTCCCCACTTCAGCGTGTCGATCGCCTGCTACGACCGCGGCGAGGCGGTGGTCGGCGTCGTCTACGACCCGCTGCGCGACGAGACCTTCGCGGCGGCGGCGGGCCGCGGCGCCTGGCTCGACTCGCCGCGTCACGACCACGTGCGCATGGCCGTGACCGACCGCGAGATGTTGGCGACCAGCCTGCTGTCGACCGGGTTCGCCTACGATCGGGCGAGCAGCGACGTCGACAACCGCGCCCATTTCTGCCGGATGCTGCCGCAGGTCCGCGACCTCCGGCGTGCCGGATCGGCGGCGCTCGATCTGGCGTACTGCGCCGCGGGGCGCGTCGACGGCTACTGGGAGTTTCACCTCGCGCCGTGGGACTGGGCCGCCGGCGCGCTGCTGGTGCGCGAGGCCGGTGGGGTGGTCACGCAGGTGAGCGGCGGAGCGTGGACGCCTGGCGCGCCGAGCATCGCCGTCGCCGGGCCGCGGCTGCATCCGCGGATGATGGGTGCCCTGCGGGGCGGCGAGGCCCTGCGGGGCGGCGAGGCCCTGCGGGGCGGCGAGGCCCTGCGGGGCGATGGAACGACGCGATGACGGTGCACAGCTACTACGTGACGGCGACCCGTGGGTTGGTGGGTCTGGTCGAGGACGAGCTGCACGAGCTCGGCGCCCGGGTGGTGAGGGCCGAGCCCGCAGGCCTGCGCGTGCGCGGGCCGCTGCACTTCGGCTACAGGGTGTGCCTGTGGTCGCGCTGCGCCAGCCGCGTCGTGCTGCACCTGCACGACTACGCGGTCGACTCCACCACTCACCTGTACGAGGGCGCGCGTGCGTTCCCGTGGGAGGACCACGTCGCGCCGACGGGAACGATCGCGGTCGACGTCACGGCCCAGGGCGAGGTGATCACGCACAGCCGCTATGCGGCGCAGCGCATCAAGGACGCAATCGCCGATCGCATGCGCGAGCGCTTCGGCGAGCGGCCGTCGGTCGACCTCGACGCGCCCGATCTGCGCGTGGTCGCGTATGTCCGCGGGCGCGGCTGCAGCCTCGGGATCGATCTGTCCGGCTCGTCGCTGCATCGCCGGCACTGGCGCACCGATCGAGGTGGCGCGCCGCTCAAGGAGACGCTGGCGGCGGCGCTGCTGCGGCGCGGCGGCTGGGCCGAGCGCGCGGCGCGGGGCGAGCCGCTGGTCGACCCGATGTGTGGTGCCGGCACGATCGTGATCGAGGCGGCGACCATCGCCACCGACCGTGCGCCGGCGCTGCTGCGCGAGCGCTTTGGCTTCACCGCGTGGCGCGGCCACGACGAGGAGGCGTGGAACGGGCTGCTGCACGAGGCGCGGGCGCGGGCCGAGCAGGGCGCGATGAGGGCGGTTCCGGAGATCGTCGGCTTCGACGCAGCCGAGGACGCGATCGTGCGCGCGCGGGCCAATGCCGGCCGTGCCGGCGTCTCTCGCTGGGTCCGCTTCGAGCGCGCTGCGGTCAAGAGCGCGGTGCCGCGCGCGACTGCGGGCGCGGTGGGCCTGGTGGTGACGAATCCACCGTACGGCGCGCGCATGGGCACCGTCGCCACGGTCCGCAACACGTTCGACGAGCTCGCGACGCTGCTGCACGGACCGCTGGCGGGATGGCACGCCGAACTCATCGTGGCCGAAGCGGCGCCGCTCGAGCGGCTGGGGCTCGGCCACGTCGACGCACCGACGGTCGACAACGGTCCGATCGCCTGCCGCATGCTGTCGGGCACCACCGGTGCCCCGCTCGAGTTGGCGCAGGGTGCCGACGACGCCGGCGCCGAAAAAACCGATACCGTCGATGGCGCGCCGTTTGCTGCCCGGCTGCGCAAGAACCTCGCGCGCGTCGGTCCGTGGGCGCGCCGCTTCGGCGTCGAGTGCTACCGCCTCTACGACGACGAGATCCCGAGCTTCCGGGCGATCGTCGATCGCTACGGTGACGACATCCACCTGCAGGAGTACCAGGCGCCACGCAGCGTCGACGTGAGCGTCGCCGAGGCCCGGCTGGTCGCGATGATCGACGCGGTCGTCCGCGAGCTCGGCGTCGACCGCAGTCGGGTCCACGTCAAGCGTCGCCGGCCGCAGACCCGCGGCACGCAGTACGGCCAGTTCGACGCCCGCGGCGAGGAACTTGCCGTGCACGAGGGCGGTGCCACGTTCCTCGTCAACCTCACCGACTATCTCGACACCGGGCTCTTCATCGATCACCGCGCGTTGCGGCGCCTCGTGGCGCATTGGGTCGCCGAGCGCGGTGGCAAGCCGCGGGTGCTCAACTTGTTCAGCTACACTGGCGCGTTCTCGGTGATCTCGGCCAAGGCCGGGGCCGTGACCACCTCGGTCGATCTGTCGAACACCTACCTGGGCTGGTGCGAGCGCAACTTCGCCGCCAACGGCATCGACGTGCGCCGCCACGCCCTCGTCAAGGCCGACTGCACCCGCTGGGTCGCGGAGCAGCGAGGGCAGTGGGATCTGATCGTCTGCGACCCACCGAGCTACTCGGCGTCGAAGTCGATGGAGGGCACCTTCGAGATCCAGCGCGATCACGTCGCGCTCGTCCGTCAGTGCCTGGCGCGGCTGGCCAGAGGCGGCACTTTGCTGTTCTCGACCAACAAGCGCGGCTTCGTGCTCGACCCCGAGGCGCTGCCCGAGCTGCGCGACATCACGGCCGCGACCTTGGATCCCGACGTCCGCCGCTCGCCGCCGCCGCACCAGTGCTGGCGTGCGGACGTGTAGGCCTGTGCGCGCACGTTCATTCCGACCGCGATGGGGCGCGCGCGCCCGCACGGCGGGCGAAGCAGAGCCGCAGCATGTGCGGAGACGGGGTGGCCTACGCACGCGCCGGCTTGCCGCGATGTCCACGGCATGTACATTGGCGGCGGGGTGCGATGAAACGTCGGTTCTGCGTGCTCGTGATGGCGTCGACGGGCTGTGTCGGGGTCAACCCGAAGTGGGACCCGGTGGCCGATGGCAGCGCTGAGACGGTCGATCCCTCCGCGACCAGCACAGCCGCGACCGCCGGCTCGGTCGGTGCATCGGCCGATGGCAACACCGCCGATCTCACGGGCGGGACGACGCCCGAGAGCACCGGTGTCGACGTCAGCACGACCGGAGAGGTCGACCCGCCCCTGCTCGAGTGCTTCGATGCACCGGACAACATGGGTCCGTGTCCGCAGGGGTGCACCGGAGGGTGCGAGGGCGACGAGTGCATCTTGGCCTGCGAGGGCGACAACGTGTGCGAGCAGACCACGCTCGCATGTCCGAACGGTTGGCAGTGCCGCATCCGCTGCATCGGCAAGCAGTCGTGCAAGCAGAGCACGCTCGAGTGCCCGGACGAACGCGGATGCGCCGTCGAGTGCGTCGGCGATCAGGCCTGCGAGCAGAGCTCCGTGGTGTGCGGCGATGGCCCGTGCGACGTCTTGTGCGCCGGGCGTAAAAACGCGTGCAAGGAACTGGAGGTCGCCTGCGGCGAGGGCGAGACCCAGGTGACCTGCCACGAGCGCCAGGAGAAGCTCTCCAATCCCGTGCCCGCGGATGGCTCGAGCTGCGGCTGCGCGCTGGCCGACGGCTGCTGATCCGAACTCGGAGCCGGCCCCCGTCGACGCAACTCACCCCTCGGGCGCGCACACCACCGAGCCCAGCGCATTCCCGGTCATGTCCGAGTACGTGTAGGGATCGTCGAGTCCCGGGAACACCGACTCGGTGAGCATCGTCGAGACGTCGATCTTGAACGCGGCCGCCGACGAGTCGGGCACCTTCTCGTCGCGATAGGTCGTCGCCCACAAGAAGCCGTCGGCGTCGAAGCTCACGCCCTTGACCGACTCGTCGGTCATCCACACGCCGCCGACCGCGAGCGTGTCGATGTGGATCGCGCGCACGGTCGATCCCGCCGAGACGTACATCAGGTCGTCGGGGCCCTCGGCGAGGCCCGAGCCGCCGAAACCGGGGACCGTCGCCCACGTGGTGGTCACGGGGTCGAAGCGCGCCGCGTTGCTGCCGATCGTCGACGACAACCACACCCGGCCCGTGTGATCGACGGTGATGCCGTAGGGCGAGATGCCCTGGGGGATGTCCCAGATCTGGTAGTCCATCGACGCGCGCTCGACCCGGGTCAGCCTGCCGGGGGCGAAGGTGCCCAGCGGGCTGAACCACAGGTTGCCGGCGCCATCGACCGCACCACCGTAGGCGCCGAAGCTGCCACCGGAGAACTCGGGGATCACGACGTCGTCGGTGACGATGCCGGTGTCGCCATCGACCAGCGACGCGATCACTCCGCCGTTGCCACCCAGGCCGGGGAACAGGCCCGGGACCTCCGAGGTGACGGTCCACACCTGCGCGCCCTGGCCCGAGCACGGCGCCTCGGCGTTGGTGCCACCGGTCCATGCGACCGGCCGCTGGTTGCTGGTGGGGAACGCGGTGTACCAGGCGCGGCACTCCTCCATCTCCCACGGCAAGATGTCGTCGATGCCGCTCGAGGTCTGGATGCCGGGCATCCCGTTGCTCTCGACGCAGTGCTCGGGGTTGCTGAAGAACTTCACCAGCCCGCCGTGACGGTTGGCCACCGCGACGTCGCCGGCGAGGTTCACCGAGGTGCGCGAGGGGTTGCCCATGCCATCGGCCCGGGTGAGGTAGCGACCCTCGGCCACCAACGTGCGGGTGTCGATCTTGATCACCGTGCTGGTGGAGTAGTCGGCGATCCAGATCTTGGTGAGGTCGCACTCGCACGATCCGAAACCACCGGTGGGCCCACCGACATCGAGCTTGATGTCGCCGCCGCTGCTGTCGGGGTCGGGGCCCGAGGTGTCGGCGCTCGCGGAGCCGCTGCTGTCGGCCGAGCCGGCGGAGACGCTCACACCCGAGGAGACCGCGGTGCTCTCACCACTCGCCGACGCCGTGGTCGGCGACTCGAACACGTCGCTGTCCGTACTGCCGCCGCACGCCATCGCCGTGCACATCAGCAACACCGCTCGATTTCGCTGAACTTGCATGGCGCCCCGGGTGCCGAGGTTACCGCGGGGGTTGCCGAGGTTGCGGTTCGTGGTCAGGAAAGCCGGCGCGAGGGCGGGGTGTTCGCGTGAGCGGGCTCGCGAGCCGGCGGTGCCGCAGTGAGGGACCCGCTGCGACCGAGCCCGATCGCAAGCCCGGCGCGGGTGCGATGACCCCCACCGCGGCGGGTGATCCCTTGCCGGCCCTGTACCACGAGCACGCGGCGTTGCTCACCCGGCGATTGCGCTGGCTGACCGGCGATGCCCAGCTCGCCGCCGATCTGTGCCAGGAGGCCTTCGTCGAGGTGCTCTCCCGTCATGGCGGGACGACGGCGGCCGACGACCCCGCGGCGTGGCTCCACACCATCGCGATCAACCGTTGGCGCAACCATCGCGCGAAGACGCGACGGCGGTCACGGCTCGACGCCGCCCTGCCGCCGGCGGAAGAGCGCCTGGGCGAAGCGGCCGATGCGTCGGCGCGTGAGCAGGAGATGCTCGCCCGGTTCGACGGGGCGCTCTCGGGGCTTTGCGTCGAGCGCCGCGAGGCCTTCGTGCTGCGTGTGATCGAGCAGCTCCCGCTCGAGCAGGTCGCGGCCATCCTCGGTGCCCCGATGTCGACGATCTCCCACCGCGCTGCCAAGGCCGAGGCCGCGGTGCGTGCCGCGCTGGAGCAGGAACGATGAACTACGACGAGACCCTCGCGCTCGCCCGCCGCGCCGCCGCGGCCCCGCCCTCGCTCGTCGACATCCGCGCAGCGGTGCGGTGGAACTCGGCGCAGGGCCCGGCCAAGCTCGCCCGCACGGGTGGCGCGCGGCGGATCCTCGGCGCCGCCCTGGGCTTCGCGCTGCTCGCAGCGATCGGGATCGCGCGCAACGATCTGCGCGTGCTTCTGACGACGTGGTTGCACGGCGATGTCGAGCGCGTCGTCAGGAACTCGGGTCGATTCTTGGATCTCGGGTTCGTGCTCGCCGCGATGCTGCCCCTGATCCTGTTGGGATGGGCCTCGCGGCTGATCCGCAGCACGCAGTTCGGAGCGCAGATGCTGGCCCGCGGCATCGTGTGGTCGAGCCTCGTGGTCGGGGTGCTGATCGCGTGCTTCGAGGCCTTCTTCTACGCGATCCCGGGTGCGATCGTCGCGACGTGCTGCGCGATGGCGCTGATCCGGCTGCGCGGTCGCGGACTCGAGCCTGGACCGGGCGACGGTCGGTTTCGGCCGGTCGCGTTTCGCACCCACCTCGTCCTCTCGCTGGTCATGGCGTGCGCCGACGCGCAGACGCTGTGCTTCGCCGCGGTGTTGCAGATCGTGCTCGCCGTGCAAAAATCCCAGATGCCGAGCTCCGGGCTGCTCACCTCGGCGTGCGCGCTCGTGATGATCGCCGCGGTGTGGGGCGTGTACCGCCTGCGCGTGTGGGGGCTCGTCCTGAACGTGGTCGGCAACGTCGTGATCGCCTGGCTCGCCCTCGACGGCGTGCTGCGCCTCGAGTTTCCCATCGGTGCCACGTTGGCGATCACCGCCACGCTGCAGCTCATTCTCGCCGTGCCGATCATCGCGACGGTGCTCGGCGATCGAGACGCGGGCCGCCCGCCCGTCGGAGGTCGTCTGCGCAACCTGTGGGTGTGGCTGCTCGTCGCCCTGGTGGTGGTCTCGTGGGGGCGCGCGCTCGATCCGATGGCTACTCGACCCGGGTGGTTGATCGGGCACGCCGCGCAAACGGAGCTGCGCGGGATCCCGCCGCTTCCGCCGCCCGGCCGGCGATGACGCCGTGGCGCGTGTCAGGGGGCGAGCCCGCGCAGGATCAGATCCACGTGCTGCTCGACGAGCACCTGCGGAGCCGACCATTTCTGATCGGGTGAGAGCAGCAGCAGTGCGAGCAGGCCGTGCCGGCGCTCCGGGGCCGCAGCTGGCGCGCTCGACCGGCGCCCGCGACGGGCTCGCGCCCACGCGATGGCGAGCCTGTATGCGCGCTCTGACGCACCACCGTGCGGGTGCTAACCTCGTTCGAATGAGCGACTCGGCGCCAGAAGCACCCGCGGGCATCCACCCCGATGTCTGGCAAGCGTACCTCGACGCGCCCGAGCACATGGTGGTGGAGATCCTCGGCGGCGAGTTGCACGTCCAGCCGCGACCGCGGCCGCGCCACGCCAACGTGGCGGGTCGCCTCCGCCGGCGTCTTGGCTCCTTCGACGATCCCGACCCGGGCGAGCCCGGGGGTTGGATCATCCTGATCGAGCCTGAGCTGCAGCTCGGGCCCCTCGATCGACCGGTCGTGCCCGATCTGTGCGGCTGGCGACGCGAGAGACTCCCCGAGGATTTCCTCGATCCCGCGGCGATCGCCCTGGCGCCGGATTGGGTGTGCGAGGTGCTCTCGGAGCGGACGCGCGGCACCGATCGCGTGAAGAAGCAGCGCATCTACCACCGAGCGGGTGTCGCCCACGTCTGGCACGTCGATCCCGACGCCCGGACCTTCGAGGTGTTCCGCCGCGAGGCCGAGGGCTGGACGCTCGTCGTCGAAGCCGAGGGCACCGAGCACGTGCGCGCCCCGCCGTTCGAAGCGATCGAGCTCGACCTCGCGCGGCTGTGGGCGATCTGATCGACCATCCTAGGATTCGTGTGCAGCTGCGGGTGCGGTCGTCGACCGCACCCGCCACGCGGCAGCGGCACGAGGACGTCCCGCGACTCCGCCCGGTCCTGCGTCAACCGCCGGTGGCGATCTTCGTGATGCACCCGGCCATCTTGGTCGTCGCGGCGCCGACCTTCTCGGCGTCCTTGGCGTCGAGCTTCGCGGCGAGCTGGGCGTTCTTGCTCAGCCAGTCCGCCTGTTCCTGGGAGACCTTGGTCGCACAGGCGGCGTCCTTGCACGCGCAGGCCTGGGTGGAGAATTCGTCCATCTTCTTCACGTACTCGCCTCCGCCGGAGTCACAGGCGAGGGTGGGCAGGGCGAGGGCGGCGACGAGGACGGCGAGGATGCGGTGCATGATGCTCGTAGAGACTGGCGACCGGCGGATGTGACCGCCTCGTCGGGTCAACGGCAGAAAACGCCCGATGGCCCCCTGCGCGAAAATCCGCGATCGAGCGCTCGTCATCCGCCGCCACCAGCGTCTCCCGAGAGGAACGCTCCGCCGAACAGTGCCGCCGGTAGCGCTGGGTGTCATGGCCGAGCGAGGGCTCCTCGACGGCGGACAACGGGAGGGCTGCGAGGTCGAACGCATGGGCAATTCCGAGGCCCTGCACGAGCCTGCGCTCGGACGTCTCTGGTTCAGGACGCACCTCGGGGGATTCGGTTACGGGGGCGCCGCAACCCGAGCGGTCACCGACCAGGGAGTCGCTCTCTCAGGGGCGGC
>Ga0105045_10006749_pt1 | contig 10154 bp, 2 predicted proteins | sample MAT02_FD_78089 | JGI IMG/M metagenome (GOLD analysis project Ga0105045, IMG submission 78089) | Freshwater microbial communities from Lake Fryxell liftoff mats and glacier meltwater in Antarctica - MAT-02 (megahit assembly) | ecosystem: Environmental > Aquatic > Freshwater > Ice > Liftoff...
ACCTTTGCAGCCTTATCCATTCAATTTCCATTTTTTAACATGAAATATTTCATTCCTGCTTTTCTTTTCGGCTGCCTTCTTACGCTGGCCGCCTGCCAAAACAATGCAAACGGTGATGCCAACAGCGCGCCTGAGTACACAGGCAAGGGCGCTCCCTCCACCGAAGCACCTTCCAATGACCCCAATAAACTGACGCAACAAATCTTAACCGATTTTTTGGCAGCCCGGGCGTTTTCTTTGGGGTATAAACCTACTTACGAAGAATCCCTCAAACTTATGATCAGTATGAAAATGACGGCAGCCCCTATGGATTCGGCAGGAAATCCTAAATCAAATCCGTTGGACGCCGCCGAACGCGCCAAAGTCACGGCCATGGTAGAGGAGGTCAAGGCTTTCCACTTGGCTTTCAGCCGTCACTACGAATGCACGGAATCGCTCGACTCTTTGACCACTCAGTACCAAGAGCAACAAATCAATACGGAAGAAGCCCAGAAAAAGTACGCCGCCGTGCGAACAAGAATGAGCCAACAAGCCGCTATTATGGTGCAAAATGAAGGGGTGACGCAAAAGGTGCGAACCGCTTTTGACCAAGCGTACCCAGATGCTGTGAAATAAGGTGCGTTCGGGCGGGTTTAGTTTTAGTTTCAATGAATGACCACAGGCCTGCGGCCTGTGGTCATGATGACGGGCCTTCAGCCCTGTTCGGGGTGGCTTTCACTTGATTTGTTTGGATGCACTACGGGCGGCTGAACCCGCCCGCGCATTTCGAGACCACTTTTTTGGGATGCTATATAATATAGGTGTCGGGCGTTCATAGGCCGTTGGCCTATGAACGCGATTATGGGTTCATGAGGCAACGGTTTATGAACGTGATTATGGGTTTATGGGCCAACGGTTTATGAACGTGATTATGGGTTCATAGGCCGTTGGCATATACTGGTGATTACGGGTTCATAGGCCGTTGGCATATACTGGTGATTACGGGCCTTCAGCCCTTTTTGGGGATGCTGTAGGTTGATGGGTGTTTGTGTGTTTGCTTTTGAGAGGAAGGAATGTGGTTCAATCTGTCAACATAATGCTATTTTTGCCCTTGATTGGGGTCGTGGGCCGTTGGCTTGTGCGCTTGATGGCGGGTTTATGGGCCCTTGGCTTGTGCGCTTGCGGCCCCCATAGGCCGTTGGCCTATGCTCTTGATGGCGGGCCTTTAGTCCTTTTTTTTGGTATTGGTTTTCTGTACGTTCTTCTCTTTTGTCGCTATGCAAAATAAAAATAAAAATAACCCCACTGGGCAATCGGCTTCCGCTTCCTCCTCCACGCCATCCAAACGCCCTACCCGATGGCTGCTGATGGGCCTTTTGCTGGTGGTGGCTGGCTTGGTGGCTTGGAAATTTTGGCCCAAAAAATCTAGCACCTACCTGCCTGATGAGTTTCACTACGTGGAACCTACCCAGACCGCTAAAAATCCCATCCTCGAATTACTCCCCAGCAGCGAAACAGGTATTGACTTCCAAAACCTAATCGTCGAAACGGCCGAAAATAACATTACAACCAATATTAACATATATAATGGTGGTGGTGTGGCTATTGCAGACATCAATAATGACCAACTGCCCGATATTTACTTCATCTGTACCAACGGTACCAACCGCTTGTACCTCAATCAGGGGAATCTGAAATTTAAAGATATCACCGAATCGGCTGGATTAGGGTCTGTGGAGGGATTTGAAACGGCGGTTTGCGCGGCCGATGTGAATGCCGATGGCTTGCTCGATTTTTATGTGTGCCGCGGCGGCCCCAAAAAAGACGAACTCCGCCGCAACAAACTGTACATCAACAACGGAAACCTCACGTTTACCGAACGCTCCAAGGAATTTGGGATGGACGATATCAGTGCTAGTTCTGGGGCTACTTTTTTTGACGGAGATGCCGACGGTGACCTCGATTGCTATGTCCTGAATTACTTGACTGATATCAATTACGCCAGTAAAATTGACGTGCTGATGGACGCTTATGGCAAGCCCATTCCCAATCTAGTACCTAAAAATACCTACGATTCAGATCGCTATTTGCGCAATGACGGCCCTCCCGCTGTGTTGGTGGGCCAAAAAGGCGGCTTTACGGATGTTTCCAAAGAATCGGGTATCTGGAATTTCGGATTCGGACTGAGCGTATCGGTTTCCGACATCAACCGAGATGGATACCCCGATGTGTATGTGGGCAATGACTTTTTTCAGCCCGATTTATTTTACGTCAACAACGGAAAAGGGAAATTCACCGACCGACTCGCCGAATACTTCCGACACAGTTCGCAAAGTACCATGGGTACCGACATTTCGGACTTTGACAACGACGGGTTGGTGGATCTTATGGCCATGGATATGCTGCCGCCGCACAACAAACGGCACAAATTGCTCGCCACGACCAATACCCTGAGCCGTTATTTATCTATGGTTCAAAATAATTATTTTGAACCCGTAACGCACAACGTTTTGCAGCGCAACAATGGCAATGGCAGTTTTAGCGAAATTGCCTGCATGGCCGGGGTGTTCAAAACCGACTGGTCGTGGAGCGGCCTGGTAGCCGATTACGACAATGATGGTCGCCGAGATTTGTATGTCACCAACGGATATCGCCGCGAAATTGGCCACCGAGATTACTTTGATTTTTTGCTGCCCGATGTCAAAAACAAGGCCAATCTTCAATCTGCCGACCCTTATGAGCGAATAAAAATCATTCTCGACGCTATCCCGACGTACAAACCCCGCAATTTCATTTATCAAAACCAAGGCAATTGGAAATTTGAAGACAAGGGGGGCGATTGGGCTACCATGAAAGGCGCTTGGTCTTGTGGCGCGGCTTGGAGCGACTTGGATGCAGATGGGGATTTGGACTTGGTAATCAGCAACTTAGAAGACCCCGCCTATATTTACAAGAACCTCTCTCGCGAGCAAAACAAGGGTAATTACCTGCAAGCCAAACTGAAGGGTAGCCCGCAAAATCCGTTTGCAGTAGGCGCTTCTGTCCGCATTGATTATCAAAACGGACAGCTTCAGTACCAGGAAATTAGTCCCAACCGCGGCATTTTCTCCTGTTCCGAGCACTTGATTCATTTTGGTATCGGAAATGTTTCGCAGGTCGAAAAACTGACGGTACGCTGGCCCGACGGCAAGTTTCAAGAATTGACCAATATACCCACCAACCAACGCCTTCAACTCGACTGGAGCAACGCCGCTGGATACGTGGTGCACCTTTCTCCTGAGTTCAGCGGGAACACGCTTATGAAGGAGCAACCCAGTGCTAAAGACCTAAAATTCACCCATATTGAGAATAAATACAATGATTTTGAGGTGTTTCCGCTCTTGCCTTGGTACGTTTCTGACCTAGGTCCGCTGCTCGCAAAAGGCGATGTAAATGGTGATGGATTGGAAGATTTTTTTGTGGGCAATGGTTTTTCACATCCCCCCGCTCTTTTTGTGCAAGGAACGGATGGTCAATTCAAACCCAGCAATCAAGCCTTGTGGGAAACCGAAAAGCAATACGAAGACCACGGGGCTGTGTTTTTTGACTTTGATATGGATGGTGACCTCGATTTGTATGTGGTGAGTGGGGGTGCCGAAGCGGTCAAAGAGTCCACTGCTTTTGCTTGGCAGAACCGTTTGTACATCAATATTGATGGAAAAGGCACATTTGGACGGGCCAATCCAGCCAATTTACCCGATGTTCGCGATGTAGGGCTTCGGGTTACTACTTTTGATTACGATGGCGATGGCGACCAGGACCTCTTTGTGGGCGGTCGAGTAAGCCCGCAAAAATGGCCCCTTACGCCCCCCAGTCGGGTGCTGCGCAACGACCGAAACCGGCTCACCGATGTGAGTGCGCAAGTAGGCGGAGATTTTACCCAATGTGGTATGGTCACCGATTTGCAATGGGCAGATTTGGATAAAGATGGGCAAGCCGAACTCATTGTAGTAGGCGAATGGATGCCTGTCAGCATTTTTAAAATGCAAAATGGCAAACTAACCAACGTCACCGAATCCTTTGGATTGGGGAAAAGCAACGGCTTGTGGCATAGTATGAAACTGGCGGACCGTGATAACGACGGCGATTTAGACCTTGTAACGGGCAATTTTGGCCTAAATACCCGGTTTACGGCCAGTGCTGAAGGCCCCCTGGGCTGCTACGCCAAAGATTTTGATAATAATGGCTCCTTGGACCCCATTATGACCATGTTTGAAGGCAAAAATAATTACCCAATAGTACAAAAAGAAAGCATTGTAAAACAAATTCCAAGCCTCAAAAAACGCTTTTTGTACGCCAAAGACTGGTCTGTTGCCACCATCGAAGATGTGTATCCGGCCAAAGATTTATCGCCGGCGCTGCATCTAGTTGCGTACAATATGGAAACTTGCTGGTGGGAAAATCAAGGCGGCAAATTTGTGCGCAGGAGTCTGCCACATCAAGCACAAATATCTGTTATTCAAGGGATTGTGATTGAAGACTTGAATGGCGACGGCCATCTAGACCTCCTGATGGCGGGCAATAAATACCACCTAGAAATAGAGGGTGGCCGCTGCGATGCCGGCAATGGCGTGTTTCTTGCGGGCGATGGTAAGGGCAATTTTACCTGGATTAACAACCTGAAAAGCGGCTTTTGGGCCATGCGTGAAGCGCGTGATTTGGCCATGCTGAAAGGGGCCAACGGCAAACGGATTTTTGTGGTCGCTAACAACAGCAGTGGGTTGCAGATTTTTGAACAATAAAAAGTAATAACGCAAGAATATGAGCAAAAAGACAAACCATAAGCCCAATTCTCCCGCTTCCAAGCCAGTCAAAAAGCCTGGCCCGCGAAACCGGATTTTTTTGTTGGGTGCCATATCCTTGTTGGTGCTGGGCTTGGGCTATTATTTTTGGTCGAGCGACGACACAACGGAGGGCGTGCCAAGCCTCACGGCGAATTCGGGTGAAGAACCCACTTTGACCGCGAAAAACCCGCTTTTGCAATTGCTTAAACCTTCGGAGACCGGCATTGCGTTTGAAAATGAAATACGAGAAGACAGCGCCCAAAATATTTTTGTCAATATTAACCAATACAATGGCGGCGGTGTGGCCGTGGCTGATATCAATAACGACCAGTTGCCTGATATTTACTTCGTAAGTTCCAGTGGAAAAAACGCGCTGTACCTCAATCAAGGCAATTTTAAGTTCAAAGACATCACCGATGCGGCGGGCGTAGGCAGCACCGGGGGTTTTGAAACCGCCGTAACCGCGGTGGATATCAATGCCGATGGCTGGCTCGATTTTTATGTGTGTCGAGCAGGCCCAGCACCCAAAGGAAGAACCGCCCAGTTATTTGTCAACAACCACGACCTTAGCTTCACCGAGCGCGGGGAGGAATACGGCTTAAACGATCCAAGTCCTTGTTCGGGGGCTAATTTTTTTGATTATGACAACGATGGCGACCTTGATGCGTATGTCATAAACCACCCGACTGATTTGAGCCACGCCAATCGTTTGATCTTAAAATATGGCCCCGACGGGAAGACCTTAATGCCCAATTTAGACCCCAAAGAGCCGTTTGATTCGGATAATTTTTATCAAAATGACGGGGGCAAATTCAGCAACATCTCTAAAAAAGCAGGCATTCAAAATTTCGGCTTCGGCTTGAGTGTATCGGTGTCGGATGTCAATGGCGATGGCTGGCCCGATATTTATGTAGGCAATGACTTTGTTCACCCCGATAACTTATTCATTAACAACCAGAAAGGCGGTTTTTCCGACCAAATGACCCGCTATTTCAAGCACAACAGCATGAGCGCAATGGGGGCAGACTGGAGTGATTTTGACAATGATGGTCGGGTGGATTTACTGACCGTTGATATGTTTCCGAGCAATAATTACCGCCAAAAATTGCTCAAAAACACCAACCCACTCAGCCGCTACCTCACCATGGTGCAGTATGGGTATCCACACTCCGTAGCACGCAATGTGTTGCAGCGCAACAATGGCAACGGGACACACAGCGATATTGCGTGTTTGGCGGGTATATACAAAACCGACTGGTCGTGGAGTTGTTTGCTCGCCGATTTTGACAATGACGGTTTAAAAGACCTTCACATTGCCAACGGCTACCGTCGAGAAGTAACCGACCGAGATTATTCCGAGTTTTTATTGCCTGAAATCAATAAAATTCTGACCAGCAATAACAAAGAGGTGATGCCTTTCCTCCAAAAACTGGCCGAGTACAAGGTGCGCAATTTTGTATATCAAAATAAGGGAAATTGGCAATTTGAGGATAAAAGTGGGGATTGGATGACCATGCCTGGTTCCTGGTCGAGCGGTGGTGCTTGGGCAGATTTTGACGGGGATGGCGACCTGGATTTGGTCATAAGCAACCTCGAAGCGCCTGCATTTATCTATAAAAACCTGTCACGCGAACAAAATAAAGGCAATTATCTACAAGCCAAATTGAGCGGCAGCCCTGCCAATCCATTTGCCGTAGGCGCCTCCGTACTCCTTGAATATCAAGGCATTAAGCAATATCAAGAATTAAACCCCAATCACGGCATTTTTTCTTCCGTGGAGCATTTGATTCATTTTGGGTTGGGACAAACCGCTCAGGTGGATCGTTTGACCGTTCGTTGGCCGGATGGCAAATTTCAGGTGCTCAGCAATGTTCCCGCCAACCAACGTTTGGCACTTAAGTGGACAGATGCAGCGGGGTATGTAGCGCACTTGGTGCCCCCGTCTGCCCCCATCGCTACCCTATTTTCGGAAAAAAATGCGGCAAAAGCCGGTATTTCTTACGTTCACAAAGAAAACCCTTTCAGCGATTTCGAGGCTTGGGTACTCAACCCCTGGACGCTCACTGATTTAGGGCCGCTCCTTGCGCAAGGCGATGTGAATGGCGATGGCTTGGACGATTTTTTCATCGGAAATTCCTTTGATCAGCAAGCCGCCCTCTATTTGCAAACACCCAATGGCGGTTTTAAACCCAGTTCTGCGCCCATGTTTGCCCAAGAAATCCGCTACGAAGACCACGGCGCCGTATTTTTTGATGCCGATGGCGACCGCGATTTGGATTTGTTTGTGGTGAGTGGTGGTGCCGATGGGAGTTCAGACATCGCTTGGCAATGTCGCTTGTATGTCAATGATGGAAAAGGGAATTTTGCGCCTGCGCCCAAGGCGATGCCTAGTTTTAAAGACCTCGGATTACGCGCTGCGCCGTTCGATTATGATGGCGATGGTGATTTAGATTTGTTTATTGGGGGGCGTTTGGTGCCCAAAAACTGGCCGCTAACCCCGCGCAGTGCCGTGCTGCGAAACGATGGCGGCACTTTTGTGGATGTGACCAGTCAGGTAGCCGGCGCTTTTGAGCGCTGTGGCATGGTAACCGACCTCAATTGGGCCGACCTCAATGGCGATGGGAAGTCCGAACTAATCGTTGTGGGCGAATGGATGCCCATTTCGGTGTTTCAAATGAAGCAAAACCGATTGGAAAATGTGACCGAGCAATTCGGGTTAACCAAAACCAATGGCCTGTGGAATCGCCTTGTATTGGCCGATGTGGATCAGGACGGGGACTTGGACTTGATTACGGGCAATTTGGGCCTCAATACCCGTTTCGCAGCCAGTCAAGACGCTCCATTTTATTGTTATGCCAAAGATTTTGACAACAATGGCACTTTAGACCCCCTTGTAGCCTATTCGGAGGGTGGTAAGGTGTATCCATTGATGCAGAAAGAGGTCTTGTCAAAACAAATGCCCGTATTAAAAAAGAAATTTTTGTACTCCCGCGATTACGCCAAAGCGACTATGAGCGATATTTGGCCACAAAAGGATTTGGACGCTGCATTCACTTTGGTGGCGTATGATTTTGAAACTTGTTGGTGGGAAAATCAGGGCGGAAAAATGGTACGACATGCCCTGCCAACGCAAGTGCAGGCCTCTCCTATTCAGGGAATTGTGTGCACCGATATCAATGCGGACGGTCATTTAGACCTGCTTTTGGCCGGCAATCGCTACGGCTTTGAGGTAGAAACCAACCCTTGCAATGCTGGTAATGGCTGTGTATTATTGGGGGATGGAAAAGGTCATTTTACTTGGCTCGACAATGTGGTGAGTGGCTTTTGGGCCATGCAAGAGGCGCGGGATTTGGCTATGCTGCGCGGAATGAGCGGGAAACGGATTTTCATCGTAGCCAACAACAACAGTACTCCCCAAATATTCGAACAATAAAATTCCGCTCAAATGGCAAAACCTTACAAACGCTCGTCTCCTCCCAGGCCCGACTCGTCCCCCTCTCCTCGGAAGCGGAAGCCAGCACCTGTCTGGAAATATCTCTTGGCTGCTTTAGGGACGGCTTTAATACTGACCGCCACTCACTTTTTATGGCAGGATGAGGAAACGCCCAATGCACCAATAGCCTTAGATTTGGGGGGGACTATTGGAGAAGAACCCACGCTTACGGCGGCCAACCCACGCTTAACGCTGTTATCTGCCCAGCAAACGGGGGTGGATTTTCAAAATACCATTCTGGAGGACAGCGCGCATAACATCATCCTCAACCTCAATATTTACAATGGCGGCGGTGTAGCCGTGGCCGATTTCAACCAAGACCAACTGCCTGACCTTTATTTCGTTTGCTCGAACGGAAAAAACCGTTTGTACCTCAATCAAGGCAATTTCAAGTTTAAGGATGTGACCGACCAAGCCGGCGTGGGCAGCGAGGCCGGCTTTGAAACCTCCGCTACGGCGGTTGATATCAATGCAGATGGTTGGATGGATTTGTACGTTTGCAGAGCGGGCACGGATGCGCAAGATCGGGTGGCTCAACTGTTTGTGAACAATGGAGGCATTTCGTCCGGTGGTACACCTACTTTTACTGAAAGAGCCGCCGAATACGGCTTAGACGACCGTGGCCCTTGCTCTGGGGCTAATTTTTTTGATTATGACAACGATGGCGACCTGGATTGTTACCTCATAAACCACCCCACCAATCTAGGTTTTGCGAATAAAATCGCTTTAAAATTTGGCCCCGACGGCAAAACCACCGTGCCAGACCTCGACCCCAAAGTGGAGCACGATGAAGACCACTTATACCGCAACGACAACGGAAAATTCAAACTCGTATCCAAAGAAGCGGGTATCCAGAATTTTGGCTTCGGCCTGAGTGTTTCAGTTACGGATATCAATGCCGATGGCTGGCCCGATATTTATGTAGGAAATGACTTTGTGCAGCCCGACAACTTCTTCATTAACAACAAAAAAGGCGGCTTTACAGATAAAATTGACGACTACCTAAAGCACACTTCTATGAGTGCGATGGGGGCTGATTTGTCGGACTTTGACAATGATGCTCGGGTGGATATTATGACGGTTGACATGTTTCCGGCGGTGAATGAGCGGCAAAAAATGCTCAACAACACCAATTCGCTAAGCCGATACCTCACTTTTATCAAAAATGGCTACCTGCGACCCGTCACCCGAAACGTGCTGCAACGCAACAATGGCAACGGCACTTTCAGCGACGTAGCCTGTTTGGCGGGAGTGTTCAAAACCGATTGGTCGTGGAGTTGCTTGATGACCGATTTGGACAATGATGGCCTGAAAGATATTCACATCAGCAACGGGTATCGGCGCGATCTTACGCACCATGATTATGTGGATTTTATTGTACCCGAAATCAATAAAACTAGAAGGGCTAATCGAACGAATCTACTACCCTATATTGATAAAATGCCCGAATACAAGGTTCGGAATTTCGTTTTTCAAAACAAAGGCAACTGGCAATTTGAGGATAAAAGTGGGGATTGGATGACGATGCCCGCCTCTTGGTCCAACGGCGCTGCTTGGGCCGATTTGGATGCCGACGGCGACCTTGATTTGGTGGTTAACAACTTAGAGCAAGCCGCTTTTATTTATAAAAACCAAACGCGCGAGCAAAATGGCGGGCATTACATTCAGGCTGTATTGAAAGGAAATACTAAAAACCCTATGGCCGTTGGTGCCTCTGTACTAATTGAATATCAAGGGATTAAGCAGTATCAAGAACTGAATCCGAACCACGGGATTTTTTCCTCTGTAGAGCATTTGATTCATTTTGGACTGGGGCAAGCCACGCAAATAGACCGATTCACCGTACGCTGGCCCGATGG
>Ga0105045_10006752_pt1 | contig 10154 bp, 4 predicted proteins | sample MAT02_FD_78089 | JGI IMG/M metagenome (GOLD analysis project Ga0105045, IMG submission 78089) | Freshwater microbial communities from Lake Fryxell liftoff mats and glacier meltwater in Antarctica - MAT-02 (megahit assembly) | ecosystem: Environmental > Aquatic > Freshwater > Ice > Liftoff...
CAGCCCAACCCAATCGGAGCTGCTCACGTCGCCCTGACTCCATAGCCGATAGAAAACTCTCGTAGTCCGTTTCGTCTGCACTCCCAGCCATTAGTTCCAATTCAAGTGCACTTGGAAACGGCTTCTGCTGGTGAGCGTGTTTCCGTAAGTGAGAGTTTAGTCGGCTGTCTACTGTTCTGAGATCCGACCAAACAAATCTCGCTACATCAAGGTTCCAATCTTTCGGTTGAGATTCAAGCAATGTTTCTTTGAATCGTAATCGCCCTGCTGATTGAACTTGTTCGGTGCACTGTCGCAACCAAAATAAGTCGCCGGGAATTCCAAAACCTGGCCTTGAGGCAAAGATAATAGGAAGCTGAGGATCTTTGGCAACTAATCGTTTCCATATTTCCTCGAGTCGCCCAACCCATCGACTCTCAGTGTTCAGAGAAAGCGATCGAACTTTGGATAAAATCCCAGTGAGAGCTTCACAGGTAGCTTCCGTCTGCTGTGGACTTCGTGTCCCGTGACAGCAGGCGAGTGTGATCAACGCGTGAACATCAGACGTCGGATGGCTGCTTGCTGTAATCTGCTGAAAACAAAATGAAAGAACCTCTGGCGAACTCGGTTCGAGCATCGCAATAGCCCTCATCGCTTCGAGAACGACCGTCGCTTTCCAAGTTTCTGCCGCCTGAGTTCCTAAGGGTTGATTGGAGGGAGGGAGGGCACCTTCATCCGTACCCTTGGAGTAAGAATTGGCCATGATCATACACCATTTGGCCCACCCGTCTCGAAGAGGACTGGGTACCATTTTGCCGTACAAACTACGATAGCCGTCGATCGCTTCAACGGTGGGTGGTGGTTGCTGGGTAGGGATGGAGTGTCGATAGTCACCTAAAATTGATTGGAGAATTGCGATTGCTTCCAAGACATCAGGAACCGTGATTGGTATCGCGTTGTTAGCGCATCTTCGGGCCAACTGATCCATGAGCTTTGCATCAATGGTTCCTAGATTGGGTCCGTAGAGACGAACGCTTGCCAATATATCCAAAGCAAGTTCTTCCGATTGGCTAACGCTTGGCTCGTCGGCTCGACTAGGTTGCGACCGATACGCAGCCCAGAGCTGCACCTGACGCACCGATCTTTGCGTGTCTGCAGATCTTGGTCGGTTCAAACGGATGTCATTCTTTCCAGGTATAGTCTCGCCAAACTCTATCGGTTTGGTGATCAAGCCTTTGTGAAGCTGCCACAAACTTGCTTCTGGAAGTGCTCCTCGTCGAAGGCCGATGCATTCGTAAAATGCTCGAATCACTGGCTCGCCGACTAAGTGCTCGATGTGCGTCGAGTCGTCGGCAAGTGTTCCCCGGGATTCAATGCCGAAGTCATCACTATCAAACCAAGTCTCCAATTGACCGGGGTTTGACTTGGAAAGCTGTTCAACCATTTTGCTGATCTGCGTATTGGGGACAAGCATGTGTCCGATCGCCCACCAAGCCGCTTGCCGGACAGCCGCAGGTGGAACGCTCGTTACCTTATCCGCCGCAACGTTTTGGGGAAAACCAACACTTAGTTTCTGGAATTCTTCCAGTGGTACCCGCTGCGCAAAAGCGATTGCTTCACGATTTCCAAGGTCGACCTCGTATTGAATGGCTCGTCTCTGAAGCGAAGGAATCATCGAGGTTTTCGAATCTGAGATCAACGAAAGTCGTTCGGCCGAAGAAGCGTCTTTCCAGATCGGTTCCCATTTGGCTCGGCTCCACGCCTCCAGCGGACTAGGCGCTTTCAAACAATCTGCGGGGCTAGTAACCGCAGAGGCAGATACTACGCCAACGGATACCGATTTAGTTTGGCTTCCAGAGAGATTGGTTTGAATCGACGTCGGCGAATCTCCAGATTCTCGATTGAGCGGCGATAGGGTACTTGGCTCATAGCGAATTCGGTAGAGCGTTCCAGTAGTTCCTCGCCCCCCAGAGCAGACCAAAAGACTTCCGTCGGGGGCAATCGTAATATCGGTTGGTGCAAACCCTCTGGTACCAGTCGTCTGGAGAAATGTCTCCGCCATCAATCGGTCTGGCAGTTGATTCTTGTCCGAAGAATCCTTAGGTTGCGGGTAAATCGCTAACACGCGTCCAAAGGTCCAGTCCAGTACGAATGTGGCGTTATGATACTTTTTAGGGAACACATAATGATCGTAAACTTTGACCCCTGTGGGTGAACCTCGACCAAGCCGTGCGAGAACGTGCGGCATGGTTACTCGACTCCCTAGATCCGACCAGGCCGAATCAAGCCATCCCGCGTCTGAACCGGCCGTCAAGATGGATACGCGTGTTTGGCGATACCACGGGAGTGTTAGCTCTCGTTCTTCGTCGCTGTCGTAGGTAACGACGCTACCGTCGGCCAAAAAATCGAAGTCGTATGCATTTCTGAGTCCGTGTGCCCAAACACCTCGCTTTGAAAAGTCTGGACTAATACGCCAGAGAGTCCCCGCTCGAGGCTCCGCAATCGGAGCGTCAGCATCATTTTGTAATTCGCCAATGTTCGATGCAAAGTTGCCGGCGATCAAATACCACCAACCATCTGGGCCTCGTCGGATCGCATGAGCATCGTGCTCTCCGCCGGTTGGTAGATCCAATAGTTTACGCCCCGGACCGTCAGCGACCATATCGCCATTTGAGTCGCTCACAACCCATAGTCCCGCATCTGCAACAAAAAAATACTTCCCTGGTTCGCACCACAGCCCTTGAGCTCCCTGAACGATGTTGGCTTTGAGGTCGATCGACTTCGTGTAAATTCCCGACTCGTCTTGGCCACTTAAAGTTCTGATATAGCCTGGACCCGAGACCACGGGATTACCAAAGTGGTCGGTCGTCATTGAGTAGACGTCATGAACAAACTGGTCGCCTGCGACGGTTTCAACGACAAAGCCCTCAGGACAGGTAAAGCCAAGATCTACCGCCGCGTTCGGCAAGACGTTGGTTGCGATAGGGCGATCGGTTTGTTCGGCCGAAACGTCTCGAGAGTAGCCTAGATAACCGAATAATTGCGCGATCCCTAGAACGATGCAAAAGCCAGGAATGAGACTTCGTCTTAAGTCAGATGGAACCGGAAACTCGATCACGGTGGGTGCTCCAAACGCAAATAAAAATGGTCACCTACACATCGTACAGGCCAGGATCGACGTTAGGAGGTTCCATGAGCCGCTTCAACCGATTCTTGAAAGAGAGTTCTGCGCCAAACATAGATTCTTCCGTGTCCAATACATCACCCAATTCTTCATCAATTTTATCAGGATCTTCTCCAGCTTCCATCCGAATCATCGCCTCTCTCATCACTCCAGTCGGTTCCATTCCAGTCGCTTTAAACATTTTCCTCATAAGGGAAGCCATTTGCCGAGGGTCTTCCGTCCCTCCAGCGTCCCCGTCTTCGCCGAACGTAGATGACATTTCCGCCATCAGTTTCTCCATCGTTGCATCGTCTACTTGAGCCATCGGGTCTTCGGAGGCTTTTGATGCTTCGGTGAGGCCTTTCGATATCGCAAAACGAGAAACCTGCTTAGTAAGCTTTTTTGCTCGGCAACGCGGACACTTTGGAGAAATGTTGGGATTAGCAGTTCTTGCCAAAAAGCTAAAAACAGTATGGCAGTTTTTGCAGTAGAATTCATAGATTGGCAAGGAATCCATCCTTTCTGAAGTCAATTACGTAGGGTTTTCGCCCGTAAAATGGACACACTGCCCACTTCTCACCCGCCCGCTGCCCTCGGTCTTCATTCTAACGCAATGCTAGTCAAATCCTACACCTCACGGTCCTCTCTATCGCGAAATGCATTCATTGTGCATTCAATACATTCAATGAACGTTCACCGAGTTTGCGTCCCGAAACAAATTACTCAGCGACTGTTCCGGTTGCAACGATTGCAAGCAGTGTGAGTTTTGATGAAAACTTCATGAACAGTCGCAGTTTTGTTTGGCGGATTTGGCCAGCATTGATATGATTTATATAGAAGCACATTGCGAACTGTTTTGACTTACATTTACTCGAAGTTTTCTTGGGCGTTATGAACTTTCTCATTACACCTTTTCGATGGTTACTTGGACTCTTGCGAGGGGTGTCCGAGCTCTTTGAATTACTTTTGCTTTCGTTCGGCGCTCGGGGGCGTACCGTAGACGACGATAGGCCTTCTAGACCCTGGTGGAAAACGGTATTAATGCTTCCCGTTTTGATTCCATACTGGCTATGGCGTGGAATCCTCGCGGTGCTCTCATACCCGCTTGTCTTGTCACGACTGAGCGCAGGCGGAAGAAAATCCTTTTTGCTGAGTCTGCCTGCAGTCCTGATTTTAGTTGGAACGATTGCCACGATTGTTTTATCGTTTGTGTCAATCGGGACGACTCGAGATCGATATCGCATACAAATGAGTTCCGCATTGAATTCTAAGGAATTTGTCCTTGCAAAAGCACTCGGTAGTCGACTGATGGAAGGCGATCAAAAACCTCTAGACGCGACGAAACTCGATTTCGCAATCGTGCTCGATCAAGCTGGAGAATCAGAACGCGCCTTAAAGGTCATTGAAGAACTCGCACCCGATGAAAAACCTGGATATGCACCTGCTCATCGTTTACGGGCGTTAACGATCGCACGTAGTGTTGGACGAACACCGGAAGAACGGCTATTAGTGCGACTGCGGTGGCACTTATCCAACTCTGGGGACGAGCCCAACATCACGACAGAACAATTGTGGGCGAGCTACTATATGACAGTAAATCAACCCGGTGAAGCGGCGAAGCATTTTGAAGTCGCCGCGAGAATGGATCCGAAGCTTTACATCCCTCTGGCAGATTTGTACCAGAAATCAGGCAATGCTCCTGGAGAATCGCGAGCACTTCGGTCCGCCGATGAAGTTTTATCCAAACGACTTCGAGACGACCCGCTCTTACGGGAGGAACGTTTGTTGCTTGCCCTCGTCCAAAGCCGAATGAACAATATCGAAGCGGCCGAGAATACCGTGATGACTGGTTTAAGACTTCACCCGGACGACCAGATGAAAAGGGAGGCCTCGAGCTTTTTTGTAGTTCGGCATGATAAAATCGCTCAGAATGATCCTGAGGACTTGAAGTCCCAGATGAAATACATTGAGAAGGCTGTGTTGCTTGATATAAACAATATTGAAATCTATAATCGAATGATAAACCTCTACCAACGAGCGAATAACTCGTCCGAAGCGGTAAAGATTCGTGAGATATTGGAAATGATGATTAGCGAAGGCCAATCAGCGGGGCTGGCACACTTTGCTCTCAGTAGTATCTATCTGCTTGAGCGAGATACTTCAAAAGCCGAATTTCATTTGAATCAATCCTACAAGCTCAACAAGAACATGCCGGTCGTAACCAATAATCTGGCGTGGATGCTAGCACACGCGAAGGAACCAGACTTGGAACGTGCAATGGACTTGGCTCAGTCAGCTGTCAAATACGCTCCCGAGAATGTTTCATTTCACGACACTCTCGCAACAATCTTGATGAAGCAAGGAAAACTAGAAGAAGCTGTCGCGGAGTACGAACGGATTTTATCGCGGCTACCGGACGCTCGAGCGGCTCATCGAAACCTAGCTGAAATGTATAAGAAACTCGATCAACCAGGATTGGCGAAATTGCACGAAGACAAAGTTAAGCAAAAGTAAATGCAAAAGCAAGCTTTATCGAGTTGGTGATGTTACGACTGTTGTTGATTAGTACACTGGTTACATGTTTGGAAAGAATCTGATTCGTCACGATGTCTTAGGCACGCTACAATGGTGGGAAATAAGAAAGTTCGGACGTTCCCCGCTAAAGAAACCAAAACTTCACTCATCGAATTAATTTATGTCTATTATCCCAAGTCCGAGCGAAGAGACGCAACCCACCTATGGCAACGGACCGCCCTCCTACTCCAATAACACCTATGGTTACGGCGACCAGCCCCCGGAAGTAAACAATTCGTCGATCGATATCTATGGAGCTCTGCTCCGAAGGAAATTCGTCGTTATTCTTTTAGGCATTATTGGAACTGGCGTCGCTTATCTTCTCTACTCCCAAGCAAAGCCCGTCTTTGCCGCTTCGGTTCGACTGATGATTTGGAATCAGGCTCCACCGAGTATCGTCAATGGAGAGGCCGTTCAGCGGAACGTTTCCATACCAAAGCAAATCAATCTTATTTCGAGCGAATTAATCCTATCGACAGCGATTAAGAATGGAAACTTAGACAAGTTAGACTCGTTCCGGAACGAGCCTTTCGCTCTGTCTGCCTTGCAGCGGATGATCAAAGTGCAGCCCTCCGACAAAGAGCGCGAATCCGATTCGATTAACATTATTTGTCAATCTCCTGTGCCGTCAGACTGCCGAATCATTCTCGAGCAAGTTTATTCTGCTTATCTTTCGATTCTTGACGAGGATAATGCCACGGCAGGCAAAGAGTCCGTCATGTTACTTGAGAAAGTTCAAGAACAGCTAAAAAGCGACCAAGACGTGTCAAGCCAAAGATATCTTCAGTTAGTAAAGAAAATGAATCTCTCCGCGGAGAACGAGCGAGGATCTTGGATCAACCCATTTGCCGACGACATTCGCAGAGTCAAAGGAGAACGAGAGAAAGCAGTTTCGGATCTTCGCGAGGCAACCGCATTAGTAGAGCAAGTACGTCAGGCTACTGAAAATGAACAGACTCGCCCTGAACTTTTTCGACTTGCCACGATGGATGCAAAAAAATTCTTTCAGATGACTCATCAACAGTCCGACGAGTTCGATTTAAGCTTCATGGATGTAGAGACTAGAAGCTCTGCATCACGGTTGAAGCAACGGTTGGAGTCAATCGAAGCAAACCTCTTTGCCGCTGAAGCAAAACGAACCAATCTTCTTAAACTATTTGGAGCGAAGCATCAGTCCGTTTTGGCGATTGATTCTGAGATCGAAGCCCTTCAGGAACAGCGAGATCGGTCTCAAGCTTCTGTCGATCGACTTTATGCTTCCTTGGAGACGAGTCTCTCATCAACGAAATCGCTGGAGGGGAATCAGGAGGATACAAAACTGCTGGTCAAATTGTATGCGACTGACTTGGTTCGCCTCAAGGACAAGCATCAAGCAACCGTCTCCGAACTTAATCAGACCGCAGCCTTGCTGGAAGAGCAAGCGTCTACAATCGCCGGCGATATGGCTGAGTTGAACGTGCTGAAAGAACGCATCGAAGATCGACGAGCTGCGATTACTCAATTATTGGAGAAGCTATCAGCGATTAACATCGTCTCGTCAAATTTTAATTCGACTAAGGTAAGAATAATCGACAATGCCTCGAATGGCTATCAAGTCGCTCCCTTGCTACTAAGGTACCTTGGATTAGGTGCACTTGCCGGCGCCTTAATTGGTGCCGCATTAGCAGTTCTCATCGATCAGTCCGACTTGTCGTACCGAACGCCTATCGATATTCATAATAACCTAAGGGCCCCTGTGATCTGTAAGGTTCCCAATATCAAGAGAGGTAAACCCGACCCCTCTTTTGTTGGTTCTCCGATGTTAGTCGCTGCGAGTCGGCCCAGCAGCCCTGCCGCGGAAACTTTCCGAGCGGCACGAACGGCGATCATGTTTGCTTCTCAGAAAACAAACGCTCGTGTTTTCCTCTTCACAAGCCCATCTCCTGGTGACGGTAAATCTACAACGACTTGCAACTTGGCGGTGTCGCTGGCTCAATCGGGTAAGAAAGTTGTTTTGGTGGATGCCGACTATCGCCGCCCGCGAGTCCAACAGTACTTCGGAATACAATTCGAACCGGGTTCGGTAGACTTTCTAGATGGTCGAGTCAGTCTCGAGGAAGCACTACGAACTACCGAACTACAGGAAAATCTGTCGATTCTAACCACGGGTGGTAGACCTAAGAATCCAGGTGAGATTGTTTCAAGTAGCAAGTTCCATGAGATGATTGCGAAACTTCGAGAGAAGTTTGATTATGTGTTAATCGATTCCCCTCCGGTGCTTCCGGTTGCGGACGCAACAGCCATGGCATCCCATGTCGATGGTGTATTCATTGTTTTGAGAATTCGTCGTGGCGTAATGCTTGCATCACGGAAAGCAAAAGAGCAGTTGGATATCGTCAATGCCAATGTGATGGGTGTTATCGTTAACGGTATGGACGAGAATGTGTACTACAACGAATACGGTTACTACTATCGCGGCGCATACTATGCCGGCAGCACGCGATATTATGACGCCGTAAACGCGAGTTATTCGGAGAAAGTCTCCGCAGGAATTTAACACGCTGGAATTGCAATGAATTCTAGTGTGACCAAGTTGTTGCCCGAAAGTGAGCACTTCGCTTTTGAGAAAAGCCTCGCAAGCTATCCACCGCGAGCATTTAGGTTTCGGCCCTCATTGGCGAGTGCAGCCCCCCCCATGGCGACTTTCACCGTCCCTTGGTTTCCCCTGGGACGTGTAGTGGAGTCCTCTAAAGTCCGCCCCTCTCAATTTTTCCATTACGTTACAGGGGATTATTACATCCAAGACGCGGGTTCCATGCTCGCTCTAGCACTATTAGATGTCCAGCCTGGCGAGGCGATATGTGATCTGTGCGCTGCACCAGGCGGAAAAGCAACTTCAATTCTTGAGTCGCTCGCTGAATGCAATCCTGACAAGCTCGGTGGTGGATGGCTGCTTGCGAATGAACCCATTCGTTCTCGAATGCCGATTCTAGAATATGCCTTAGCCAGAACAGGGCATCTAAGATACGCAACCTTAAACAACGACCCAGCAGAAGTTGCTGAGAAGTTCGCCGCATCCTTTGATGCAGTATTGGTCGATGCCCCCTGCAGTGGCCAAGCACTAGTCGCAAACGAAAAGCATGACGCTAGTGCATTCGACCAACGACACATCGATCACAATGCTGCTCGACAACGGCGTATCTTATTAGAGGCTGTTCGATTATTAAAACCTGGCGGGCGAATCATCTATTCCACTTGCACATTTGCAATGGAAGAAAACGAGGCACAGGTTGAGTTTTTGATGCGGGAGTTTCCCGGAGCATTTGAGCCAATACATCTCGATTCGCTCTCACCATGGGCGTCACGTGTGACGCCAGGATGCTACCGATTGTGGCCTCACCGAGACCCTACCGCAGGAGCATTCGCAGCTGGGTTCAGATTGGTTGGCGAAGTACCTACCAAGAGCAGAACAGAAGAGAGGCACGCTCCTAGAAAAGATGCCCGATGGCAAGAGAGAAACGCAACTCGACGACTGAATGGAAGTCGACCACATGGAAAGAATTCAGAAACAAGTGATTCTCTGGCTTCGTCTGGACTCGATCTATTAAGCCAGTTTTGTATACCAATCCACGTTCGAGCAAGGCTTCTCGAAAATCGCGTGACGGCTATCGCTGGGGACGTGTTGACCAACGAGTCGCTTTTGTATTCGCGCTGGCCTGAATTGTTGAAGAAGTCAGGAAAACACTGGGAACCGCAACATGCTCTGGCCGTGGCGAACCCCACTCATCTTACTCACGCATACCAAATCGAGTTAACTCAGGCAGAAGTTCGCAACTATTTGTCCGGTCAAGCTATTCCCAAAAAGACCTCGACGCAAATAAGGGCTGGCGTCATAGACACATCATCAATAAAAAAAGTCTGGTGTGTTGCGACTTACAATCAAAAGCCGATTGGATGGTTGAAAGATGCTGGGAATCGTTTCAATAATCAGTTGCCAAGAATTGCTTACCACAGTTTCTGTACAAGTTAATCCGCTAGAATGTACTCCAAGTCCCAGCGATTGAAGTCTCGACATTTTCAATTTCTTTTAAAAAAAACCTCCTCGAATAAAGCCGCTGAAAATACTTTAATTTTCGTTCCGGCCCTTGTCCTTAATTAGGTTATTTTCGTGATCGGGCATTCCATGCTAAAAAAGCCCTTCGGAAAAACAGGCCTCCAGTTTACGCAACTCGGATACGGAAGTATGGGGCTTCGCGGGCCTCAGACGTGGGGCGTGCGCGTGGTGGATGAGCAGTCCTCAGAACGAATACTCCATTCAGTGCTCGATGCGGGTATCAACTTCATTGACACCGCTCCAGACTATGGAGTTTGTGAAGAGCGTATCGGAAAGTATCTAAGTAGTCGCCGAGGTGATTTCTATCTAGCGACTAAATGTGGTTGCAACGCTGTCCAACACGAC
>Ga0105045_10006753_pt1 | contig 10154 bp, 12 predicted proteins | sample MAT02_FD_78089 | JGI IMG/M metagenome (GOLD analysis project Ga0105045, IMG submission 78089) | Freshwater microbial communities from Lake Fryxell liftoff mats and glacier meltwater in Antarctica - MAT-02 (megahit assembly) | ecosystem: Environmental > Aquatic > Freshwater > Ice > Liftoff...
GAGCAGAGCCGAGCACAGGTGATCTTCACGCACTATTCAACTCTCCCGCTGGCGCTGCTGGTGGTAACGCAGCAGCGTTGGGTGTTCGTTCAAGATCTCGAATGGAAGTTTATGGCCTCACCTCTGCTCGGCGGACTGTTGCGTGCCGCGACACTTGCCTTGTACCGGCGCTGCCGGCTCATAGCGGCCAACGACTACTTGAAAGCAGAGCTTCAGCACTTGGGCCTAACCGTGGAAGCCGAGGCGCCGATCTGGGCGGGCCGAGCATTTGTCGCTGCCGAGATCGCGTCGCGCGACATCGACCTGGTCATGGTGCTGCGGAAGGGTGCGCACAAGCGGCTCGACCTTTATGTAGATTTGCTGCGACGCCTGAAGGCGACAGACGTCGTGCCGTCCGTTGCCGTCATCACCACCGAAGATGAGATCGCTGCACAGAGCTTATCCGTACATCACTGGCTGCGCCCCGATGTGCCCACCATGCGTTCTGTGTACGCGCGCGCGCGATGTTTCGTTCATCTCAGCGAACACGAAGGTTTCGGCCTGCCCCCGCTCGAGGCCATGGCCGCTGGCTGCGTACCCTACTGCCGGGACTCCGGAGGCATACGCGCCTACATGGTGGGCGACCTGAATGCATTGGTCGTCCCGCGGAGCCGTTCGGTAGAAGAGATCGCGCAGGACTTGTTGACGTTGCTCGGCGACTCAAAGCGTCTAGAGCATTTGTCGGGCGTGGCTCGAGCCGTATTCCAAAGTGGGCTGGACCGGGCAGCGACACGGCGTGCGCACTTGTCCGAATGCCTGAGCACAGCCGCGGCACGCTGAGGCAGAGGATGGGCTCTGACGACATCCAGCCGCTGGTCAGCCTGTCCGTGGTCAGCCACGGCCAGGGACCGCTGGTGACCACCTTGTTGCAGAACCTTCTGTCAGGCCTTGATGTGCCTTTCGAGGTCATCCTGACACTGAATCTGCCCGAGGACGAGGGCTTTATCGAGCGCTTTGTAGAACCCTTCAAAAAGTTTCCGCTTCACATCATCCGAAACAGCGTTCCCAGGGGTTTCGGGGCCAATCACAACGCGGCGTTTCGGCACACCAGCTGCCCCTATTTCGTCGTCGTCAACCCCGACATACAGATCGGCGAACTGCGCCTCGGCCCGCTTTTAGAGAACCTGCGCGACAAGCAGCGAGTCGCCGCTTGTGGCCCGGCGGTCCACTCGACGGCGGGACAGCTTGAGGACAACGCACGACGTTTCCCCTCGGTCGCTCGGCTGATGCGAAGGGTCGTACTGCGACGACGTGGCCGGGACTACCAGTGGACAGACGCGCCGATCGACGTGGATTGGCTTGCCGGCATGTTCGTCGTCTTCCAGCGTCCGGCTTTCCAGGCGGTCGGCGGCTTCGACGAGCGCTACTTCTTGTACTTCGAAGATGCAGACATTTGTCGACGCCTGACACAGGCGGGGTGGCGCGTCCAACTTGATCCGCGAACTAGCGTCATCCACAACGCCCAGCGCGCGAGTCACAAGAGCCTGCGACATTTTCGCTGGCATCTGCGCAGCGCCATTCGCTTCCTATTGACACGCTGAGCACTCGGACATCGCCCCGTATGCATCCTCGCACACCCGCCCGAGGCTCGGCGCGTCCTGGCTGCCTGCCACAGTTACCCCCGCAGCCATGAGGCAAGCCTCGTTCACCCGGTCTTCTGCAGCGCTGCGCGGTGGCACTGAAACCGTCGGTCCAATCGTCTTGGTGACCCACGGGGCAACGCATCTACCGGCGCTGGACCGCCTACTCGCGCAGACACGCAGGCCGGTCGTCCGGGTGCAGACCGACGGGGCTGCGGGCCTGTGCGTAGCTGATCTTAATGAGGCCTATGAGTTCTCTGGGTACCAGGAGGGGCTGGGCCGGGTCCTTCGCGATCTGCCAGAGGACAGTAATGACCCTGTGATAGTGACCTTCGCCAACGACACGATGGCTACGGGCCATTTAAGTTGCGTAGCGCGAGGCTTGCTGGAGACCTTGGCATGGCGCCATTGCAGCCGTTCCGAACCACCCGCACTGACCTCACCGCGAATGCTGGGCTGGCGCATGCCGCTGAACGCGGCCGTCGGCAGCCTGTGCGGCTCGGACGGCTACTTTTCGACCTGGGCTTTCACCCTGGTAGGGCGACCGAGAGACTTGGCGCACATACGTTTTTACGGTCCGCTCGAGGTGGGCGACCGCTTCGATGCCGTCTGGGCCGGTCTGCCGGCTGCCTACAAGCGCTGGTCTGACGAATGGCTGGCGCCGACCCACTGGCTGCGCGGCTGGTACAAAGCCTGCCCCGGACGGCCGCTAGACGATGAGACACGCAAGCGCAAGCGCGTGAGTATCTACCTCGAACACACGCTTGCACTGCGCCTGACCGCATTGGGCTTCCAAACCATGGACGTGAGCGAAGCCGTAGGCGCGCGACTGGCCACTCGCCTTCGCTTCCTTCGAGGCTTGGACAAACTCAATGTCAACCGCCTGAAACTGGCTCATCGTTTGCCGCAGATGCTGCGCTGGCGGGCCTGACATGCGCGACCAGAAACGTCTGCTGCTCGTCACCTCCCGATTCCCGTACCCACCCATCGGTGGCGATCGACTGCGTGTCTTTCATCTGGCGCGTTTATTGGCACGAGACCATGAAGTCGAACTGCTGTCTCTAGACACCGGGCACATGGACGAGGAAACGGTGGCGGCCTTTTGCCGCACCAGTGGCGTCACCCGGGCAAGCTCCTTTAGGCATCCGCGTTGGCGAGCCTGGATCGGTGCGGCTCAGGCCCTCATCGGTGGGCTGCCGCTGCAAGTAGGCTACTTTCAGAGCCCACGCCTGCAAGCCGCCTTCGACGAGGCATTGAAGCGTTCCGATCTGGTGGTGATGCACTTGATCCGCACCTCGGCGTTGTGGCACCGGCAGCGCGATATTCCGACCTTGCTGGACATGTGCGACGCGATCTCGGAGAATTTGGTGCAGGTGGTGCGCCATGGCAAACCGTGGTCGCCTTGGACTTGGGTCTGCCGTATCGAAGCGCCCCGCCTGCGCCGATTCGAGCTGGCACAGTCGGCGAAATTCGATCTCGTCAGCTTCGTGGCTGCGGCGGATCGCGCGCTTCTGGGCCTGCGCGAGCCCCACGCCTTCGTGGTCACCCAAGGTGTCGATCTGCCTAGCTACCCATACCGTTCACCGAGCGCTAGGCAAGGCAATACGCTGGCACTGATCGGAAAGATGGACACCTACCCGAACCGGTCAGCTGCACTGTGGCTCGTGCGCGTGCTCATGCCCTTGCTGCCCGGCCTGCGCTTGAAGCTGGTGGGCGATTGCCCGCCGTCGCTACGCAAGCAGTTGATGGCCTTCCCCGGCGTCGAGGTGACTGGCCGCGTCGATTCGATCGCGCGCGCCTGCGAGGACTGTGTCATGTCCTTGGCGCCGATGAACGTCGCCACCGGAATCCAAAACAAAGTGCTCGAATCGTTCGCGCTGGGATTGCCCGTCGTTTTGTCGGCTTCCGTGGCACAGGGCTTGTTGCCGGACTCAGCGGGCTGTTACCGCCTGGCAGAAACGCCGCAAGAATGGGTCGCGGCCATCGAGGATTTGCTGCGAGATCAAGCCGCCAGCGCCACCATGGCCGATAAGGCCCGCGACTTTGTCGAGCGTCACCATGGTTGGGACGCGATCGGTGCTAATCTGGCAGCGCGCTTGCGGGCAATCTAGTTAAAACCGAAGAGCAGCAGATCGATGCGACAGGATGACCGTACAAATCTCAATTCTGACCGGCGAGCCTCTATCGACGCGGTGAGCAACGATCTCTGCGTTTCAACGGTGGACGTGGACTACAGCCAGAGGACTGCTGGAAAATGGACCCTTGAGTCGCAGCGCCAACCTATGTGCTTCGCCAACTTGATGCGACAAGGCATCGTCGCCGCCGATAAATTTACATATCTGGCTAGCATCGATGCTGTACCGGTTGCTCAGGTTCGCCGGAACTGAAGGCAATGCGCTACGCCTACAAAGCCCTGGACACCGTTGGCGCCGAGAGCAACGGCACCCTGCAAGCGCGTGACGAGGCCGACGCAGTCGGCCAGCTAATCAGCCGCGGGTTAACGCCATTGAAGCTGCGCGCCGCCGAACTCGAAGCCGAAACGCAGGCCGCCAGACAAGCGCCCCGCAACAGCGGCGTCTCCGGTCGCATGGCCCTGGTACTTCTCATTCGCGAACTGGCGACACTTTTGGGTGCCGGCGTCACTCTCGAAGAGTCGCTGCGTACACTGCTAGAAAGCCGCAGCGGGCTGCCAGCAGAGACACCGCTGCGGGCGATCGTTGGCAGCGTGCTGGCCGGCGAACGCTTTTCGACCGCCGTGCGTGCGCAGGTGGAACAAGGCGCGCTATCGCTGCCTGCCTACGTGGTGGCGCTAATCTCCGCAGGCGAGTCCACAGGTGACCTCGCAGCCGCGTTGAACAGGGCCGCAGAGCAACTCGAGTTCGATGAGCAGTTGCGTGCCGAGACATCCGAGGCGCTGATCTACCCGCTGGTACTGGTAGGCGCCGGCACGGCTGCAGTGCTGTTCGTATTCTCGTTTGTAGTGCCGCGCTTTTCCGCGCTACTGGCCGGTCGCCAGGCCGACTTGCCTTGGCTTTCCGCAGCAGTACTGGGTACTGGGCAGTTCGTCAACGAGCACAGCATGGCGCTACTTGTGGCGCTGGCTGGCCTGGGCACGGCTGGGGCTGCTGCCTGGCGCGCGTTTGGCGCGGCGCGCGTCCGCAGCGCTGCCGCAAGACTGCCCTTGCTCGGCGCCTGGCTTCGTCAACAGGAGCTATCACGCTGGACTGGGATGTTGGCGTTGATGCTCCAGAGCCGCGTGCCTATCCTCACCGCACTGGATCTCACCGCCAACGCCGTGAGCCTGCCGGAAGTGGCCGCCCGGCTGCGCCTGACCGCCGGGGATATCGGGCGCGGCGAGTCGCTGGCGCACGCGCTGACCGCCTATGGCCTGCTGCCACCCAGCGCCTTGAGTATGGTCCGTGTAGGCGAACGAACCGGGCAACTCGGCCCCATGATGGGTCACGTCGCTGCTTACACTCTGGAGCAAAACAGGCGCCAGCGGCGGCGGCTGGTGGCTCTGATAGAGCCAGCAGCCATCCTTGTCCTCGGCGGTATCATTGGGTTAATCATCGTCGGGGTGGTCCTGGCGCTCACTTCTTTGTCCGACGTCAAAATTTGATGCAGTTTGCACCCACCCGCCGCAAACGCGGATTTACTCTCCTTGAAATGTTGGTCGTGCTTGTGATCATCGGCCTGGTGGCCAGCTTGGTGGGTCCTCGTTTATTTTCAAAAGTTGATTCGTCTAAGGTGCAGACCGCAGGCGTGCAGATCAAGCTGCTGCGCGGTGCCATCGAGACCATGCGCTTGGATACTGGCGAATATCCAACACCCGACGTGGGCCTGTCGCTTCTGATCACACCACCCGCCGATGCGGTATCGCTTGGGCGCTGGAAGGGCCCTTACCTCGACGAGGCAGTACCTCAGGACCCCTGGGGCCATCCCTATCAGTACGTGGTACCTGGGGCAGGTGGTAGGCCCTTTGGTATCTTTTCTCTAGGCGCCGATGGTCGGCCAGGAGGCGAAGGCAACAACGCCGACATCGGACTTGGCGATGGCGTCGCTGCGACGCAATAGGCAGCAGTCAGCCGCGCCGCGCGGTTTCACATTGCTGGAAATGCTGTTGGCGCTGGCGATCATCGCCTTGGTGATGGCCGTGGCGGTGCCCCAAATGGCACAACGGCTCGACGGCGCTTTTGCCGATTCCGAACTCGCGCAGGTCAGCAACAGTGCCCGGGCGCTGCCGGCACGCCTAGCACTGCTCAGTGTAGAAATGCAGTTGAACGAGGCGGCACTCGCCAAGGTCTTGCCCGACGGCCGACCGCCATTGGACATGCCGCCACAGTGGAAGGCGCAGGTAGAGAAGGCGCCGGTTTTCGGGCGTGCTGGCAGCTGCGAACCGGGCGCACTGCTGCTGACGGAGCCCAACACGGGCCGGCGCTGGCGGGTGGCGTTTGCGCGTGTTACCTGTGCCGTCACGCTGACATCTCTGGACATACAAGCCACATGACCGACCGAACTGTTGCGGCACGAGGGCAACGTGGGCTCTCATTGCTTGAGGTTCTGGTTGCGCTGGTGATCCTCACTGGCTTTGGCGCTGCGCTGTTCACTTGGGCCGGGCAAACGCTGCAGTCAGCGAATCGAGCTGTTGCGATGCAGCTCGAAACAGATCTTGCAAACAACGTGACCGAACTGGCCACCAGTCTGAACCCAGCGCTGCGGCCGGAAGGCAAGCTCGAGACGGCAAGCCACCGCTACCGTTGGCGGTCGACGCTGCTGCGTGGGCCCGTAGATCAAGTGCGGTACCCCGCTGGTGACAGCCCGTTTCAGGTGATGCTGTACAGCGTGCAACTCACCGTCACCGATCTTGCCGACGGGAATGAAGCCTTCGTGGGTGAACGCATCGTCGCCGGCCATCGCCTTGCCCGGCCGATGCCGTCGAGCGGCCTGTTCGGCGGCGCGCCGTCAGCAAGATGAAGGTGGCATGGTGGTACCGTAGGTTGGGCATTAAGCGCAGCCGCGGCTTGACGCTTCTCGAGGTACTGGTGGCCTTGGCGATCCTGACGCTGTTGATGGCCGTGCTGATGGCCGGCTGGCTGCAGGCCACGCAAGCTCAATCTCGGCTGACCGACGCCGCGCAGCGGATGCAGCAACGCCAACAGATCTCGCATCTGCTACGCCGCTTCGTCGCCGAGGCGCTGGAACCTGTGCCTGGCAGCGGCACAGTTTTCACAGGCGACGCCGCGACACTGACGGCCGAATCCACATCCGCCCCCGAGCCCACTGCGGGTGCCGCACCTCTAGCCACCCGGCTGGGTTTCACAGGTACGCCGCGCCGGCTCGAGGTTCTGGCCCAGGGCCAGACATCGGCGGAATACCCCTGGCGTTTCGAACGCGCGGCCATCGCCTACGTGGACGAAGCCGGACAGGGGCACGACCAATGGCCGCCGCTGCAAGGCCTGCCGATAGAGGGGACGCAGCCCGCCCGACCCCTGCCTTCGTTGGTGCAATTTACGCTGCTTCTGGCCGGCGACCCGCAGGCGCTGATCGTGCTGGCCGCGCCGCGCGCCGCAGGCTGGTGGTTACCAGAACCTTCTCCGCCAATCGCCGGGTTGGAGGAATGATGAGCCGTGTCTCGAAGCCCGCGCGGGGATTCGTGCTGCCGGTCACTGTGATCCTGCTGGCGCTGGTTGCGGTCGGCGTCGGGCTGATGGCAACGCGCAGTGATCAAATGCAAAGTCTGGTGGCTACGGCACGCCAAGAGCAGCGGGCGACCCAGGACTTGCAGGATGCCCTGGCGCAAGTTTTATATGCCAGTAGCGTGTTGTATCGGCGCGGCGGCCGCATGGGGGAAATCGCGATCGACGGGCGCCACTACCGCCTGGCCAACGGCACGGTGGTCCGCCTCCAGGATGCTGCTGGGCTGTTCAACCTGCGCCGTGCTACACGCCTTGAACTGCTGCGCTTAATGCGTGCTTTCGGGGTCGAAGACCGCCTGGCAGATCGTTTGGCTGACACACTGCTCGACTATGTCGATCCGGACGATTTGAATCGGCTGAACGGAGCAGAGGCACGCGAATATGCCGCGGCAGGTCGCGCGCCACCGCGAAATGCACGGCTCCTGACGCCGACCGAATTGCTGCGCGTACTTGGCTGGGACGCGTTGAAGCCGCAACAACAGCGCGCCCTGTTGGATCAAGTCTATATGGGCCCCAATAGAGTGCTCAATCGTTATACGGCAACGGGGCCAGCCATATCAGCGGTCAGCGGCGCCGACACGGCGTTCGCAGCAGACCTGGTGGCGCAACGAGGGGCCGACCTGCCGCTGCGAGTAGACTCGTTGCCTGACATAGCGACTGGCAGCTTTCTCACAGCAGGGCGTTATTCGATGATGCCTTCAGCCACCCTCCTGGTGACACTCTGCCCTCCGGCCGTCGCATGGTGCGAGCACCTCGCGATCAGTTCCGTCAGCACAGACCCCCGATCCCCTTGGCACATAGCCCACCAATTGCGCCTGCCCCGCCTCAAACCACTTCCTGACGCAGCGAGTTTGACGCTGCTGCCAGACCAGCCGCCGGACCGGCCGCCGCCGCCGCTATTCTCGCCCATGAGTGGTCGACCATGATGTCCCTGGGAGCAGGCTTTCTGACGTCACGCCGCGAAGGTATCGCGCCCGTGCCACGCCATGTCCTGCGGCACCTCCACCTGGCCCTCCCGCCGCTGGGCGCGCGGCGGCTGGTCGATGCCGTGGCCCTGCAGCTGACACAGCACATGCCATCCTTGCCGTTCGCCTTCGTCTGCAGGCGGGAGCCGGCCGGCGAGGTTACGGTCTGGGTCTGGACAATCGCCGATGGCCACGCGGCGGCGGCATGGCCCGAACCCCTGCTGGACGCCACCATGAACGACGGGCCGCGGCTGCTTCGCCGCAGTCAGGGTTATGAAGCGCAACGCTGGCAGCAGCAGCGGTTGACACACAGCGAGTGGCTGCCGTCACTACCCGATGACGGCGAGTGGGGCGCATTTGTCCGTGCCACTGGGCTGGATTTACAAGAACATCCTTTGCCGGCTGCGATGGAGTTAGGCGTCGCGACCGCGCGACCCACGGGTTGGCTGCGAGCCAATAACCTGCCGCGTCCGGACCCCTGGCGAGGTTGGCGTTGGCAAGCCGCAGGGCTGACCATCGGCTGCGTACTTTCTGCTGCGGTCGGCATACATGCGCAGACCTTGCACCAGCTTGCCGGAGACCGCAAGACACTGGCTGAGCTGCGCAGTGAACGAAATGCCTCGATGCAGGCGCGTACCCGCCACGAAGCATCTCGCGCCGAACTTGAGGCCCTTCTGGCCCTGGCGCCCACACTTTCGCAACTTTATCTGCTGGACCGGGTGGTGGCCAGCGGACTTTTCGATGCGACCGCCGCCCCTGCTTCTGAGCCACCGACACTGGCGCCGCAAGCGACAGGAGTCATGGCCGCACGCACCGGTCCATCCTTACCCACACTCGTGGAGTGGGACATCCGAGGCCTGCAATTGCGGCTGACGCTGGAACTGCCTGAGGGCGACTACGGGCTGCTCGATAGAACCCGCCGCCTGGAGCAAGTCTCAGGGTTGTACGGCTTGAAAGTCGGGCAGGAGTCCACGGCGAACACCATGGTGCTATCCGCCACCTTGGCACCACCAACACCGGCCGTGCGCTGATGCCATGACAGCGAAAAACTTGCTACACCGCATTGGCGCTAATCGCCGGCTTTTAGCACTTCTCGCCTTGGCATTTGCAGTGATCGCCTTCGATCTCTCACTTCGCGCTTGGGATCGACACCGGCAAGTGGCCACGGAACTGCGCGAAGTACGAGGCAGCATCGCGGCTCTTGCTGCCTCCAGCGACCAGGTGGACTGGGTACGTCGTACCTTGGCTGTGGAGACTGCGCGCGACTCATTGGCCGCACAGTTGTGGCATTCGCCTACCGAGGCGCAGGCGCAGGCACGTCTTCGCGATTGGCTGGCGTCAGCATTGCGAAGCGCTGGCGTGCAACGCCCGACGCTCACGCTGTTACCCCCATTGACCGTGGCGCCAGCATCCGGCTCCGCGTCCGGGGTGGGCAGCAAGCAACGGGTACTTCGCGTGCGCGCCAGCGTGATCTTCGAGTTGGCGCCGAATGCGCTAGAGCGCGCATTGCAGCAAGTCGAGAATGGCGGGCAACTCGCCCGAGTCGACAACTTGACGACCAGCATACGCAGCCGTCGCGTCGAAATGCTCGTATCAGTGCCGGTGCTCTTGCAACCGAAGGGTTCATGAGTTCGCCTCAGTTTGCAGAAGGTAACTTCCAGGTCGTGCACCAAGGCGGCAGCCCGTCGTTCGCTTTTTTGCCTTTTACTGTGGCCTGTGCCTCGCTGCACAATAAGAAGGCACCCTAGTGAGCCCGATTGCCAGGCTGCTCTCGGCGGTTGCCGTGTGGCTGGTGACAGCGGCGCTGGGCTGGTGGTGGCAGCAACCCCCAGCTGCACCGACCCGTACGCCCGCGGCCGCCCAGACAGTCGACC
>Ga0105045_10006755_pt1 | contig 10153 bp, 7 predicted proteins | sample MAT02_FD_78089 | JGI IMG/M metagenome (GOLD analysis project Ga0105045, IMG submission 78089) | Freshwater microbial communities from Lake Fryxell liftoff mats and glacier meltwater in Antarctica - MAT-02 (megahit assembly) | ecosystem: Environmental > Aquatic > Freshwater > Ice > Liftoff...
AACATCCGGTAACGCCTTCGCCTTTTTTGATAAATCAATTACATATTTTCCCGAGGCTTCTTCCGTAGTATTTCCCCAGCTTCCTTTTTCAATCACATCAATAGAAAAAGCAGGATCCCATTGCAGCCGCCATTGTTCTTTAAAAGTTCCTTTGCCGGCAATATCAGATTTGTGTCCCCATTTTATTTCCAGCAACAGCAGGCGATGTAAAAAAACACTTCGCTCCAGATCATTTTCTTTGCGCAAATCCAACGTATAATCCTTCCAGTCAGCCGTTGGTGGAAGCCTCAATTTCTTTTGTTGTTTTTCAATATCCAACTGCAAAGGCGGCTTTGGAATATCCACCGGCACTTCACCAATCCGGTCGCTCACAATTAATTCATCCTGCAACAAGCTCATCATCACCGGTTCGCCATTGCATAAAATACTCAATGTTGCTTCGTTTAATTCTTCCAGTCCGGCTTTGTTTAAATTGCGCAAAGCAGCAAGCGATTCTGCCAGTCGCACCGCTTCTATTACATGTGCCACCGAGGTATCCATTTGTTTGCTTCGGAATAGTTTGGCCACTTTCGCCATCCATCTGGTGCCATCATCTGTTGGGTATTGCCAGATATGTTCATACCATCCCGGCGATGCAATACCAGCACCATAGCCGCTGTAAAAACTCAGGCGGTTATACGTCCAGGGTATCCAGGTACATTCCACTTTTACTTTTGGTAAATTTTTCAGCAGTTCATTGTCGTCTTTTTGCTTGGGCATATTGGTCAATGCAGGCGCATGCCATGCACCACAGATCACTACAATATTTTGAAACATTTCTCTTTCTGCCTGGCGAATGGTTTTACGCATGTGCGCTTCCCGAAGTTTTTCCAGCCGGTCATCTTTTGCCGGCAACAATTCTCTCAGCACTCCCATAGCTTCATTTACTGCTTCAAAAATTGCTTCGTTATTATGGCGGTGTTCAACAAAATGTTCCCACCATTTTTCACCATCGGTATAACCAGCGGCCTGCGCCAGGTATGAGATTGGATCGATTCGGATTTGTTGTATGGTTTCAATTTCTTCATCAGCAATTTCATCGGTTTGATTGGAACTTATTTTTTTATGAAACCAGCTTTTATCAGCTCTGTTCAGCTTCTGTTGTGTCACTCCCTTGTACTGTATATCGCTGCTGAGCATTATAGCATTATTGATTTTTTCATCGGCTGATTCGTCATCCGGCAACATTTTTTCAGCTTCTTTTTCCGGCGCAGCAATCGCTTCTTCTGCGGCTTTTCTTTTCTCCTGTTCTATGGCAAACTGGTTGCCCGATGGCAGGTCCATAAACCGCACTGGAATATTATGCTGCTTCGCATAAATAATCGCTTGCCACTCCGGCGAAAATGTTGCAAAAGGGTAAAAAGCAGACTGCTGAGGGTTATCTGGCTGGTAGCATAAAATTGCTATTGGTGGTTTTAGCTCCTTGTGTGTAGCCCATTGCAAAATGCCATCCGCTTCCGGCGGACCTTCTACTAAAACAATATCCGGCTGCACCGCTTCCAAAAATGCTTTTACATTTCTAGCAGAACCAGGCCCATGATGACGTATACCGAGAATATGTGTTGCCATGCCCCTAACCCCTAAAGGGAATTTTTGTGTGAATAATATTTGCTTCTATGTTCTGGTTTATTTGGAGAGGCAAATGGCAACGGACTTTAGAAAGCCCTATGCGTAAATCCTGCCTGGTTTTCATTTGGTGCATGTTTTTTAATTAATGTATAATTAGCCTGCGATCTGTTTTAAGTATTTATTCATTTCTTTATTTAGCATTACATTGGTATTGCCACTTTTACCCCATTATTGATTAATTAATTTATTTATAAATTCAAAGTATATTTTTGCACTGCTATCGTTGTAACCTATTTGGTGCAATTACTTGTATAGTTGATAAAATGTCCAGGTACCTTTGCTATCTCATGAGACAATTATTTTTCCATTTAATAAATCAGCGAGATCATTACTAGCTATATTTCTTGCGTATTTATTCAAAAACTGATATGCTCTCTTCTTATTTTTCCGTTTTCTTTAGTGGATTTTAACTGCTCTAATTTGTGTTTCATTTAAACCCAGACCAGCCAAATAACGGCCAATACCCGACCAATTAGCGGCCAATACGGCCAATTAGCGGCCAATTATTCTTTTAACTCATACTTACTTCCACGCCCTTTAGAACCCGCTTGCCTGATCAACTCTTTGCCAATCAACTCCCTTAATTCTTCAGTAGCAACAGTCTTTGCTACTGCATTTATCTCCTGATATTTTGAATTAGTAATGCTGCCATTCTCCACTAAATAAAGCACCGCCTTTACCTGCCGACGATTCAATCCCATTTTCTCCAACTGATCACTGCTATACTTATTTTTATACAAAGTCACTAATATGCCGCCATCCTGCTCAATAATTTCAGCATCGGGTAATCCCGCTTCTTTGCAGGTACTGATAATTTTTAATGTGCCACTTCCCCATGAATCGATATAGCCGCCTTTAAAACAAACATCAGCAATCAGTAAATTCCTTGGTCGAGATGGGTGCTGCCTTTTTAGTGCCTCCAGGCTAATGCCTGCAGGTAGTTCGCCTTCGTTCCATATATTAAAATGGTTATCGAACATTCGCATCTGCACTACCGATGCTCCTAAGTAGTTCCTATGCACCAATGCGTTCAGCAACATTTCACGAAGTGCTGCAATAGGGTATTCGCCCTCCTCAACCCTTTGCATGCCTTCAAACAAAATAGCACGGGTAAAAAACTTTCGGTTTAGCTGCTCCAATACTTCTTTAAGTAAATAAACAATATTCCCTTCCACTATCTCCTGGAATCTCAGGTCGCTGCTGTCTTTCCGGAAGCGCCCAATTTTTACCGCACAATTATTGAAAAACCTTGCTGGATTTTTTCCAAACATAACAATAGCCGCTCTTTTAATGTTTCCGTAATCATCTGTCAAACGAAGTTTGGCAATCAAATCTGATTTGCTTAATCCCTCCACATCTGCAATTCTGCCAGCATGAAGGGCTGCAGTTATGTATGATTTTAAACTGGCGTCATCAATGTCGTCAAGTGTAGCTGTTGGTTCGCTTACCTCATCCCATGTTTTTCCGCTTTTGCGAAGTAAATATTCAGTGAGTGCAGTGCCAATCAATTCTTGTTTGGTGCTGCCGCTTCGATAGTAATACCTGCCACGGAAAGAAATAGGCACCGAATATGGCAGGGTAATTATTTCAATATAGTATAAGCCGCTTTCTTCGTGCAGGTTTACTTCAACCAAAATGCCCATCAAATCTTTTACTTTATTGGGAATATCATCCATTAGTTTCTTATAATCAGAAACGCCTACCACTTTTTCATTGTCATCTTTTCCAATAAAAATTGCACCCCCCTGCGCATTGGCAAAACCACAAACCCATTTTAGGTAATCATCGTGCCAACTACTCTTATATTCTATGTTTTGTGCTTCTGGCATTGAACAAAATTTAAATATTTATTCCATGTGCATCATCAAACTCTTGCCTTACTCCCCTTTAGGGGCCGGGGGCTTTCTGCCTTGCCCCCCTTTAGGGGATGGGGGTTACATATCCCTGCAAGCCCTGTAAATATCTTTCCACTCATCTCTTGGTTTTACAACCGTTTCCAAATATTCCTGCCATACCAGTTTATCCTGCACCGGATCTTTTATTACGGCACCAATGATGCTGGAAGCAAGGTCATTTGCTTTTAACTGACCATCTCCAAAATAAGCTGCCATGGCCAAACCGTTGTTTACAACAGATATGGCTTCGGCGGTACTCAATGTTCCGCTCGGCATTTTTACTTTTGTTTTACCATCCAGTGTTACACCACTCCGCAACTCCCGGAAGATGGTTACGATTCTCCTGATCTCCTGCAAGGCGGGTGGCTCCGCAGGCAGCTCCATAACTTTACTATAACTCTCCACTCGTCGCCTTACAATATCTATTTCTTCATCCATCGAATCGGGTACCGGCAAAATCACTGTATTAAACCTGCGCTTCAATGCACTGCTCAATTCGTTCACGCCTTTGTCCCGGTTGTTGGCAGTGGCTATAATGTTGAAGCCCCTGATGGATTGAACCTCTGTATTTAATTCAGGTATCGGTAGTGATTTTTCAGAAAGGATGGTGATCAATGCGTCCTGCACATCGGCGCCAATTCTGGTAAGTTCTTCTATCCTTGCAATCTTGCCATCTTTCATTGCCCGCATGACCGGTGTTTCAACAATCGCTCTTTCTGATGGACCCTCTGCCAGTAACCGAGCATAGTTCCAGCCATAACGGATGGCTTCTTCACCGGTACCTGCCGTGCCTTGCACCACCAGCGTGGAGTCGCCACTGATAGCGGCTGCAAGGTGTTCGCTCACCCAGCTTTTTGCAGTACCCGGCAAACCATATAGCAGCAATGCCCGGTCTGTTGTAAGGGTAGCAACCGCAATTTCCATCAGCCGTTTATTACCGATGTATTTGGGCGAAATTTCAAAACCATTTTTAAGTTTGCCCCCCATTAAATAAGTTACTACCGACTGTGGCGACATGTTCCAGTTGGTGGGTAATTTATCGCTGTCCTGTTTTTTTAACTCTTCCAGTTCCTGCGCAAATAATTGTTCTGCATGCTGACGTAAGATGGTTGCCATAATATTTATTTAGTCGTTAAAAGCTTTGAGTGTTTGAATTTTTAATGAGATCAGTTTGATAATATAATCAGAAGTATTGCTCCACATTGTCCGCAAGTGCTCTTCCGGCGGCGTGCATTTTTCTAGCTCTGCCACGATGGGTGCCGGTATTAAATGAATGTACTGACTAAAAAATGAACGGGTATAATTGTATGGATTTTTAGCCAAATGTCTGAAGATATTTTTTGTAAGTGTAGTGCTCCATTCGGTATCTCTCTGCACTGCATACTGTATGATGCTATCAGCAAACTGATCAAAAAACTGGTTGCTATAATGTTCTTGCTGCTGCAATGGAAGTAACGGAATGATTTCGATATAAAAAACCGAACTATGCTGCATTAAATGAATTGCCCATTGTGCATCTTTAAATTTGGTAGTGGCAATTACCAAAGCGGGCATCATCTTTTTTCCAATATCATCTTTCTGAAATTGTTCAATGATTGTTTTCGGATCAGCAGCCAATTGCTTTTCCCAAAATGTGGGTGGCACCGATTGTATTAATTGAATGAGAATAAACTCATCGTCTGTAAATTCTCTATTGTTACTCAGTTTGTCTATACCCGTTTTAAAAATGCTTTCGTCAAAAACTGGCGGCAATTGGAATTGCAACACCATTTTGCTGGATAAGCCGAACAGGGCTTTCTCCTTTTTCAGCTCAACAGATTGTTGCAATACCTGTTGGTACAATTGCACAATGGCTGAAGCCGGAATGCACTTTAATAAGTTGGTGGCTTCTTCCTTTACCTTCTTGCTTTTTTCTACAGACAATGATGTTAAAAAAGCAATGTCTGTTTCACTGATATTGATGGCAAATATTTCAAGGAAGGCTGTTTTGGTATTGGCATCTTCCTGCGACCAGGTTTGTTGCAGCCATTCTCTTGCCAATGCCGGATCACTTGTCCTGGTATCTTTTAAAATTGCTCTTCTTTGTTCGGGTGTGCCGGTTTGCCAGCGTTGTTCTGCTGTTTGGTTTTGCGAAAAATTCCACGTTTCATTAAAGCTGCTGAGCCATTCACCCCGTTTGCCACAACAAGCTACAATAAGGGTTTGTAATTTTTTTTGTTGCACACCTTCAGCCAATAATAAAGGAATGAATTCCGGTTGCACCAGCTGATCTTTTGCATTGCATTGTTGCAGCCAAAACTTAAGTAAAGGAATGCTTTCTTCAGACTGGATATCTTTCAATACCTGCATGGCTGATGTATTGCAGTAGGTTTTTTCTTCTGGAGCACATTGGGGTAAGGTAACGGTTTCTTTGTGCAATGGCATTACACCTGCCTGCCGGTAATTAAAAGCCACCGCAGTTATTTGTAAAAATTTTTCTTCCTTATCAATTGCTTCGTTGGTATGTATAGTTTCAGCTGCTTCCTGCAAGTCTGCAGGTAATTCAACGGCGCTGATTTGTTTTTTATCAGTACCAATCATTGCGGTGTTGATGATGTTGTTCCAGAATTCCATAAGAATAAGAAGCCCCTGTCCCCTAAAGGGGAACTTGGATCGTTGGTTTAAGGTTTAATTTTTGAACCCTGATTATTGTTACATTAATATTTACACGCTTCATATAGTTTATTGTTAATCTGCATCGGCCGACGCCATCCAATTGCTATCGCATAGAGCTTCATCATTGCGGTGCTGCCGGTTACAAAATCTTGTACTCATTTTTATACCACACACCTACCGGTTCGTATTTATCTTCTTTGCCAATCACCACCATATCCAGTGCGTTGCCACCGCTGAGTGATAAAATTTTCCAGATGGTTTTATGTTCGTTTTTTAACTGCATCATTTTTTGCTCCTCATCCTGCAGCCACCACTGGTTATTGTATTGCACCGGTTTCAATTGTTGAATGATAAATGGCCGGTCAGACCTTACGGGCATATTGCTGCTGAGCATAGTTTCTGTTTCACTCACTTCCTGCCAATTATTGAAAGTTGCAAAGCTGTTTACAGCATTGGTAGCAATTTGTCTTTTTACAATGGCACGCAAAGGTGCCACCGATGGATAAAATACCAGCTCGGCCTGTATAAACATACCGGGAGTAAATGTATGAACACCGCCCTGTCCACGAACAATAAATTGCAGCACCAAACCATACTGGTTGCTGGCAGTTCCATACAGCCAATTGCGTTCTGTGGTAATATTATCTACCTCAAATGTTTGTTTGGAAAGTACGAGCCAGGTGTCGGTTGTGCCTGTTTGCACTTTTAATTCTTCCTGATTTTGTGTAAATCCGATCCATGTTTTGATATCCTGCTGAAGGGTTACGTCAGTTGTCTCGCTATTACTATAGCCTGCAGTTATTAAGTAGATCGCAGTCAATTGATCCATAAATATACTCTGCCAACCTTCTGCATAAAAATTGCTTTCGCCTAAATTACGGATCATATTTGCCAGTCCGGGTGATTGTGCATCTACCATGCGTTTGGCCATATTTTCAAAATAGGCAAAACCTTTATCGGGGATATTTAAGATACCATTGCGTACGATATCTTTCATCCATAAACGCAGTTCTTCAATACCATCGGCAACTTTGCTTTGTCTGGCCTGCTGCCGTTTAGCCTGTGCCGCTTCATCAACCGGCTTTTCTTCTTTGGTTACTTTCTTTTCTTCTTTTTCGGTGCGTTTACTTAACCAGTCTGTTACCCATGCTGGCGCTTCGGTATCAGAAAAAGCATTTTGCTGTCTTGAATAAAACAACATCAATCCCAATCCATGTTTACAAGGAAATTTTCTGCTGGGGCAGTTGCATTTAAAAGCGGTATTGGTAAGGTCTATTTGCGTTTGATAAGGCTTGCTGCCGCTGCCCTGCGCTTCGCCCCAAAGCGCCTGTTCATTGGCGCCTTTGCTCACCCATTTGGAAGGGTTGGCTAAATCTTTCCCGGATTTTTTAGAAGCTTCATCAGGGGCAAGGGTAAGTATCTGGTCTTCGGATAATTGCACAGAATAAGTATTATTCACTGAAGATAAATGTAGTTGTATTTAAAACAAATTTTTTCATAAAAAAATACTTAGCTTTTTTCACCTACCTGAAATATTTCAATGAGTTTAATAATTACTCAGCTAGCACTACTTAATACTATAATTGCAAAGGCAGGCACTATTAGATGACGGTTTAACTACAAAAAATATTTTACCAAGCGAAAGCTTATGTCATTCAATGAGTGATGCCATTTTTTTTACAAAAACCGAAATAATTGCGTTGGGCGGCTACAAGGAAAAAATCGATTTGCAAGTACAAAAAACAAACAGCAAAAGGAACATCGAAATGTAATAAAGGAAATTTTGCAAAACAGGAGCTTAAATAAGCAGCAATTACAACTATTTAAATGCTTCATAAATATCGAAATAAATGTTTTCAAATTGAAAACTTGCAATACCTTTATCGCATGAATGTAATTGTTAAAAGGGCAATTTTGTACTACATCGATAAATACCCAAAGGCAAAAAATGCCCTGTTAATATGGTACAGTGAATTTAGCAAAACCAACTTTACAAATTTTAATGAATTAAAAAATGTGTACGGTAATGCCAGTATTGTTGCAAATAACAGGGTTATTTTTAATATTAAGGGTAACGAATTCAGGTTGTTGGTAATGGTAAATTTTAAACAGTTGGCAGCCTATGTAATTTGGTTTGGTACACATAAGGGGTATGATAAAATTGATACCGGCACCATAGAATTTGACATAGATATCTTAAACTACAAAGTAAAAAAATGATGAACTGGAAAGTAATAAAAACAGAACCCGAATACCAAGCGGGCATAAAAAGAACCCTGCAAATTTTTGATGCCGAGCCCAACACCCCAAAAGGGGAAGAGCTGGAATTGTTATTGGTACTGGTAAAAGATTATGAAGAGAAACACATTCAATTGCCAGAAGTAAATACTATTGAGGCCATAAAATTAAAGATGGATGAACGAGGTATTACACCAAAAGATTTAGAGAGCATAATTGGCACCAAAGGCCATGTATCTTCAATTCTGTCAGGCAGAAGGGAAATAACACTTAAGATGGCCCAAAAATTAAAAGACTATTTGAAACTGCCAGCAGAAATATTTTTGCATAAGGCCTCTTAAAAAACCTTATCTTATTTTAACAGGAGGAACCCATTTTATCAGCTTCTTTTTTCTTTTTTAAAAAAATGAAATTTATAAAATTTACCTTGTTAACACAGCTAGATACTAACTTAATTTTAATTACCATCTAAAGGCTGCATATTAAAAAACACAACAACCATACATAAAATGAGTTTAGCGCTAATAGACAAAAAAATATTTGAAGTAAGTGAGTAAAAAGTAATGCTGAATTTTGATTTGGCGGAATTATATCAAGCCGAAACTAAATACCTGAAACGGAAAGTTAGGTAAAATATGAAAAAAATCCCGGTAGATTTTATGTTTGAACTTACCAAAAATGAGTTTGAAACTTTGAGGTGCAATTTTAGCAACCCAAAACGTGGCGGCACAAGGTATATGCCATTTGCCTTTCCAGAACATGGGGTAACAATGCTGGCAAGTGTGTTAAATTCAGATAAGGCAATTGATATGAACATTGCGATAGTAGGAGCATTTACAGCCGGCATTTAGCCAACAGCCACAAAGATTTATTTGAAGAGTTACACGAATTGCGGACAGCGTTGCAAACCCGTATTGGTGAACATGATGTACAATTAGCCTCCATTTACAACGCCTTAGAAAACTTACTGGATAAAAAAGAAGATGAACACGAAAAGGCCCAAAAATGTATGGAGCGGCAAAGGATAGGGTTTAAAAAATAAGAATTTAAAAGCAGTGTAACATTGGAACAATCATTACTAAAACGTTCAATTTCAATAAATGATCACTAATAGATTAAACGACTATGAAACTTTAGATATCCTCTAAAATATACCTGGAGATTTTTGTTAAAAAAATTATGAATTGTGTGGAACTGAAATTACATTAACTCCCGATCTACAATTAAGGGGGTTAGAGAATTTTATACTCCATTTAAAACATTCGAAAAACAGTATAATTTTAAAAAGGACAACTCACCTGATTTTGATCCATCCATAAGCGAAGTTGGGAACGATGCCGATGTGTTTTTTAATATGGACTGAGCCAAAAATCTGAAAAACCTTACAATACCTAACCGACCAGAATAGTAAAATAATTCATTACCACCTTTAATCAGGTTGCTATTTCCTAAACGATGGTAGTAAATGAACCCACCAAAAAACGACACTATAAAACAGGGTTTGGGTATCATTGGTAACAAAAAGTATAGCCTATTAAAAAAATTTGTCGCTGATTCTACCACCAACACGACATAAAAAAACCTGAAACATAATACAGTATTACGTTTCAGGTTACTAAGTAGCTGTAGGGGGAGGGATCGAACCTCCACGAGGCAGTTAGTTGTAGCACAAAGTTGAGTGGTCGACCCTGGTCGGT
>Ga0105045_10006757_pt1 | contig 10148 bp, 7 predicted proteins | sample MAT02_FD_78089 | JGI IMG/M metagenome (GOLD analysis project Ga0105045, IMG submission 78089) | Freshwater microbial communities from Lake Fryxell liftoff mats and glacier meltwater in Antarctica - MAT-02 (megahit assembly) | ecosystem: Environmental > Aquatic > Freshwater > Ice > Liftoff...
GCCAGATAGCGAGGCAATGAGTGTGACCATTACAAAAGGGAAACACACGCTCACGCTACAGCGTATCGGCGATGGCAAAGCGAGCGAGTTATATCTGCGCTTCATGGATGCGAACCGCGTGTTGAGCTACCCCGAAGCGAAGTGATCGGAGGAAACCGGAATCGGGGTGAGAGACGACGCGCAAAAAATACCCGGCTCAATTTGAGCCGGGTATCAACATTTCGCATTATCGTCCGGGGCCGCCAGGGCCGCCCATCGGTAGCATGCCACCTCCTGGGATGCCGCCGCCAGCAGGTGGTGGTGGTGGCGCATCTTTCACTTCCATTTGTTCCCATGTCTCGGGGAACGATCTCATTCGATCGGTCCAGTTCGCGGCGAAGCGTTCCAGTTCCACGGGGTCGATGCCGGTTTGGTCCGCTTTCATCAAGTTGAAAGCGCGAGCAAAAGCGCCAACAACAGCCTGATCGTCGAGTCGCAAGTCACGCGGGAATTTGTTCAACTCTTCGTAGAACTTGTGCGTGCTTTCCATGCGTGTTTTGTGCAGGAAATAGGTCAGCGACCATGCCGTTGCGTGAGCCTTGTTTTCGAGCTTGGCCTTGATTGCAGCGGGGTCGAGGGGCGCAGGCGTGCCACCTTGTCCTGGACCTGGTCCTGGTCCGCCGGGCATGGGGTAACCGGGGCCACCGGAACCTGGGAAGCCGGGCATCGGTGCGGTTGCGTTTTCTGGTCCGCCGAGCTTGGGTAGCGAACCCTGGCGCATCGGCGGGGGAACGATTCCGCCGCCCGATGGTGGGGCAATTCCACCGCCGCCCGGAGTCACGGCGGGTTTTTCAGGATTATCCAGATCTTTCCCCTCGCGAGCAGCAACAAAGTATTTGTTGGTAAGGGTTGCCAAGAGCATTTCGGTTTTCTTCTGGCGTAAGAGTGCTGCGGCGTTAGTCTTGTTTTTCACTTCGGTTTCCTGGTCTCTGAGCATCTGGCGAAACTCACGCAGCAACAGGTAATTTGGCGCGGCATTCCCTTGCAGGCCGACGAGTACTCCATGTTTGCCGTTCGAGATCTCCACGATCCCTGGGTTCTTCGGTTTGCAAATGAGATTCGATACACCTGATTCGAGCCATTCCGGGGCCAGAAGGTGCTGTGTAATCATGCCACTGACGGTGACGAGTTGGCGGTTCGCCACATGGGATATAACAGACAGATCGCCTTCGTCTTCCAGGAGTTTGTCGACTAGTGCGAAGGTCATCGTGCGGCCGATATCGTTGTATGTGCGTGTCTCCGTGATCGATGGCGCTTTGCCTTGAAGGAGTTCTTCGCGGCTCCACCCGAGTTGATATTGGCCTTTGATCATTTCGAGGAAGGTGTGTGCGTTATCGTCGGTGCGTTCCGGCGAGAGGACAAGTAAATTGTGAGTCGCAGAATAGAAACCATCGGGAATGGTGAGCTTACCATCGAGGCGCGAGGCGAGAGCGGGAATGTCGCTGGCGCGATTTGCAAGCACAACGAGAAGCTTGGTTTTCGGATACTTTAATGTTGCGCCGTTCAGCGTATTCCAGAGGTAGAACGTGGTGAAGTTCTTTTCGAGGGCATCGAGTCTGCGCCGGAGAGACGGATCGGAAACGCTTTGCAGTCCCCAGTTGATGATGGTGTAGTGCTTACTTTCCGCTGTGCTTGCGGCACCGATGCGTTCTTTCCACTTGTCGGTATCTGGGTGCGGCACGAGTGCTTCGTCGATTCGGGCTTTGAGCTCTTTGTATTGCTTGAGGAATTGACCGACGCGACCTGTGGGCTTCGGTGCTGGGTCTTTGATCAAATCGACTCGCTTGACCATCAAGTCGGCATAATCGAGAGCCAGTTTCATCTGGTCCTTTTCCAATGCGCTTTCGATAATTGCTAAAAGAGTTTCAAAGCTTTGATCACGTGTGCGAAGCCACTTGGCTTGATCGGCTTTGATATCTGTTTCAAAAGATCCTTGCTTGATGACATCGGGAAATACCGTGGCGTAGTCGCCGAAGAGCATCACACTATGATCGTCGAGATACAAACCGGGAGGCCAAACGGGGTTGTTCTGAAACGATTTCGGTTTATCGGTGTAGACGAGTCGTGGACCGTACTTCTTGAACGGCACGGTTACCACGACGTACTTGTCCTGGTTGCCCGTGGTTCCAGCACCAGGAACTCCACCGCCAGGTGGGAGGATGCCGCCGCCTGGTCCCATGCCAGGTGGGAGGATGCCGCCGCCAGGCCCCATTCCGGGCGGGAAGCCGATGCCACCGCCACCCGGCCCCATTCCAGGCCCTTCACCCATGCCAGGAGGGCCACCACCCGGAGCAGTGCCTTCCGAGACCTTGACGCGAATGACCATAAAACCCGGCGTTGCCGGAGTCTGTTGTGCGACACTTGCTTCGGCTGCTATGCACAAGCCGAGCAAACCGACGAGCCAACGGTTCATCTGAAAACCTCGCATGAGTGGAAGCAATCCGCAGCGGCGTGGGCCTTGGTTATTCTTGCGGAAAAGCAATTGTCGTTTTCGATTCACGGAAGAAGCTACTTGAGTTTTTCTCGGGTGCTTTGTGTTTGTTAATCCAATCGCTCAGTTTCGTGAGATCGAGCCGATTTCCCACCACACCAGTGTTCGATTTGCCCAGAGGTTCAAAAACATTGGTTGAAGATATCTGGAGGAGTTCCTCAATCTTCTTCTTTTGGTTGGGCCCGATACGGTTGATTTTATCGATTTTCTTGCTCCATTGCGTCATATTGTACTTCATCCGTTCGCCATAGGTTTTCCACAACACCGAGCGATCGGCATCGACTGCACCGCTCGCGGGAAGTGCAAATGCTTTGACTCCGTAGGCAACGGCGATGATCACATCATCCAGATTCATATCCAACCCCGGTTCTGCTGTGCAAATGCCCATCACTGCCTCGGAAATCTCCCGGCTATTTGCTGCAGGAATGATACTCGGATCATTCAACGCGATTTTCAACAGCGTCAGTATCGGGCGGTATTCCGTGGCTTGTGTACCACCGACAGAATCATACCGCAGTTTGCCCAATGCCCGAATGGCTTGCAAACGGTAGAAATGCGTCACAGCAATCTCGCCCGGCGTAAGTGTCTTCAAGTCGATGGCTTCACCCGCTTTGCGTTTGCTCCCCGCGACGCGATCGAGGAACGGCAACGGCTTTGTGATGTACTCTTCTACCGTTTTCGCCAAATCGACGAGGAGTTCTTCTTCCACCCATTGCTTGCCGTTGTAAAGCCACTTCTTGCGATAGTCGTAGGCACCGAAGAGGTTCCCCGCTGCTTCGAGGGCATAGTACGCGACATCCGGCTGAAGTTTTGGATCCTTGAGGATCTTCTGAACGGTAATCCAATGAGCCGGGGCACCGCTCACGGTAACATTTGCGAGCATTCGGGCCGCGCTCACGCGCAGGATGGCGGGCGGGTTCTTGTCTGTCATCACTTCCATGATGCGTTTATCGAGTGCTGCGCCAAACTCCGCGACATAGGCCCGGCGATTCGGTTCCCATGTGGACGAATCTGCAGCCGAGAGATTCGGTACCGGGTGTATATACTTGCGCACATCATCCAGCAGGTAGGGAATGGTGAAACTTCTGAGCCTGGGGGTCAGGTCGGCACTGCCTGAGCTTTCTTCGTTGGCGTGGTATTTAGGTTCCGTCAAACGGTAGACATAGTAGGCAGCCATACCATCTAGGTAGGCTTTCTCAGCGGGTGTGATCGGTTGCGAGAAACCCTGATCGCGATAGGTCGTTAAATTGCTTGTGCCACCCGAAGGCATGGTTGCCTTCTTCATATAAGGGGCGAATTCGGAATCGAGTTTCGTTTTCGGAGTGGGTTGGCCCCAAGCCACGGAACTTGCACCGAATAGAACCAAGATCGGCAAGATCTGCCGTATATGTACCGATACCATGATCGAAATCCCTGTGCGAAATGAATCGGGATACTGTTTAAACCCATCGATGGGTGAATACGTTGGCGCAGCAACTGCCATGATTATTTTACGCTATCATGCGCGAGAAAGCAAAGCAAGCAAACTCAAGGGGTGTTTATGGGAAAACGGTGAACCGAGTTCGCGTGACGATGGGAACAAAAAGTCACTGCAAATCATTTGTATACGTTCTCAAAGCGGTCGCATGTTCCACGTGGAACGTAAAAGCGAGTTCAGATTGATTAATGTGGTTTTGTTAGCCCGTAGAGTCAGCAAGGGACTGGGCAACGATTCCAGCATTCACATCTGAAACCGAATGAAGGCAACTGAGCGTCGCAGCGTCAACGCGACGTGGTTTTGTGAAGTGCCTGCGCGAGCCTAAACCGAATTCAAGACGAGACGCGGAATTCTGAATGAGAACTCTTCGTTAGCCCGAAGCGCTAGCTTTGAAGTTGCGCGTTGAGCATGAGTACTCGGGGTTCTTTTCCGGGTGGCACCGGTTTTCAACCGGTGTTCTTCGTCGAATTATCCAAGAGCACCGGTTGAAAACCGGTGCCGCCCAGGAGGGGTGGAAACCGCCGTTTTATAGGCACTTTGTAACACAAAACATCATATGTGCAACTTCAAAGAGCGCCAACGAGTGTCATCTGGAATCACTCTCTGGCGCTTTCTGCTCACGAAGAACTCACGCAAAGAGATCATGCAGTGGGGTGCCGGTGCTGAGGGCTTTCGTGAGGCCCTGTTTCGTTACGCGGGATTCATACGGCACGCCGAGCGCATGGAAGATGGTTGCGCTGAGGTCTTGCGGGCGAACGGGTTTCTCTTTCACATACGATGCGGTTTTATCCGATTCGCCATACACGCTTCCACCTTGGATGCCGCCACCGGCGAGCATCGCCGAGTAGCAGTGCGGCCAGTGCTGTCGGCCGGGATTGACTCCAGGAATAATCTTCGGCGTGCGACCAAATTCGCCCATCACGACGACGAGCGTATCTTGCAACATGCCGCGATCCTTCAAATCGGTGAGGAGTGCCGAGAGCGATTCATCGAGCCGCGGAAGGCAGTAGCCCATGCCATACGAGCCATCACCGAAGGCATTTCCCATTCCCATGTTGCTGCCGTGCATATCCCAACTGGAACTCGGTGGGCCGCCAGTTTTATCGCCGGGTGCTTTGCCAGTCCAGCCATTCACAGTCACGAAACCGACTCCCGATTCCACAAGTCGGCGCGCAAGAAGCAAGTTCTGCCCGAGTGGGTGTCGGCCGTAGCGATCGCGCACGCGCGGATCTTCGCGATCGACTTCAAACGCCTTGCGGGGGCCATCGGAATCGGAAAGCTCGAATCCTCGGCGTTGGACATCTTGCCAATCTTGGCTCGTGCCAGTGCTGCGTTGGCTCAGGCTTGCAAGCAGGTGTTGCCGACCCTCGCGGCGTTCGGGCGATTCCTTGGAAAACAGCGCATCGGGCGGGTTGAACTTGGGCGAAGAAGGATTGTTCTCGGCCGTGCCCACGAACAACGGCGCGTAGGGGGCACCGAGCGAACCGCCCGTGCCAATGTTTGGCGCGCAAAACACCGGGTCGCCGATGCATTTGATGAGCCAGACATACGAAGCGACATTGCTTTCGCTCGGTCGCGTTTTGGCTAACACCGAGCCAAGGTAGGGGGAATCGAGCGGCGCGCTCTCTTGACCACTGAGCAGGTTGTGCATCGCGTCGAAGTGATTGCTGATGTTGCCGGGGTGCGTCATCGAGCGAATGAGTGCGAATTCGTTGGTGAGCTTCGCCATACGCGGGTGCAATTCGCTGATGCGCATTCCGGGGACTTTCGTGGCGATGGGCTTATATGGCCCGCGGATTTCTGCGGGGGCTTCGGGCTTCATATCCCAGGTATCAACATGGCTCGGCCCACCGCACAACAAGATGAAGATGCACGATTTGCCTTTCGCGTGGCCGGGGTTAGAATTGCGTGTCGGAACGCGAGCCGTCACGACTCCGGGTAAGCCCATACTGAGCGCGCTGATGCCGCCAAGTTGCAACAATTGCCGACGCGAGAGGGATGCGTTCATGGAAGGGTTCCAGTAGCAAAAAAGCAAAAAGTGATTGCGGTGGAAATAAAGCATATCCCAACGGAAAGAGCGATGCGAGAGAAAAACGGAGTAAATTGAGGCATCATGTTTTGCGTAAGCCCGCTCAGGGTGAAACCCTATACTATTGCCAAAAACTCCACGAAGTCTTGTATTGAAAGGGTTTGCGAATAGTGTTCACGACACCGGCGGACTGACGTCGCGCCGTTCGCCGGGTGTTGTTGAGTGGATTTAGCCCGATTCCAACATTCAGTTTCAGGCGAACGGCGCGACATCAGTCCGCCGGTGTCTTATGGGTGACAAGATGTTGGTAATAGATAGAGTGTAAGTGTTTATAACATCGGCGGACTCGGGCCACGTCAAAACACTATTGAGTTCTAAATTCTGAGAATTCATCTGGACATTTTAATTTCTTATCGGCATACTCTTATTTATCTCTCACGTCATGTTGGTTTCACCATTCTTTCGCACCAGACTGAGAGAACATCTCCCGAGGGCGTTGTCATGATTCGTTCACGTTCTGCGTTCACGCTGATTGAATTGTTGGTCGTCATTGCCATTATCGCAATCCTCATTGGCTTATTACTGCCTGCAGTGCAGAAAGTCCGTGAAGCGGCAGCACGCATGAAGTGTGCGAATCACTTGAAACAAATTGGTCTCGCAACTCACAATTACCACGATGCGAAAGGGTTCTTCCCCACGGGGGGCCAACATTGGAGCGATTCGGCTGTCATGAATGGTGGTACGCTCGCCGATCCACCGCAACAGGGCCTCGGCTGGGCCGCGCAGATTCTGCCTTTCATCGAACAAGAAAACGTCGCGCGCCTCGCGGATTGGACGCAACTCCGGGCTACCGTTATCCCCATCTACTTCTGCCCATCGCGCCGTTCAGCGGTGGCCGTGAATGCGGGGCACGGCATTCGGGCCATGATCGACTACGCGAGCGTGACCGGAGCGGGCGGGGAATGGAATGGCAGCGGGCCGTACTTCGGAATCATCGTTCGCAACTTCGCCGTGAATTCGACTACACCCGTACCAGCGAATTCCCCGCGCGTTGGTTTCGTGACCATGACCGGCGTGACGGATGGCCTCTCGAACACCATGATGATTGCCGAAAAGCGACTCAACAAAGCGCGCTATCAACTCGGCGATTGGCACGACGACCAAGGTTATACCGCCGGTTGGGACCCGGACACCGTGCGGAACACCACCTATTCCTGGGGGCCTGATCCGATCTCGGGCGTAAATGGAAATGAGTTCGGCGGCGCGCACATCGCGGGCATGAACGCCGCGATGGGTGATGGTTCGGTTCGCACGATACGCTATGGTGCTTCAACGACACTGCTGACCCAGTTCGGCGACCGCCGCGATGGTAGCACCCCAAATATGGATTAAGATAGAACTGCGCATTTCTTCGCATCGATCCGATTTCACCAGACGCTGCGCTTGTAGATTGAGTGATGCCCCATAACGGGGCCAATCACTTGGGGTCGTTTCGTTCGAGCGGAGTTTATGACCTACGACGAGGCAATCGCTTTCTGGTTTAGCCGCATCAATTACGAAGTGCGCGCAGCTGGGCCGTTCGATTTGAAACTGGAACGGATGCGGGCACTCCTCACGTTGCTCGGCAATCCGCAGAAGCGGTTGCGCATCGTGCATATCGCGGGAACGAAAGGCAAAGGCTCCACGGCGGCCATGCTCGAAAGCGTACTGCGCGTAGCTGGGTATCGCACGGGATTGTTCACTTCGCCGCATTTGGAACATGTCGAAGAACGCATTCAGGTGAATCGCGCAAGCGTTTCGCACGCGGAACTCGCAAGGAATATGGAACTCATCGCGAACGCCGCGCAAGAACTCGAAACGGGGCCTTGGCCGCCGCCGACTTTCTTTGAACTGAGTACGGCCTTAGGGTTATTGCACTTTGTGCATCGGCGTGTGGAACTTGCAATTCTGGAAGTCGGGTTGGGCGGACGCTACGACAGTACCAATGTTTGCGAGCCACTGGTTTCGGTCGTCACATCGATCGGCTTCGATCACATGGCCCAACTGGGGAATACGCTCGAAGAGATTGCATTTCAGAAAGCGGGCATCATCAAGCGGAATGTGCCGAGTGTCAGTGGGGTGTCAGTGGCGGGCGCGCGCAAAGTGATTACAGATATTGCACGGGAATTGCACTCGCCTTTGTTGCAAGTCGAGCGCGATTTCACCGTAGAAAGTGCGAGACGTTATTCGCTCGGTCTGCTGGGGGAACATCAAATTGCAAATGCCGCAACCGTACTCGCTACCATTCAACAATTGAAAAAGCTCGGCATGGTAGTTCCCGATTCCGCGATTGCGAGTGGGTTGCGGAACGTACGTTGGCCCGCGCGCGTCGAGGTCGTGCGCGAGAGGCCCACAATCGTTCTGGATAGCGCGCACAATGTCCCTTCAACGGAAGCTCTCGTGCGAACGATGCGGGAATCTCTTCACATTACGGGCACGAAACGGCTGATCTTCGCGGTGTCGTCGGATAAGCAATACGAGGCGATGTTGCAGCGCCTCGCTCCCGAGTTCGATGAATTTTACTTAACGAAGTATGGTATCAATCCGCGGTGTGTTGCGCCAGAGTTGCTCGCGGAGATTCTGCGGAAGTACAAGCCGAATGCCCGTTGGGTTCTGGAAGCCACTGCTCAAGATGCACTGCGCGCAGCCTATGATGCAAGCCATGAGAACGATTTCATCTGCATTACGGGTTCAGTATTTCTCGCCGGGGAATTACAATCCGAAGCGCATCGCCTCGCGGGCACCAAAACAGCAGAGTAATGAAAAATGATGAATCGCTTCGCATCTTGCATCGTGTTGTTTCTGTTTCCTACGATCTGCATTGCCGCAGATGCTATGGAACAGACACTCCAGAACGCGGGAACAAACCGTGCCGAACTCGAACGCGCCTGGAAGGACTGCCCCGAAGCGATGCGGCCCGGCATGAAATTCCTGCTGATGCACATGCCCGAACGCGATGCCAAGCAATTGAAGGCTGCGTACTTACTGGAGAATGTCCAGCTCGCGTATCAAGCTCGCAAAGAACTCCCGTGGGGCAAGTCGATCCCCGAGGAACTCTTCTTCAACGATGTGCTGGCGTATGCCAATGTCGATGAAACCCGCGATGCCTGGCGCAAAGAGTTCTACGAACTCTGCCTACCGATGGTGAAGGATTGCAAGACCGCGAGCGAAGCGGTGCAGAAGTTGAACATGGAACTCTACAAGAAATTGAAAGTGGTTTACAGCACGCAGCGGAACAAGCCGAATCAAAGCGCGAAAGAATCGATCGGACAAGGCAAAGCATCGTGTACGGGGCTTTCGATAATTCTCAGCAATGCGTGCCGCAGCGTTTGCATCCCGGCACGCCTGGTGGGTACCCCAAATTGGGTGAACAAGAGCGGCAATCATACTTGGGTGGAAATCTGGGACGGCAAATGGCACTTCACCGGCGCGTGCGAAGCCGACCCGAAGGGCCTCGATCGCGGTTGGTTCACCGATCGCGCGGCGCACGCGAAAGCGGATGACCCGGAACATGCGATTTATGCCGCGAGTTTCGCCAAAACGAAGACGCACTTCCCGCTCGTCTGGGCACCGAAAGAAACCATCGTCAGTGGCGTGAACGTGACGGACCATTACGCGAAAGAAAAGAAGCCAACTCCATTCGCCCAGGTGCGCGTGCGTGTGATCGGTGCGAAATCGGGCGAACGCATTGCCCTGCCAATCGAGGTGTTGAAGAAAGGTTCCACGGCATCGCCTATTCTTGCAACATCACGCGGACCGACCGCCGATTTGAACGATGTGCTGACGTTGCATCTCACCGATGCCGAGACCGATTTTATCATCAAGTGTGCTGGGCAAACGCTTGAACTTCGCTCGCCGAAATTCGGTGCGGAGAGCGAGATCGTCATCAAGATTCCGGGGAAGTAAGCGGATTGCTTACCAGTGGTTTCAACGTGAATTATGTCTGTCAGACTTGAAACGAAACCGGCGGACTGACGTTCAATGCCATCAACATAAGGCCAAAACAATCCTATTTCGCAGCAACCCTTTTCACCTCTCCCCGTGCGGGAGAGGTCGCTTTTCGTGCGGAGCAC
>Ga0105045_10006758_pt1 | contig 10148 bp, 8 predicted proteins | sample MAT02_FD_78089 | JGI IMG/M metagenome (GOLD analysis project Ga0105045, IMG submission 78089) | Freshwater microbial communities from Lake Fryxell liftoff mats and glacier meltwater in Antarctica - MAT-02 (megahit assembly) | ecosystem: Environmental > Aquatic > Freshwater > Ice > Liftoff...
GCGCGCCAGCCGCTGGGTCTTTCATCGCCCGGCATGCCCTCGCTGTCGTGCGCTACCGCCCTGCTGGTACCCACCTACAACGAAGACCCCGCGCGCGTGCTGGCCGGCGTGCAGGCCATCTGCGAATCGCTGGGCCGCACCGGGCAGGCGGCGCACTTCGCCGTCTTCGTTCTCAGCGACACCACGCGGGTTGAAATCGCGGCGGCCGAGGCGCGCGAGTTCTGCGCGCTGCGCCAGCGTCTTGGCGTCGATGTGCCGGTGTATTACCGCCGCCGCGAACGCAACATCGGCCGCAAGGCCGGCAACATCGCCGAGTGGGTGCGCCGCTTCGGTGCCGACTATCCGCATATGCTCATCCTGGATGCCGACAGCCTCATGGAGGGCGGCACCATCGTGCGCCTCGCCAGCGCCATGGAGCGCCACCCCGGCATCGCGCTGCTGCAGACCCTGCCCACCATCGTCAACGGCCGCACGCTGTTCGCGCGGATGCAGCAGTTCGCGTCGCGCATCTACGGGCCGGTGCAGGCGCACGGGCTGGCCTGGTGGCACGGCGCCGAAGGAAACTACTGGGGCCACAACGCCATCCTCCGGACCGCGGCCTTCGCCGAGTCCGCAGGCCTGCCGGAGCTGAAGGGCCGCAAGCCCTTCGCGGGCGCGGTGCTCAGCCATGATTTCGTGGAAGCGGCCCTGCTTCGACGCGGCGGCTGGGCGCTGCACATGGCCCCGGGCCTGGGCGGAAGCTACGAGGAGGGTCCGCCGTCGCTGGCCGACATGCTGGTGCGCGACCGCCGCTGGTGCCAGGGCAACCTGCAGCACGGCGGCGTGGTGGGCGCGCGCGGCCTGCACTGGCTCAGCCGATTCCACCTGGGCAGCGGCATGGTGCAGTACCTGGTATCGCCGATCTGGGCGATGTTGATGCTGGTGGGCCTGGGCATCCCCATGGCGCAGGCGGCGCTGGGTTCAGGCCAGCTCAGGCTGGACGCGCTGGCCATCGGCCACACGGCCAGCGGCGGGCCCGAAGCGCTGCTGTGGATCTTCGTGCTCACCATGGCGATGCTGGTGCTGCCCAAGCTGCTGGGCCTGGTGGCCACGCTGGCCGACGGCCCCACGCGCCGCGGCTGCGGCGGCCCCCTGCGCGCACTGGGCGGCGTGGCCATCGAATCGGTGCTCACGGCGCTGATCGCGCCGGTCACCATGTACATGCATTCGCGCGCCGTGGCCGAAGTGCTGGCTGGCCGCGATTCGGGCTGGAATGCCCAGCGCCGCGACGACGGCAGCGTGAGCTGGGGCGACCTGGTGCGCAGCTACGGCAGCATGTCGCTGTTCGGCCTGGCGATGGCCGCGCTGGTGTACGCCGCGTCGCCGGCGATGGCCGCCTGGATGGCGCCCGTGCTGCTGGGCATGGTGCTGTGCATCCCGGTGGCCAAGCTCACCTCGTCCAACGCCGCCGGCGCCTGGCTGCGGGCGCGGCGGCTGCTGCTGACGCCCGAGGAGCGGCGGCCGCCGAGGGTGCTGGCCCGCGCCAGCAAGCTGCGCCGACAGCCCGAGGCCGACCTGGCGCTCGACGACCAAGACCACGCAGCGGAAAGCTGGCTGGACCTGGGCGGCCCGGCCCAGGCCCCGCACGAGCCCGTCCACGCCACCTGATCCCGGCGCCGCGGCGCCGCGCGCGCCGGTGTTGCCCTTCCGCACCTGCGCTGGTGCGCAACGTCATCGGCAACAGCGTCGCCACCGCCGGGGTGTTCAAGTGGGAGGGGCAGCTGATCAACGAGGGCGAGCCGGTGCCCGAGGACCTGCAGCAGGCCATTGCGCCGGTGACTTCGACGGATGCTCGCCAGCGGCCGGCAGCTGGCGCATCGCGAGCGCTCCGACCTATGATGGCGGCGACGTACAGGGCCTATAGCTCAATGGTTAGAGCAGGGGACTCATCGAAAGGTGCCGCCGCTCCGTAAGGGGCGGACGGGAACGGGATGAATTCAGGGAAGCCTCAGCGGTTCGGCCGGTGGTAACCCTGAGCCAAGCCGGCGGTACACCGCCGGAAGGTGCAGAGACTACCTGAGGGCTCCAGTGCCCTTGATGACAGGCTCGAGCGTCCCGCACCCCACCCGCGCAAGCGGAGGGTGAAGAGATAGTCCGCGCCGGAGGGAAATCTCCGGGATACGCGAATCCCTTGGTTCCAGGTTCGAGTCCTGGTGGGCCCACCACTGCCACTGCCGCAATCCCGTCACGTCCCCGCGCTAGCCTGCACTGCTGGTTCACCGGGGATGCTGGACATGTTTTCGAGCACGCGCCGCGCGCTGCCTTCCGCTGTTTTTCTTTTGCTGCTGGCCGCGTGTTCTGGCGACACCCCGCCGACCCCGGTGACCTCGGTGGCGCCTGAATCAGCGGCCCCTGCCGCGGCGCCGATCACCGACGAAGCGGGGCTTCGCGCCGCCGCTTCCACGGCGCTGGCCGAGCAGCGCCTCTACGCGCCGGCCGGCAACAGCGCGCTCGACCACTACCTGGCGCTGCGCGATATCCGCCCGGACGACGCCAACCTCGCCACGGCGATGCTGGAGCTGCTGCCCTACGCGGTGATCGGCATCGAACAATCGGTGGTGCGCCAGGACCTGCCGGAGGCGCGGCGCCTGCTGGGCCTGCTCGCGCGCGCCGACCCGCAGGCGCCGTCGCTGACGCGGCTGCGCGACAGCATCGCGGCTGCCGAGGCATCCGCTGCGGCCGCTGCCACCCAAGCGCTCGCGCAGGCCGAACGCGACGAGGCGGCGACGCTGGCGGCGGAGCAGGCGGCCGAGCAGGCCGCACGCACCCAGGCAGCCGCCGCACCCGCGCCCGAAGCGCCGCGCACGGTGGCGGATCCTTCGCCAATGGCGGGCGCGCCGCCCGCCCCGCCGCCCGCACCGGTGGCGGCCGCGCCGCGGGCTGCGGCGCCCATCCCTGCGGCCCCGTCCGCCGCTGCTCCGGCTGCGCCCACACCCGCAGCGCCGACCGCCGCCACTCCAGCCGCCACCGCCGCCATACCGCGCCTGCTCAGCGCCCCCAGCCCGCGCTATCCCCTGATGGCCCTGCGCCGGAAACTCGAAGGCCAGGTCACCGTGCAGTTCACCATCCAGCCCGACGGCAGCGTGGCTGCGCCAAGCGTGGTGTCGGCCGATCCGCCCGGCGTGTTCGACGAAGCGGCGCTGGTGGCCGCCAGCCGCTGGCGCTTCGAGGCGGGGTCGCGCAGCGTGCCCAGCTCGCGGATGGTGCAGTTCCGCCTGGGCGACGACCCGCGCTAGCCCGATCGCCGCCGGGCAGGCGGGGGCTTGACTTGCAAATGCGAATCATTATCATCGAGTCCTGTCCCGACAGGAGGCCCGAAGGCCATGCTTCCACCCACCGACGCCGCCGCTCACCCAAGTTCCCCGTCGCGAACGCCCGCACGGCCGCCTTCCCCGCAGGCCGAATTCGACAGCCGCGAACTGATGCGCGGCGGCCGTGAAGTGCTGATCCGCCACGCCGGCCAGGTCTACCGCCTGCAGCACACGCGCAACGACAAGCTCATCCTGGTGAAGTGATCCCTGGCAATGCGCCGCGGGCGGGCCGGCATAATGCCTGACCTGTTTCCGGAACCCGCATCCCATGACCCTGCTCGAAACCGTAGAACACCAGACCGGCCCCGCGCCCCAGTGGAGCATCCTCTGGCTGCACGGCCTGGGCGCCGACGGCAACGACTTCGCGCCGATCGTGCCCGAGCTGGTGCGCCCAGGCTGGCCGGCGCTGCGCTTCGTGTTCCCGCATGCGCCGGTGCGCGCGGTCACCGTCAACGGCGGCGCGCGCATGCGGGCCTGGTACGACATCCGCAACTTCGATTTCGACCAGCGGGCCGATGAAGCCGGTGTACGCGAATCCATCGCCCAGGTGGACGCGCTGATCGCGCGCGAAGGCGAGCGCGGCGTGCCGCCGCAGCGCGTGATCCTGGCCGGCTTTTCCCAGGGCGGCGCCATCGCGCTGGCCGCGGGCGTGCGGCGCGAGGCCGCGCTGGGCGGCATCGTTGCGCTGTCCAGCTACCTGCCCATGGCGTCCACCCCGGCCCGCGAAGCCACGCGCGCCGGGCTGGCCACGCCGGTGTTCATGGCCCATGGCCAGCAGGACCCGGTGGTGCCGGCGGCGCTGGGCGAGCGCAGCCGCGCCACCCTGCAGGGCCTGGGCATGGCCATCCAGTGGCACGCCTACCCGATGCCGCACAGCGTCTGCGCCGACGAAATACACGACCTTGGCGACTGGCTGGGGCAGCGCCTGCTTGCCTGAGCCGCCGGCGCTGGCGGCATAATCGCCACATGCTCACGCCCAAGCCCCGTTGGCTCCCCAACCTGTGCAGCGTCCATCGGCTCGTGGCCGTGCTGGGCGTGGCGCAGCTGGTGGTGCTGGTGATCGCACTGGCGCCGGTGGGCGGCAATCGCTGGAGCTTCGAAGATTTTCTATCGGTGTCGGCGTTCGCCGCCTGGGTGGCGCTGGCGTCGGCAGTGCTGCTGTGCGGATTGCGCGACCGGGTCCACCACCTCACGGCCTGGGTGGGCCGTGCGGTGGCGGTGCTGGTTCCCACGGCGGTGGCGGGCGTGTGCGCCTGGTCGGTGCAGTTCCTCGGGCTGGGCAATCCCGATGCGCTGGCGCCCGGCACGGGCGGCGGCTTCATCGCCAGCAGCATGGTGCTCACCGGACTGATCGGCGGCGTGGCCCTGCGCTATTTCTACGTGCGCGACGAATGGCAGGCGCAGGTGCAGGCGCGCGCCAAGGCGTCGGTGGACGCGCTGCAGGCGCGCATCCGGCCGCACTTCCTGTTCAACTCCATGAACTCCATCGCCAGCCTGGTGCGCACCGATCCGGTGAACGCCGAGCGCGCGCTGGAAGACCTGGCCGACCTGTTCCGCGCCGCGCTGGGCGCCGGCGACGGCGACGCCACGCTGCAGCAGGAGATCGAACTGGGCAAGCGCTACCTGGCCATCGAAAAGCTCCGGCTGCGTGACCGCCTGCGCGTCACCTGGAAGCTGCCCGAGCCGCTGCCCGAGATCCGCTTGCCCAAGCTGGTGCTGCAGCCCCTGCTGGAGAATGCGGTGGTGCACGGCGTGGCGCTGCTGCCGGACGGGGGCGAGATTGAAGTGGCCATGCGCGTCGCCCGCGGCCGGCTGGAGCTGCGCATCACCAACCCCTGCCTTCGAAGCGGCGGCCACGACGCCGGCAATGGCCACGCCCAGGCGTCCATCGCGCAGCGGCTGGCGTTCCACTTCGGCCCCGGCATCAAGATGACCGCCCGACAGGTGGACGAACACTATTTCTGTGAAATATCACTGCCCATGCCATGAAGATACTGATCGTTGACGACGAACCCCTCGCGCGCGAACGCATGGCGTCGCTGCTCCGCGACCTGGGCGGCTACGTACTCTCGGGCGAAGCGCGCAACGGCCGCGAGGCCGTCGAGCAGGCGCAAGCCCTTGCGGTGGACGTGGTGCTGCTCGACATCGCCATGCCGGTGATGGATGGGCTGGAGGCGGCGCGGCACCTCGCGCAGCTGCCGTCGCCGCCGGCGGTGGTGTTCTGCACCGCGTTTGACCAGCACGCACTGGCCGCCTTCGACGCCGCCGCCGTGGACTACCTGGTCAAGCCGGTGCGGCCCGAACGCCTGGCCGAAGCCCTGGAGCGCGCGCGCCGCCAGCGCACGGCCCAGGAGGCTTCACACCTGCCGGCGGCCAGCACCCAACGCCGCCGCAGCCACCTCAGCGCGCGGCTGCGCGGCTGCCTGCGCCTGATCCCGGTGGACGACATCCGCTTCCTGCAGGCCGAGGAAAAATACGTGGTGGTGCACCACGCCCGCGGCGAGGACCTGGTGGAAGAGTCTCTGAAGTCGCTGGAAAGCGAGTTCGGCGAGCGCTTCATCCGCATCCACCGCAACTGCCTGGTGGCCTGGGACGAGTTCGCCGAGCTGCGGCGTTCCACCGACGGCCAGGTCCATGCCATCCTGCGCCACGGCGGCGCGCCGCTGGAAGTGAGCCGGCGCTGCCTGCCGACGCTGCGCGAGCGCCTGAAGCACCTCTGAGGATTGCCCCCATGACGACCCTTCGCCTGGCCACCCGCGAAAGCGCGCTTGCGCTCTGGCAGACCGAACACGTCGCCGCGCGCCTGCGCGAAGCCCACCCCGGCCTGGACGTGGTGCTGGTGCCCATGACCACCCGAGGCGACCAGCTGCAGGACCAGCCGCTGTCGGAGGTGGGCGGCAAGGGCCTGTTCCTGAAGGAGCTGGAGGTGGCCATGCTGGAAGGCCGCGCCGACGCCGCCGTGCATTCGCTCAAGGACGTGCCGATGGCGCTCGACGGCCCGTTCGAACTGGCGGCCATCCTGGAGCGCGCCAACCCCTTCGACGCGTTCGTGTCGGTGAAGTACGAGGCGCTGGAGGAGCTGCCGTTCGGCGCCAAGGTGGGCACGTCGTCGCTGCGCCGGCAGTCGCTGCTGCGCGCACACCGCCCCGACCTCAAGCTGGTAGACCTGCGCGGCAACGTCAACACGCGCCTGGCCAAGCTCGACGCCGGCCACTACGACGCCATCGTGCTGGCCTGCGCCGGGCTGGAGCGCCTGGGCCTGGGCGAACGCATCCGGGAAACGCTCACGGCGCCGCGCTTCATCCCGGCGGCCGCGCAGGGCGCGATCGCCGTCGAGTGCCGCCAGGGCCAGTCCGAAATCCTGGCGCTGCTGGCCGTGCTCGACCATGCCCCCACCCGCGCCTGCGTCAGCGCCGAGCGCGCCATGACCCGCACCCTGGGCGGCAGCTGCCAGGTGCCGATCGCCGCCTACGCCACGCTCAACAAGGACAAGCTTTCGCTCGAAGGCCTGGTTGGCCGCGCCAGCGACGGTAAAACGGTGCGCGGCTATGCCAGTGGGCCGATGTCTGAACCCGACAAGCTGGGCCAGCAGGTGGCCGACATGCTGGTGAGCCGCGGCGCCGACGCCCTGCTCGACCTCTAGTAGTAAAGCATCACCACGTGCCTGGCCTCGGCGAAGAAAAGCCAGCGCTCCACCATCGCGCCCAGCAGCGCCGACAGCGCCGCCACTGAAAGCGCGGGCAGCGCGAAGTCGGGAAGCAGCAGGGTGAGCGCACACGCCGCCGCCGGCAGCGCGCCGAACAGCACCAGCGCCAGCCGGCGCAGCTTCACCGAGTGCTTGCGCGCCAGCACGTAGCCCATTTCGCGCGTCAGGTAATTGGCCTCGGTGTGCGGCCGCTCGAATACGGTGGCCACGCGGTCGGCCGGCAGGCCCAGGGCCGAGGCGCGCGTGGCCGGCAGCGCGCCGCGGTCGATGTCGCGCCAGTAGCGGCGCTTGAGCACCACCATCGCGACGGCCAGCATCAGCAGCGCCAGCACGGCGAGTTCGTGCGCAGCCGCGTCCGTGGCCAGCAGGGCCAGCGCGCCCAGGCCGCCCGTGAGCAGCGCGAAGCCAAGATAGGCGGGCACCACCAGCGCCTGGCTCCAGGCCGGGATGGGCTTGAGCGAGGCGTAGATCATCGCCGTGCACGCCACCGTGGCGAGCGACAGTGCGGCCAGCAGCGCCAGCAGCGCCGGCGCCAGCGGCTTGGCCAGCGCGCTGCCCGACACCCCCAGCGCCACCAGCGCGACCAGCGGCACGTAGGTGGCCACCGCCAGCACGCCCTCGCGCGACAGCCAGCTGGTGCGCCACTGGCTGAAGGCGCGCCACGCCCGCAGCGGCTTGCCCAGGTGCAGGGTGGAGCTGAGCAGGCCCAGGCTCACCAGGACGAAGCCGGCGGCCAGGCCGAGCAGGTGCGCCGCATAAGCCGAATGTCCGCCGGGCGAGGCCAGAAACGACAGCGACAGCCAGAACCACAGGCCATAGCCTAGGCCCGAGGCCGTGGTGAAGAAGATGACGGAAAACGCCGGATGCACGTCAGCGGCTCAGCGCGCGGTCGAGCCAGCGCAGCAGCGGGTTGAGGTCGGCGGTGTCGAGCTTTTCAACCGGTGCAATGGGCGCGGGCGCCGCCTGCTCGCCGCCGCGGCGCGGGCGCATCGGCAGGTAGCGGTTCACCGGCGCGTAGCCCAGTTCGGGCATCAGCGCCACGCCGCCGCGTGCGGCCACCAGCTGCGACACCGCGGAATCAGGATCGCCCAGGTCGCCGAAGTGGCGCGCCTTGGTCGGGCAGGCCTGCACGCAGGCGGGCTGGCGTGATTCTTCGGGAATCGTTTCGTTGTAGATGCGGTCCACGCACAGCGTGCACTTCTTCATGACCCCTTCCACCGCGCTGTACTCACGCGCGCCGTACGGGCAGGCCCAGCTGCACAGCTTGCAGCCGATGCACTTGTCTTCGTCCACCAGCACGATGCCGTCCTCGGCGCGCTTGTAGCTGGCGCCGGTGGGGCAGACGGTCACGCAGGCCGGCGTTTCGCAGTGCAGGCAGCTGCGCGGGAAGTGCAGGGTGCTGGCGGCCTGTTCGGCCGTGGCCGCCACTTCGTAGCTGTGCACGCGGTTGAACCACACGCCGTAGGGATCGTTGCCGTAGGGGTTCTCGTCGGTCAGCGGCCCGGCGATGCCGCCGGCGTTCCACTCCTTGCACGACACCGCGCAGGCGTGGCAGCCCACGCAGGTGTCCAGGTCGATGACCAGGCCGAGCTTCTTCGCGGTCGGGGGAGGCAGTTGGGTCACGGCACCGGGGTGAACGGCCAGATCCGGGGAATCATGATAATGCCGATCACCCAGAAAATAAGGTTGAGGGGAATGCCCACCTTCATGAAATCGGTGAACCGGTAGTTGCCGATGCTGTAGACCATGGTGTTGGTCTGGTAGCCCACCGGCGTGGAGAAGCTGGTGGACGCGGCGAAGGTCACGGCAACCAGGAACGGCGTCGGGCTCAGGCCCATCGAGATTGCCGCCGACACCGCGATCGGCACCAGCAGCACCGCGGCGGCGGCATTGCTCATCAGCTCGCTCAGCACCAGCGCCAGCAGATACACCACGGCCAGCACGAACACCGGGTTCATGCCGGCCATCCGGCCGATAGTGTTGCTGGCCAGTACCTCGGCCGCGCCCGACTGCTGCAGCGCGATGCCCAGCGGCAGCACGCCGGCGATGAGCACGATGATGCGCCAGTCGATGGCTTCGTAGGCTTCCTCGGGTTCCAGGCACTTGGTAACCACCAGCGCCACGCAGCCGATCAGCGCCGAGATGACGATCGGCATCAGGCCCAGGCCCGCCGAGACGATCACCGCCGCCATGATCAGCAGCGCCAGCGGCGCGCGGCGGCGCGACGCGGTTTCGTCCTCGCGCTCGGTCACCACCACCAGGTTGGGGTTGCGGCGCAGCGAGGGCAACTCCTCTTTTGGCGCCAGCATCAGCAGGATGTCGCCGACGTCGAGCTTCACCTCGCGGATCTTTTCGCGCAGCACTTCGCCGCGGCGGTGCACGGCCAGCACCGTGGCGTGGTAGTGCCAGCGGAAATCGAGCTCGCGCAGGGTCTCGCCGGCGAAGCGCGAGTTGGGTGCCACCATCACTTCCACCAGCGACTGCGATTCGCCGCTCAGCTGCTCGTCGCGCAGCTTGAACTCGGGCTCGATCTCGAGCTTCATCTGGTCCTTGAGGTCGCTGAGCTGGGTCCAGTCGCCGCGCGCCAGCAGCACGTCGCCGGCCTGCAGCACCTCGGCGCGGGGCGACCACACCACCTCTTTGCCGCGCATCAGTTCGAGCACGTACACGCTGAATTTCTCGGCCAGCTTGCTCTGGGCGACCGACTGCCCGATCAGCGGCGAGTTGGGCATCACCCGAAGTTCGGTGATGTATTTGCCCAGCCCGTAGGTTTCGGTGATGGCGGTGGCGGGACGGTCGGGCAGCAGCCAGCGGCCCACGGTCATCAGGTAAACGATGCCGGCCACGGCGCAGGCCAGGCCCAGCGACGTGAACTCGAACAGGCTGAAGCCCGGCTGGCCCAGGTCCTTGGCCAGTGAATTGACCAGCAGGTTGGTGGACGTGCCGATCAGGGTGCACACGCCGCCCATCTGCGACGCGTACGACAGCGGGATCAGGTACTTGGAAGGCGACAGGTTCTTGGCGGCCGCGGCGGCCATCACGATCGGCAGGAATACCGCCACGGCCGCGGTGTTGTTCACGAAGGCCGACAC
>Ga0105045_10006759_pt1 | contig 10147 bp, 11 predicted proteins | sample MAT02_FD_78089 | JGI IMG/M metagenome (GOLD analysis project Ga0105045, IMG submission 78089) | Freshwater microbial communities from Lake Fryxell liftoff mats and glacier meltwater in Antarctica - MAT-02 (megahit assembly) | ecosystem: Environmental > Aquatic > Freshwater > Ice > Liftoff...
CGCGGATGTATGCGGAGATGTTCGCCGGGCTGCGTTATGATCCAGGTCGGCACCTCGCCAAAGTATTCATTGAGGAATATGACGAAATCGTACTAGTTCGTGACATCAGCTTTTGCAGCATGTGTGAACACCATCTGTTGCCGTTCACGGGAATGGCCCACATTGCTTACTTGCCCAATGGTTCGGTTGTCGGATTGAGCAAGCTTGCGCGTCTGGTTGATGAAGTAGCGCGGCGGCCGCAGGTTCAAGAACGGATGACGCAAACGATTGCCGACCTGATGGAAAGCAGATTAAAAGCCCGTGGTGTCGCGGTTGTGCTAGAAGCGACCCACTCGTGCATGACCATGCGTGGGATCAAAAAACCGGGCAGCCTGTGCTTGACTTCAGCCATGCGTGGCCAGTTTCGTGACGACCAAAAGAGCCGAGCTGAAGTGCTCGAACTGATCAATCGCAGCCGATAACGCATTCGGGAGTCTTGACTTGTTCGCGGGGTGCGGTTCGAACTATGCGTCATGGACATAGAGCGTAAACGTGCCGAAGACGACCTTCGCGGGCAAATCCGTGGAGATGTATTTTGCGATGAGTTGTCGGTACAGCTTTACGCCAGCGACGCGAGTATCTATCAGCTTCGTCCGCTGGGTATCGTTCGACCACGGTCCGCCGCAGACGTCATCGCTTGCGTGAAGTACGCCGTGCAGAATTCGCTGACCATTCATCCGCGCGGTGCAGGCAGCGGCGTTGCAGGGGAATCACTGGGACGCGGGTTAGTCGTCGATTTTTCGCGGCATATGACTCGGTGGCACCGCCAAAGCTCCGCCGTCGGAGCCACGACGGCAAGGGTTCAGCCGGGCTTGGTGCTGGCGGTACTCAATCGCGAACTGGCGGCGGACGGTCGACAGTATGGTCCAGATCCCGCGACCCGCAGCGTGACGACGATGGGCAGCGTGTTGTCGGTCAATGCGTCCGGCAGCCACTATCTTCGCAGCGGTTCGGCCCGCGACACGGTGGAGTCAGTTGAGTTTGTCACCGCTTCGGGAGAGCTGATCGAACTTTCGCGGCATCAGCCGGGTGAGCCGACGATTCAAGGGCGGTTCGCGCTCGGCGTGTCAGAAATCGTTCGCGCTTATCAACCTCAAATTGATGCCTATACCGCCAGGGCATCGCTGGGTAATGGAATTCGCTTCGACGGAATTGTTGATGCAGAGGGCTTCGTCGATTTGGCGAAACTGATCGTTGGTACGCAGGGATCGCTGGGAATCATCACCGACGCGACGGTCAGGACGGAACCTGTGGCAGCGCATCGTGGCGTTGTGCTGCTGTTTTTCTCCCGGCTCGACGCGGCTGCGCGAGGCGCGGCCACAGCGGTTGGCCATGGTGTCGTCGCCTGCGACTTAATGGACAGACGCTTGCTAGAGATCGCCCGAGAAACCGAGCCTGCGTTTGCCAAGTTGTTGCCGCGAGATGCGGAGGCGATGGTGCTGGTCGAATTGCAAGGCGAGTCGCTGGGTCATTTGCAGGATCGTTTGGTCGCAATTGAAGAGGACTTGTGTCAGCCGCGCGGCTTGGCGTTTGCATCGCTGAAGACCGTTGATCGGCATCAACGAGATTTGTATTGGGCGCTGTCCAGACAAGTCATTCCGCGACTTTATCGTGTCAAGGGCGAACAGAGTCCGGTGCCATTCGTCGAAGACCTAAGCGTGCCGACGGAGAAGCTGCCAACGGTGCTGACCGAAATCCAAGATGTTCTAAAAAAGTATCAAGTGACGGCGACGATTTTCGCTCATGCTGGTCACGGTCAATTGCACATTCGGCCATTCCTTGACTTGGCCAGCGATCGCGATTGTGCGTTGCTGAGTCCATTGAGCGAAGAGATTGCAGAAGTCGTTTGGAAGGTGGGAGGTGCTGTCGGAACTGAGCATGCGGCTGGGCTAAGCCGATCTTGGTTGTTGGAACGGCAGTACGGCGACTTGTGGCCGGCGATGTTAAAGCTGAAGCGACTGTTCGATCCCACTGGGGTGATGAATCCTGGCAAGCTAGTAGGCGATTCGATCCCGCAATGCAATGACAACATCAGACAGGTATCGACAGAAATCGAAGTCAGCCAAGGATCGCGTGAGTTGATCGCGGCGGGCACGTCGGAGTTACTGGTCGCCGAGACTTCAGGTAACCCCGTCCGTAAGTTGCCGGTGCTGCAGAACTGGGGCATCGGCAAGCAGATCGAGCAAACGGTGCGAGCCTGCAATGGATGCGGTCGCTGTCGAACGACGGCACCTGACCAACGACAATGCCCGATGTTCCGGATCTTTCCGGCGGAAGAAGCATCGCCGCGCGCGAAAGCTAATTTGTTGCGCGGCGTCTTGACCGGCGCGCTCGACCCGAACGACTTAGCCGTCGATCGTGCGAAGGAAATCGCTGATCTTTGTTTCGGTTGCCATCAATGCCGATTGGAGTGTCCGGCATCGGTTGACATTCCCAAGATCGTCAACGAAATCAAATCGCAGTATGTTGCGACCAACGGATTGAAGTTGTCGGAATTGCTGGCCAGCCGGATCGATCGGGTTTCAGCGGCGGCATCGCTCGCTCCGTGGTTGGCGAACTATCTGATGCGCAGTCCTGGTTGGCGCTGGCTGCTGGAGCGAACCTTCGGCTTATCAAGGGCCAGGCCATTGCCGCCAGTCGCAAGTCAGACCTTCATTCGTTACGCCGCAAAACGCCAATGGACTCGCGCGTCGCGACATGGTGGCACGAAGGTTGTTTATTTCGTAGACCACTACGCGAATTATCACGATGTCGATTTGGGTCGAGCGCTGGCCGAGATCTTGCAACACAATCAGATCGGCTTATTCGTGCCGCCGCGCCAAGTCGTCAGCGGCATGACGCGGATCGCTGCGGGAGATATGAAGGGCGCGATGGCGATCGCCAAGAGGAATGTACGAATTTTGGCCGACGCCGTGCGACTGGGTTACACTATCATTGCCACCGAACCAGCCGCTGCACTTTGCCTGCGACACGAATACTTGAATTTGCTGGACGACGAAGACGCCATTTTGGTCGCGAAGAATACTTGGGAGGCGTGTCGATACTTGTGGGATCTGCATCAACAAAATCGATTGTCACTCGATTTCAAACCGGTTGCTGCGGAGATCGCGTATCACCAACCGTGCCACGTTCGCGCGATCGATGATGGTGAGCCGGGGCCGCGACTGATGCGGCTGATTCCTGGGCTGACGGTTCACGATGTGCAAAAAGGTTGTTCTGGGATGGCGGGCACATGGGGACTTCAGCAAAAAAATTATCGCAATAGTTTGCGAATTGGCTGGCCATTGATCACCGCGATGCGAAAGCACACCGCGCAAGCCGCTGCGACCGAGTGCAGTGCCTGTAAAATGCAGATTGAACATGGCAGCGGCCGAGCGACTTTGCATCCGCTGAAGCTGCTCGCGTATGCTTATGGACGAATGCCAAAAGTTGAAAAAGAACTTGCAGCCCGGCACTGAGTCCAGACGTTACGCTCCTTTTACGACACCCATCCTAAACTTTCCAAACAACATTTTTGCTGTGCCCAGATTTGACGTATTGCTGTTTGCCGTGGCGAGAGATTTGGCGAACGCTGATTCAATCTCCGTCGACGTCGACTTGCCCGTAAACGCAAATGACCTGATGCAGGCAATCGGAACCGCAGAGCCTGCGCTGTTGCCCTGGCTCGCTAGTTGCCGGTTAGCCGTCAATCAATCGTATGTCAGTCGTCACGAGGTTCTCACCGAGATCTCGGAAATCGCGTTGATTCCTCCCGTCAGCGGAGGTTGATCGTGAACGATTCGGAGGCAGCTCGAGCGGTGCCGATTCATATCGAAATTACGTACGCATCAATCACGATTGAGTCACTTCGTGATCGTATCGTCGATGCCGATGTTGGTGCCCATGCGTGGTTCGAAGGTGTAACGCGTCGTACGACCCATGGCCGAGAGACGATCGAGTTGAGTTACGAGGCGTTTGAACCGATGGCATCCACTGAAATGCGTCGACTTGGCGAAGCGATTGCGACCGAGTTTGGGCTGACAGCGCTAGTGATCGTTCATCGACTTGGTGTTGTGCCCGTGGGCGAAGCAAGCTTGATCGTCGGCTGTAGCTCTGCACATCGACTGCCCGTGTTTCCAGCTTTGCAGAAGGTCGTTGATCAGTTGAAACACCAAGTTCCGATTTGGAAGAAAGAACACTTCGCTGATGGTACATCGCAATGGGTGCATCCAAAGTGACAGCTCTTCCACGCAACTATCTTGATCATGCGGCGACTTCTTGGCCCAAGCCAGAAACGGTCTACGTTGCCATGGACAAGTATGCACGCGAAGTCGGTGCGGCGGCGGGGCGAGGCGACTATCACGCGTCTCGATTAGGAGCGGAAGCAATCGCTGCCTGCCGACGACAGTTGATGCAGTTGGTGAACGCACCGCAGGCCAATGACATTGCTTTTTTCTCCAACGGGACCGCTGCGCTCAATGCCGCGATCTTCGGATCCGTACAAGCCGGTGACCACGTCGTGACGTCGGCGATCGAACATAACAGCGTGCTGCGCCCACTCGCAGACTTGCATGAACGTGGTGTGATCCGGTTGGATATCGTTGATTGTGATGCTGAGGGATATGTCGATATCCAGCAGATGCTAGATCGCGTCAACGATAAAACCGCGATCGTGGCGTTGGCTCACGCATCGAATGTGACCGGTGCGGTACAGGATGTCGGTGCGATCGGAGCGAGACTACGTGACACGCCCACGATTTTCCTCTGCGATGCCGCTCAGACCCTAGGGTACTTGCCGGTGGACGTGCGTGGTCTCGGTATCGACTTGCTCGCCGCGCCGGGACATAAGGGTGCCTGCGGGCCGCTGGGGACCGGGATGCTTTACGTTTCGGGCAAAGCGCAATCGCGAATGAAGGCCACGACGTTTGGCGGAACTGGGTCGGAGTCAGAGTCGTTGCGGATGCCGGGTAAGCTGCCGGAGATGCTTGAAGCTGGCAACTTAAATGTGCCAGCAATCGCGGGGTGGCTCGCCGGATTGGAGTACCTTCGATCCTTAGATGTCGCGACCAGAGATGCTGGACGGCTTGCGCTCTGCCGACAAATGGCCGATGTGTTCTCCGATGTTACCGGTGGATTCGCGATCGTTGGCCGCGAATTGCCGATTGCTAGCTTGGTGTTTGATGATTGGGAGCCCGGGTTGATGGGGGCGCTGTTAGATAGCGAATTTTCAATTGACGTGCGGTGTGGATTGCACTGCGCGGCGCTAATTCATCAACATCTTAGGCGTCAGGAACCGGTTGATTTTGCGAACTCAGGATCGGCGTACCACGGAACGCTTCGGCTCAGCGCTGGTCATTTCACGCAAGCGGAGCAGATTGACGCGGCGGCAGCGGCGATCAAGGATTTGGTTTCGGAACTGTTAACAACATCAAGAAATGGGTAGTCACTGATGGCCAAGAGCCCTTGGTATCGCGATGGTTTAGCGTTTGAGTGTACCGGTTGCGGCGATTGCTGCAGCGGAGACCCAGGATTTGTCTGGGTTGATGATTCCGAAATCGCCGCCTTGGCGATCGAAATGAAGATGCTGGTCGACGATTTCGAGCAAAAATTTGTTCGCCGCGTGGGGATGCAAAAGAGCTTGGTTGAATATCCCGACGGGGACTGCATTTTCTTACACCCGGAAACGCGAAAATGCACGGTGTACGCGGCGCGGCCAACGCAGTGCCGAACTTGGCCATTTTGGAACGGGAACCTGCGGAACCGAAGTGACTGGAAAAAGACTTGCGATGTTTGTCCTGGCAGCGGCAAGGGGAAGCTCTATTCGCTGTCGGAAATTGAAATTCGGCGAACCGCGAGGGATCTTTAAAGTTTGCCGGTTCTGCCGACGATAACGATTGTACGCTGGCTTGTTTTCTAGTCTTTGAGGGGCTGGGAAAATGCTATCGGCGCTTGACGCGACATCGGGATCGACCTAGACTCGGCAACTGCTAAGTCAATCAATCGCAACAGTTTATGGCGATTGCCCAGGGGTTGAGATCGGGAGTCAGGGAGCGAGTTTTGACCAAGAAAGACATTGTCCGAACGATTTCCGAGGAAATCGGACTGACGCAACAGCAGACCAAAATAATCGTACAGAAGACGTTTGATGCGATTGTCGATTCCCTCGTGAGGGAGCGACGGATCGAGCTTCGAAATTTCGGAGTTTTTGAAGTAAAGCAACGGGCAGCGAGAACAGCTCGCAATCCGCGAACGGGTCGGCAAGTAAGCGTCCCTGAGAAATATGTAGTGACCTTCAAGCCAGGAAAAGAGATGGAGGCCAAGGTGAGGGGGCTGACCGATGGTAAGAAAAAGCCATCGCCGCAGTTGCCATCGCTGGAGGACATCATCGCTTCTCGAAAGCTTGAAAAGAGCTTGGGCACATCGACACGGCGGATTTCACCGTCCCGTGATGATGCAGCCGAGTAATGTTGGTTTTGTTTAGAGTTTCAATCGTTACCGAACGCTGACAGCACTGTCGCTCCCGTTCATGGAGGAACCCGCGATGCGCCGCACCTTGCAACTGATCACCTTGGCCGTTTGTCTTTCGACTTCCGTCGGTTGCTTTCTGCCGATCTACTCCGCCCGTCCTGAGCGTCGCGTTCAGCAATTGCTGTTCACAAGTGAAGATTTGCGAATGATCGTGGACGAGTGGGAGCGATTCTGGTTCCTAGATTCGCCCAGCCACCTGACGCCGCTGCGTACCCACGGCGGAATCATTTAATACGCTCACCCTTTGGTCGCCGTTTTAACAATCACAAAACGGCTGGCTGAAGGCCTGGCATATCTTGGCTCGTCATCGCATTTCAATCGCAACACTTACTGCATACGCTGCATAAGTTTCATTGCGTCCACGGGACACCGATTGTGGACTCAATCGCTGAGCGTCGCATTACACTACTGTGCAAGAACTTCTTCAACTGTGGACTCGAAGGTAAAGTGCGGCTGGGTAGGATCTGTACTGACCGGAAATTTTTCAGCAGAGAATACGATCATCGCTTCACGTCTAGCTTCCAGTGCCCCTGCGGTTGAGCGAACAAACGCATATTGCCAATCGATTTTTTGTTCGTTCTCGATGCCTTCGATAATCAACAATGCTTCGGGGTCCGATCCTTGCACGAACGCAAACACAGCGCCATCAATGACGTCAGTGTACCTCGTGCGTTTATCATTTAGCGAATACCGGTAGATCGGTGTTGTCAACATGCGGAGTTGTTCACGATCTGAGTTCTGGTCGTTGAAGCCGAGCATCGTCACTTGGAACTGCCTTGCAAACTCCTTCATTTTCAAAAGTCGACGAGTCTCAGCCGTTTCTTTGGCGAGTGAAAATTCCGCCAACGGCTTAAACGAAATCCCCGGCAAGGATGACTTCCAGCGTCTTCCTTTTGGGCCCGTTCCGGTCACTCCGGCAACACGAGCAAGCGAGTCGATTTCATGCAGGACCTTCCCTTCCCAGTTATAAACGCTGACCGCGACAAGGGGCCGGCCTTCGTCAAGCCACAACATCATTGTCCCATCGCTCCCGGCACCTCGCGATGGATTGGTAGTCGTCAAAACCGCATGCGCCGTCAGCGGATCATCGCCGAGCTGGAATTCGATCAGACTCCGAGCCACCTTCAACGCCTCGACCATCTCGTCTTCCGCAAAGGCGGCCTCGCCCAAAAAAGAGCAAACGACAACTGCCGCAGTCACTAAATCTCTCAATCGTGCCACATTCGAAAGCATACTAGTTCTCCCCATCCTCCCCATCCGAGTCGCCCGAAGACGCTAGTATACAGACACAGTGTCTAAATTGCAATCACTGACCTAGTGCTGCGAGAATTAAGAAGTTAGAAACGGGTTCGATGGCTACCAAGCAGATTTGATCTTTGAACCCTTCTATTGGAGTCTTGAGCAGGACATTAAGAAATGGTTGGCGCTCAAGCCAGCTCAATGAATTACGCAAATCAAATTTGCTAGCAAATCAAAGTGTTCAAGTTATGATCGACGCCGCTAACCTGCGGTCGGCGCAGTGATTTGCAGGATGCGAATGCCAAACTTATCTCCGACTTTGACGGTTTCGCCGGTTGCGATCGGCATGCCGTTGGCTTCCAAAGTCAGCGGTTCGGCATAGTGCTTGCTGAAAAGCAGCATCGAACCAGGCACCAAACCAAGGATTTTCTGGAGCGATACGTTTTGGCGAGCCAGCGTCACCGAGACGTTGGTTTCAATTTTTAGCACGGCGGTGCGATAAGGTGTCGGTTCGGCGGCGTCGGACGTTTTTGCAGTGCTAGCCATCGAAATTGCCCAAATTATCGCTCTTGAAGTCCGCTGTTAGGCTATTTATCGGGCAGCTTGGCGAAGAGAACCAACAAAAGTTTACAAAAACCACCCGCTAGGGGGTGTATTCTGGCGTTGTCGGTGGATAGATTGGTCGTCGTCGTAAGAACGGGTTAAAAAATGCCCGGGCGCGACTGGTTTGACAAGTTTGACGATTTAAGCTGGGCACTGTTGCAAACGCAGTCGTCCTGTGGAAGTCGTCTGTAGATTGAAAATAAAAGACCCTTACCTCTTCACTGATCTTTGGAAAGAAAGCTGCCGCGATGTGCTTACTTGCTGTTCAGTACCGGCTCGTTCCTGAAAGTCCTATTTTGGTGGCGGCCAACCGAGAGGAGTATTACGACCGCCCAAGTTTGTCTCCGTCGATTCAAAGCGGGAAACCGCGTGTGCTGTGTGGAATCGACCAGAAGGCTGGCGGATCTTGGCTGGGTGTGAATCAAAGTGGCTTGTTCATTGGGATTTGCAATCGAGCGACGGTGACGCCATTGTTTGGTCAACGTTCACGTGGGTTGTTGGCGTTGGATCTGATGCGATGCGGTTCCGCTCGTAAGGCGTTAGACAAGGCGCTGGCCGAACTCGAAAAGACGCGTTACGAAGGTTGCAACATTGTGATCGCGGATTCTCGCGACGGTTACGTCGTTCATGCCGACGAAGAACGCCAAGTTGTCGAAATGCAGCAGGGCTTGAACATTGTCGGTTCGCGTAATCTCAACGACCCACGGGACCAGCGTGTCGCCATGGCTCGACGCCTGCTGACGTTACAGACGCTTGATTCGCCAGTCAAGTTTTTGGCTGTCGCGAGTCGTGTGTTTGCTCGAGCACCGTTGGGTGATGGACGGCCGAGCATGGTGATGCGAGGTCGCGATCACGGCACGGTCAGCAGCACGTTGATTGCCCTGGGCGTTAAGCCGAGGGATGCAATTTATCAATTCAGCAGCGGCGCACCCGATGTGAGCCGGTATGAAGACTACTCGCCGATGTTGCGAGATATCCTCAGCCGCGGCCTGCGTGAATCGCGAGTTTCAACTCGAGCTGTTTGATTAACCCTAGTAAGTCACCCTCTCGTTTTTTTGCGGGAGGGTTTTTTGTTTTTTTACCGTAGAAGTGCGTTACGGTTATGGCCAACTGGGCAGACGAGAATTTAGGGTAGGTCAACTGTACCAAATCGACCCCAATGGCCTTGTGACATTGTTGAAGAAGATTAATAGGCTAGAAAAATGCGATGCAGAATCAACCCATTTCCTCCAAACCGCCGCCAAAGTCGGCGATTTGGAGGAAATGGGCCTGCTGGGCGAATGACGCGGTTTAGCCTGTTAACCTTTTTCACCAACCAGACGAGCTGACTGGGGTCTCGAATCCGATTTGGGACAGGCGAATTAGGGAAGTTTTAGGCTGCGCAGCTATCTATCCGCTGGATCGTCCCGATAGGGATCAAAGACCGTAACCGGTGGTCAGCGCAGCGCCATCACCGGTTGACGGTGTCTTGCATCCGTCCGGGATGAAACATGCGTTAGCTCCTGTTTTGAACAGCCCTGTGCTAACCCTTGGAACTCGATTTCATGCGCCGCGATCGCTCCCATTGCTCCCATTGCTACCATTACTCCCATTGCTCCCATTACTCCCATTATTCCCATTATTCCCATCGCGACGAAAGCGAGCGTCTTTTCGGGATTAGCGTTTCCGCCATAGTGCTGGTTTATTTTAGGTTGCTCTTGTTCTTTTTCCCAAAGTCTCGCGTTTTGCATGCCTGCTGCCCGAAAATGGAAGATGTAAA
>Ga0105045_10006760_pt1 | contig 10146 bp, 13 predicted proteins | sample MAT02_FD_78089 | JGI IMG/M metagenome (GOLD analysis project Ga0105045, IMG submission 78089) | Freshwater microbial communities from Lake Fryxell liftoff mats and glacier meltwater in Antarctica - MAT-02 (megahit assembly) | ecosystem: Environmental > Aquatic > Freshwater > Ice > Liftoff...
GACCTATTTACCTTATATTTTTTTGAATTATCACTTAACTAGCAATCCCTGCATGCTTCATATTTTTGATCGATTTTATTATTGGCTAAAAATTTATGCAGCCATTCCCAGCGGGAATGGCTGTACATTTACCGACATAAATCACCTGTATATATTTATTTAGTGAATGATAACAAAAGATTGTTAAGCTTTGATTAAGATGGTAAATAAAATAAACATTTTGAAATTAGGGTTTATAACAGATTTTTCAGAAAGCAAAAAAAAACAGGAGATGAAAGATTAGGCAGGATATGTAAGACAGGCGTTACCGCTTATCTTACATATCTTGCCCGATCTTTCATCTCCTGTTTTTTATCTTTTTCTCTTTAGTGATCGCTGCTTACACAGCACCCAAAATCATCTTCTTGAGCTCTTCTTTGCCTCGAAGACCGACTATACGTTGCACTTCTTTCCCGTCTTTAAACAGAATCAGTGTCGGAATCGATGTCACACCATAAGTGCTTGTCGTTTTTTGAGCAGCTTCAATATCCAGCTTAACAAGCGTTGCTTGCCCATGTAACTCAACTGAAAGCTCTTCCACAATCGGAGCAATCATACGGCATGGCCCACACCAGTCAGCATAAAAATCAACTAATGTCACTCCACTAGCAATTTCCGTTTCAAAGTTATTATCATCTAAGTACTTAAGATTTCCAGCCATGATTATTCCTCCACTGTAGGTTTAAACTTAGTTGTACCAGATCAACTGCTTTTTTACCAGTTGAAAAAAAATCTACACGGCATTTTCCTCAACGGCTGTAGTCACAAACATGACAACAATCCTGATAAAAAGACCTCTTCATGTAAACTCACGGTGAGCTGCAGCTATCCCCTATGGGGATTGGGGAATAAGTAAAGCTTACGTTTTGGGGCTAGCGTTTGCACTAGCCGGCTACAGCTCGTTTTGGTTCATTTTAGCTATCAGCGTTTTAGCCTTGTTTGTGGGGCTTAGCTACACATTTATTTGTAAAGCCTTCCCATCGGGTGGCGGTGTTTACACAACATGACGCGATCGATCAAAAGTGCTGGCACTGGCGGGGGCTTTTTTCCTGATCTCCGATCACCTTGTCACAGCTGCTTTAAGTGCGCTGTCCGCCTTCCACTATCTGGGAGTTCCTAACCCAGAATACTGGGCGATTTTCCCCATCGGGATCATTGGTGTGCTCAATTTTCTTGGCCCAAAGCATACTGGAAGCCTTGCTGCCGTTAGCAATCCCTGTGGTTCTGACTATTATTTTATCAGGGGCTATCAGCCTTCCTTTTTTGCCAGAAGCCGTGCATAAACTCACTCCCCCAAGCAATAATCTCTTTGCAGGCTGGAGAATCTTTGCCGGAATTATCGTTGCCTTATCTGGCATAGAAGCGATCGCAAACACCGCCAGTTCCATGAAATTGGATCTTGGATCGAATGCGAAGAATCCTTCTGTCGCCAAAACCTCTACTCCAGCGATCTTCATGGCGATGGTAGAGGTGTGCATTTTCACAGCGCTTTTAGGGTTAGCTATGAATGCTCTGCCAGGCTTAGAAATCAATGGAGATGGTGTGAATGCTCCGGAATGCCCAAACGTCCGCGATGCGATGCTGCGTTATGTGGGCGCTGTTTTTGCAGGGTCCATATTTGGACCGACTGTGGGCCATATTTTCGCTTATGTGACCATGATTGTGATTGCCTTTTGCTCCTTTCGGCCGTCAATACCGCTTTGATTCCGTTAGCATCTCTGATGTTTTTAGCGGCCAGGGATGGGGAGCTTCCGAATTGTTTTCAAAAGCTGAATTGCTTTGGCGATCCGATTCATTCCACATTGGCAGCTTTTGTTCTTCCGATGATCATTCTGACGTTGGTCAGCGACGTACCTGGATTAGCCAGTTTGCATGCGATCGGATTTGTCGGGGCCATCTCACTACATCTTCTATCAACCGCCACAAGTTCTTCTGCTGGTTGGCGCGCATGGCAGCGCATTCTCACGCTGGTTACCTTTGCTGTCATGGCATCTGTTGAGATCTCTCTTTTTATCGACAAGCCGCAAGCGCGTAACTTTGTGAGTGCAATTATCGGTTTCGGATTGATCTTGCAGGCACTTACCACTAAAGAAAAAGAAAAGGTTCCTAAACCAGGACCAGCGGTCCTGACAAAGTGTTACTTCCAAAAATCCCTGAAGATAAAATAGGGGGCATGATGGCTGTTGTCAAAGGAATGGGTAAAGCCCTGGGTTTTGCCCTTGAGGAAGCTAAAAACGCTAAAACTCCTTTATATATTTTATTTGTAAAGGAACAAAGTTTTGTCACGGACGTCGACAGCAGGCGTACTTGGGTGGAGGATCAGGCAGCTAGCGAAGTGTTTGATGTGATGGAGTACAATCAAAACACTCCAAAAGAATTTTTGTATACGATAAAAGCGCATACCGCTCACGCGATTGTAGAGATAGCAAAAAGAAAAGAAGTGGACAGGGTTGTCATTGGAAAAAAACGCAAAGGATTCCCTTTGATTAGCCTGCTGAAGGGAACGTCTACTCGCGATGTGCCCCGTCAAATACCGGCAAACATCAATCTTGTCGTTGTGCTTTAAAAGTATGTACCTCATTAACAACCGAGGCCGATTTTTCCGCCACCGAGACCTTAGAGAAAAAAGGAGAAAAAGAGGGAGTCCTTAAAAGCTTATCCTCTAAAGACATTTTAATTGCTTTTGGAAGATAAGTTTTCAAGGACTCTCTTTTTTTCTTCTTTTTTCCTCTGTGGTCTCTTTGATCTCTGTGTCGGAAAAATTAACCTAAGCCCGTTTTTACTCAAACCGTTAAAAATCAGCTCTCATTTCCTCATTTTTTAATTTTATATTGGCAGTTGCTTAAAATTTGAATTCGCTATAAAATCCCCATCCATTATTAACTAAGGAAGCACCCTCATGTCTTTTAGTCCGTCATTTTTTCCCTCTTTTTCGACATTACAAACACTCCCTTTTAGAGTAACATCCGCATTAATAAGGGCAGGATTACGCACAACCACCTATACCGCCGGAAAAATAGAATCCACCACAAAACCCATCTTCTGCCGATTCACACCACATAAACAAGTATCCAGCATCCACCCTTTTACACGACTCGCGGAATTCTCAGCATGCGTTCTTATTTCCAATAAATTCGTCCCTGCATTCGCACCGCTTACCGGACTCAGCTATGTTGCTTACCAGACTGGCCGGTTCTTTGTGCCTCAAGACAGAAATGTGATAATGAACGGCCTCTTTGTCGAAATACTTGTCAGAATCAAAATCCTATTAGAAAAAGAACACCTCCTAAAAATTATTTCATCCCTTTTCGTTATTGCGATCTATCATTATGCTTCATTTTTGGCGGGATTAACATTAGCGGTTGGTTATGGCTTTTTTTTTGGATTTTCTATACAATGCGATCGAGGTGTTCGGCCAGACGAGCCACAGAACACCGGCGCAAACATCCCTAAAAAGTGGTAGTTAATGGAATTCTTTTTATCCCTTATCCCTTTAGTGTCGAAGTTTTTCTTCGTCACAAATCCTATTGGGAATACCCCCACGATCATTTCGCTTGTCAAAGACTACGACTTTGCCAAACAAAAACGCATTATGATCCGTGAGGGAATTTTCGCTTTACTCATTGCCCTTTTCTTTCAATTTTTTGGAGAGTTTTTTCTTGGTCTTTTGAACATTCAAGATTATGCCTTAACACTTTGCGGGGGATCTCTCCTGCTGATCGTCGCTTTTTCAATGATTTTTAATGTCGAGCAGCCTACTGACATTCAAAAACCAAAGGCTGAACCTTTCATTGTTCCTATTGCCACACCTATCCTGACAGGTCCTGGGTTAATGGCGATGATTATGCTTTATTCTCGCATCGAGAACAACCAACTCAAAATTACTGCAGCGATTCTTGTTGCCTGGGTCGGAATACTGTCTGTACTTGCAGTTGGTCCTTATCTTCAAAGAGTATTTGGAAAACGCGGACTTGTCGCTCTCGAGCAATTGATGGGCATGATTCTCGCATTTATTTCGACGGAAATGCTCGTTAACGGGGTTTCTCTATTTCTAAAAAATTTTAAAGGGAATTAACAATGATTGATCATTCTCTATCACTTTTTTCTATTATTATTGTGCTTTTCATCATTATGGATCCCGTAGGGAACATTCCTTCCTACCTCAAAGTGATGAAAGAGGTTGAACCGAGAAGGCAAATCGTTATCCTAATTCGTGAAATGCTGATCGCTTTTGTTTTGATGGTCTTATTCAACTACATTGGTGAGTATATTTTCTCCATTCTTGAAATTTCGGATACCACTGTTAAGTTATCTTCAGGCTTGGTCTTATTTATCACCGCCCTCAAAATCCTTTTTCCTGCCAACAATAGTTTTAGAGCAAACTTACCCCGGGGCGAACCCTTTATTATTCCCTTAGCTGTTCCTCTTATTGCGGGTCCCTCTCTTTTAGCCACCATCATGTTGTATGCGCACATGGAACCGAGCGCCTCCGTAATGATTGAAGCAATAGTGGTTGCTTGGGTGTGCGCTTTGATCGTCCTTCTCTTTGCCCATCGACTCAAACGCTACCTTGGGACAAACGGCTTGAACGCGCTTGAACGTCTAATGGCCATGGTTCTTGTGATGCTCGCTATCCAACGCTTTATGGAAGGCATTCAGCAATTTGTAGTGGAAAGAGGATAAGAAGTTCCAATATGAATATCGTTTTAACGATAGCCTACGATGGCACTCGTTATCTGGGCTGGCAGAAAGCAGGCGCCGGCCCGAGTATTGAACAAACCCTTCAAGACGTGCTTGAAAAGATCCTTAATGAAAAAATCGGGCTTCAAGCAGCAAGCCGAACAGATGCTGGCGTCCATGCCTCTGCCCAAACCGTCAATTTTATCTCAAATCAACCGATCGATTTATATCGCCTCCAAGGCAGTCTTAATCGTCTTCTACCAAAAGATTTGATTGTTCGCCGTGTTGAAGAGGGGAAAATTGATTTCCATCCAACAATCGAGTGTTTGGGAAAAGAGTATCATTATCACGTCTGTTATGGCCCCGTGCAAATCCCTCAACACCGTTTTTATTCCTGGCATTACCCCTACCCATTGAATGTGGAGAACATGCTATTAGCAGCGAAGGAATTGGTCGGAACTCGTGATTTTAGTTCCTTTTGTAATGTTAGGAAAAATTTTACTTACGATTCTTATGTCAGAACGGTTTCCGGTATTGAAATTAGTGAGATTGAACAAGACAGGTTACGTTTCAAAATTACGGGAACGCATTTTCTTTATAAAATGGTCAGAAACCTTGTGGGTACACTTTTGTGCGTAGGAAGTGGTAAATTAAAACGTACGGATATGCGCGCTTTAATTGAAAATAAAAACAGAGAGTTTGCGGGGGTGGCGGCGGCGGCTCATGGCTTGACTTTACATAAAGTATTTTATTAAAACTCCTATCAAACAAAAGAAAAAAATAGGATATGAGGATTGGGCAGGAGACGCAGGCATACGCATCAATCTAACCAGGAAAACTCGGATTTAACGTATTAATCATTAAATGCTTAATCACAATAACATATGCCACGGAAACCAAATTTTAGCGCAAAGTGCCTAAGACCCAAAGAAAAGAAAAAAAACAAGATAGGCAAGATAAGTTTAACCACCTACCATTCAAAAACTTACTAAAAAGTCTTTTGAATGGTAGGTGGTTAAACTTATCTTGCCTATCTTGTCTATCTTGTTTTTTTTCTTTTCTTTGCACCCTGCATCTTGGCGTTAAAATTTGGTTTCGCTCCTGTGATTCTTTCTTATTCGGTGTTTTTTTACCCTTTTCTCACGCAGCACCCTTAACTCAAACAACTTGTAATAAAGGGTTTATACCTATGGGAGGCGCAGGATAAATGATAACACTTATCTTGCGTCTCGTGCCCAATCCTCATATCCTATTCCTTTTGTTCTCTGCGTAATCTGCTCGTAATTTTCCACACTAATTACTTGCAACATTAATCCATTTTCTCCTATAATCCGTCCTTAATCAAGCAATGAGGAGAAATAACAATGGTACGTATCAGTAAGCAAGCCGAAAGACGAAGTGCATCACCTCGTAAATGTCGCGCACCATCGCCAAAAACAGGTTCAAAAAAAGACGCTTTAACTTTAGGTTTTAAAGAGCATGCAAACGCACTAACGGGTGACATTGCACAACAAGCGTATATTCCTAAGATCAGATAATTTAAGAGGATAGAGAAAAAATGTCTAGACATACAAGCTTTGGAAAATCAAACAAAGGCGCAAAAAAACGCAATGTTCTAAAACGTTTCGAACGCGTTGACGTCCTAAAAAAATTGGGTCGTTGGGATGTAAACGAGAACAAAAGTGTTACAGGTCTGCCTAAAACACCGATTCTTCCATAAAATCAGCTTTAAAAAGGGAATTAAACAATTCCCTTTTTAAAATACAAAAATAGACTTCAAGCTAATTTTTCATTTCGGAAATATACGAATGCCGAAAAAAATCATTTTACTAGGCAAATGGAATTTCGAAAGAGGTCTAATATGAAAATCCACATTTTCGATACACAGAAGTCCCTTAAAATATTAAAACCTGCCATCAGAAAGATTGTCAAAACAGTTATTGAGCATGAAAATCAATTATGCGCTGAAGTCACCGTTCATTTTGTGGACAATGCAGCCATGTGCCAACTTCACGACGATTTTTTTAATGACCCAAGCCCTACAGATTGCATGTCGTTTCCTATGGACGGTGAATCAGAGCCAGAGCGCATTCTCGGTGAAATCTTTGTCTGCCCCGATACAGCTATCGAATACGGAAAAACCCATGACATTCCTGCCGAACGCGAGCTCACACTCTATATTATACATGGACTCTTGCATCTGATGGGCTATGATGATATAAGGGTAAAAGATCGCGCTTTAATGAGAAAAGCCGAACGGCGTCATGTCGCCCGCGTCGATGAACTGGGAATTGCGCTGCATGTTAACAATTTGTTGGAGACGTAGACTTGTTACTTATTTCTTTGTTTTTCTTGAATCTCTTCTTTTTAGTAAGTACTTTTTTTTTGACAGCTATGACCAGTGCTCTACGCACGATCAGAAGTAAAAATTCAAAAAAGCAGATCAATTCGATCAGTGCTCTCTTTTTTTATCGTCGTTTTCACACCTTTTTTTTCCCTCATCGCGAATTTGAAGGGATCTTTTTCTCCTGCATTTGTGCACAAAACATCACCCGTTTTTGCTATGCAGCAACAGCTGTCTTTTTCCTAATTGAAACAGACCTATTCAAAAGCACGCTGACATTCGATGGACGATGGCTCATTCAGCCCGTGTCATGGTTTTGGATCGTGTTGAGTTTTGTTCTTTTTATTTTCTTCTCATTCTTGATCGGGGACTATCTAGCGCGACTTTTTGGGACAAGATTTCCGGAAGCAGCCTTCCGCTTATCTGCACCCATTAGCTCTCTTTTCTTGTTTCTATCGTTTCCTGTCTCCTTTATTTTCCTTAAGCTCTCGCAATCCGTTTCGCGGCTTATCTACATTGACCACATTCAAGAACCTGTAACGCAAGTCAAGCAAGAGATCATTGAGCTCATTCAAAAAGCGCGCATTGGATCCACAATTGAGCTGCACGACAAAAAACTCATCGAGTCTGTTTTAACCTTCCGCGACAGGATTGCAAGAGAGGTCATGGTTCCTCGTGTCGACCTCTTCAGCTTATCGGCCGATACCACCATTAAAGAGGCTGCACGCTTGCTAGAACCCGAAGGTTACAGTCGAACACCCGTTTATCGCAATACCGTGGATAACGTGATCGGTGTTTTGATGTATAAAGACGTGCTTGCGAAGTACATGGAGTATGAGCAAAACGGGCAGGACCCTAAAATTTTGCAGGCTCCGATTGAATCCATTCAGAAAAGTGTTCTATATGCGCCTGAAACAAAGAAACTCTCGATTCTTTTGCAAGAATTCCGCAAAAAGAAAGTGCACTTGGCCATCGTTGTTGATGAGTATGGGGGTACCGAAGGGATTGTGACAATCGAGGACATCCTAGAAGAGATTGTGGGCGAAATTGCTGATGAGTATGATAATGAAGAAGATTTATTTAGAACCCTTCCTGATGGCTCCTGGATTGTGGATGCCCGTATGAACTTGCTCGATGTGGAAGAGCAGCTTGACATCACCATTCCGCAAAATGAGAATTACGATACGATCAGCGGATATATTTATTACTGCGCTGGAACGATTCCATCGAAGGGCTTTACGATTCATCACACGGACTTTGAGCTTGAAGTCTTGAGTTCGGATGAGAAGTCGGTTGAGAAGGTGCGTATTAAGCCCATCTTCGAAGAGACATAAGGGAAACGAACAAGATTGATTTCAACGCTTGTAACGAATAAATTAATCTTGTTTTTTTAAGCAGAGATTAGCTTCAGAGCTGAAGGCACTTCTTCTTTAGGTGCCGGTGCGAGTGGTGTTTCATGCATCGCCAGCTGCCCACAGGCTGCTGCAATATCATCACCCTTCGTATAACGGCACGTATTCACAATCTTCGACCCAAAAAGCACAGCGCGGAACTGCTTGATCGCCTTTTTATCTGGTCTCTGCAGTCTAATTCCCGGCACCGGATTATAAGGAATCAAGTTCACGGTACACTGTTTGCCCAATAAAAGATGAGCTAACTCATGAGCATGATCCGGATGGTCATTAATACCGGCAATCATCGTGTATTCAAAAGTGATGTCGCGCTTGGTCTTAGACGCATATTCATCCATCGCCTTCATAATCGTATCTAAAGGATACTTACGCGCATATGGAATAATTTTCTGGCGGATCAACTGATTTGGCGCATGTAGCGATAGAACCAAGCTCACTTTTAACCCTTCAAAGGTCAAACGTTTAATCCCCTCGACCACACCCACTGTCGAAACAGTCATACGGCGCTGAGAAATATTGAGTAAATGCGGATCACTAAATAAGCGAATAGACTTAACTACAGGGTCATAATTTTTAAGAGGCTCGCCCATTCCCATATAAACAATGTGGCACACACGCTCGTTGCGTGCTTCTAACCACTTATTGATATGCAGAACCTGCTCAACGATCTCTGAAGGACGTAAATTACGGAAAAACCCTTGCTTTCCTGAAGCGCAAAAAGCACATTTTGCAGGACACCCAACTTGCGAGGACACACAAACAGTACGGCGTGTTCCCGAGCAAATCAGTACGGATTCCACAAAACTCCCCTCTTTAAGCTTCCAAAGAAACTTATAAGTCTCTAAATCGTCAGAAGGTTGTACTTTAACGAGCTCAAGAACAGGCAAACGAAACGCTTTTGCCAACTTTTGACGAAGATCTTTGCTGATATTCGTCATTTGCTCCCAATCAAAAGTCGACTTTTCATAAACCCAATTCCTAAGCTGCTTAGTATGAAACTCTTTTTCCCCTTGGCCTTTTAGCCAAGTGCTAAGTTCTTCATAAGTTAAATCGCAAAAATCCATCATAATATTACATCTTTTGTAGAATTAAGGACTTAGGATATCATATCTATAAATAAATTTCTAGCAGAATGTTTGAGACATGCACCCAATGTAATTAATCTGGTAAATCACAATATAATTACAAAATATTGACGTTTATCTCTTTCCTGCTGTACTATGCCCCTTCCAGTTTGAGAAGCAAAATGGAATTTGAAATTTAATTTAACACTTAATGGAGACACCCTATGATGAGAAGATTATTTGGCCTATGTGCTATCGCTTGTGTAGCTTCTGCTGGATCCTATGCCGACGAAGAAATGGTTATCTTACCGATTCAAGAAGAACAACTTGCTTGCTCATGCAGCGAAAAAGACAACGAAAGCACGACAAAACAAGAAGTTATCGCAACTCGCAAAGAAGAGTCAGAAGAAGGCGACGTTTTAGCTACTGCTGATGAAGAATCTGAAGAATCAACAGACGAAGTTTTTGCTAACGGCGAAGACGCATCTGACGAAGACGAAGTTTTAGCTACTGCTGATGAAGAATCTGAAGAATCAACAGACGAAGTTCTTGCTAGCGGCGAAGACGAATCTGACGAAGACGAAGTTTTAGCTACTGCTGATGAAGA
>Ga0105045_10006761_pt1 | contig 10146 bp, 9 predicted proteins | sample MAT02_FD_78089 | JGI IMG/M metagenome (GOLD analysis project Ga0105045, IMG submission 78089) | Freshwater microbial communities from Lake Fryxell liftoff mats and glacier meltwater in Antarctica - MAT-02 (megahit assembly) | ecosystem: Environmental > Aquatic > Freshwater > Ice > Liftoff...
CCCCGACACCGCGACTGCTCACGCCTGGCAGTGGCCGAACGGCGCGAAGCTGGCGCTTTCGATCGTCGTCAATGTCGAGGAAGGCTCGGAATACAGCATTGCCGATGGCGACCCGATGCCCGAGCCGGTGGACGAACTCGGCGTCGTCATCAAGAAGCCGGTGCGCATGCATGGCAACGAATCGAATTACCGCTACGGGCTGAACGAAGGCGCGCAGCGCATCGTGGCGCTGCTGGACCGCTACCAGTTGCCGGCTACCTGGACGGCGGCGGCGCTGTCGCTGGAACGTGCGCCCGAACTGGCCGCCAGCATTCGCGAGCGCGGCGACGAAACCTGTGCGCACGGCTGGCGTTGGGTGCACCAGTTCCGCTTCAATGAGGCCGAGGAGAGCGACTTCATCCGCCGCGCCGCCGAAAGCATCGAGGCCAGCACGGGCACGCGCCCGGCGGGCTGGCTGTCGCGCTACCTGCACACCGAACACACGCGCCGGCTGCTGCAGGAAGAGGGCTACAGCTATCACATGGACGACTACAGCGCCGACACGCCTTTCTGGGGTGCTGTGACGGGCAGCAGCAAGCCGATGGTCATCGTGCCCTATGCGCTGGACAGCAACGACATGAAGATGTGGGTGGCCCCGGCCTACACGCCAGACCTGTGGTTGAAGTACGCCATCGACACTTTCGACGTGTTGCTGGCCGAGGGCTGCGCCACGGTCGCGTCACCCCACGCGCCGCCACGCATGATGAGCCTGGGCCTGCACCTGCGCATCATCGGCCGGCCCGGGCGCATCTGGGCGCTGCAGCGCTTCCTGGCGCACGTGGCGGCGGCGCCAGGCGTCTGGGTGACGACGCGCCGGGCCATTGCCGAACACTTCGCGGCCAACGTGCCCATGCCCATGCCGGCGCCCGCGACCGCGTCCGCATCAACGCCCGTGCCCGCGCCATGAAGACACCCGAACTGCGCCAGGCGCGATCGCTGCTGTTCGTGCCCGCACACCGCCCCGAGCGCTATGCGAAGGCAGCGGCATCGGGCACCGATGTCGTGTGCATCGACCTCGAAGATGCCGTGCCCGCAGAGGCGCGGCCTGCGGCGCGCCGGGCGCTGATCGAATGGCTGCAAGGCCAGCCAGCAGGTCATGGTTTCGGCGTTCGTGTCAGCCGGCTCGGCAGCACCGATGGCCTGCGCGACGTGCTCGCGCTGCACGATGCCGGCGTGCGGCCGGCCTTCGTGATGCTGGCCAAGACTGAAAGCGCTGCCGAGATCATGCTGCTGGCCCAGCTGCTGCCTGGCCTGCCGCAGATTGCGCTGCTGGAAAGCGCCCGCGGCCTGCAGGCGGCCGCCGAAGTTGCGGCAGCCGCACCCGCCGGCGCGCCGTTGCAGGCACTGATGTTCGGCGGCGCAGACATGGCCGCCGACCTGGGCTGCGACTTCAGTTGGGAAGCGCTGCTGCATGCCCGCTGCACGCTGGTGGCGGCAGCGGCCACCCAGGGGCTGGCCAGCATCGACGTGCCCTGGCTCGATTTGGACGACGCCGAAGGCTGCCGCGCCGAAACGGCACGGGTGGCCGCGCTGGGCTACACGGCCAAGTCCTTGATCCACCCGGCGCAGGTGGCCCCCGTGCATGCCGGGTTGGCGCCGACGCCGCAGGCATTGGCACAGGCGCAACGCGTTGTCGACGCCTGCGTCAACGAAGCCGGCGCGCAGCGGCTCGACGGCCGGCTCGTCGACCGGCCCGTGCTGCTGGCCGCGCAGCGCCTGCTGCGTCGCAGCCAGACCTGAACCGAACGTCACGAACGTCACGAACGTCACAAATGGCGCGAGGAGCGCGAGGAACGCGAGGAACGCGAGGAACGCAAGACATCATGGTCCAGAACATCAAGCAGATCAGCCCCCATCGTTATCGCGAGACTTTCGGCCGCCATTACGAAGAATTCACCGTCGGTGACATCTACGAGCACCGGCCCGGGCGCACCATCACCGAGACCGACAACACCTGGTTCACGCTGCTGACGATGAACACGCACCCGATGCACTTCGACGCCGAATACGCCAAGGCGTCGGAGTTCGGGCGCTGCATCGTCTGCAGTCCGTTCACGGTGGCACTGATGGTGGGCATGAGCGTGACCGATGTGTCGCAGAAAGCCATCGCCAACCTGGGCTGGAGCGACATCAAGATGACGCACCCGCTCTTCGCCGGCGACACCCTCACGGCCGAGAGCGAGGTGCTGGACAAGCGCGAATCGGCTTCGCGGCCAGGTGCCGGCATCGTCAGCGTGAAGACCACCGGCTTCAACCAAGATGGCAAAGTGGTCTGCACTTTCAGCCGCACGATGCTGATCGCCAAGCAGGGCCACAGCGTCGAAGACAAGGTGGGCTATTGAGATGAACGCCAGCAGCAGCGAATGGAGCGCAGACGACGAGCGCGCGATTCTCGACAGCATCGAAACCTGGGTCGAGAAGGAAGTGCGTCCGCAGGCGCGGCACTTCGACCAGGCCGACGAATACCCGCATGCACTCGTCGAGCAGATGAAGGAGCTGGGCTTGTTCGGCGCCACCATCGGTCAGGCGTGGGGCGGGCTGGGGCTGTCTTCCAGCACTTACGCGAAGATCGTCATCAAGGTGGCCTCGGCCTGGATGGCGCCCAGCGGCATCTTCAATTCGCACCTCATCATGGCCAGCGCCATCGAGCGCTTCGGCACTGAAGCGCAGAAGGCCGAGTTCCTGCCGCGCATGGCGCGCGGCGAATTTCGCGGCGGCATCGGCCTGACCGAGCCCAACGCCGGCAGCGACCTGCAGGCCATCCGCACGGTGGCGCGGCGCGACGGTGATGACTATGTCGTCAACGGCGCCAAGACCTGGATCACCAACAGCGCCAACGGCCACGGCATTCTGCTGCTGGTGAAGACCGACCCGCAGGCGCAACCGCGGCACAAGGGCATGAGCCTGTTCATCGCCGAGAAGGGCCCGGGCTTCGTGGTCAGCGGCAAGATGAAGAAGCTGGGCTACAAGGCCATCGACAGTTGCGAACTCAGCTTCGACGACTACCGCGTGCCTGCCAGCCGGTTGGTGGGCGGAGAAGAGGGCAAGGGCTTCGCGCAGGTGGCCGGCGGGCTGGAACTGGGCCGCATCAACGTCGCTGCGCGCGGCTGCGGCATCGCCCAGGGCGCGCTGGAACTGGCGACGCGCTATGCGCAAGAGCGCAGCGCCTTCGGCAAGGCCATCTGCGAGCACCAGGCCATACAGCTGAAGCTGGCGCAGATGGTGACGAAGGTGGAAGCCGCCAAGCTGCTGATCGAGCAGGCTGCGCGCAAATACGACGCCGATGAACGCTGCGACATGGAAGCCGCGATGGCAAAGTACTTCGGCAGCGAGGCCGGCGTGTTCTGCGCGAATGAAGCCATGCGCATCTTCGGCGGCTACAGCTACAGCACCGAGTACGAGATCGAGCGTTACTACCGCGACGCCATGCTGATGTGCATCGGCGAAGGCACCAACGAGATCTTGCAGACCATCATCGCCAAGCAGTGGATTGCGCGGAACAAGGTCTGAGAGCCTGTGAACAAATCCGACGCACCCGCTCGATCGTCCCAAACGGCGCCACCCGTCGTTGCAAATGCTCGCCGTCGCCCGAGCTACGGCTGCGCTTTGCGCCTGGATTGGCACCATTCGGACCGCCCGCTCGGGCGCGCCGGATTCATTCGCAGGCTCTGAGCATGGATCTGCCGCTGGCGGGCACGCGCATCCTGGCTGTCGAGCAATACGGCGCCGGCCCTTTCGGCAGCCTGCACCTGGCCGACCTGGGCGCCGAGGTCATCAAGATCGAGGCGCCCGGCGGTGGTGATGTCTCGCGCGCCACCGGCCCGCATTTGCTGGGCGAACACGACAGCCTCTTCTTCCAGACCTTCAACCGCAACAAGGCCAGCGTGGTGCTGGACCTGAAGAGCGAAGCCGGCCGTGCCGACTTTCATCGCCTTGTCGCGGGCGCCGATGCGGTGCTGAACAACCTGCGTGGCGACCAGCCGGCCAAGCTGGGCCTGACGCACGCCGCGCTGGCGCCTGTGAACCCGCGCGTCGTCTGCGCCCACCTGTCGGCCTACGGGCGCGACAACGAACGCGCCGGCTGGCCCGGCTACGACTACCTGATGCAGGCCGAGACCGGCTTCATGCACCTGACCGGCGAGCCCGACGGCCCGCCCACGCGCATGGGGCTGTCCATCGTCGACTACATGAGCGGCGTCACGCTGATGGTGGGCCTGCTGGCAGCGCTGATCGGCGCGCTGAAGACCGGCCGCGGGCGCGATGTCGACGTGAGCCTCTTCGACGTGGCGCTGTTCCAACTGACCTACCCCGCCACCTGGTGGCTCAACGGTGGCCACGAGACCGCGCGCCAGCCGCGTTCGGCTCACCCTTCAACGGTGCCTTGCCAGCTGTTTGCCACCGCCGATGCGCACCTGTTCGTGATGTGCATGACGCCCAAGTTCTGGAGCCTGCTGGTCGACGAGATCGGCAACCCGGCGCTGCGCGATACGCGTTTTGCAGATGCGGCCGGGCGGCGCACGCACAAGGCCGAGTTGATCACTTTGCTCGACGCCGAGTTTGCGTGCCGCAGCACCGCCGGCTGGATGAGCGCGCTGGCCGGCAAGATTCCCGTCGCGCCGGTGCTCGGCCTGCCCGAGGCGCTGCGCAACCCTTACGTCGAACGCGTCGGCATGCTGCAGGCATTGCCGCACCCGCTGGACCCTGCCATGCGCATGCTGGCCAACCCGATCAAGCTCGACGGCCAGCGGCTGCCCGGGCGCGGCTGCTCGGCGCTGGGGGCCGACAACGAACGCCTGCTGCGTTGACGAAGGCCTGGCAGCCGGGCCTCGTGCTCACTTCGCGGGCGCTGTCGTGCCGGCGGGCGCGCCCAGCAGCTTGTTCAATTCGATGTAGTTGCCGTCGGCGTCCCAGACGGCGCTGAACAGCACCGGAATCACGCCGCCGGCGGGGTTGGGGTACTCCACGCGCGTGGGCGGTGTCTCGACGCGGATGTGCGGCGTGGCCGCGATCTTCGGCCAGCGCTCTTCGAGGTCGCTGACGTTGATGACCATGATCATCTGTCCGACGCCCGCCTTCTTGAATTCCGGTGGCGGGATGACTGTGCCCGGCGGCGTTTTCAGCCGCTGCATCAGGCCCAAAGCGCCGATGAAAGTGTCGTTGGCCCGCAGCAGCACCAGGCGCACGCTGGGCGCGATGGCCTTGCCGTCCTTGTCGACACCGCCGCCAATGGGCGTGTCGTAGATCAGTTTCAGACCGAGCGCGTCGCGGTACAGCGGCAGGCTCTTGTCGATGTCGCGCACGACGAAGGTGGTGCGCCGAATGTCCACCGGCGTTCGTTCGGCCGGTGGCACGGGTTCGGCATGCACGGTGGGCAAGACGGTCAACAGCAGCGTCGCAATGAGGGTCAGGCGTATCAGCATGGCTTGGCTTTCACGGTGTGGGAATCAGAGAACGACGAGCGCTTTGCCCTGGTTGCGGCCGGCCATCAGCCGCACGAAGGCGGCCGGCGCGGCGGCCAGGCCGTGGGCGATGTCTTCGCGCCAGTGCAGCCGGCCGGCGCGGATGTGCGCGCCGATTTCGGCCACCATCGTGTCGAAGTGCGCCCAGTGGTCGTACACCACGAGGCCGCGCACGGTGGCACGGGCGCGGATGATCAAACCCGGGTTCAGCGGCACCGGCGCGGCGCCGTTGTACTGCGCCATCAAGCCGCACAACACGACGCGGGCACCCGGCGCCAGCTGCTCGCACACGGCCAGCAGCGTGTCGCCACCGACGTTGTCGAAGTAGACGTCGACACCGCCCGGCGCATGGCGCCGCAGTGCCGCGCGCAGGTCTTCGGCGCGATCTTCGGCCCGGTCTTTGGTTTGGTAGTCGATGCAGGCGTCGAAGCCGGCCACGCCGGTGACCCAGGCGCATTTTTCAGGGCCGCCGGCGATGCCGATGACGCGGCAGCCTGCCAGCCGTGCCAGCTGCCCCACGGTGGCGCCCACCGGGCCGCTGGCCGCAGAAACCACGAAGGTGTCGCCAGCCTTGGCGTGGGCCAACTGCGTGAAGCCCGCCCAGGCCGTGAGCCCCGGCATGCCCAGCACGCCGAGTGCCAGCGTGGCGGGTTGCACCTCGGCGCCGACAGGTCGCGCTGCCTCGATGGCGGCAGCATCCAGCACGGCGTGGCTGCGCCAGCCGCAGGCTGCGACCCAGCGCGTGCCGGTTTCCATCTGCGGGTGGCGCGAGTCCAGCACCTCGACCAGGCCTTCGCCGCGCACGACATCACCCGGGTGCATGGCTGCGCTGAGATGGCGGCCGGCCATGGCGCTGCGCAGGTAGGGGTCGAGCGACAGCGCGATGACGCGCACCCGCGCCTGGCCCGCTTCGGGCGCTGGCAGCTCGGCCGTGCCCAGCGCGAAGTCGGCTTCGGTGGGCTGGCCTTCTGGCGTGCGCTGCAGCGTGATCTGTTGAATCTGCATCGGGTTCAGGCCGGGTGGGTCAGCGTGCGCAGGTGGGCCGTCATCGCCGCCTGGCGTTCCGCCAGCGGGGCAGGAGTGTCGAGCACCGCCACGTTTTCCGGCAGCGGGAAAGACAGCAAGCGGTCGATGTGGCGCAGCAGGATCGAGCCGCGCCAGCGCAGCAACGTCGTCGGCACGCGCAGCGCCTGCACGTGGGACGCGCGCTCGTGCGCGAAGGCGGCGCGGTAGGCGCTGTCGTAGCCCGGGCCGGCGGCCAGCAGTTCGACCACGGCCGCGTGCACGGCTGCGGCCGGCGGGGGCCCGGCAGCGATGCGGTGCGCTTCGTCGGCGTCGAACCACGGAAAGAACTCGGCCATCTGCGCGCACATCTGCCAGGCCCTGGCGAGGTGGCTGCCATCGGCGCGCGGCGCAAGGTCGGGGAAGTAATGCGCCAGGATGCGCGCGCGCTCTTCATCATCGAAGTGCGCAGCGTTGTCCAGCACCAGATGGGCCACGGCCTGTGGCTGCGAAAGCGCCAGTGCAATGCCCAGCTGCGCGCCGGTGGCCGAACCGTAGACCACGCAGCGCGGCCCGGCCACGGCCTGCAGCAGCGCGTGCAAAGGGCCGGCATAGTCGGCGATGCTCGCAGGCAGTGCGGGCAGTGCCTCACTGCCGCCGTACCCCGGCGTGTCCACCGCCAGCACGCGGCAGTGCTCGCCGAGCACGGCCATCCAGGGCGCGTACATCGCCGAGCTGCGCGGCGATGGGTGCAGCAGCACCAGCGGCAGGCCTCCGTGGCAGGCACCGGCTTCGCGGTAGTGCCACTGCAAGCCGCCTGTGCGGCAGAGGTGCCGGTCGACCGTCATCTCACCAACGCCAGTGAAAGGCCGGGCCACAGCACCACCACCAGCAGCCCCAGCAGCAGCAGCCCGATGAAGGGCAGCACGGCGCGGCAGCAGTCAGCGAAGCTGGCCTTGAAGGCCACCGACGCGACGATGAGGTTCAGCCCCATCGGCGGGGTGAGGTAGCCGATCTCCAGGTTCACCAGCATGATCACGGCGAAGTGCACGGGGTCGATGCCCATGGACTGGGCCATGGGCACCAGCAGCGGGCTGAGGATGAGAATGGCCGAGCCGATGTCGATCAGGCAGCCCACCGCCAGCAGCAGCAGGTTCACCGCGATCAGGAAGCTGTACTTGTCGCTGATGACGGTGCCCAGCCATTCGGCGGCCATTGCGGGCACGTGCTTCTCGGTCAGGAAGACGTTGATGCTGATGGCCATGATGAGCATCGGGAACAGCGCGCCCGACATCTTCACCGTTTCCTGGGTGATCTTGAAAAGGCCGGCCAGTGTGAGTTGCCGGTAGACGAAGGCGTCGATGAGCACGGCATAGAACAGCGCGACAACCGCCGATTCGGTGGCCGTGAAGTAGCCGCTGTAAATGCCGCCCAGGATGATCACCGGCACCAGCAACGCAAAGCCGCCGCTGCCGATGGCTTCGCCGATCTCGCGCAAATCGAATCGCGTGGACTGGCGCAGGCGGCGGTTCTTCAACACCGCATAGGCGCCCAGCAGCGTTGCCAGGAACAGGCCGGGCAGCACACCGGCCTTGAAGAGGTCGGTGATCGAGACCTGGGTCATGATGCCGTACAGGATCATCGGGATCGACGGCGGAATGATGATGCCCAGCGTGCCTGCAGCGCACAGCAGGCCCAGCGCGAACAGGCGCTCGTAGCCGGCCTTCAGCAGCGCCGGGTAGAGCACGCCGCCCACCGCCAGCATGGTCACGGCGGACGAACCCGAGATGGCCGAGAACAGCGTGCAACTCAGCACCGCGGCCAGTGCCAGGCCGCCGGGGATGGGCGCGGTCAGCGCCGCCATGATGCGGATCAGCCTGGCGGCGATGCTGCCGTTGGCCAGCACGTTGCCGGCCAGCACATACAGCGGAATGGCCAGGAAGACCTCGCTGCGCGCGTTCTGCCAGGCGTCGAGCGCGGTGTTGCCGATGGCGCCATTGCTGAAGAAGTAGTAGAGCCAGGCCGAGGCCACGCCCAGCACGACGATCATGTTCTGGCGCAGCCACAACAGCAGTGGCACCAGCACCAGCAGGCCCAGCAGCGGCAGCGCAACGCTCACTTCGGGGCCCCGCTGTCCGGCGCGGCGTATTCGCGCAGTTGTTCCTGCGAGGGCGGCGCGTCCTCGCCGCCGGCGGCCTTGGGTCGCAGCGCCGGCCACGCCGCATAGAGGCCGTGGCGCAGCACCGCGATGGCGAAGGCCAGCACCAGAAAGCCCTGGAAAGGCCAGATCTGCCACTGCAGCACGGGGTCGGTTTCCTGCAGTTCGATGCTTTCCTGCAGCACGCCCCAGCACAGCACCGCAGCGCCCAACGCGAAGAGTGCGAAGCCGGCGTCGGTGAAGCGGTCGAACAGTGCGTCGGCGCGGCGCGGCGCCAGCCCGTCCATGAAGCGTGGCCGCAGATGCGCGCCGCCGGCTGAAGCGATGCCGATGCCGATGAAGGCGATGAACACGTTGGCATAGACGGCCACCGGCGTGGCCCAGATCTTTCCGCCGCCGAGCAGTTCACGGCCCAGGATGTCCCAGCCCAGAACCGAAACCATCACGGCGAAGGCCAGCGTGGTGGTGACCCGCTCCAGCAACAGCAGCCCCTGCAGCAGCGTGTGGGCCGCTTTCATCGGGCTCGCTGTCGGGTGCGGCAACCGGTGCAGAGCGGGCTGCAGATCGCGGTGCAGCAGGCGACTTGGGCACCCGCCATCACTTGATGCCTGCGATGTCCTTGAGGATGCCGTCGTGAATCTTCTTGGCCTCCGGGCCCATCGCAGCCGTCAGCTCGTCGCTGGCGCGCTTGCCGGCGGCCCGCCACTGCACCATCTCGGCCGCGTTCGGCTTGTAGACGGTGATGCCGCGCGTGGCCGCTTCGGCAATGAACTTGTCGTTGCCGGCGCGGGCGGCCTGCGCCTGCGCGCGCGCGTCCCAGCCGTTTTGCACAGCCGTCTGCTGCGCCGGCGTGAGCTTGTCGAACCATTGCTTGTTGCACAGGATGGCGCCCGAGTCGAAGGCGTGCCCGGTCAGCGTGTAGTGCGGTGCTGATCTGGCGATGAGCCCGGCGTAGACGATGACGCCCGACTCGCCACCCTTGATCAGCCCCGTCTGCAGCCCCGGCACGGCCTCGGCGATGGGCAGCACGACGGCCTCGGCGCCGGTGGCCTTGATCCAGGCCTGCGAGGCGCGGCTCTGCGTGGCGCGCAGCTTCTGGCCCTTGATGTCGGCCGGGCTCTTGATGGGCTGGGTGCCGTAGGTGTGCGTGAAGCCGGCTTCGACGAACTGCAGCATGGCCACACCCTTGGCGGCGAACAGAAGGCGGAAGTTGTCGGTGAGGCCCTTGTCGTAGGCGGCATCCACCTGCGCGAAGCTGTCGAACAGGTAGGGCAGCTGCAGCACTGCCACTTCGGGCAGGATGGTCGAGGTGCCCTGCAGCGAGGTGCCCACGCATTCGACGCGGCCGCGGCGCACATTGCTCAGCAGGTTCGCTTCGTTGGGGTCGCTGGTGTTGAGCTCGACCTTGATGCTGCCCTTGCTGTCGCGCTCGATGTTGGTCTTGAACTGCTGCCAGTAGGTGATGAACACGCTGCCCGGCGGCGCGAA
>Ga0105045_10006762_pt1 | contig 10145 bp, 9 predicted proteins | sample MAT02_FD_78089 | JGI IMG/M metagenome (GOLD analysis project Ga0105045, IMG submission 78089) | Freshwater microbial communities from Lake Fryxell liftoff mats and glacier meltwater in Antarctica - MAT-02 (megahit assembly) | ecosystem: Environmental > Aquatic > Freshwater > Ice > Liftoff...
AATTTATCTTGCCTACGCCAAATGGTTTATCTGTCGCAAAGCATCAGGCTTTTCCTGATATTGTGTGAGACTTTTTCCGTCCGTAGTTTTTTATACTTTCAAATAAATCGGCTCTTGGCAACTCCTCAAGCAGCCAAAATCAAATTTGCCAAAACTGGTTACTTTACGGACTTTGGTGAATTTTTCCTGCATGGTGGTGCAATCCACCTACCATTCCACCGGACCCAAGTTATTCATATTTCTCAAAATCCAAGCCTGCCTGCTCCGCAGGTAGTTCGTTGGCTTGGTGGGATTCCAGCGTCGGGGATTGGGTAGGGTTGCTGCGATATAGGCGGACTGCTGCCGGGAAAGCTTTTTGGCAGGCTTCTTATAAAAATGTTGCGAGGCAGCTTCTATCCCATAAATGCCCTCCCCCATTTCGATGACATTCAAATATACTTCCATGATCCGCTTTTTGCCCCAGAGCCCCTCAATCAAAAACGTAAAATAGGCTTCCATTCCCTTCCTCAACAGGTTACGACCCGGCCATAAAAATACATTTTTTGACGTTTGGTTGCTGATGGTACTTCCTCCCCGAAAACGCTTTCCACTGTCTATATCCTTCCGGGCTTGCTGTATCGATTCCCAGTCAAATCCCCCGTGGGTCAGGAATTTCTGATCCTCGGCAGCTATTACAGCCAGCGCGGCATGGGATGAAATATCCTCCAGCGGCACCCATGAGTTTTTTAAGACCACTTCCTTTTCACTATCCAGCAGCTGCTCCACACTACGGATAACCATAAGCGGCGTGATCCATACCGGAACAAACCTTAAGATGGCCACAGACAGGATAGAAGCAAGAAAAAGCCCAAGGGCAAAAATCACTAAAAAACGAATTATTCTTTTTGCTATGGGATTCATCGGGATGGAAAATTACCAACATGTACCTGCTAATTTACGATAATTTCATATGGAATGCGCATTACGTTGATATTCCCCCTATTTTTATATGGCTGATAATATATTCTCTTTAAATTTTCATTTGAATTCATGCAAAACAAAACTGTAAAAACCCTTCCAGATGAATTTATAAAACAGTTGGAAACCGTTTTGGATGGGCAGGGGATTCGGGATTTTAGAGAAAGCCTTGAAAACCCCACCCCCACTTCCATTCGGTACAATATCCACAAGCCAGCTTCGGTGCCTTCAGGTTTGGCCCTGGTTCCATGGTGTTCTTCCGCCTGCTATTTACCCGAAAGACCCTCTTTTACCTTAGATCCCAGCTTTCATGCAGGGGCTTATTATGTGCAGGAAGCTTCTTCTACATTTTTAAAGCATATCCTGGATATACTCCAGCTTTCGACCTCCAGCATTGTGCTTGATCTCTGTGCCGCTCCTGGTGGTAAGTCAACCCTGTTAAGTTCATATTTGGGGGATTCCGGGTTAGTGGTTGCCAATGAGGTAATCAAAAGCAGGGCACAGGTGCTCAGGGAAAATGTAATCAAATGGGGCCTGGCCAATACGGTGGTAACCCAAAATGACCCCTCCCATTTTTCGGATTTTGAGGGATTCTTTGACATGGTATTGGTGGATGCGCCTTGTTCTGGAGAAGGAATGTTTCGAAAAGATCCCGCAGCCATCTCTGAGTGGTCACCCGAAAACGTATTGCTATGTGCGGCCCGTCAGCAACGCATCATTGATCACGTCGGTGGATTGCCCAAAGGAGGGGGTTACCTGATTTATGCTACTTGTACTTACAATCGCACCGAAAATGAAGAAAATATCGCTTTTTTAAGCCGGGAATTTGCCTACGAACCTGTGCGTATTCCGGTACAGGAGGAGTGGGGAATTCAGGAAAGTGCGATTACAGTGGAAGAGGAAACTTATTACGGGTATCGTTTTTTCCCACATAAGGTTACCGGAGAAGGGTTTTTTATCAGCGTACTTCGCCGCTCGGGAAGTTTAGACCAGACAGTGGGATTGGCCAAGGAATTTCGCCACTCCCACCTCAAGCGGGTATCTCCGAAGGCCATCCCCGATGAGCTCAGTTCCCAACTGGATAAGGAGAAAACATTGCGATTTTACCAACTTGGGGAAAGTTATTTTGCCCTGCCAGAAGGGATGCAGCCAGTCTTTGAAAAGTTGGCTGACGCTTTAAACATCCGGTACTTTGGGGTAGAGCTGGGTAAGGTGGTTCATGGAGAATGGCTTCCCAGCCACGAGTGGGCACTTTCGGTTTTGGAGAAAAAAAACATCCCCCGACTTGAACTGTCGAGGGATGAGTCCTTGCGTTATTTGAGGAAAGAGACCATCATGGCTGGCGAGGCTCCAAAGGGGTGGTTATTGGTCACCTATTTGGATTTGCCACTTGGGTGGGTAAAAAACCTAGGCAACCGGGTGAACAATTACTACCCCAAAGCATGGAGAATCCGGTCTTAACGCCCTAGCTCCTTATGTCAAATCTTCCCATTGAGAAAGATCCAACACTCCATCCTCGAGATAATGGGGGTAGATTTTCTGATGGCATTTCTTTACTTCGGTGGTAAGCACCGACCTGAATCCCTCTACATTTTCCCCAGTTTCAGCAGCCATAAAAACAGGCCTAATGGCCAATTTCCTGGCATAACTTTGTTCAAGTTTCTCGAAATCGATAAAATTACCCTCTTCGATTTCAAGTTCTGTCATAAACATCCTTTCTTCTTCGGAAGGCATCTTGGGTGCTATATCGATTTTATTGAATACCAAAATAACAGGTTTGTCACCTACTCCCATTTCGCTGAGTGTGTGGTTCACCACAGTAATCTGGTCTTCAAATCCGGGATGAGACACATCCACCACATGCACAAGCAGGTCTGCTTCCCTGATTTCCGCCAGGGTGGATTTAAAGGATTCAATAAGGTGTGTGGGCAGTTTGCGAATAAAACCTACCGTATCTGAAAGCAGGAATGGAATGTTTTCCAAGACCACCTTTCTAACTGTCGAGTCTACCGTGGCAAATAATTTATCTTCCGCAAGGACGTCCGCTTTGGTCATGAGCCGCATCAAGGTGCTTTTTCCCACGTTGGTATATCCCACCATGGCTACCCGGACGATACCTTCCCTGCCTTTTCGCTGGGTGAAGCCCTGCTTTTCTATTTTGTCAAGTTTATCCTTGAGCAGGGTTATTTTACTGCGAATATCCCGTTTATCTGTTTCGATTTCCTTTTCGCCGGAGCCACCTCTGGTGGCTGTTCCGCCCCGTTGACGCTCCAGGTGTGTCCACATTCTGGTCAGACGGGGTAGTAGGTACTGAAACCTCGCCAGCTCCACCTGCGTTTTTGCCTGGGCAGTTTGTGCCCTATTGAGGAATATGTCCAAGATAAGTAAAGAGCGGTCATAAACCTTCACTTTTAGCTCATTTTCGAGGTTTCTCATTTGGGAAGGGGACAGATCAGCATCAAAAATTACCATGTCCACCTTAAAAAACTCCACGTAAATTTTAATTTCCTCCAACTTGCCAGAGCCGACAAAGGTCCGGACATCCGGCCGCTCAAGCCGCTGGGTAAAACGATGAATGGCTTTGGCTCCTAGTGTCTCCGCCAGTTCCGCCAATTCATCCAAGTGATCTGCCACTCCTTTTTCGGTATCCTGCTGATGAATCAACGCCACCAAAATAGCCGTTTCAGGTTCCGGGGCGGTATCGGTTAATTGTTTTAATTTTCTGGAGTACTTACTCATATGCGCAAATTCACTTATTAGTTAAATTTTGTTAAAGAGGTAACGATTTACCCATCTTTTAGATTCATTTTACGTAAATAACCTCAAAGATCAATTCAGTCAAATCATATGCCGGATTGGCCTATCCAAATAAAATTGACGATATATCTTACCCTTACAGTGCAAATTAGTTAATTTTGTTCATAAATTGGATTCAGGATAGAATTAAAGTCCAAGCAACCCAATTTCATCACCCAGTTGTTTTTATCTATTGGATAACTACTTTAATCAGATAATTTTAATATGGAAATCAGAGAGACCCACATCAAAGACGTGTATGAGATTTATCCGAGGATTTTTAAAGATGACCGCGGCTATTTTTTGGAAACATACAAACAGGATGTTTTTGAAAAGCACAATCTACCTACCCAATGGAAACAAGATAACCAATCCTTTTCTGAAGCAGGTACGGTAAGAGGCTTGCATTTCCAACAGGGTGCCTTTGCCCAGGCCAAGCTTGCCCGTGTTATCGTCGGCAAGGTACTCGATGTATGTGTGGATATCCGTAAAGGATCCCCTACTTTCGGAAAATTCCATGCAGTCGTGCTGGATGCCAAGCTTCAGAATATGCTGTACATTCCCAAAGGATTTGCCCATGGCTTCTCGGTGTGGGAAGATGCAGTTTTCTGCTACAAATGTTCGGACCTTTACAATAAGGAAAGTGAAGGTGGAATTTTATGGGATGATCCTGAGTTAGGTATAGATTGGGGAGTAAATCAGGCTATTTTGTCTGAGAAAGATAAAACCTGGCCTTCCCTAAAAGAGTTTGTAAAAATTAGCGGAGGAGGACTTTAATGTCATTATTTGATTTAATAAAACGAAGCCCATCAAAAAAAAATGAGCCCCTCAATCTGGAATGGATGAAGGTTGATATGCACAGCCATCTCATCCCCGGCATCGATGATGGTGCCAAGACTATGGAGGAATCCCTGGAACTTATCCGGCTAATGCATGGATTTGGCCTGAAAAAGCTGATAATCACTCCCCATGTCATGAGTGAGTTTTACAAAAACACGCCTGAAATCATCCATAAAGGCTTGGAAGGACTGCGGGATGCGGTAGCGAAGAACGGTATAGACATTGAACTTGAGGCTGCGGCAGAGTACTATATGGATGAAATTTTTTTTGAAAGAATCGAAAAAAAGGAAAAACTACTCACATTCGGAGGAAATAAGGTATTGGTAGAGACTGGGTTTTTAAGTAGGCCCCAAATATTAATTGAAACATTTTTCCGCTTGGAGATGGGCGGCTACCAGCCTATATTCGCCCATCCGGAAAGATACCTGTACCTGCACCATGATTCTAATTTGCTGGATTCGCTGGCCGATAGGAATATTTTTTTTCAAATGAATCTCTTATCCCTTACCGGCTATTATTCCAACCCCATCAAAAAATTTGCGGAAAAACTGATCGACAGGGGACTTATAAAGTTGGTAGGCACAGATTGTCACAATATCCGCTATATGGAAGCGCTGGAGCGGCTTCCACAGAAAAAATATTACCATAAACTTATGGATATGCAGCTATTGAATCCTGAACTATGAAAATTCTTATCACCGGAATCACGGGATTACTGGGGAGCTACCTGGCCAAAGAATTACAAGGTATGGGAGAAATCCACGGGTTAAGGCGGATTAATAGCACCCTGGAGCTTTTGGGGAACCTTAAAAATCAAATCCATTGGCATATTGGTGACATAACGGATTATGAATCCTTGGAGACTGCTTTCGAAGGAATGGACCTGGTTGTCCATTCTGCCGGATTGGTTTCCTTTTCACCCAGGGACGGTAAAAAACTTTTGGCCGTCAACACCCAAGGTACTGCTAATGTCGTCAATGTTATGCTAGACAAGGGGATCAAGCGGCTGGCTTTTATCAGTTCGGTTGCCGCCTTGGGCCGGGAAGCAGAAATGAGTGTCATCAATGAAACATACAAATGGGTCACTTCGGATCTAAACACACCTTATGGGATTTCCAAGCACTTGGCAGAACTTGAGGTTTGGAGAGGATCTCAGGAAGGCTTGGAAGTGATGGTGTTTAACCCGTCCATCATTTTGGGCAAGGTAAGTGATGATCGATCGAGCTCGGCCATATACCAATATGTCCTTCAGGAAAATGCATACTACCCACAGGGGTCGATCAATTACATCGACATCAGGGACACGGTTCAGCTCGTACGTTCATTGATGGAAAAAGCCCCCTGGAATGAGCGGTATATTCTGAATGCCGCAACCATCTCCTACCGTAGGTTTTTTGAACTGATGGCAAAGGTTTTCAAAAAAAAGGCTCCGGACAAAGAATTAACTGACAACATATTGAATCTGGCCTTACTTTGGACAAAATTAACCAATATTGTCCGGAAAAAGCCTCTTACCCTAAACAGGCAAACAGCTCGTGTAGCCCAACAGAATATTTCATTTGACAACGGTAAAGTGCAGTCCGTCCTGAAACACAACTACATATCTCTCCAAGAAACCTTGGTATGGGCGACAAGGAACGAAAAAACCCACCTTACCGTTTAGTATCCATTTCATGTAAATGGAAAAAATAATTTCCTAACCCTCTTAAGCTATCAAATATTTTGGTATCTTAAGATTGAATTTAAACAAAGATCAATGACGGGAGATTTTGAAAACCACTCAGAACAGGAACGGGAGTTGGTTCAGCGATTTGAACATGCTCAAAAGTCCAACGAGGATCTTTATTTTGGCGAGGAGGAATTGGAGGATATCATCAAGTTTTACTTGGATAATCTAAAATTCAAAAAGGCACTAAAGACCAGTCAACTTGCTACGGGTAAATTCCCCTTTTCTATAGAATTGAAATTATTGCTGGCCCAGGCACTGATCTTTCTTGATGAAATGGAAGAAGGTGTAGAGCTGCTGGAGAACCTCAATAATTTGTCACCCAATAATGAGGAGATCCTTTTGGCCCTGGCCAACGTGTACTCGCTGCTCGGACAAAATAAAGATGCCATAGAAATGCTTGAGAATTTTCTTCCTATGGCGGAGGATAAAGCTGAAATTTATTATCTACTCGGCAACTTTTATCGCATGGAAGACCAAAACGAGAAGGCCATCTATTGCTACAAAAAATCAGTGACGCTGAAGATTAACCACGAAGATGCACTCTTTCAGCTTGCGATGATTACGGAGGAGGATGGATCATTTGACGATATACTGCAGTTTTATCAGGATTTTATCGATGAGGATCCCTATAATTCCGGTTCGTGGTACAATCTTGGCGTGGTCTATAATCGACTGGGCAAATTCGAAGAAGCTATAAAGGCTTACGATTATGCGCTTCTGATAGATGACACTTTTGCGTCTGCTTATTTTAACCTCGGCAATGCCCTGATGAATACCAAACAATACGAGTTGGCATTGGAGGCTTACCAGAACACCATCAACTGCGAAGGAAGCAATGCCGAAAATTGTTGTTATTTGGCGGCATCTTATGAGAAGCTTGACCAAATAGATATGGCTTTCAAGTATTTCAAGAAATCGGCCAAACTGGATCCTGAGTACGACGATGCATGGTTTGGATTGGGAATGTGCATGCTTAAAAGGAAAAAGTATTTTGAGGCCGTTCATTATTTTAGAAAAGCACTTAACCTATCCGATGAAAATGCCAATTATTGGGTAGGTCTGGCAGAATCGGAGTATAATTTGGGAAACTTGCAGTCAAGTGCCGAGGCTTATGAGGAAGCCATCAATTTGGAGCCTGGTATTTTGGAAACATACATCAATTTATCCATCATATATTTTGACCAAAACAGATTTGAAGAATCAGAGGACGTGATCAAGGAGGGAATAGAGGAATTGCCGGAAGAGCCGGAGTTATATTACCGCCTAGTCGTTTATTTGATTAAAACAGGGAAATACAAAGAAGCCTTTTCATATTTGGAAAATGCATTAACTTTGGACTTTGAAAAACACGTGATCTTGTTTGACTTGATGCCTGAATTGGAGCAGCAGAAGGCTATTTATAAAATAATAAACCAATATAAGACTGATTCTGCCAAATAACTTTCCTTTTATTTTGTTTATACAAACAATTAATTGAATGAATTATATTCTTAAAAGTATCCCCTATCGGACGGAAAAACCAAGAAAATCCGGGTTTACCATGGCCATGGATAAGGGATTAAGCCTCCGTGAGGTGGAGGATTTTATCAGTATGAGTGGCGATTTCGTTGATATTGTCAAATTGGGATGGGCAACGTCATACGTTACCAAAAATTTAAGGACTAAGATAGATACTTACCGGGCAGCGGGAATTCCTGTTTATTTGGGGGGGACACTTTTTGAAGCCTTTATCATCAGAGACCAGTTTGACGATTACCGAAAATTATTGGACATCTATGAGCTTACCTTTGCGGAGGTGTCAGATGGTTCCATAGTTTTGGATCACAAGAAAAAATGTGATTATATCCGTACACTCTCCGAACAAGTAACAGTTCTCTCAGAAGTGGGATCCAAAGATGCCGCAAAAATCATCCCACCATATAAGTGGATTGAGCAGATGCAGAAAGAACTCGAGGCGGGTGCATGGAAGGTAATCGGAGAAGCTCGCGAGGGTGGCACAGTAGGTCTTTTTAGGGATTCAGGAGAAGTTCGACAGGGCTTGGTAGAGGAAATATTGACCAAAATTCCAGAAGAGAAAATTATTTGGGAAGCCCCTCAGAAAGAACAACAGGTATGGTTTATCAAACTAATTGGCGCAAATGTTAACCTTGGAAACATAGCTCCCAACGAATTCATTCCCTTGGAAACTTTACGTCTTGGTCTCAGGGGGGATACCTTTGACCATTTCTTGGAGTTGTAGTAAAGCTATTCCTGATCCATTCAATTTACAATTTTTACCGATTAGCAATAAACCATGAATAAAGTCAAAGATAAACTCCTTTTGTGTTTGAAGGGAGTTGGTATGGGCACCGCGGATATTGTGCCGGGGGTATCGGGAGGGTCTATCGCATTGGTAACTAAAATTTACGAAGAACTGTTAAATAGTATCAAGTCTATCGATTTGGATGCGCTTCGTATGTTGGGTTCTTTTAGATTCAGGGAATTTTGGAAATACGTGAACGGTTCCTTCCTCCTGACATTGTTACTGGGTATCCTCACGGCCATATTTTCACTTTCCAAAGTCATCACCTTCCTGATGGCCACCCATCCAATCCCGTTGTGGTCATTCTTTTGCGGGCTGATAATGATCAGTGCCCTGATCATCCTCAGGGATATCCGCAGATGGAACATACTAGCGATCTTGGTTATCCCCTTAGGTGCTTTTTTGGCTTATCAAATCACCGAAATCCCCCCTGTCACCACCCCCGATGCACTCTGGTTTACCTTTATTGCGGGAGCAATCGCCATCTGTGCCATGATCCTACCCGGCATTTCTGGGAGCTTTTTATTGCTGATCATGGGTCAATACGAGCAAATTTTATCCGCTGTTAATGAACGAAACATACTGACGATTACGGTATTTGGGGCTGGCTGTATCATTGGCCTATTGTCATTTAGCCGAGTTATTTCATGGCTTTTGAAGCACTATCATGCAATCACCATAGCCTTTTTATCCGGATTCATGTTGGGTTCTATCAATAAGATATGGCCCTGGAAGCGGATCCTAAGCTATCGGATGTCCAGCAGTGGGGTTCAGCAGCCTTTCATAACCGAGAATATCTGGCCGCATCATTATCTGGCCCAAACCGGGCAGGAATCCGAATTCCTCATCGCTATCCTGGCATTTTTGGTGGGAGTGATCTTGGTGGTAGGGTTAGAGCGTATTGCTGCTTACAAACAACAATCCGAATACCCATGAGAAAATTTGGCTTAATCGGGTTTCCTCTAACCCATTCCTTCTCGAAAAAATATTTTACGGAAAAATTCCAAAGGGAACAAATAGCCAACTGTAGCTATGAGCTGTTTGAAATTCCATCAATTACCGAAATACCGGCCCTGTTGAAAAGCAAAAAGGAATTGGAAGGCCTCAATGTCACCATTCCCTATAAGCTTCAGGTAATTCCCTACCTAAATGAACTTGAGCCCGCCTGTAAGGCCATTGGCGCAGTAAACTGCATCAAGATCCAAGAAGGTAAACTCACAGGCTACAACACCGACTTTGTGGGATTTCGCAATTCTCTGGACAATTGGATTCCCGGATCCAAGCCCAATGCACTGGTATTGGGCACGGGGGGAGCAGCCAAAGCAGTAATACAAGCCTTAAAACACCTTGAAGTCCCCTATTTGCAGGTATCCAGAAATCATTCCGAACTAGAAAACATAATAACTTACGATCAGTTGACCGATGACCCGGACATCCTGAAAAATCACCTTTTATTGATCAACACCACCCCGCTTGGCATGTATCCGAATACAGAAGAGTTGCCTCCTCTTCCAATGGAAT
>Ga0105045_10006765_pt1 | contig 10143 bp, 8 predicted proteins | sample MAT02_FD_78089 | JGI IMG/M metagenome (GOLD analysis project Ga0105045, IMG submission 78089) | Freshwater microbial communities from Lake Fryxell liftoff mats and glacier meltwater in Antarctica - MAT-02 (megahit assembly) | ecosystem: Environmental > Aquatic > Freshwater > Ice > Liftoff...
AGACAGTTGGCCTTGAGGAAGGGGTAGACTTCAGTCGCGAAGTTCACGGGAGTGTCTCGTTTCAGTTCGGCGACGGGGAGTCCCTCGGCTCGGGCAAGGAGCGGGAAAGCGATGGACAGAGAGAGGAGGAGGGAGCGGGTCTTCATCAGGAATCTTTTTTCGGCGCCGCTTTCACTTCGACGGTGATGGGCAGGGTGTAGGCGGAAAATTTGATGTCCTTGGCCGCTGCTGCGGCGGCGAGGGCTTTGGACTTCGCTTCGGCGTCTGTTTTGGCTTTTGTCAGGGCCACCTTGTTTTCCGGCGTCGCGGCCTTGAGCGCTTCGTCGGCTTTTTTCACTTCCGCAGCGGCGGATTCGGCCGCCTCGGGCCGGTAGCGGTAGGAAGTCGTCCCGGCGGCTTTGATGACAAAGGTCCAGGTGCCCGCTTCGGGGGTGAAAATATTTGCCTGCGGGGTGAAGGTGAGGGTCAGCTTACCCTCGTCGACTTTGTCCGCCAGCGTCAGCACGGGCGACTGGCGCAGGCCCTGGAGACCGTCGGCGGTGACAGTGAGAGGGCCTTTGACGCCGTTGCGTCCGACGACCTTCACGGGGATCTCGAGCTTTTGCCCCATCTCGACCGTAAACCGTCCGCCATTCCCGACCTCGAGGGCGAGGGGTGCCTTTTCGCTGCCACTGACGGAGAGGGGCAGAGTGACACTGAGCCGCGGGCGGAGCCGCTCCTTCGTCGCATCGGCGGCTCCCTGGACAAAGGCGGCAGACCGGGCTTCGCGGACGAGCTCGGCCCCGCCGGACGAAGCTTTCCCGACGATGCGGATGTCACCGTTCCACCCCGCCGCTTCGGGCGCGGCGTGGAAGACGAGCCTGACGGAGTCTTCCTTCACCGTTGCAGTGACGGGCGGGCAAGTGACGCCCGCCGGTAGTCCGGTGGCCTCGAGGGTGATGGGCCCGTCGAAGCCGTCGCGTCGATCGATGAGAACACGGACGGGTTCCGTGCCGCCCTTGCGCAAAAGCGGGGCGGCGGGGTGAGCCTGGTTGAGCTCGTAGTGCGAGCGCTCCGCCACCGCGACGAGTTCGAAGTCGGGACGCGCCTCGCGCACGGCGAGGCGATAGAGATGGGTCGGTCCACCGCTGTCGAATTGATTCACGGCCGTGATGCGGTAGTCGGCGGCATCGCCGGCGGCGATCAGCAGGCTGGTGTCACGGGAGCCGGATGACAACTTCGTGCCCGCCTTCGCGGCGGTGTCGTCGCCCTCGCGGACGATGGCAAAGGTCTCGATGCCGTCGGCCGCTTTGGCAACTTTTTCCAGCACAAGATAGGGATCGACCTTGCCCGAGAGTCTGTCGCCAATCACCTCGATCCAGTAAGCGGTGCCGGCTTTTGCGGAAAGGCGAAACTGATCCGTGTCGCCGGGCGCATCAAAGCGCGCCGCGATCTCCGTCGGCCCGGTCAAAGGCGGCAGGACGGCGTCGTTCCGCTCGGGCACGACCGGTTCTTTTGCGATCCCGAGACGGACGGCATTGGACTCTCCCTGACGAAACCCGAATCCCGCCAGCATCGCCCGGGCGGGCAGATTGGGGTCGGCCCGGGGGCTCTCGGGCGCGGCCACGGGGATGCTCACGCTGAGACTCTCGAGAGGTTTGCCGTCGATCGCAAGTCCGTCTCCCTGACTGCCGCCGGGGAGATTGCGACCCAACAGGGTTGCCGCGATGACCTGACCCTCTTGACCGGCCGGAGGAAAGACGGCATCGATCCAGGGACGGGTGCTCGCGGTGAGGACGTAGGAGTACTCGGCCCCCCCGTTGTAGAGAAAGTCGTGGATCCCGACGAGATACTCGCCATCGGCGGGCGCGGTGAAGTCGAGGAGCGGGTCGCGTCCGATGACATTGTGGCTGCTCTCAAGGACCTTGCCGGCGAGATCGGTGAGGACGAGGCTGGCATCGGACCGCGAGTCGAGTCGCTCGGCGAGGGCGTGAACGAGGATCCGTTGTCCCTTTGTCAGGGTGATTTTCCAACGATCAATTCGGTTCGCATCGGTGAGTCCGTAAGCGTGGGCATTCAGAGGCAGCGCGGGTGCGGTGGCGGGTGAGTGGTGGGCGGCGCCGGCGTCGGCGACGATGACGGTATCTTTGGGAACGATGGAAAGGAGACGCGAGGTGGACCGCCCGAAGTAGCCGTCGACGCGGCCCTCGACGGGGCCTTCGCCCGCGGTCTCGGGCACGGTGACGCGGAATCTTTTTGTCCCGGGGACGAGTTCCGCTTTGATCTGCGGATCGGAGAAGGAAAGGGCGGTGAGATCCTCGAGATTCAGACCCGCGACGGTGATCTCGGTCGTCTCACCGGCGCGGACGAGGGGCGGAGTGAGCGTCTGCAACTCCGCCGAGGGCAACTGGGCGTGCCCCGCCATCGGGAAGAGAAGAACCGGGAAAAGGAGCGTGGCACGGAGATGTTTCATCCTCACAAGACAATAACGATGGACCGGTCGCGGAGACGAATCAGTGGTTGAAGAGGAACTCTTTCGTGTTTACGAGCGCCCAGAGGATGTCCTCGAAGGCCTCCTGCTCGGCTTTGGCTCGGGCGGGCTCGTCGGTTGCGGCGGCGGTGCGTTTCCTCACGAGATGGGCCTGGGCGGCATCGAGTTCGGGCTGGCGCGGGTCGCGAGCGAGGGCGTAGAGGTAGAGTTCGCCGAGGCGCTCGTGGTCGGGACGGTCCATCGCTTTTGCCAGGGCGGCGGCGCGACCACCGGCGTGACCGAGCTTGTTCTGGATGGTCTCGGAGTTGATGAGGTGGAGGCTCTGGGCGAGGTTGGCGTCGGCGACGCGTTCGCACTCACAGGCGCTGTCCATCTCGGGCCGACCGAAGACGGAGAGAAAGAAGGAGTCTCCGTTGAACTTGTCATCGGGCAGGAGCACGGCCCGGACGCCGACGGGCTGGTTCTTGAAAGTCTCCTCTGACTTCGAGACGATATTGATCGAGTCGAGGAGAACCTCGGCCTGGAGCCGCTTGGGATAGTAGCGGGAGAAATTCTGTGTGTCCGCGACGTTGTGCTCGTTCGGGATGGAACTGAGCTGGTAGGTGCGGCTGTTCGTCAGGGTGCGGACGAGGTGCTTGAGATCAAAGCCGTTTTTCGAAAAGTCGGCGGCGAGGGCGTCGAGCAGTTCGGGATGCGAGGCGGGATTGGTGACACGCATGTCGTCCTCGGGTTCGACGAGGCCGAGACTGAAGAAGTGCTTCCAGTAGCGGTTCACGAGCATGCGCGAGAACCACGGATTCCCCTCTGCGGTGAGCCAGCCGGCGAGGGCGGCGCGGGGATCCTCGGACACGGGGAGGTCGAGAGGCGCGTCGCCGAGGGCGGCGGGCTTGAGCACGGTCTGCGTGTTCGGATTCTGCATCGTCGGAACGGTGCGCTTGTGGAAAATGATCTCTTCGTCGGGCCCCTCGCCCGGCTTGCGCCCGACCGCGCTGAGGAAGGCGGCGAAGCTGTAGTAGTCATCCTGCGACCATTTCTCGTAGGGATGGTGATGGCACTGGGCGCACTGCATGCGGATGCCGAGGAAGACCTGGGCGATGTCCTGCATCTGCTCTTTCTGGTCTTTCACGGCCCGGAACCAGCCGACGGCGGGGTTCTGCCCGATCTCGCCCGAGGCGGTGACGAGCTCGGTCACGAGGGTGTTGAACGGCTTGTTCTCCTCGATGCCGGCACGGAGCCAGTCGTGGAAGGCGTAGGTGCCGCGCTGGTAGGTTTCTTTGGTGCGTTTGTTGCGAAGGATGCTCGCCCATTTCTGCGCGAAGTAGGCGGCGTAGTCGGGCGTGTCGAGGAGGGCGTCGATTTTTTTAGCGCGTTTGTCAGGCTCGGCCGAGGCGAGGAAGGCGGTGGTCTCTTCCGCAGTGGGGAGACGTCCGGTGATGTCGACGGTGACACGGCGGATGAAGGCGGCGTCATCGGTGAGCGGCGAGGGCGGCAACCCGAGGAGGCTGAGCTTTTTGAAAATGTGATCGTCGACGAAGTTCTCTTTCGCCGGCAGTTCGCCCATCTCGGCGCCGAGCGGAATGGTGGCGCGGAAGACGGCGACGTGTTCCTGGTAGCGGACCATGATCGCCGTCGAGCCGGTCTGGTCGGCGAGGGTGACGTAGCCGTCGCCATCGACTTCGGCCATGGCTTTCTGATTGGCTTCGTAGATCGCGAGCCGGGTGATGTCGCGGGTGCTGCCGTCGGAGAAGCTGGCCGTCACGGCGAGCTGCTGGGTGGCGTGGGCGGTCGCGACGCGCTCGTGCGGGTAGACGGAGATGCCGGTCACTTTCGGCGCGTCGGCGGGCTGGTAGGGCATGCCTTCGCGGACCCAGCGGACGAGGGTATTGTAATCGGTCGATCCCTTTTGCAAGCGGATCCCGCCCTCGTGAGGGATCTCGCCGGTCGCTTTCATGATGAGGAGACTGTTCTCGGGCGCGCTCGGGAAGACGCGCCGGGCGCGGGACTCGCGGACGAGCCACTCGTGATCGTTCCACGGCTCGTAGCCGAGCAGGGAAAGGCGGAAGTTGTTCTGCCCGCCGGACTTGCCGTGGCAGCCACCGCCGTTGCAGCCGTATTTGGTGAAGACGCTGACGACCTCCTGCGAAAAGTGGATGGGCGCGGGGGTGTCGAATCCGCTCACTTCGATCTCGGTGGTGGCAGGGAGCCCGCTCGGGCCGGAGAGAGAGGCGAGGAGGCGGGTTTTACCGTTTTTCAAAGGAGTGACGTAGCCTTTTGCATCGATCTCGACGATGCCGGGGGTCTCGGCCTTGAGGGCGGCTTCGTGGGTGACATCGCGGGAGATGCCGGACGCTTCGTCAGTGATGATGAGCTGGGTGCCGGACCAGGGACCGCGGACGGTGGATTGGGGAGCGTGGAAGGAGAGCTTGGCGGCGGGCGGGGCAGGGGTTGCTGGGGCCGGGGCTAGAGAAGCGGGCGGGACGCCCGCGGTCCCGGTGGTTGGCCCGGTGGGGGCGTTGGTGGCTTCCTGGGCATTGAGGGTGCCGAGGGCGAGGGCGAAGACGAGTATGAAAGGGCGGTTCATATTAGCTGATGAGTTCCTTCATCGGGGTGTAGTGAGGATCGACGAGGTAAATGGGGCGACCGGTGAGGTCGGGGATGGTGGTGTTGCACGCGTCGATGCCGGCGGCTTTGTAAAGGGTCGAGAAGACTTCCTGAAACTCGACCGGTCTTTCCACCACTTCGCCGCCGAGGCGGTCGGTCGCGCCGATGATCTGACCGTGCTTCATGCCGCCGCAGGCGAGGACGGCACTGTTGACGCGGGGCCAGTGGTCGCGGCCGCCTTTGGCATTGATCTGCGGGGTGCGGCCGAACTCTCCCCAGACGACGACGCTGACATCGTCGGAGAGTCCGCGGTCGTGGAGATCCTGCACGAGGGCGCTGAGCCCCTGATCGAGCATGGGGAATTCGCTGCGGGCGCTCTTGAAATTGTTGCTGTGCCAATCCCATCGCGAGAACCCGAGGGTGACGCAGCGGGCCCCGGCCTCGACGAGACGGCGGGCCATGAGAAACTGGTCGAGCCGTCTCCAACTGCCGTCGTCGAGAAATTGGTCGGTCCCCTTTCCATAACGGGCGATGGTCGCGGGATCTTCGCTGGAAATGTCGAGGGCTCCGGCCAGGGCGCTCGAAGTGAGGACACCGAAGGCCTGCTCGTTGAAGGTGTCGAGACCGGCCATCATGCCCGACTGATCGACATCGCGGCGGAAGTTGTCGAAGCTGCCGAGGAGGGCACGACGGTCGTTGAGGCGGTCGAGACTCACGCCCTTGAGGACGATGTCTTCTTTGCCCGCTCCGCGAAAAGGGGTGAAGGGCGAATGGGATGGCCCGAGGAAACCGGCCGGGCCGGGATTCCCCCACGGATCATGACCGCATTTGGGCGTGAGCCCGACAAAGGGAGGGCAGGACTCATTGACGCCACCCTGCAACTTTGACATGGCGGCACCGATGCTGGGCCAGCCGCCGGCGGGGACATTCGTGCGACCGGGGCGACCGGTGAGGCACATCATCGCGTCGTGCGGGCCCTCTGCGCCGACGATGCTGCGGACGAAAGTGAGCTTGTCGGCCATCTTCGCGAGCAGGGGAAACTCTTCGCAGATCTCGATCCCGGGGACATTCGTGCGGATGGGCCTGAACTCGCCGCGGTACTCGGCGGGGGCCCCGGGCTTGAGATCCCACATGTCCTGATGGGGAGGCCCCCCTGGCAGGAAGATCATGATGACAGCCTTGTGATTGATGCCGCGCGAGATTTTTCCGCTCGCCGCCTCCGCCGCAAGGATCTGCGGCAGACTGGCCCCGCCAAGAGCGAGTCCGCCGATTTGGAGAAAGGAACGGCGCGAAAGCCCGTCACAGAATTTTCCAGATTGATCGCCGAGGATGGTAAGCATGGTCGGTGGTGGTTGCGGTGAGGACAAGCCGACGGAGACCGCAGCTCAAGGTAGTATACAATACGGAATACCGTCGATGGAAACCAGCGCGACGGTATACGTGTTCACGCTTGGCGTGATTGAGGGGCGCTTCCTAAGCAAGCGACTCGCAAAACTCGCGGAAGGCGGCCTCTTCGGCCTCACTCGCGACGCCGGCGACAATGTGCCCGGCGAGGCTGCGGACGACGACGGCCTCGTCGGGCGGGAGGTCCATCGTGCGGATGACCAGAGCGATGATCGAGGCAAACGTATTTCCGTTGTAGAAGCAGAATGGCGCCAGTCGGTGGCACTGTCGGCACAAGTCGACGGCGTCCTCGAGGGGTATGGATTCGAGGTAACGCGATTCCCACAGGGTCCGGGTATCCTCGTAGCCGTCCGACGTTGGTTTGTGGAGGGCGTTCCTGGCATGACACAAGACCGCATTCTGCGCTGTAACTATTTGCCAGGAAAACGGAGCGAGCCAGGGAGCGATGCGCTTCATACTCAGGGGTCTTCCCTTACGAGGATCGATTCCGATGCCGCCTTCAACTTTTCTTTCACCGCCTTGATCTCACTGACGCCCGCGCTCTTCAGGTAACCTTTTCCGGTCCTCGCGTAGATCGGCTCGGCGGCAAAACGGTCCTGGATGGCGAGACCTTCGGCCATGAGTCGCCGAAACGCCGGATCCTTCAGCAGCTCCGGATCGACTCCGGGAATGTCGGGAAGTTCGTCCATTAACCTCATTGTAACGATTGCCTCCGTATCTTGCAAGCGCGGAGCCTTTGCTCCGAGCATTTGCAGGACTGCATTGCGGACTCGACCGCGAGTGCCCGGAGCGGGTAATCTGAAAGAATGAAAAAGCCCGCCGTCATCGCTGCCCTGTTGGTTTCCGCATCGGTATCCGGATCGGTCACCCTCGTCGCCCAATCACTCTCGCCCTATCCCAAGACGGCGGAAGAGGCGATGACGCGGATCTCGGCCGAGGGACGCGAGCGGGGCGCGGCCTTGCGGGAGCGCATTCTGGAATCGACCGCGAAGCTCGACGAGGCGGCGATGGAAGATTACATCTCGAAGATCCCGAAGACGGGCGTGCCCTACGACATGGTCGCGATCCGGGGCGGTGAATTTCTCATGGGCAGCCCGCCGGACGAAGCGAAACGGGACAAGGACGAGGGGCCGCAAGTGCGCGTAAAGGTAAGCCCTTTCTGGATGGGGCGTTTTGAGACGACCTGGAATCAGTATGAGCCGTTCATGATAACCGGCTTCGCCCGCAACAAGGATGGCTCTCTCTCCTACCCGCAACATTTCAAAAATGCGCTACCCGCCGATCTCGTCTCCTCACCGACCACCCCCTATACCGAGATGAGCTTCGGCATGGGCACGACCGGCTTTCCCGCGATCTGCATGACCCATCACGCGGCGAACAAATTCTGTGAGTGGCTTAGTTTTCAGACGGGCCATTTTTACCGGCTCCCGACCGAGGCGGAGTGGGAATACGCCTGCCGCGCCGGGACGGCCGGGCCTTACAGTTGTCCGACAGCGGAGCTCGCGCAGTTTGCCGTCCTCGATCCCAAACAGATCCGGGTCGGCTACGAGAAGGTCGGGACAAAAAAGCCCAATCCGTGGGGCCTCTATGACATGCACGGCAACGTCATGGAATGGTGCCTCGACCAGTATCGCGGTGATGCCTATAAACTCTGGAAAGGAGATCCGGTCATCGATCCGATGACAAGGCCCGAGACCCGATATCCGCGCGTCGCCCGGGGTGGCTCGTGGTATGATCCGCCCGAAGAATTACGCTCCGCAAGACGGATTTATTCGGATCCCAACTGGCAGGCTCAGGATCCTCAGATACCAAAGAGCCTCTGGTACTTGAGCGACGCCTATTGGCTCGGCATACGCATCGTCCGTCCGCTTGCTGTGCCGACCCTCGATGAGATGCTCTTTGCCTGGAACAACAGTTTTGTCGAAGATGTGAGGGTGCGATCCAATCTACCAAAGTAGGCCCCGCTTGCGGAGGAGAGGGGGTGGCTGTAGATTCAGAACCATGACATCCGTCGAAACGCTCATCGAGCCGCTCCGCCACTCGCCACAACTGCTTGAGGCCGTGGCCCTGCTTTCCAGGCAGATCGACGAGGAACGAACTCGTCGGCATCGGTTTTATGAAGAGATGACGCCCGAGGAGAAGGTAGAGTTCATCGACGGGGAAGTGGTGATGCATTCGCCGGCGAGAAATCGACATCTCGATGCCACCTCGTTGCTGATGAACCTCATCTCGAACTATGTTCGCCTCCACGCTCTCGGCACCGTGAAGACCGAAAAATGCCTCTGCGTCTTCCCGCGCAACGACTACGAGCCGGACATCGTTTTTTTCGGAAAGGAGAAGTCCGGCTCGCTCCAACCCGACACGATGAAGTTCCCCATCCCCGACTTTATCGTCGAGATCCTCTCGGAATCGACTGAAGCTCGCGACCGTGGGGTGAAGTTCGAGGACTACGCCGCCCACGGAGTCGGCGAGTATTGGATCATCGACGCCGGGAGCGAGACGGTCGAGCAGTACCTGCTCGGACCGGACGGGTATGATTTGAAGGCAAAAGCCGCGACCGGGACGATCACGAGCGAAGTCATCGCGGGTCTCACCCTGCCGGTGCGGGCGATCTTCGACGAGGCGGAAAACCTCGCGGCGCTGCGGGTCTGGATGTGATCGCGTCCCCTCTCCGTCCCGCCTTTTTACTGGCCAAAACGGGCACTTGGGCTGTATCGTCAGGACGAACCGTTCCAACCTATCCCAATAAGATCCCAGAACTGCCCCCCATACCATGACTCCTGATCCCACTTTCTCACGCCGCCATTTCGCCATGACCGGAGCGCTTGCCGCCGGCGCCGCGCTGATCCCCTCGCGCTCCGCCCAGGCCGCCGCCTCCTACGAGCAGGCCCCTCTGCCTTACGCCTTCGACGCCCTCGCCCCGCACATTGATGCGATGACGATGGAGATCCACTATGGCAAACACCACGCCGCTTACATCAAAAATCTCAACACCGCTCTCGAGGGCAAGGCCGACCTCGCGGCGCACTCGCTCGACGATCTCATGACCGTGCTCGCCCCGGTCGAGGACAAGGCGCTCCAGTCCACCCTCCGCAACAACGGTGGCGGGCACTGGAACCATGCCTTCTTCTGGGAGACCCTCGCCCCCGCCGACAAGTCGGGCAAGCCTTCGCCCGAGCTCGCCAAGGCGATCGATGCGGCCTTCGGCTCGATGGACGATTTCAAAAAGACCTTCGGCGAAGCGGCTGGCAAGCGATTCGGATCGGGCTGGGCCTGGCTCAATCTCAGCGAGGGCAAACTCGCGGTGACGAGCACGCCGAACCAGGACAACCCGCTCATGAAAGGTCTCGTCGTGGACACCGAACTCGGCACACCTCTGCTCGGGCTCGATGTCTGGGAGCACGCTTACTACCTCAACTACCAGAACCGCCGCCCCGACTATGTCTCCGCCTGGTGGAACATCGTGAACTGGGACAAGGTCTCGGCCCGCTTCGCTGACGCGAAGTGAGGGAGAGCTTTTTAGCGGGTAGCTCTTTGGCGGTTTAGCCGGGAGCTGCCCTTTTTTGTGGCCGCTTTCCAATCCCCGCGTTCGCGCGTATCGTCCCCCGTGCCCAGTGACGCAAAGCCGGATCTCCAGAAAAAAATGCGGGAAGTCCCCCACAAGCCGG
>Ga0105045_10006766_pt1 | contig 10142 bp, 7 predicted proteins | sample MAT02_FD_78089 | JGI IMG/M metagenome (GOLD analysis project Ga0105045, IMG submission 78089) | Freshwater microbial communities from Lake Fryxell liftoff mats and glacier meltwater in Antarctica - MAT-02 (megahit assembly) | ecosystem: Environmental > Aquatic > Freshwater > Ice > Liftoff...
TCCCTACACCTTCACACACGGGGTGCGGCGTAACGTTTCGGGCCAGGCGGGGCAGCGGGCGACTGAAGGCGCGCCACCGGGGCGCTGCGCGCCGCGCGTCGGCCTGTGCCGACGCCGTGCTGCGTCCGCGTAGGCGGACGAGCGGCCGTAGGCCCGGCCGGCGCGGCATTCAGCCGCCGGCCAGCGGGCAGCCTGAAACAATACGTCACACCTTCATACATGCCACTAGGCGGCCCGCCTTGCGCTCCAGCTGCGGGTCCACCGTTTTGCAGCCCGCGTCGGCCAGGGGGCAGCGCGGATGAAAGCGGCAGCCCACGGGGATGTCGGCGGGGTTCGGGGTCTCGCCCTGGAGCACGATGCGCTCGCGCTTGCGCCGAGCCACACTTGGCACCACCGAGAGCAAGGCTTGCGTGTACGGGTGCTGAGGCGCCGCCATCAGCTCAGCGGTAGGGCCAAGCTCCACAATCCGGCCGAGGTACATCACCGCCACTCGGTCGGCGAAGATCGCCGCCGTGGCAAGATCGTGGGTGATGAAGAGCACGCTGATGCCGCGCCTGCGGCGCAGCTCGTTGAGCAGCCCCAGGATCTCGGCGCGGATCGAGACATCGAGCATGCTCACGGGCTCGTCGGCCACCAGCAGGCGCGGCTCCGTCACCAGGCTCGCGGCGATCACCACGCGCTGCCGCTGGCCCCCGGAGAGCTCGTGGGGCAGCCTATTCGCAAAATCCTCCGCCGGGCGCAGCCCCACCTCCTCCAGCGCCGCCTGCACCTTCGCCGCGCGCGCTTCCGCCGTGCCCAGCCCGTGGACCACAAGCGGCTCCGCCACAATCTCGCCCACACGCATGCGCGGGTTCAGCGACTCGTACGGGTCCTGAAAGACCATCTGGATCGCGCGGCGCAGCCCCCGGTCGCGGCGCAGCTCGGCGTGCAGCGGGCGACCCTCAAAGCGCACCACGCCCGCGCTCGGCGCCACCAGCCCCAGCACCGTCAGCGCCGTGGTGGTCTTGCCACAGCCGCTCTCGCCCACCAGCGCCAGCACCTCGCCCCGAGCCAGCGCAAAGCTCACCCCATCCACCGCGCGCACAGTCCGCACCGCCTCGCCCCGCAGCGCGCCAACCAGCCCGCGCCGCAGCGGGTAGTGCTTGGCCAGATTGTCTACCTCAAGGATAGGACGCTCGCTGGTCATAGGGCCTCGCATGCTATAGGACGACCGACGACGGAGCCCTACCGGCTATCGGCTATCGGCTATCGGCTATCGGCTATCGGCTATCGGCTATCGGCTATCGGCTATCGGCTATCGGCTATACATAGTGACACGCGGCGCGATGCTCCGGGCCAACGGCGCGCAGGGCCGGGCTTTCGGCGGCGCAGCGCTCGGTGGCGAGGGTGCAGCGCGGGTGGAAGCGGCAGCCGCTCGGCAGATTAGAGAGGCGCGGCGGCGCGCCGGGGATGCCGGTCAGCTCCAGCTCGGGGCGGGCCAGGTCCGGGAAGGCGGCCAGGAGTCGCTGGGTGTAGGGGTGGCGCGGCGCGGCGAACACCGTCTCCACCGGCCCGTGCTCAGCCACGCGCCCGCCGTACATCACCAGCACCGACTGGCAGGTCTCGGCCACCACGCCAAGGTCGTGGGTGACGATCAGCATGCCGAGGTCGAGCTCGCGGCGCAGCCGATCCAGCAGGTCGAGGATCTGGGCCTGGATCATTACGTCAAGTGCGGTGGTGGGCTCGTCGGCGATCAGCAGCTGGGGGTCGCAGGCCAGCGCCATGGCGATCATAGCGCGCTGGCGCATGCCGCCGCTGTACTGGTGCGGGTACTGCGCGCCCCGCCAGGCCGGGATGCCCACAAGGTCGAGCAGCTCGCCCACCCGGCGCGCGGCCTCGGGGCGGGTGAGCGGCCGGTGGGCCAGGATCGCCTCGCGGATCTGGTCGCCCACGCTGCGCACCGGGTTAAGCGCGTTCATCGCACCTTGGAAGACCACAGCGAAATCGCGCCAGCGGCGCTCGCGCAGCTCGGCGGGGGTGAGCGCCAGCAGGTTCTCGCCATCGAACAGAACCTTGCCGGCCACCACGCGCCCGGCGGCGGGCAGCAGACGCAGCAGCGCGAGCATGGTTGTGGTCTTGCCGCAGCCGCTCTCGCCCACAATCCCGAGCGCCTCGCCGCGGCTCAGGCTGAAGCTCACGCCATCGACGGCGCGCATGGGCGGGCCGCCAGGCGCCTGAAACTCCACCGTAAGATCGTGAACGTCGAGCAGAGTCATGCGTGCTCCGGGGCAAGGTGGTGGCTAGCGGCGCGCGGGTTGACAAACTCCTCGATCGCGAAGCCCAGCAGCGTCCAGGCGAGCACCACCCAGACGATGCCGAGCCCAGGCGGGAGCAGCGCCCACCAGGCGCCCACCGAGATCGCGCCGCGCCCGAAGGCGAGGCTCAGCATGGTGCCCCACGAGATCAGGCTGGGGTCGCCCAGGCCAAGGAAGGCGAGGCCGGACTCCGCGAGGATGGCCCCGGCGATCACGAGCGCGTTCTGGGCCAGGATGATCGGCAGCACCAGGGGCAGCACGTGGCGCCGCATGATATACGCGCTGGAGGCGCCGATCGCGCGCGCCCGCGTAATGAACTGGCGCTCTTTGAGCGTAAGCACCTGGGCGTAGACCAGGCGGGCCGTGCTGGTCCAGCTGATCACGGCGATGGCGAGCACGATGTTCCAGATGCTTGGCCCCAGCAGGGCCACAAGCACCACGTAGAGCGGCAGGTCGGGGATCACCAGGAAGATATTGGTGACCCCCATGAGCCCGGAGCCCAGGCGCCCGCCGACGTACCCGGCGATAAGGCCCACCAGCCCGCCGATCAGCACGGTGATCAGCGCGGCCACGAAGCCGACGAAGAGCGAGACGCGGGCGCCGTACATAAACGCGCTCAGCACATCTTTGCCGCCGTCGTCGGTGCCGAGGGGGTGCTCGGCGCTCGGCGGCACGTAGATCGTGTCGATGCGCGGCCGTACCGGGGCGTAGGGATCGTACGGGGCCAGCCACGGCGCGCCGACGGCCACAATCACGATGGCCGCGAGCATGATCAGCCCCGTGAGGCCAAGCGGGCTACGCCGCAGCGTGCGCCAGAAGCCGCGCAGGCCCTGGGTGGCGGGGGCAAGTTGCTGCGGTGTGATCAGTGTCGTCATGGTTCAATGCAAAATGCAAAATGCAAAATGCAAAGAAGGCGCCTTGCTCGGCTTTTGCATTTTGCATTTTGCATTAGGTCCGCACCCTTGGGTCGAGCACGGCGTAGAGCAGGTCGGCGGCGGTGTTGGCGAGCACCACGCTGACGGTGAAGAGCAAGAAGGCGCCCTGGAGCATCGGGTAGTCGCGGCGGTTCACGGCCTCGAACACCGCGCTGCCCAGGCCGGGCCACGAGAAGACGCTCTCGACCAGGATCGAGCCGCTCACGGTGAAGCCGAGCGTGAGCGCGATCAGGGCCACCATCGGCAGCATGGCGTTCGGCATGGCGTGGTCGCGCAGAATGCGGGCGTTCGTAAGGCCCTTGGCCCGCGCCGTGAGGATGTAGTCCTCGCTCAGCACATCGAGCAGCGATGAGCGCATGATGAGCAGGTACTGGCCAAGCAGGATGAGCGTGAGCGTGAGCGTGGGCAGCAGCAGGTGGCGCCCCACGTCTACGGCTTGATCCCACCAGCTTGTGTAGGTGGCGCCAGGGGTGCGGATGCCGCCGACAGGCAGCCCAAAGAATGTGCTGCCGATGATCAGCAGGATGATCCCGAGGAAGAAGGTTGGCAGCGACCACGTAAAGAGTCCAAAGAGCAGCGTGCCGATGTCTAGTGCGCTGCCGCGTCTGTAGGCCGCGACCACGCCGAGGAAGATCCCGATCACAATGGCGAGCAGCTGGCCGGCAAAGACGAGCAGCAGGGTGTTGAGCAGCCGCTCGCGTAGCAGGTCGGCCACGGGGCGGTTAAAGTTGAAGGACATGCCGAGGTCGCCCTGGGCGAGGTTGCCGAGATAGCTAAAGAACTGGCTGTCGAAGGGGTTGCCCTCGCCGTTGATCAGCAGAGGCTTATCGAGCCCAAAGCGGCTGCGGATCGCCTCCTGGGCCGCCTGAGTCATGCGCGGGTCGCGCACAGCGCGCGCCGGGTCGCCCGGCAGCACGCGGAACAGGAAGAAGTTCAGCACCGCCACAAACACAATCGTGAGCAGCGCCAGGCTAATGCGGCGGAGCACATAGTCGGTTGAGTGCATAAGCAGGGTACAGGGTACAGGGTACAGGGTACAGGGGGCAGGTAGGGACGCGCTATAGCGCGTCCGTACAGGGCAGGAGTCAGGAGTCAGGTAGGGACGTGCTATAGCGCGTCCGTACAGGGCAGGAGTCAGGAGTCAGGTAGGGACGCGCTATAGCGCGTCCGTACAGGGCAGGAGTCAGGAGTCAGGCCTCGGTCGTCCACCGTCCACCGTCCACCGTCCACCCCCGTTACTTCACAGGCGTCACGGCGATGATCGAGATGCGGTCGCTTAGCGCGAGGCGGCCGTCGGGCTCCAGCACCCAGCCGGTGAAACGATCGCTGCGGTACGCCTCCACATTTTGCGCGTAGTACGGGATGATGTAGGGCACATCGCGCAGCAGAACCGCCTGCATCTTGTGGATCAGCTCGATGCGCTTGGCCTTGTCCACCGTTACCTGCTGCTCCTGGAAGAGCGCGTCGTACTCGGGGCTAGAGTAGCCCGCCTCGCTCACGCCGGTGGGAATCTGCTCGGTGGTCGTGATGTAGAGCAGCGAGGCCGGGTCCACGCCGGCGCCCCAGCCCCAGCGGATCACGTCGTAGTCGAAGGCCGGGCAGCAGACGGCCGTAAGGGCGTCGCCGTCCAGCTGAGTAAGCTTCAGCTCCACCCCGGCCTGCTTCCACTGGTCGCGCAGCAGCTCGTAGAAGCGCTGGCCGTCGCTCGCCATCTGGTCTGAGGGGTAGCTGTAGCGCAGGGCCAGCGGCTTGCTTGGGTCGCCCGGCATCTCGCGCACGCCATCGCCGTCGCTGTCCGCGTAGCCGGCCTCATCGAGCATCTGGTTGGCCTTCGCAACATCGAAGGCGTAGTCCTGGAGCTCCGAGGCGAAGCCCTCACCCTGGGCGGGGGTGACGAGGCTGAGGCCAGGCTCGCCAAGGCCGAGCAGAATGCCATCGATCAAGCCCTGCTTATCGGTGGCGTGGGCAAGCGCCTGGCGCACCCGCACATCCTGAAGCGCCGGGTGGCCGCTGCACACGCCCACTTCGGGCGGGCAGTTCTCGGGCGTGACCACATTAAAGAAGATGTCGCTGAGCGCGCGCTGCGAGCCGATCTCAACCTTGACTGTCGGCTCGGCCTGGAGCGCGCGCACCACGGTGTTGGTCGGCACGCCGATCAGATCGATCTCGCCGGTGCGCAGAGCCTGCACCAGCGCGTCGCCGTTGCCAAACACGCGGTAGATCACCTCGTCGATCTTCGGCGCGTCGGCGTAGTGATCCTTCACGGCGCTGAGGCGGGCGAACTCGCCGGGCTTGTACTCTGCGAGCTTAAAGGGGCCGGAGCCGATCAGCGCAAGGTTCTCGAACTCGGTGGCGGCCGTCTCGTCGGGGAAGGCCTCCCAGATATGCTTGGGCAGAATGTAGAGCGCCGAGAAGCGCTCGTCGGTGTTGGCGACCGGCCCGCTAAACGTCACCACAACCGTCGTCGGGTTGGGCGCCGCCACGCTCTCCAGCAGCGTGGTGTAATCCTTGAGCAGGGCGAACGCCTCGAAACCGTTGATCATGTCGAAGGTAAACTTTACGTCCTCGCTGGTTACTGGCTGCCCATCGTGCCACATGGCGCCCTCGGCCAGCTTGAAGCTCCAGGTGCGGCCGTCCTCGGCCACCGACCACTCGCGGGCGAGGCCGGGGTAGGCATTGCCCTTCAGGTCGATGCGGATCAGCGTGTCGTAGGCAAGATCCCAGAGGTCGAACGACTCCGTCAGGTAGCCTGCGCCGGGGTTGAGCGAGTCCGGTGCGGCGGTGCGGCCAATGCGCAGCGTGCCGCCGCCTGCGCTGGGCGCGGCGGTGGCCTCGGGGGCGCCAGGCGCGGCGGTGGCCTCAGAGACGGCGGGCGCGGCACCGCCTGGCTCTGCCGACGGGGCAGTGGCGCCGCCAGCAGGCGCACCGCCGCAAGCGGCGAGCAGCAGGACGAGCAGGAGCAGGGCCGTGGCAAGCAGCGTCTTCTGGGGCATCTGGGGTCTCCTTGCAGATGAGCAGCAGGGGACAGGGGACTGGGTATGGGGTCCAGGGCCGACCCAGAAGAACAGCCCGAGCTAGATAACAAGGTGGAATAGTGTAGTATACCGACAAGCTCACCCGCCGCCGGAAGCGGAGAGAGAAGGAACGACGAACGGATCTGTAGGCGGTCGGGTGCAGCGCGGTCAGGCCGGTGTGCTCAATGCTGTTCTTGATGATCCAATATAGTTCAGCGTCGCTCCACTTGTCGACCACAGCCGCAATCGTGAGATCAGGCGCCATTACGACGCAGCAAATGCCGATCTCATCATTGCTTTTCATTTTCCATATGCACGGTTAGAAGCATGGCACTGGCTTCAGAAGCACGCACATCATGGGGAACGTCTGGGTTCAAAATCAGGATTTGGCCTGCCTTTAACTCGTAGTCGTGTCCATCCGCCTGCACTATCAAATGACCTTCCAAAACGTGAATCGTGACCAAACCATGCGCGGAATGATTAGCCAGTGCGCCTCCAGCATCAAAGGCAAAAAGCACTTTTGCCACCGGCGCACGATGAAAAATGGTCTTTTGACGATGGCCGTGTTTCGCCGCGTGCGCCTCCGCGCGCAGCTCACTTAGCGCACGATTCAAGTCAAAGAAGTGGCTTTGTCCGGCAAAGCGTTGGACGGGAGCCGGACGTAACCGGTCCTGCTGTTGATTCTCTTGCTGTTCGTCCACTGCAATACCTCCCTGAAGTCTGCTAAACACATCGGCAACACCATTGATTATATCGCATTCACCGAAGCCGCGCGCAGCGATAGAACTTAGATATGGGTCGCGCGATAGGGCGCGTTGCCCTCCCTGTCCCCTTGCGCTAGCCGATCTGGTTCTCGGGGTGCTCTGGCGGGGGCACGGGCAGCTCGCTGAGGCCAGCGGCGAGGGCGGCCTCGATGCGCCGCCGCAGATCCCAGACATGCTCAAGCTCGTGGTTGATCGCGCTAAGGCGCGGGTGCTCGCCGTCGTCCACGTGGCCGTCCTCGTAGATGCGGCGGCGCTCCTCCTCAAGGGCCTCGATGCTTGCATTCACCTCGGCCAGCTGCGCTCTGAGGGGCATGGGGAACTCCTTGGTGTTAGGCTGCGGAGGTTGTATCTTAGCACATGCGTTATGCTAACAGAAGTCCATGCTTTACGACCCGCGCCCAGAAGCTTTGGACCGCGAACGGCGCCCAGAACCTTTGGACCGCGAACGGCGCCCAGAAGCTTTGGACCGCGAACGGCGCGAAATGGCACGAACGGCGCGAACGCGAAACCGCGAAGGCTACAGCTTCTAGTGACGATACGGCAAAGGGCCTATGTTCGGTTTCGCGCACTTCGCACCGTTTCGCGTCCTTCGTGATCCAGGCGTTCGTGATCCAGGCGTTCGTGGTCCAGGCCTTCGTGGTCCAGGCCTTCGTGGTCCAGGCCTTCGTGGTCCAGGCCTTCGTCGTCTACGCGCCCTGCTCGCATTGGCGCTGGCCCTCGCGGCGCCCTCCTCGGCCCTGCCGCTGGCCGTCGCCCCGCCCAGCCCTGGCCCCGCCGCGACGCCGAGCTGCCCCGCCACAAGCTACGCGGACGCCGGGGCGCTGCTGGTGGCCTTGCAGGGCGCTAACTACGCCTGCGCCGAGCAGCTCGCCGCCGCCTTGCGCCCGCGCGCCGGCCTGGCCGAGGCAGACGCGCTCCTCCTTATGGCGCGCTCCGGCGCGAACGCGCTGATCCGGCGCAACGCCCTGCGCGCCTTAGGCCGCCTCGCCGAGGCCCCGCGCGGCAGCCGCGCCCGCGAGCTGGCGCTGCGCGCCCGCGCCGCCGCGCTTCAGACTACCCTCGCCGCCATCCTCGCAGGCGAGCGCGATAGCCTGCTCGTCCAGGACGCCGTCTGGATTGTGGATGCGTTTTTCTACCCGAGCTTTGGCGCGGCCGCAGGGCTGGAGCGCGTCGCCGCCGACACGGCCCTCGCCCCGGCGCTGCGCTACCGCGCCGCAGCCGCCCGCGCCCGCCTGATCTACGCGCGCCCTGGCCCGCTTGCCACCAACGACCACGGCTTCATCACGACGGGCCTACGCTCCGACGACCCCGGCGTCCGCGCCGCCGCCGCCCTGGGCGCCGCCCGCCTGCGCCCGCCCCAGCTCGCCCCAGCGCTGCGCACCGAGCTAGAGGCCGCCCTTGGCGCCGCCTGGGCCGCCGAGCCGCCCCTCGCCCTCGCCCCCGACGCCGCCGCTGCCCCCGGCGCCGCCCCCAGCCTCGCCGAGAGCAGCCCCACCAGCCTCACCGCCCGCGCCGCCATCGCCCGCGCCCGCGACCGCCTCGCTGGCAGCACGGCCAACCTCGACGCGCTGCGCGGCGCCTACGAGGCCCTCGCCCTGCCCGCTACCCTCATCGGCGACGGCGCAACACTGCGCGCCGGCCTGCCGCCAGAAGAGTTGCCCGCGCTGCTGGCGCTCGTGGCGCAGGTAAGCGCGGCCTTCAACACGGCCCTCGGCCCGCCCTTTGCCGCAGCCATCCCCGGCGAGCCCACGGCGCCCCTGACGATCATCGTGTTTGCGCGCCAGGGCGTCTACCGCGACTACGTGCGCGCCTTCACGCCCTTCACCGTGGATGTCGATGGCACCTACGACGCGGCGACGGCCACGCTCTACACCCACGCCCGCACCGCTCAGCAGAGCGAGAACAGCCTCGCGGAGACCCTGCGCCACGAGCTGACCCACCACCTCACGGCCCAACAGCTCTTCCCCGGCGGCTGGCTCAGCCCCGGCTACCACCGCGAGCCGAAGGGCTGGCTGGACGAGGGGCTGGCTGAAGTGATGGCGGGCCTCGCCGCCGACGGCGCCCCGGCCCCGCGCCCCGCGCAGCTCGCCCGCCTCTGCGCGCGCCAGGCCCCCCCGGCCCTTGCACCGCTGCTCGCAATGCGCGCAGGCTACGACAGCTTCGGCAGCTTCGACTACGCCGCCGCCTGGGCGCTCAGCTTCTACCTGCTCACAGAGCGCCCCGCAGCTCTGCGCCAGCTCGCAGCCGCCTACCGCGATGGCAGCTACCGCCTTGAGGATTGGCCGCGCCTCGCTGGCGCGCCACTCGCGCAGCTTGAGTCTGAGTGGCACGCGGCGATTGGCGGGTGGTGCGGCGCGGTTGGCGCACATGCATCGAGCCTCCGCAGCTCGATCCACCGATGACCCAGATTGCACAGATGCTGCTTGTTACCTTGATCTGTCGTGGTACAATAGATTGAACATGTGTACGACAAGCGTATCGGGAGAACGGACGATGAGTGGAGACATATATCTGCAACTTCATGATCGATTGACGCGTGGCGAGATTCTTTCTGAGGAAGAACACTCTTTATTAAATACGTGGTATGCTGAGCAAGATTCCGAAGAAAACGCGCAAATCAATCAAGCACTACAACCAGAAGATGCAACAACACAATTACAGGAACAGATTAAACAAACAGCAGCGCAACTCCAACAGGTAACTCAATCTATTGCAGCAACTATTTCCGCTAACGAAGTACTTCGGAGTGAGATTATGTTGCTTCAGGCTCGACTAGCACAACAGGTATCAGGACGGGCTGCGTGAGTATTTCTGTTGAACTCCGCATGTTCGTGCGCGAGCGAGCGCGCTTTGCCTGTGAGTACTGTCGCGTTACGGAAACTGATTCAGGCGGAGAATTAACAATCGACCACTACCAACCGTCCCGCCGAGGTGGTTTGTCTGACGATCCCGACAATCTGCTTTATTGTTGTCACCGCTGTAACCAGTATAAATCAGATTATTGGCCAAACACAGCGACCGATATCCCCTTAGGGAAGCGGAAAATTTTAAGCATCCCAGCGTCATGTCATGCTGAGCGCAGCGAAGCATCTCGACTGGGACCCTTCGCTGGCGCTCAGGGTGACAGGGGGCCAA
>Ga0105045_10006768_pt1 | contig 10141 bp, 6 predicted proteins | sample MAT02_FD_78089 | JGI IMG/M metagenome (GOLD analysis project Ga0105045, IMG submission 78089) | Freshwater microbial communities from Lake Fryxell liftoff mats and glacier meltwater in Antarctica - MAT-02 (megahit assembly) | ecosystem: Environmental > Aquatic > Freshwater > Ice > Liftoff...
GATTGGTGCGTCGATCGGTTCTCCCGGTTCTTCCAACCGCTTTTCCGTTCCCTCGGCATCCCCTGCGACGGCCTCTTCGACCTCACCACCGATCATTGCATCGGGTTCAACGCCCAGACGCCGAATGCCGCGGGCGTGCGATACTTCAGCGTGGCCGGGGAAATCGCCAAACCGATGCTGGCCCGCGGTTGGCGGCTCCCGGCCCGGATCGTGGAGAAACACGAAGGGCCCAACGACGGCATCGTTTCGGTGAACTCCGCCAAGTGGGGCGAAGGCTGCGACATTTGGGCCGGGGATCATTTGAATCTGGTGAACTGGCCGAACAAGCGGATGGTGAAAGCGGGCGAAGGCTTCGACCGCGCCGCCGACTACGGCCGAATGCTGCAACGGATGCGGAGCGTGGAGCGGTGAACGGAGGGCATCGGAAGTATCGACAAATTGAGCTTGCACATCGTCGCGCGAAATGCCAACATACCCGTGCGACTGTTTCGTCGATCGTCCCCACGAGTAAAACGGCGGCGGGTGTGCATCGGCAAACGATTCTGACCAGCGTCTTGCAATCGTTGCGTTTGTACCTTCCGACGTTCACGCTCACGACCGTGCTGGCGGAGATCCAACGCTGGATTGAGCAAGAGCGAAGTTGTTTCGAGGAGCAGTTGAAGAAGCTGAAGTTGCCAACGTGCGAACACTCGGTTCTCGATCGCGTTTTCTCAAATCTCGGGTTGAACCGGCGCCACCGGCTTTCCTTTTGCGGCTTTGCCCGCGAAAACACCCGGCGGGGCGGTCGCATGTGCTACACTGACATATCACGCTTTCCGTCTCGCAAGAGAGATTCGATGATCCGCGATTACGTCCGCGATTACATGATGATCCCCCCGGGCACCGGCGAACTCGCCGTGGTCAATATGATCGTCGAAATTCCCAAAGGTCGGCGAACCAAGTTCGAGGTCGATAAAACCTACGGGCTGATCAAGATGGATCGCTACCTTTACAGCAGTTCCATGTACCCCGGCGATTACGGCTTCATTCCGCAAACCCTCTCCGAAGATGGCGACCCCTCCGACATTCTCGTGATGGTGAACGAACCGACCTTCCCCGGCTGCCTCATCGAAGCCCGCGTGGTCGGCATCTTTCGCATGAAGGATAAGGGGTTCAACGATTTTAAGTTGCTCGCAGTGCCGCACAAGGATCCGCTCTTCGGCCATATGAAGAAACTCGAAGACGTGCCGAGCCACTTCCTCCGCGAAGTGGAGCACTTCTTCAGCACCTACAAAACGCTCGAGGGTGTGACCGTGGAACCGCTCGGTTGGGATTCGCAGGAAGAGGGAACGAAGGAAGTGCGGGAGAGCGTGGATCGTTTCCGCAGCACCCTCGGCAACGTGTACGGCTGAGTATGTGAACGATGATATTCGCGCCGTTCAATGAATGTTGATTCGCCTGCGGGCGCAGGCTTCGGAATAAGACGCTTCCAGATCAACGGGAACGAAGGTGTTCTCCGGTGAGGCACAGCGGTAGGGTGGGAAGCGGTTCGCCCAACTTCAAAGGTTCGTACCAAAGATCAATTTCCGGACGATCTTCGCGGACGACGGGGCGATAGGCCACGGCATACAACTCACTGACCTCCTGGTTCGCGGTAGGGTCAATCATGCGGAGCGTTTCGCGGTGAAGGTTCGCACTCCGGTTCGTGACGATATCCACGGTGATGACGCTGACGCCCTTCTGCAAAAAGCTCGCCACCTTGGTTGCGAACGCCCGGCGTTCTTCGGGCCGATCTTTATTGGCCGGACTGACGAGTTCGATCACTCCGACGAGCGTCGTCCCGCCGAGTTGGGAGAAGACACGCACTTCGAAGGAATCGGGGATTGAGTTTGCTCATCAGCAGCAAAGCCGTGCGGTAGGTCTTCAACCAAAGCATCCGCGATCCGCGTCGCCCAATTGGAATGGAACGACTCCCAGCGATGGTGTTCGCTGATCGGCGGCCGGAAGTGATCGAGAAGTGGCATTGTGAAAGTGTATCACGCTGTGGTCGTGCGGCTCGGGCGGCCGAACAGTTCCGCAACGGAGGCGGAGAATCCGGGGAGTAGGGCCGGTTCAGTGAGTGTATCTCGTTCGCGTAGGAATGCCGAGGTGCCATCGGCTCGTAGGATGTGGACGGTGCGATTCTTGGGGTGGAACACCCACGTCGCCTTAACCCCGGCAGCCAGCCACTCGTCGATCTTCGCATCGAGTTCGTAGGCGAGATCTTTGGGCGAAACCACTTCCCAGATGAGGTCGGGCACCGTGGTGCAGAAACCGTCCGGCTCGTATTCGCTTTCGGGCAGGGTGTCGAAGGAAATGAAAGCACCATCCGGCTTGCGGACACGCCCGGGATCGGTTGCGAAGCAGCGGAAGGCGGTATCTTGGGGGAAGGTCCAACCCAATCGTCCCTGTTTGACATGGTATCCAACTTGAATAAGGATATCCCCGCCTACTCGGCTCGATTCGGTGCTCACTGGCTTCTCCTTCAATTGTCCGTCTACGAGTTCGAAGCCCTTGGCGCGGTCGCCCATTTCGAGGAAATCTTCGGGTGTGATCGTCGGGGAAGAGAGAACTGCGGGCATTGCTTGAACCTCAGCGTTGAACCGGACACGATTCTATCCTTTACACATCGGGCCTCCGCGCACCTGCCGTGCCCGTCCGGCCCAAACTACAAATCCTATCAGGCCGCGTCGGTCTTCATGTGGCAGTTCTTGTACTTCTTGCCGCTGCCGCAAGGGCAGGGGTCGTTGCGGCCGGCCTTCTTGCCGACATTGCGGATCGTTTCGATCTTTTTTGGAGCTTCATTGCTGGAGTTGGTTTGAATTTCCTCTTGGCTCGGTGCGGCCGGACGGCGGGCACTCAAGATGGAATCCGCCGTGGCTTGCCGGGCTTGCGCCCCGGCCCACATCGCGGCGTCCACGGCATCGTCGCCGACGTCTTCCATGCGGAAGACCGATTCGGCGACGCGCTCTTGGATGCCCTTCTCCATGACATCGAAGAGTTGCATCCCTTCGCGCTTGTAAATGATTTTTGGATCTTCCTGCGCGTACCCGGCGAGGCCGACCACGCTCCGCAAATGATCCATCGTGAGGAGGTGGGCCTTCCAAGCGCTATCCAACTGTTCGAGTACGAGGCCGCGTTCGGTCTGGTGCATCTCGGGGCGGTACTTGAGGTCGAAGGCGTTCAGCACCGTGTGGATCGCATCGCTTTCCGATACGCCGGTGAGTTTGGCGGCGTCGAGATCGAGCTTCAACTTCTCGGTACACCACGCGACGAGTTCGTTCGCATCGGCGGCTTCGCCAACCTTGGTACCGCTGAAAATTTCCTTCACCTCGGCCACGAGTTCCGGGTAGTCGATGGCCGGGGCGATGCTGGCACTCACTTTCACGAGCATCTCTTGAATCTTCGGGCGAGCATCGGTGCGGATCATTTCTTCGTTCAACCCCGTCGCCCCGGCGAAGCGGCCGGCGGCCCAGCGGTAGAGTTGGTCGCGGTCGGGCCGGCGATCCGGGGTGGTCTTTGCGGGCATGAACTTGCTCATGCCGATCTGCACGGGGAACTCGATATCCTTTTGGCGGTAGGCTTCGCGTACCTTGCGCTGCAGCAATTCAACGAGTTCCGCCGGTTCCTTGTTCGACAGTTCCTCGCCCGAAACTTTGAGCGTGAACTTCAACCTCGCCCAATCGGCGAGGCTTTCGGCGCCGAAGTTCGGTTCGAGGAAGCGCGCCCCGGCACTGAGATCGACGAGGTCGATCGATTTCGCAGCTTCCGCCGCGAGGTACTCGTGCAAGTCGTCGCGGCCGATCTTTTTCAGATCGCGGTCGGTGGTGGTCAGGTTGTAGCGGGCGTTGATGGCGCGGCTGAATTCCTGCCACTTCCAATCCTTGGCGTCTTCGTCCGGGTTCATGTTTTCGTCCATCAGCTCGCCGATGAACGTCGGGGCGATGTCTGCGGCGCGGCCGTGAGCGACCTGCACGGCTTCTTCGGCATTGGCCCCGCGGAAATCGTTGGGCTCGAATTCGATGCCGAGTTCGTTCGAGGCGAACGAGGCGTAACTGGCTTGCCCGTATTTCTCGGCGGAGTAAGTTTTCGCGGCTTGAACGATCTGATCATCGATCATTTGAAGGATGACGAAGCGCGGGTTTTGGCCATCGAGGATGCCCTGCCGTACGCCGTAGGTGCGCTTGCGCTGATAATCCATTACCTCGTCGTATTCGAGGAGGTTCTTGCGTTGATCGAAGTGGTATTCTTCGACCTTGCGTTGGGCCTTTTCGATTTGCTTGGTGAGAAGCCCCGATTCGAGGGCTTCGCCGTCTTTCATGCCGATCCACGGGCTGTTCATCAACCGGCGGAGGCGTTCGCCGCCGAACATCCGCATGAGGCCGTCTTCGAGGCTCAGGTAGAACTTGCTGGAACCGGGGTCCCCTTGGCGGCCGGCGCGGCCGCGGAGTTGGTTATCGATCCGCCGGGATTCGTGGCGTTCCGTACCGATGATGTGCAGGCCGCCCATTTCGGCGACCTTGCGGCCTTCCGCCTTCATCTGTTCCTTCGCTTCGATCTCTTCGATGGTCTTCGCCCATACGTCGTTGGGAATTTCCAATCGCGTCGGGTACATCAAGCGGCCGTCGGCATCCGCGTTCTTTTTCAGGATCGCCCAAGCGAGCGTTTCGGCGTTGCCGCCGAGGATGATGTCGGTACCGCGACCGGCCATGTTGGTGCTGATCGTCACGGCGTTCAATCGCCCGGCTTGGGCCACGATCTCGGCTTCGCGGGCCACGTTCTCGGGCTTGGCGTTGAGCAGTTCGTGCTTGACGCCGTTGCGTTTCAGCATGCCAGAGAGCTTTTCGCTGTTCGCCACGTCGGTCGTACCGATGAGGATGGGGCGGCCGGTCTTCGCCACTTCCACCACTTCTTCCATCACGGCGGTCCACTTGTCGCCATCGTTCTTGTACACGAGATCCGGAGCGTTGACGCGTTTTAGCGGCTGGTTGGTGGGAATGGCCACCACGTCGAGCTTGTAGATTTTCCAGAATTCGTTGGCTTCGGTCATGGCGGTGCCGGTCATGCCGCCGAGCTTCTTGTAGAGGCGGAAGAAGTTTTGCAGCGTCACGGTGGCGAGGGTTTGATTCTCTTCCTTGATCTTCACGCCCTGCTTGCGGTGCTTGGCTTCTACGGCTTGGTGCAGGCCGTCGCTCCATTGGCGACCGAACATGGCCCGGCCGGTGAATTCGTCGATGATGATGATGCCGAGTTGATCGTTCTCGCGCGGATCCTTCGCGATCATGTAGTTGCGGTCGATGGCGTAAATGTGGTGGGCGCGCAGGGCGTTATCGATCAAGTGCGGCCATTCCATGTTCCCGGCGGTGTAGAAGCTTTCCACGTCGGCGAGCTTCTCCGCTTCGCGCACCCCCATGTCGGTCAGGTGGCAGGTCTTTTCCTTTTCCTTAATCTCGAAGTACACGCCCTTGGGAGGCGGGTTTTGCGGGTCGATCTTGGCCGCGTCGAGCGGCATTAGCACCGGCAGGCCGTCGCCTTCGGTTCCTTGCAGATTCATCGTCCCGGCGGCCTTCATGTCGAGCCGGGCCTTGCGTTCCAGTTCGTTGAGCTTGCGGGCGATGTCGTCGGCCTTTTCGTACTGCCGGGGATCGCTGAAGGCGGGGCCGCTGATGATGAGCGGGGTACGGGCTTCGTCGATGAGGATGTTATCCACTTCGTCGATGATGGCGAAGTTGAGCGGGGTGCGTTGGCACTGGCGGTAGTACGGGTGGAACTTGTCGTCGTCGTGCCGGCCCGGCTTCATGTTGTCGCGGAGGTAGTCGAAGCCGAATTCCGAACTCGTGCCGTAGGTGATGTCGCAGTTGTAGGCGTGGCGTTTGACGTCGCCCTCTTGATCGGATTGGATGAACGCGGCCGATACCCCGAGGGCGTTGTAGATCGGCAGCATCCATTCGCAGTCGCGGCGGGCGAGGTAATCGTTCACGGTGATAACGTGAACGCCTTTGCCTTCGAGGGCATTGAGGAACGCGGCCAAAGTGGCCACGAGGGTTTTCCCTTCCCCGGTTACCATCTCGGCGATGTTGCCGGCGTGCATGATCGCCCCACCGACGATTTGAACGTCGTAATGGCGCATGCCTTTGGTGCGTCGGGCCGCTTCGCGGCAGGCGGCGAACGCTTCGGGCGTGAGGCTTTCGAGGCTTTCGCCTTTCTTCACCCGTTCGCGGTAGCCGATGGAGAGATCGCGGAGGGCGTCGTCCGAGAGCACCTTCATCGCCTCTTCGAGCGTGTTGGTCTTATCGAGGATGGAACTGGGCACAACGGTGTGCTCCGCGGCGTTGCGGGGCCGCAGGTAGCCGGTGCTCTTCACCGCCCGCTCGTTGGCGGAGCCGAAGAGCCGGGAGACGAATCCGATGCTCCCTTCGACGGCGCCGTTGAGGGCGTCGCCGAGGCGTTCAAAAATGCCGGTCTTCATTGCCGTGTCGGTCGCCATGGAATCCTTGGCCTCGGTTCGATTGTGCGGCTTGCGCAAATGATGCGGAGCTGGTAATTTAAGATTGTTGGGAATGAGGGTCAATACGGATGTCCAACCCACCCACCGCCGTGGGTGGGCTTTCAAAAGCGGACATCCACTCGACCATTTCTCGCTACCATCTCCCCATGCGATTCGTTCTCGACCTGCTGTATCTCTTCGTGCTGGCGTTGCTCACGCCGTGGTTGGTGTGGCGCAGCTTCCGTACTGGGCGTTACCGCAATCGTCTGGCCGCGAAGCTCTTGGGGCGGGTGAAGCCGAATAATCCCGAAGGCAAGCCGACCGCGTGGTTCCATGCGGTGAGCGTGGGGGAAGTTCACTTGTTGGCGGTGGTAGTGAAGGCCTTTCGCCAACGGCACCCCGATTGGCACATTGCGGTTTCCAGCACGACGGAAACCGGCTTGGCGGAAGCGTTCGCACGATTCCCCGATTGTTCCGTGATCGCCTACCCCTTCGACTTTTCGTGGGCGTGTGCGAATACTTTGAACGCAGTCAACCCCGCGATCATTCTCTTGGCCGAGAGCGAAATGTGGCCCAACTTCCTCGCGGCGGCCTCCCGGCGAAAGGTTCCCGTGGTGCTGTTCAACGCCCGGCAAAGCCCACGCAGTTACGGACGTTTGAAGAAGATTTCGGGCCTCGCACGCGATCTACTCTTCCGCCATGTGAGCCTGTTCGCGGTGCAATCCGAAGATTACGCCGAGCGCTTCCGATTGTTGGGCGTGCCCGAGGGGAAGATCGTCGTCACCGGGTCGGTGAAGTACGACGGTGCCACCGGCGAGCGCGATACGCCCAAGGCGAAGGAACTCGCACGATTGTTGAATCGGGGAAACGAGATCGTCTGGGTGGCGGGGAGTACGCACGCCCCGGAAGAAAAGATCGTGTTGCGAGTTTACGAACGATTGTTGAAAGCGGGGATGAACCTGCGATTGATCCTGGTTCCCCGGCACCCGGATCGCTTCGACGAAGTGGCGGGGCTGTTGGGGATGAGCGGCATGCCTTTCATGCGGCGGAGTTCTTTCGGAGCCGGAAGCGTGAGCGACGATTCCGATCTGATCGTCGCTTACGCTTCCGGCTCCGAAAGAGTTCTGCTTCTCGATACCGTGGGCGAACTCGGTGCCGCGTGGAGCCTCGCCGATATTGGCTTCGTCGGAGGTAGCCTAGCCCCGCACCGCGGCGGCCAAAGCATGATCGAACCGGCGGGTTATGGAGTGCCCACGCTCTTCGGCCCGAACGTCTGGAACTTCCGCGACGCCGCGAATCGATTGATCGAAGCGGGCGGCGCAATCAAGGTTGCGGACGAAGCCGAACTCGAAGCGAAGATGCGGGAGTTGTTCGCCGACCCGGAACGCCGCCATTCGATGGGGGAGAAGGCACGCAAGCTAGTGCAGGCGCAGCAAGGCGCCACCGAACGCACGATGAACGCCATCGATCGGGTTCTGAATGCCGGACATCGTCCCCCTGCCTAATCCTTGAAAGGAACGATGTCCCCCGCTTTCATTAGGCAATCTTCTTCTGAGATTCATGGCAGAACCACGTCGCCGCATATAGTTTGAAAGCACTCCAACCTGCCGTTATCGAGCGTTCACTATGCGGCTTCTTCTCGTCGCGTTCCTCGCATTCCTTACCCTCATTCCCACTGTTTCCCCGGCCGAGGAACCGGCCAAGCCCAAGCTCTTGGTCGTGATCGTCTTCGACCAAATGCGCGGCGATTACATCGACCGTTGGCAGCCGCTTTTCGGCGAAGACGGGTTCAAACGCCTGCAAACGAAGGGGGCCTGGTTCACAGATTGCCATTACCCGTACGCTTCCACGATCACCGGCCCCGGCCACGCCTCGATCCTTTCCGGAACCGGCCCCAATAAGCACGGCATCATTCACAACGATTGGTACGATCGCCAAGCGGGCGCCACGGTCAACTGCGCGAGTAACGATCGTTACCAATTCGTGCCCGCGCTGAAGAAAGCCCCCGTCGATCCGGAAAAGATCACAACCACGCCATCCACGGAGAAGTTGGCCGGGAACCCGGAACGCATGATGTGCGAAACCGTGGCCGACGTGCTCAAGGCCAAGACCAAGGGGCGCGTCATCGGATTATCGCTCAAGGATCGCGGGGCCTTACTCCCGGTGGGCCATTCGCCCGATGCCGCGTACTGGTTCAACGGACAGTTCCTCACCAGCACCTTCTACCGCGAGAGCGTTCCCCAATGGGTGAGCGATTTCAACAAAAGCGGCTTGGCCGAATCCTACTTCGTCAAGGAGTGGACCGCCTTCAAACCCGAACTCGATTACAACAAATGGGTCGGGCCGGATACCGCCCCCGGCGAAGGCAAAGGAGTTTCGCAGGGGGTGAAGTTCCCGCACCCGACTACCGGCGGAGCGAAGCTCCCCGGCGGGAAGTACTACGATGCCGTGGCGACCAGCCCCTTCGGCAACGAACTCTTGCTCGCATTTGCCAAATCTTGCATCGACGCGGAAAAACTCGGCCAAACGGAAGCCGCCGATTTGCTCACCATCAGCTTTTCCTCAAACGATCTGATCGGCCACGTGTACGGCCCCGATTCGCAAGAAGTGCTGGATACGACCCTGCGCAGCGACGCCGTCGTGGCCGAACTGTTGAAACACCTCGATGCCAAGGTGGGCGCCGGGAAGTACGCCGTGATGGTTACGGCCGATCACGGCATCTGCCCGCTGCCGGAACACTCCGCGAAACTCGGCAAGGACGCGAAACGTGTTTCTTCCATCGCGTTGATCGCCGGGGCCGAAAAACACCTGCGCGAAAAATTCGGCGAACCCGAACCCGCCTCCGGCAAAACGAAAGCCCGTTGGATCGAAGCCATCGCCGCACCGCACGTGTACTTGAACCACCGTTTGATCGCCGCGAAGAAGCGGACGGTGAAGGAAGTGACCGACGCCTTCGCCGCGTATCTGCGGAAGCAGGACGGGGTACATTCGGTGTTCACGGGGGAACAACTCTCGGCACCCTTCGTCCCGAATGAGGAAACTTTTCTCACGATGGCCAAACGGAGCTTCTACCCGGCCCGCGGCGGCGATGTGTACGTGATTCTCAAGCCCTTCTATCTGATCGGTACTACATCGACGGTCGAGAGGCTGGCCACCGGCACCACGCACGGCAGCCCGCACCCCTACGATACGCACGTTCCTCTGATCGCCTTCGGGCCTGGCGTGCCCGGCGGCTCACGTTCCGAGAAGGTCACGCCGTTGCACGTGGCCGCGATCGCCTCGTGGTTTTTGGATATTCCCAAGCCGAAGGATGCCGAGTACGAACTGCCGAAATCGCTGTTGAGGAATTGAATTGATCGTGCTTCGACGAATGGCCGGATACTATTACCCTCCCCCGTGAGGCACTGCCAGGGGCGACGGATTCCGCCGCCCCTCACGGGGCTTTAAAATATGGGGGGATGCCCTCGACCACGGGTTCCGCGTCACTCCTCTACTAAATTCCACCGTCGCTCTGCGGCTCAAAACGAACAATTATGCCCTGTCAATCTCTCAAAGCACGGACGTGAAATCCGTTGAAAACTCAAGAAACCAGCAATGTCGCTACCCTCTAACCGTTGCTGATCCGCGGCAGGTACA
>Ga0105045_10006769_pt1 | contig 10141 bp, 10 predicted proteins | sample MAT02_FD_78089 | JGI IMG/M metagenome (GOLD analysis project Ga0105045, IMG submission 78089) | Freshwater microbial communities from Lake Fryxell liftoff mats and glacier meltwater in Antarctica - MAT-02 (megahit assembly) | ecosystem: Environmental > Aquatic > Freshwater > Ice > Liftoff...
AGAAATTTAGAGGTACGGAAGCGGATAGTCGAAAATGTGAAAATCAAGTGCTTGCATCGTTCAAAACCTTGATTTTGGGGAGAAATTTAGAGGTACGGAAGCGGATAGTCGAAAATGTGAAAATCAAGTGCTTGCATCGTTCAAAACCTTGATTTTGGGGAGAAATTTAGAGGTACGGAAGCGGATAGTAAAAAAAAGTCAAATTTCGATTGATTATTGAATCTTGAAAATTCATTCTCGATTGCAATAGTGCAAATTAGCAAATTAGCTATTTTGAAGTGGTACGGAAGCGGATAATTAAAGATAAAAAAGAGTACACTATATATAGTATGATAATTTTGATTTCGATAAACCACCTTCATCGTTCTAAAACTAATTAAATTTACGTCGATGAAAAAAATTGGTTTACTCTCCGATACGCATGGTTTTTTGGAACCCAAAATATTTGAGTACTTCAAAGATGTTGATGAGATTTGGCATGCTGGAGACGTCGGTGACGTGAGTGTCATTGATGAATTGAAAAAATTTAAACCCTTGAGAGGTGTTTATGGAAATATAGACGATCAATTTGTAAGAATGGAATTTCCTGAATTTAACAGATTTAAAATTGAGGAAGTTGAAGTTTTAATGACGCACATTGCTGGCAAACCAGGCAATTATTCTAAACCATGTTTTGATGAATTAGAAAAAAAAGCACCAAAATTATTCATTTGCGGTCATTCACATATTTTATTGGTAAAAATGGACCCACGCTATAAAATGTTATGGATGAATCCAGGAGCATGTGGATTTAAAGGTTTTCATCAAGTTAAAACAATTTTGCGTTTCTCAATTACTGACGATAGAATTCACGATTTGGAAGTAATTGAATTAGGAAAAAGAGTATGATATAAAATTTTTACACTTTCTTTGCGTTCAGTCATTCAATGAAAACAATTCTAACATTACTCATAAGTATTTCCGCTACAGTTTGTGTGGCGCAAATTGGAGGTACAACATCTTTCGCTTTGCTTGATCTCACATTTAATGCAAGAAGTGCAGGTCTTGGTGGTAATTTCATTTCGGCAAAAGATAAGGACATTAACTTGGGAGTTGCAAATCCATCCTTATTAAATGCTAGTATGAATAATCAAATTAGTGTGAACCAAGCTTTTCAGGCAGGAAGGGTAAACTATGGAATGGTTGCTTTCGGAAGATCTTTGAAAAATAATCGATTCATTTCTGGACATATTAGGTATGTGAATTATGGTAAAATGCAAGGACGTGAAGTAAACGGTGTTGCTACAACGACCTTTAATCCATTTGAATACATTGCTGGAGTTGGTTTTGGTCAACAGTTAAATCCTAGAATATCGGTGGGTGGAAACCTTAACATTATTGGTTCACATTTAGAAACCTATAATTCTTATGGTGCATCTGTTGATTTAGCTGGGACATATACAAATGCAGACTCCAACCTATTAGTTACTGCAATGGTGAAAAATGCTGGAGTTCAATTTAATGCGTATGTGGACACACGAAATCCATTGCCTATAAACTTTCAGCTTGCCTTATCTTATAAAGTTAAACATGCACCTTTTAGATTTTCGATACTAGCTCATCATCTAAATAAGTGGGACTTAACTTACAATGACCCAAGTCTTGTAGCTACAACTGACCCTTTGACAGGTGACCTAGTGGAACCTAAGCGTGCAGGTTTTGGAGAGAAATTAGCCCAACACTTAGCCTTTCATCTGGAAGTTTTGGCATCGAAGAGTTTTCATTTACGTGCTGGATTTGACTACCATGCGCGTCAAACGTTAAAACTCGACAACAGACCCGGCGCTGCAGGACTATCCTTCGGAACTGGTTTATACTTTAAAAGATTCAGTTTTGACTATGGATTTACCATTTTTTCTAGAGCTGGATTCAACCACCTGATTACCTTATCAACAAATATTTCAAAGATGCGGTCTTAGCTAAACCCATTTAGCACTAGCGATACAGGGGTTTTTAACTTTTGAACTTCGTTTTGTTTATATTTTGTTGTAACCTTTTTAATTCAAAGTCAGTACATTTGTCCAAACCAAACAATAAAAAATTTTTTATGAAAAAGTCATTTTTAGCGTTAGCAGTTGTTTTAGGAGCATCTTCTACATTCGCGCAAGATTTAACATCTAAGAAAGGTGAGAATTACTTACCTGAGGCAGGAGACTGGGCTATCGGTATCGATGCTGTCCCTGTATTAAACTACATTGGTAACTTCTTTGGGAAAGCTGGAGATAATAACAATGCTGCATCTATCTGGGGATTTAACAATACGAACATGTTAATCCAAGGTAAATACTTCGTTGAAGAAGGTATGGCATACCGTGCTGGAATCCGTTTAGGATTTGGATCAATGAAATCATCACTTATGGTGGGAGATCGTATGGCTGCTGCACCTGCAACAAACCCTTGGCCAACTCAACCTGCAATGGTGGAAAACACAATGAAAGCGGGTAATACAAACATTGCTATTTCTGCTGGAATTGAGAAAAGAAAAGGTAGCACGCGTTTGCAAGGATTTTATGGTGCTGAAGTAGGTATCGGATTGAATTCAACAAACGAGAAATATGAGTATGGAAATGCATTGACTGCATCTTCAGCTGCTGTTCCAGTTGTAGTTACATCTGATGATAATTTCGGAACTAACTTAACAACTGTTACCGATGGTGTTGGATCTCCAGCTGGTGCTCGTATGATTGAGTCTAAATCTGGTTTAGGATTTAACTTAGGATTAAGAGGTTTCATCGGTGCTGAGTACTTTATCCTTCCTAAAATGTCAATTGGTGGCGAATTCGGATGGGGATTAGTTATGAATTTATCAGGTAAAGGATCAACTACTTGGGAAGCTGTTGGTACTGTTGATGGTGCTACTGCAACATCTGTTAACACAATCGAAACTGAAGGTAACAAAACTTCATCTTTTGGTGTTGATACACAAATGGTAAACCCATTGTTCGGTCCAATTGGACGTTTGAACTTGACTTTCCACTTCTAAGAATTGGATTAGATATTTTGAAAAGGGACTTCGTTTGAAGTCCCTTTTTTTATGCCTTATTTGTTTTCAACTTCTTTTTTTATAACCTTTGAGTTCTCTGAAAATAGCTATGAGTAATAAAAAACTAACAATTGCAATCGATGGATTTTCCTCCTGCGGGAAGAGCACTCTCGCAAAGGCTTTAGCTGAAAAGCTTAGTTATATCTTTATTGATACTGGTGCAATGTACCGTGGCATTACGCTGTTTGCATTAAAAAACGGATTCTTTGATGAAGAAGGCCTTGCTATTGATGGTTTAATTGATGAATTACCAAATATAAAACTTGATTTTAGACGCAATGAGCAAACGAATAAACCTCATTTAGTGCTAAATGGAAAAGATGTTGAAAGTGAAATCCGTACTCCACGAATTTCATCGCATGTCTCTGAAGTTGCAATGGTAAAAGCTGTGAGAGAAAAATTAGTTGCTCAACAACGCATCATGGGAAAAAAGGGTGGCGTTGTTATGGATGGAAGAGATATTGGGTCTGTTGTTTTTCCTAATGCTGAATTAAAATTATTCCTGACCGCTGACCCGAACATTCGGGCTCAAAGAAGATATGACGAACTTAGATCAAAGGGTATAGAAACTACTTTTGAAGAAGTAAAACATAATCTTATTGAAAGAGATCACATCGATTCTTCCCGAATTGAGAGTCCTTTAATTCAAACGGAAGATGCTGTTGTTTTGGATAATAGTGAGCTAACACCAGATCAGCAATTGGCGCAAGTTTTAAAACTTGTAAATGATAAATCGGTTTACTAAAGGTTTGTTTATTACTTATTTAGTTTTGTTCATAAGTCGGATGGAGAGAATAGATGGTAATACCAATTATAATCAATAATTTAGCCCCTATTTTCAACACTAACATACTATGAATTCGCTTGGTAAAATAACGGAAGAATTAATCAATCAAAGTCCCTTTTTAAGAGAATCTATCTCTGAAGATTTGATTAATATTTCTGCTTTGGCTAGAAAATTGAAACCTCAAATTGAAAATCATCTTGGTGAAGAAGTGAAAGAAGGTGCTATTGTTATGGCAATAAAACGACTTACTCCCGGACTCTATCTAAAGCTAAACGTAAAAATCAAAAATGTTTTAGGAGATTTAGGAGATTTTTTGGTCAGGAGTGGTTTAGAAGACTTCACTTTTTATAATTCTTCAACGCTTAATGAAAAACAAACCAAACTCATGAAACTAATTCATGATGATAATGAAACTTTTTTTGTGATTTGTCGAGGTGTATCGGAAACTACAATTATTACTAGTGCCAAGTTTCACACAGAAATACTTGAGATTTTTGAAGGTGAAAGAATGATATCTGCAACTGAAAATTTATCTTCAATAACAGTCAAACTTCCTGTTATTAATTCGGAAATTTATGGCATTTACTACTATATAATGAAGCAATTAGCTTGGGATGGAATTAATATAATCGAAGTTGTGTCTACAGCGAACGAATTCACAGCTGTGGTTCATCAAAATGATGTTGACAGAGCTTTTCGAATTTTAATGCAGCTAAAAAGAGGTTTGTAATCAGCTTATACCGCAGCTTCTACTTCCTCATTAATGCACTGTTCATCGGGCATTGCACCACAAAGCGAACAAGCAGATCCGTCGGGATTTAACATGGGGTTATTACTTGCGCATGTACCACCAAATTTCCCGTCTTTTTTTGCCCAAATTTTGATTGCAATTCCTGCAACACCTATGGATAAAAGACCGATTGCTATTAGAATTAATTTCATTTTATTTTTTCACAAAGTTACATGATTTTATTTAAATAAATTTATGTTGCAAAACAATTCATTTCATTGTGCCAACTCAATTTATTTCATCTTGGCAACTCACTTGAGTGCCTTACGCAAACATATTTAATTTTTATCCAAAAGTTGCCCCGTTCCGTAAATATTAGTTTCAATATTGGTAGGCGTTCCAATGTATTCAATGTTGCCCGAGTTTTGAATTTCAGCCTTAACCTTTGCGGATGAAAAATTGTACTTGCAAGTGACGGTGCTTTTGGAAACGACATCAATCGAATCAATGATGTTTAAATTGTTCGTATTACAGTATCCATTGCTGCCAACGACGAAATTGGCATATTTAGTATTTCCCGAAAGTGTAAAATCACCATATCCATGAGATAGAATTCCAACTAAATATTCTGAATTTAGATTCATAGATATCGGTCCAGCTCCATCAGTGATTGAAAATGTGAAATACGGAAGGTTTAAAGTGCCTTGCGATGTTAATGGCTCAGTTCCTTGATATGCAAGATTGATAATATTTTTAAAATGAAGGGTCACTTTTATCTTTTTGGTTTTGAAGTTTCGTAGAAAATTGCATTTATTCGTGTTCTTAATGCTTAATTTCCCTTCTGAAACTTCTGTTTCAACAAGATTTATCAAATTTTCATGTCCCTCAATAGTTACATAATTTAAGGTGTCTTGCACTAAAATATATTCCAAATGAGCACCTAGAAAGAGAAGATCGAAGTCATTCAATATTATTGTTTTTGTCATATTATCTCCAGCAAATTTCCAGCAAGTTCGGTCTTCGGGTTTTTTACAAGCCGACAACAAAACTGTGATGATTATTATCAAGTAAATTTTCATTTTTTCGTGTTAAATGAATAACCAATTCCATATTCAACATAATCTGCTTTCGCCCAATGAGATTTCAAAACGAGATTAAAATGAATTCCATTTTTTAAATAATACCTCATGCCAACACGATGATATAATGAATCGTCGGGTGCATATTTATCCCTCACGTAATACCCCATTCCTAAAACGAAATGAAAATTGTCGAGTGGTAATAAATATCCGCCGTAAACTCCGATTTGAAATATATCTAGTTGTGTTTTTTCGATTTGAGGTCGATAGCCAAATAGTGCTTGTTTAGAAATGAAGTCAAGCGCAAGTTCCCAACCTACTCTGGGTTTTAGAAACGTCCGTGCATGCAAGTTTAGTGCGAAAACGGGATATTTTTTTCCTCCAGTCGGAAAAACTTCTTTTGTAGAAAAAATTGCAGTTGCTCCGAAAAATAATTTTCGAAGTGGCATCGTAGTTTCTTTTTTTATTCTAAGTGTATCTATTTGTGGCTTGCGCAAAAATCGCCCATACGCAATGCTTATAAAAGGTAAATTAATACCGAGATTTGGAACTTTAAATGCACCGTTCGAAAAATGAGTCATGTCAATTCCCAATGAAACCCAATTTGACTTTACGTAGTATTTTGCGTCCAAGGCAAAGCAAATCATCACATTTAGCGGTGTTGACATGGCCACGTTTTTTGGATTTGAAATGGGATCATATTGTTTAGTTGCTACCCCTAATCCAGCTGCAATTTTTCCGTTTAAACGAAATTTGGGTTTTGCAATGAACGGTATGGATATGAATGAATTTACGCCAAAATTATACCCTAATATTTCTTCGTTTCCTGCCGTTCCACCGTATAATGTGAATCCCAAATCTGGAAGTTTATAAGCCGAATGCCATTTTTTTTGACCTTCAGTTCTGAACAAGAAACTTACCTCACCTGCAAAAGCATGATGTTGCGCCAAATGTCCCATCACAGGTCGATGACCAAGTAATATTCCTGTCTTAAATCTTCCCTCTATACCCCAAGCTCTGTTAAGTTGACTTTGAGAAAATATTGCAAGGAATATCAAAACAAATGTGCACAAATATTTAAGCATTTCTTATTCTTCTCCAATTTTAAGTGGCGAAAAGTACTAATTTTACTTTAAAAACAGAACGATGGACCCACGATTAATTGCATTTGAACGACTTTTAACAATTATGGATGATTTAAGAGAAAAATGCCCATGGGATAAAAAACAAAATTTTGAATCGTTAAGGCATCTTACAATCGAAGAAACTTATGAATTGGGGGATGCAATTTTAGACAATGATTTAGAAGGAGTGAAAGGCGAAATTGGCGATTTATTTTTGCATTTAGTTTTCTATTGCAAGTTAGGTCAAGAGCAAAAAGCATTTGACGTAACGAGTGTTTTGAATCAAATATGTGACAAATTAGTGCACAGACATCCCCATATTTATGGGGATTTAGAAGCCACAACCGAAGAAGAAGTAAAGGCCAATTGGGAGAAACTAAAATTGCAAGAAGGCAAAAATTCTGTTTTGGAAGGAGTTCCGAAATCTCTTCCTGCAATGGTAAAAGCTGCTCGAATTCAAGAAAAAGTGAAAGGAATTGGTTTTGATTGGGATAACAAAGAGCAAGTTTGGGAAAAAGTACAGGAGGAATTGAATGAATTTAAATATGAAATAGACACTCAAACCGAACACGCAGAAGAAGAACTAGGAGATTTGTTATTTTCAATAATTAACTATGCCAGATTCATTGATTTAAATCCAGAGAACGCGTTGGAACGAACCAATAAAAAATTCATCTTAAGATTCCAAGAGATGGAAAAATTAATTGCCGATAAAAACCTAATTATTAGTGAAATGAGCCTCAAAGAGCTAGATGGATATTGGAATCAGTCAAAAGCTAACCTACGTTCAAAATAAATACACTTCACTCAATGACTGCTACAATATAAATACTTTTCATGAAAAAACAGAACACTGTTTCGCTCAAAAACTGTAACTTCACGCCTCTGTATAAATAAAGAACTGTAAACTATGAAATTATTGCTCTCCGCATTTTGCGTTATTTTTCTAAGCACTTTTGCTTTTTGTCAAAACTATACCATTCGTGGCGTTGTAACTGACCAAGCTAGCGGTGATCCAATGCTTTTCGAAAAAGTAAAATTGTTAAATGCAAGTGATAGTAGTCTTTTTGCAGGTATAAACACGGACGATAATGGTTTTTTCTCCTTTCCAAAAGTTCCGAAAGGTTCCTACATTGTTAAAATTGAAAATCAGTCTTATGAGGTATTGACTGATTTAATTTTAGTGAGTGAAGCAAATGGAATTAAGAATGTTCAATATCGTTTAGATAAACGACAAGATGTAAAAAAAATAGGTGAAGTTATCGTTTCTGCTGAAGGGAAAATTAAAAAAAGTCAAGTACTAATTTCAAAGATTTCTTTAGATAAAGCCGGTATTGAGCGTATACCAAGTGTTGGAGCTGAGAATGATATTATTGGAGCTTTTAGTGTTACTCCAGGTGTTGTAACAACGGGCGATCAAGGTGGACAATTATACGTTCGTGGAGGTACGCCAATTCAAAATAAAATACTTTTAGATGGAATGACGATTTACAGTCCTTTCCATTCCATCGGTTTCTTTTCTGTTTTTGAAACAGAGTTAATAAAAAGCACAGATATTTACACTGGTGGATTTGATGCAGAATATGGTGGTCGTATTTCTTCTATTATGGACATTACATATCGAGACGGAAATCGTCAGAAATTTGGAGGCAAAGTTTCGGTTTCTCCTTTTATGGCAAAAGCTGTTCTTGAAGGACCAATAGGAAAGAAAAAAGGTGCTAGCCCAAGAGCAGGTTCTTATATTTTATCGGCAAAGCATAGTTTGTTGGATTATACCTCAAAAAATCTTTATCGCAATGTTAATGAAGGAGAAGGAATGCCTTTTACATTCACTGATATTTATGGTAAAATGACTTTTAATGGTGATGGAGGAACAAAGTTCAGTGCATTTGGTTTCCATAACCGCGACAGCGTTAATTATGGTGCTGCGGATTTAGACTGGCAAGCTTCTGGTGGGGGAATTAACTTTATCCTTGTTCCAGGAAGTTCGCCTGTATTTATTAAAGGACATTTAACAGGAAGTCATTATAAAACATCTTTTCAGGAAGTTGGAACAGAAGAAAGATTTAGCTCAATCGGAGGATTTGACCTAGGTTTTGACTTTACTTATTTCTTAAGAAAAGAAGGTCAGTTGAATTATGGAATTAATTTGGGAGGATTTTCTACCGAGTACAGTACTTTTAATCAACTCAAACGAAAGATTGAGAATAATTCGTTTTCGACCGAAGTAGGTGCTTATGTGAGTTATCGTATGGTTACTCCAAGGTGGGTATTCCAACCAAGTGTTCGAGTTCAGGCATATCCTTCTTCATCGTCGATATCTTTTGAGCCGAGAGCAGGTTTGAAATTTAATGCAACTGAAAAGTTTCGTTTAAAAATGTCGGGAGGTCGATTCTCTCAAAATTTAACGTCTGCATCCTCAGATCGTGATGTTGTTAACTTGTTTAATGGATTACTTGCCGCTCCTGATAACATACAGCAATCTTTTGTGAATCAATATGGAAGAGAAACAAACCCGAGAAACGGTTTGCAATTCGCCTGGCATGCTATTGCAGGGATGGAAATAGACTTGACAAAACAGCTATCTTTAAACATAGAAGGATTTTATAAGCTTTTTGACCAATTGAGCGACATCAACCGAAACAAATTGTATGATGATACACCTGAGAATTCTAAAATCCCAGATGAGGAGAAAAAGAATTTCTTGATTGAATCAGGAGATTCGTACGGACTTGATTTTCTCTTGAAATACAGTAAATCAAGATTGTTCATTTGGGCAGTATATTCTCTTCAAAAATCAACAAGATGGGATGGTTTTCAGGAATACGCTCCTGTTTTTGATCGTCGCCACAACATCAACTTAGTTGGAACCTATTTGTTTGATAAAAAGAAAAGTACAGAGTTAAGTATTCGTTGGAACTTTGGTTCAGGATTGCCTTTTACTCCTACTTCCGGATATTTTCAATTGGATAATTTTGGCAATGGTGTAACAACAGATTATACCACTTCGAATAGCTCAGAAGTGGCTGTTGATTTAGCAGCGTTTAATACGAGTCGATTGCCAACATATCATCGATTGGATCTTACAGTAAAGAAAGCGATTACATTTAAAAATAGCACAGTGTTGGAGATTATCGCAAGTATAACCAATTTGTACAATCGTAGAAATATTTTCTATGTAAATAGAGTTACGAACGATGTAATCAATCAATTTCCAATATTGCCTAGTATAGGAATTAGTTTTAAGTTCTAAGAAATAGGTTAGAATAATTCGTGTAACTGAAATTTGTCGATTGCAAGCTTGCAAATTAATAATCTGCCAATCTGTAATCTGCCAAT
>Ga0105045_10006770_pt1 | contig 10140 bp, 9 predicted proteins | sample MAT02_FD_78089 | JGI IMG/M metagenome (GOLD analysis project Ga0105045, IMG submission 78089) | Freshwater microbial communities from Lake Fryxell liftoff mats and glacier meltwater in Antarctica - MAT-02 (megahit assembly) | ecosystem: Environmental > Aquatic > Freshwater > Ice > Liftoff...
CCGTTGGTTGCGTGAGTGAATACATCATTTCGCAAGATGGGAAAATCAACAAAATATCGTCGTAGGTCTTCGCCAAAAACTGCCTCGGCCTTTGGACAGATAGATCAACATCGCCGTCATACCATGCCCCGGTTCCAGAGCGTGCAAGAGTAAGAAGGCCAGTTCGAGCGTTAGGTTGTGGGTATGTTCGTGCATGAAAAATCGCCTAAGGACAAAAAACTAATTCGCTGCAAGTCGCCTAACGAACCGATCGAACAAGGGCGGGAACTTTCAATAACCCCAGTGAGTTCGATTGTGGATCATGGAAAGCTCGAATTGCGTTCTGATCATCGTTGGAAAGTAAAACATATTGCGACCATGCGTCTTGCAATCGCGGTGATGCGTTGTGTTGCAGTCCTGCATTGTCTGGGTCATGAAGTCGAAAACCAATGACGAAATCGCCCCCTGGGAAGTTCGCATAGACAGCGATGTAGCCCGGATCGGCAGGCGGTGTTGCGGGAACCAATGGCGGTTTCACCAGTTCGCCAACCGTTGTGAAGGGATTTGGGTTTCCGTTCGATTGAATTGCCAATAGATTGTCTTTTGAAATAACATAAGGAAGTGGGCTGTAGAATCGATTGTCGTTCGATTCCCACACTCGCACCGCCACCTGCTCTTCGGCAATGGCCGTGGCACGAACGATCACACCGTCGCGGCGGATCGAATAGCCGGCTTGGGGATCGGTTGCTGCAAACCACGCCAGGTTTCCGATGATCAGAGGCAAGCCACCGCCACTGGAACTGACGCCAGGGACTTGATCGAGACCATTGGGAGTATGGGTTCGACGAAGTCGCGATAGGAAAGCATTGCCGGTGGGATTCGGAATAAAGTCAGTGCGCTGGTAGGTTGGCGGTTCGTTGGGTGGCTGCCCGGGAACTAAATCCCCACGCACGAAATCACCATGCACTTCGTTGCCGGTATTTAGTTCAGGGTTAGGTCGATAGATGTACTGCGATCGATTGGCAAGCGTCACGGGAAGTCCTTCGCCAGCACCAATGGTGACGGATTGGTAACCGTCGCCCTGGATCAATGACTTATCGATTCCGGCACCGATCGTAGTTTCATTCTCGCTGGGGTCAAAATTGTCGTCATAAATGTTAATCATCAGGTCCCTGGCGTTCTCACGACCCTGCCCATCGATATCACGTAAGCCCTCCAGCGCGGCGGCATTGACACCTGTTTGCATTTGGCGACGGGCGAGCAAAACAAAGCCAAAATCTAATGTCAAGGCGAGTACACCAACCAACGCAATCATCACAAAGAAAATCAGTATCAAAGATTGTCCTCGACGATTAACATGAACGCGACAGCGCAATGTTCGACGATGTGAACGCAAATTCATTCAAAAACCTCGCGGCGATAGATCGCTTGGGATGAGAGGACCTTGCGATAGGGACGGACGCCGGCAGTTCTCAACAACGCGGCCTGACGGCCAAGACCGAATCGACCGCTGTTGATCGTCGTGTTTGCCGGTCCAGATTCGGCGGGAACCACCAACGAGTAATTGCTACCCGTGTCGCTAGGTGCTATCAATGCGTCATCAGCTTCGATGATCACTTGTCCCTCATCGCCAGTTCGATTGACCAGCGTGGTGGATTGAGCGGGGTAGTTGATGCGAAGAGCGACCATGCCAGGCACGAACGATGACGACGGATCACTCGCGTCAAGACTATAAGGTCGATTGCCACTGCTGGACGAAATTTCTTCCACAGGAGCCACCCAACGAATCAATGTCTCGGCACCTGTCACCGAGTCGTAATTGATGATCGGTATGAGAACGGTTCGGTTGCCATTGGCGTTAGTGACGACAGCTCCCGGAAATCGTCTAACGGGTTCGCCATTGATGGTATCGGGGATCATCACTGGGACAAGAAGTCGATTAAGTAACGGTAAATCCGTGACATCCGCGTTACGATCAAGTACCAACCGCTCCTCATCGTAAATTTCTAGCTTGAATTTTGCATCATTCGTTAGAATATTTGAATCATTAAGATCCACGTTTAAATCGCCAAGTCCCAACGTGCCGGTCGCTGCAAAGGGAAATCGCGAGATCTCTTGCGCTCCCACGTCGACGGCCTGTTGCAGAACATTGGCTTGGAAAAAGAACAGACCAAAGCTGATCGTGGCCCCGATGATCAGCACCAAGATCGGAATCAGAAACGCCATCTCTATCAGTGCTTGGCCACGTCGTTGGTCGATGTTCCTTCGTTTGCGTCGATCATCAATTTGATGTCGAGCGGTAAGTGCGTCTGGCCGGCCGGTGTTTCCAGGACGTTGGCGGTGCCGCGGGGTGCGAACACAATTCGCCAAGGTCGAACATTGTACCGAGAGCCAACGACGAGATTGTCGTCCGACAAGAAATAGATGTCGATCGTCATCCGCATCCACATTGTGTGGATCGAGCGACACGGTCGAATTAGCATGCCGTAACTTGGCAGGGTATTGCGGCGGAACATTAAGCCCCGAAACCGTGTCCAAGGTGTATTGGCGATGTCCAATGTTTCGATCAACACTTGCTGCGTGTTGGCGTTCAACAATCTTGCTTTTCGTTTCATCGATCGTATTCATTCTCATTGTCCTGTGACGCTTCTTAACTGTTGATTCAAGACTCCGAACGCCTGGGTGATCATCGGCCCGAGCAGAATAACAAAGATTCCAGGTAGGAAGCCAACGACCATCGGCAACACCAGCTTTGTCGGAATCGCCATGGCAATCGCGGAGGCTCGCTCACGCCGTCGACTCCGCATCTCAGCGGCTTGAATCCGGAGCGTTGCTGACATCCCCGCTCCGGTTTGTTCTGCCTGAATCAGTGCCGCGATGAAAGCGGAGAACATGGGCACTTCGACGCGACGCATACAACGTCGCAAAGAATCCAATCGTGATCGTCCCGCAAGGTTGTCTCGCTGAAACGATCGCAAGTCCTGAACCAGCGGTCGCGACGGAGACTGCACTGCGAGAATCCGCTCCAGCGCCGAATCAAAGCTGATGCCCGCCTGTGAGAGGGTGTTGAGCAAATCGAGTAGCAGCGGCAAATCCTGCTGAATACTTTCGACGCGTCGACGACGGACGCTGCGCACAATCAACGTGGGCAACAGTGTGATGATTACGACAAGCAGCCAGGGAAGCGACAATGCAAACGGCACCATCACATTTCCAACACCACCTGGAATGCCATACAACGCATCCGTTGCTTGCACGATCAAACCCGATTGAAAGACAGCAACGACGAATAGGAACGCGATCAAACCGCAGCCGAGCGTGGCGGTGACGAAAATGGCCGTTGCGATAGGCTGCCGAAAACCTGCCCGGTAGAGCCAGCCAGATAAAATCCCGCGAGTAGGGTCCACAGGCACATCGGATGAGTCTGTTCGATTGATTGATGCATCGTCGACACTTGCGGCCAATCGAACGTGGACCGTTTCCTGGTTCCTTATGTAAAGGAATAAAGTCACCACGGCGATGCAGCCAACAATCAATAAAATGACGATCATAATAGTTCGTTATACTTTCGGTCGGCTGATTTTTGAGACCATGGCGACACCGACGCCTTGCAAAACCAAGACGGCGGTCATCAACGCGATCCCGACGGGACTGAGGACAAAATTCAAAAAACGTGGCGGGTCGCTTTGCCACATCATTGCCGCCATGAACCAAACGACGGCCAAGACGGTCAGTGTCGTCAGACGACCTTGTGTGCTGAGCGCGCGAATCTGACGAGCGATGATCAACCGATCGCGAATCGTACTACCGATCGCGGCTAAGGTTTCGCTCAAGCTACCGCCGACTTCCCAATTGACGGCCAACGTCGTCGAGAAAAGCCGAAACGTTTCCATCGGCACACGTTGGCCCAGCAGGTTAAACACGTCGGTCGGCGGGTCGCCCAGTCGCAGACGTGCGACCATCTCATCGAGTTCTGTTTTAATGGGCAGCGGTGCGTATTCAGCGGCTTGGGTCAACGCGCCTTGCAGCGATGAACCGGCGCTGACGGAGGAGACCAGGGTATCGATCGTATCAGCCAATTGCGATTCCATGCGTCCTTGCTTCCATTCCAAAATCCATGCGTCCAGCTCCATGCCGAGCAGGCCGACGACAAACGCGACGCCACAGGCAATTGGAAAAGGAACGCCGAGCAAGTACCAGAGCAACCATCCCGTCAGAGTCGCGACGATCCACGGCGAAATGTAATGACGAACTGCGAACGGTGCTTCGGGAAGTTCGGCGACGTCCGCTTCTTGATCGGACAAGCGAACACGGACCTGCTCACGTTGCCAGCTTTCGAGCCAGTAGTAACCGATTCCGACCGCAGCGGCCAATAGCCCGACGGGGATCAGGATCGCTCCCATCAGTTGCCTCGGCCAAATAGTTCTTGCTTGGGTAATTCAACGCCGCGAGCAAGTAGGTCTTCAGCGATTCGCGGAATGATTCCTGTGGCATGAAATTCACCTCGAATCCCGTTGGAGTCGCGACCGCTTTGTTGAAAGACATACAAGTCTTGTAATTGCGGCGTCAGATTTTCGATACCGGTGACTTCCGCGATTCGCTCGATCCGCCGAACGCCATCGTCAAAACGTCGAACGTGAATGATGAAATTCAGTGCGGAAACCGCTTGTTCGCGTATCGCCTTGGAAGGCAGTTCCAACCCGGCCATCATCACCATGGTTTCCAGCCGCGCGAATGCGTCTCGCGGGCTGTTGGCGTGGATCGTCGTTAAACTTCCATCGTGACCGGTATTCATCGCTTGCAACATGTCGAGCGCTTCGCCGGCGCGGACTTCGCCCATCAAGATACGATCGGGCCGCATTCGCAATGCGTTGACAACCAAATCTCGCTGAGTGATTTGCCCTTTGCCTTCGATATTCGACGCCCGCGTTTCCATACGCACGACATGGTGTTGCGTCAGCAGCAATTCGGCAGCATCTTCGATTGTGATGATCCGTTCGCCATCAGGAATCGCCTCGGCAATCGCGCCCAACAAAGTCGACTTGCCGCTGCCCGTGCCACCGGTCACGACGATATTCATTCGCTCCTTGACGATCAAGTCCATGAAGCGGTGCATCTGTGACGAAAACATACCCAGGCGCAATAAATCTTGACGCGTCAAACGCCGACGACCGAAACGCCGGATCGATAACGTGGGTCCATCGATCGTGACCGGTGGCAACGTCGCATTCACTCGGCTGCCATCAGGCAATCGTGCATCGACCAATGGCGAAGAAGTGTCGATGCGTCGGCCGACGCGTGCAGCAATTCGTCCGATGATGCGAATCAAGTGCTCGTCGTCTCGAAAGCGAACGTCGGTTAATTCCAGTTGCCCAAAACGTTCGACGTAAACGCAATCAAAACGGTTCACCAAAATATCCGTCACGGCGGGGTCGCCCATCAACACTGCCAACGGTCCCGTGCCCAAGGTCTCCTCGATCAGGTCGCCCGCCAACCGACGGCGTTCGGAATCGTTGAGCGGCCAATCTTCCGTTTCAAGTACGTCATTTACGAAGTCGTTGACGAATTGTTCCAGCGTTTCGTCGGACTGTGACAAGACAGCTTGATCGTTCATCTCATCGATCATCCGTTCATGCAGCTTGCCTTTGACGGATTGATATTCGAGCGCCCGGTTCGTCGGTTGTTGAGAATTGCGTGGCGATTCGTCGGTTTTGCTTGCGCGGCTGGCGTCGCCCGATGGCCGCCGCGTTCGCAGTCGATCCTGAGGAACTTCTAGCAGCTTTCGCGAAAACTTCCTGCGTGAATCATGATTGGAAGAATGATCGTCGCTCATCGCGTCAACCTCTTCATCTGATCGCCCCGAGAGTCGATATGACCGGCATCGCCATTGCGACTCTGTAGGTCTAGTTCAATCGATTCAGTGAAAGATTCATTTGGGACCCGAGCATCAACTCGCGTCGTCGTAGGTGCTTTCGCGTCCAAAATATCGTCGACCAGATCGCGAATCGCCCGCTTTGATTTCGAGAATCGGCTAAGCGAAAGCACGAAGGGCGAACCCGTATTGGCCGCTTGCACAATCTTCTTGTCGAAAGGAATCACGTAATCCACCGTTCGTCCAAGAAACTGTTCGACTTCGCTGCGCCCGGGGCTGCTACCTGATCTCGTGAATCGATTGAGTACGATCCGTTGCCGATCTTTCGGGAATTCGACATCCGCTAATAGCTCGAAGAAGCCTCGGACCGTTTGCAACGTGGGAACCACATTCTCTGCGACGACATAAGCCATGTCCGACAAATCAAGGATCGCCATGTTGACACGGTCAAACAATGGAAAGGTGTCGACGATGACAAAGTCGTAGTTACGTCTGGCCAATAGCAAGACTCGCGAAACAATCGCATCATCGACTTCGGATGATTCCACCGCACTCGCGGGTGCGGCGAGCAAACTTAAGCCTGACGAATGCTGCGTCGTTAGTTCACGTAGCAACCGACCGTCAAGGCGTTCGCGTTGCTGCCAAGCGTCCACAATGGTCGCTTTGGGTTGTAAATTCAATTGTGTCGCACAAACGCCCATCTGCAGTGACGCATCGACTAACAGAACCCGCTGTGGAAACCGTCGGGCGAGTTCGACGGCGGTGTTGATGGCAATGGTACTTTTTCCGACACCGCCTTTGTTGCTGATGAAACTAATGACTTGCCCGAGATTGGCGGAATCGACACGTTTAGGTGTCATGCGACGCGTGAGGATCTGTTCCAAATCGCGGCTGGAAACCGGTCGTCGTATAAAGTCTTCCACGCCGACTCGTAAAGCTTGAATCATGAGCGTGCTTTCCGAACCGCCAGCTGAAATTCGGTCTGCCGACACGAGGCCGACTATGCTTGACGATGGGGAGCTAGCGTTGATTTCATCGACCAGTACGCGAACTTGATCCAGGTTCTGTCCCAACTCGACCAGCACGATGTTGGGCTGATAATCTCTGGCCGCTGCACTACACGTTCGCAGATCGTCGCGATAATGCGTGATTGGACGCACCCCGGAGACGGAAGCGAAAGCCTTTTTTAGCTCGTCATCAAGTTGCTCATCGGTACGATAGATAAGGATCTGGGGGCTGGCGATGGTATCAGTGTCCTATTTGTTTTTGCGATAGGCGGAAAGACTGCGGTCCTGGCCAACGATCAACTCCGTGATCGCAATCTCGGTGAACGGATTCTCGTCGGATACCAACTCCGTCATGGTCGAATCCATTTCGACTTGATTCACATCCAAGCGACCCGATTTGGCGATACTGAACATCGTGGTTTTCAGGGCCAATGATTTCGTTAACCCCGCGACCTCCGTCGGCAATATCGCGAGCGTCACTTGGTTGTCTTGACGATCAACGACGACGGCGTTGACGGCCAGCACGGTGTTCACCGCTTTGTCCGCCAGCGATGTGACGGTGCCGCCAGCGAACTGAACTTTCGAACCAAGTTCCTTTCGCAAATCAAACGGTGCCGAAGCGATCACATCACAATGATTGCCACGCGACAGTTCCCCCAGCCCCGTGATGTTTGCGACCGGCACCGAGACAGCCATCCGGCCGGCGGGAATGCCGCCTGCGATCCCCGGCGATGCGTTGGGCGGCAACAAATCTGTGTCACTGATCGGCTGACCGGCCGACAGATCGTTGGCCAGCACACGACCGATGAAAGCACTGAATGCGGGGTTTGCCAAATCATCGGCTTGAACCCGCGCGTAAGCCTTCACATCGCGGATCACCGAGTCGGGTGGCAGGAAATCATTCTCACTAAATATGTAGCCCGCATCAATGTCGCGGCGCACGACTCGGCCCAGCAAATCGGACACGGACCCGATCCACTTTTCTGATGTCGCATCGGGCTTAAAATAATACTGTCTCAATTCACCCGTCAGCGGTTCGGCTAAATCATGGGCCGTGATCCGGCTAAATGCCTTCACTCCTACTGCCGCTGCGGGAAACGGAATCAGGCCAACCAACTCGTTGACTGGATTCGCATTTTCGATTTGTTGACCCGAGCGGGCGACGGCGTGAATCGTCAATTTCGCCCCCAATGCCTGAGTTAAGGGAACCACTTCCTCGGCATCGATTGCGATCGCAACTTGTTCATCCTTTTGCTGCGTAGTCGGTCGACCACGTGAGTCGGTTTGATCGAATTCAAGGGCCCCCTGAGTTGTCATTGTCCGCCCATTGGTCAGCGCGATCATCGTGCCGCTTTGCACAAGCAGCCGTACACCATTGAGCGGAATCGGTTTGTTACCTCGCGCTTTGATCCCGCCGACCAGCAAGCCGTACTCGGCACCGGCGTTGGCAGACTCCTCAGGCAAACTGGCCATCAAATCAAAGCGATCGCCAATTTTGAGCAGTCGTAAACCGGGAATTTGCTCCGCCTCCAGAAAGAAGCCTTGCTTGCCTTCAGGCACTCCACCGGATAATCCTGTACGGCTGCCTTCGGGCAAGAAGTCTTTGTCAGAGAAAACGAATTCGGCCCGTTTGTCTCGGGCCATGACACGTCCGATCACTTGCTCGACGCGCGTGACCCATTCGGGATGCGCATCGACTTGTTCTTTGGGCAGCCAGAAATAACTGTCGTCGGCCAGCGTTCGGTCATAGACGTCTTCACGCTCGATTTTATCAAACGCTTTCAGAGCGACGAGCGATTTGGGTACCGCGATCATTCCCTTGCGTGACTTCTCGACCACTTTCTCTGGCGCCTCGAACAAGCCGTAATAATTAGCGATGCCGTAACCTGCGCCACCTAAACCTGCGAGTACCATGACAGCGATGCCAAGATTGATCAGTGGACTGGTTCGGTGGTTACGTCGACGAGGAGCCATGGTTTGTTCTCGGTACCTATTAAAAAAACTTGTTCGCATTGCAATGAAACTGGGGCCGCGAGAATTTCTCCTCGCGACCCCATGCTCCATCATGCTTGTCCGCCAAGCTAGGCGGAATTCACCAATCAAATGTAATCGTCGTAGTATCCACGAACGATATTCGATTCCGATCAGTCGGCAACGAATGCATCGCCATCAACTGGGCCAGGGGTAACGCCTTGGGCAACGACGACGTTATTTACAAGACCAGGACCGGCGGGGGCGGAGCCAGTGATGCTAGCCCAGCTAACAGCGCCGGTGCCAGTTTGAGCGCCGGCAACGACTGCGCTACCTGCAAAATCTCCAGTAGCGATTGCCAAGTTATCTTCCGAGTGTGCGCCCGGCAGCATACCAGCACCGATTGCGTATTGATCAGCGACCTTGTGGCCGAAAATCGACACAGCGACCAACGAAATCATCGCGACCGACGCGACGATAATGATGTACTCGACGAGGCCTTGACCGCGACGATTTTTAACTGAACTAAACTTCTTCGACATCTTTGTTTTCCTTTGAGAAAACGAGTAACAGAAAAAACTTTTGCCGCCTGACCAAAGGTTCCGCATGACCAATGCAGGCGTGTGCGGCGGCGACGAACAAACCGCACACGTTGTTTTATTTGGCAGACCTCCTTGTGGAAGGTCGGCCCTCTTCTCGCTGACGCTCGACTCTCCCGGAGGGCGAGTGATGTCGCGAGTTGCAATTCAAATGTAAATAAGGAAGGAGCCCCACCGCGTGAGCACAACCGATTGAGGTTGGTCGGACCGGTAACCGGCGCACCGCACACGGCGGAGCGTATCAAGAGCAAAAGAAGCTCTAAGTAAAGAAAAGCGGTGGTCCGCGAAGACGAAGCTGGCTCGATGCAACTGCAACAAGCACGTCTTCAATCAATGATGAAGCGAGCGAGATTCCCGACGGGCGTTCATACGCAAGGAATAAATCCAGCGAGGCGACGAATCCACCCGCGGCGGCCGTTTGACATGCGAAGCAACCGTGCGAGTCATGATCTGACGCGTCGCGGCCTTCGACCGATGGGACATCCAGTGCTGGAGGTATCCGAAGGAAATGGCAGCAATGCGAACTTCCGCAGCGAGGCTTATCATCAGTCTTGCTGGCTCGGCATTGGAAATCATTGCAGGTTCCATGATGAGCCCACGCCGCTGCGTTGCCGAGCATCATTAGCCCGATCAGCAGTGAAGTGAGTATCGTTCGGAACAGGGACGAAGGCATCTGGGACAGTCTGTCTCGGGTGTTTCTGTAGCAATCGTA
>Ga0105045_10006772_pt1 | contig 10137 bp, 9 predicted proteins | sample MAT02_FD_78089 | JGI IMG/M metagenome (GOLD analysis project Ga0105045, IMG submission 78089) | Freshwater microbial communities from Lake Fryxell liftoff mats and glacier meltwater in Antarctica - MAT-02 (megahit assembly) | ecosystem: Environmental > Aquatic > Freshwater > Ice > Liftoff...
GCCTTGCGCACGAGGTCGCGGAACTTCGTGAACGTGTTGCATCGCACGCAGGGAATCGGGGTGCGTCCGCGGCTGTACTCGTCCACGAAATCCTGCACGACGTCGCGGCTGAAGGCACTCTCGAGGTTCAACACGTAGTGCGGCACGCCAAGTGACTGGCAGACGCGACGCGCATCGTTCACGCTGTCCAGCGAGCAACAGGGCCGGTCCGGTAGATCCTCGCCATGACAGAACAGTTTCATGGTCGCGCCGATCACGTCGTACCCCTGCTCGTGCAGCAGTGCGGCGGCGACGGAACTGTCCACGCCACCACTCATCGCCACCAGCACGCGCTTCCCTTTCATCTGCTACGCCGCGCCCGCGAGCCGACGTGCCTTCTCGACCAGTGCGGGGAACACGTCGCACACACGGACAATGTCGTCGTCGGTGCTGAGCATGCCGACGGACAGGCGCACTGCGGCACCGGCGAGGCTGCGCGACACGCCCATGGCGCTGAGCACGTGGCTTGGCGACACGCTGCCACTCTGGCACGCCGAGCCGCCGCTCGCGGCAATGCCGGCCAGGTCGAGCGCCATCAACAGACTTTCGCTGTCGGTGCCTGGCACGCTGATGTTCAGGATGTGCGGTGCACGCACCGCGCAGGCGCCGTGCACCACGGCGTCAGGCACGCGCGCCAGGATCGCCGCCTGGAGCGCGTCGCGCATGCGGCCGAGCCGGTTGCACTCCTGTTCGCGCTCGGCGAGCTGCAATTCCGCTGCGACCGCGAGGCCCACGGCGAACGCCACGTTCTCGGTGCCGGGTCGGCGTCCGCGGTCCTGCGAGCCACCATGGAACAGTGGCTCGAAGGGCGTGCCGCGGCGGATGTACAACGCGCCGATGCCCTTCGGGGCACCGATCTTGTGCCCACTCAGTGCGAGCAGGTCGACCGGCAGCGTGGTCATGTCGATCACCAGCTTGCCGAACGCCTGGACCGCATCGGTGTGCATCAGCGCACCAACATTTCGGGCATGCGCGCCGATCGTCGGCACATCCTGCACCACGCCGATCTCGTTGTTGATCCACATCACCGAACAGACGGCGACCTGTGCATCGACGAGCGTGGCGAGCGCGTCCATCACGATCGCGCCGTCGGCTCCGATTGGTAACAGCCGTTCCTCGCCGCCTTCACGCGCGATCTGGTGCACGACTTCCAGGACTGCCTTGTGCTCGGTCGGGCTGGTGACGACGGCATTGCGGCCCTGCAGCCGTCGCGTGCGCCACGGGCCGATGATGGCGAGGTTGTCGCCTTCGGTTCCACCGGACGTGAAGACGATCTCGTCAGGCTGCGCCCTGAGGCAGGCGGCGATCCGTGATCGCGCCTCGTCCAGTGCCGTCCGCGCATCGCGGCCCCAGCGGTGCACGCTGGACGGATTGCCGAAGCGGGCACCGAAGAACGGCGTCATTGCCTCCAGCACCTCCGAGCGAACGGGGGTCGTGGCGGCGTGGTCGAGATAGATCGGCGGTGCCATGCGTGCAAGATAAGTGCCTCTCGCCCCGATCTGACTACTCGCCAGCAGTTTCCAGCACGGCGCGCACCGGTGCGGCGTCAGCGCCGGCGACCAGCACCGGGTAGGCCGTCAGTGCGTACCGGCCGTCGGGTACGTCACCGAGGAACAGGTTCTCGAGTACGCAGGCCCCGCCGCCGAACAGCGCGCGGTGCACGACCAACTCGGTGGCGGTCCGCGTGTCCACACTGGGCGCATCGACCCCGAACAGCTGCAGGCCCCCGCGCACGAGCCAGTCGGCTGCGTCGGCCGTGAGCGTCGGCCAGGCGGCGGGGAAGTGACCGTGTGCCACGGATCGCCCCGTGCGCACCAGCAACCGCGTGGGCAGCGGCATGCCCTCCAGCGCCATGCTCAGCCACTCGATGCTCAGCACTGGTCCGTCACTCGCATCGCGGGCATCGATGACCGTGGCAGCCCCGCAGAAGGCATCCAGCGGCAGCGCATCGCTCGACAGACCTCCGGCCATCACATGCAGCGGGGCGTCGGCGTGCGTGCCGACATGCCAGCTCGTGGACACGCGACCGACGTTCACGCTGGCACCGGCGGCCATGTCCCAGGCCCAGCCGCAGGTGTACGGTGTATCGCCTGGCCATGGCGGCGTCTGGTCGCCATAGGCCACGCTGATGTCGAACCGTGTCACCGCGCGGCGCCGTAGAACTTCGCGCGGACCGCCCAGAGTGCCGGGAAGAAGCGATTCTGGAGCGTCCGGTTCAGGTACTTCGCGCCCAGCGTGCCGCCGGTGCCGCCGGTCTGCGGACCGATGATCCGCTCCACGAGTTGCACGTGCAGGAAGCGCCACTGCGCGAACTGCTGCTCGTACGCCAGGAGACCCTCGGCCAGCTGCGCGAGCGGGCCGTGTTCATGCTCGGTGTAGACCTGCTCCAGCGTAAGGCCGGCGCGGTCCACCATGCGCAGGAACTGGTCCTGCATCAGCGGTGCATCGAGTGCCTTCTGCACCAGCACCGGTGGCGCACCATGTTCGCGGATCACCTGCAGAAAGTGCTCGTCGCGGAGGCCGCTGCGCGCCTCGATCGCGCGGAACTGTTCGCTCTGCGATCCGCTCGATGTGCCCAGGTACCCTCGGAACTGCGCGAAACGCTGCGGCGGTAACGTGTCGAGCGCGGCCAGCTGCTGACTGACGATGGTCACCAGCACGTTGATGCGTGTGATGCTGGAGACGGCGCGTGGTGCATCGTTCGCGTCCATCGCCTCGGACATCTGGTCCATCTCGTGCAGCAATACCTTGAACCAGAGCTCACTCGCCTGGTGCACGATGATGAACAGCAGCTCGTCCGGATGTTCCGGCGTCGACTGCACCTGCTGCAGCTTCAGCAGGTCGGCGAGCAGCAGGTACTGGGGATAGTCCACGGGTGCGCCTCAGAAGGTGGAGACGTCGAGCGACGCGATGTCGTCGACGCGCATGGTTTCCGTCATGTAGAACGGTTCGCCGTAGCGTGCGCGGATCAGTGTGCCGTAATGCGCGGCCTGGTGGCGGATGATGTCCGGCAGCGGCTCGCCATTCGGATAGACCTCGCCGGCCTGCGTGAGCCCGTCGAACTGTGAGCGGTAGCAGCGGATCGCGGCGAGCTTCTGCTCCAGCACCTCACTGATGTCCACCACGAACGACGGTGTGACGCTGTCCTCGCGGAACGACATGCAGTGCACGACCTTGAGCGGGCGGAAGGCCGGCATGTCGGGCATCAGGTTCTTCAGCCCTGACAGGAAGCAGGCATCGCGCACGAGCTGTGCCGTGGCGATGTGATCGGGATGACGACCCTGTCGCGCGTGCGTGATCACGATGCGGGGCCGGTGCCGTCGGATCGCGCGGATCACGACGTCGCGCGCCTCGGGCGTGTTGACGAGGTGTGCGTCGGGAAGGTGCAGGTTCTCGCGTACGGTCACGCCGAGAATCGTTGCTGCCTGCTGCGCCTCGAGTGCCCGGATGTCGACGGTGCCGCGGCTGCCCGTCTCACCGGCCGTGAGGTCGGCGATCCCCGTCCGTCGGCCTCGTGCGGCGCTGGCGAGCAGCGTGCCGCCGCACGTCAGCTCCACGTCGTCGGGATGCGCCATGATGGCGAGGATGTCCAATGGGGCCGTCATTCGCCAAAGCTACACGGGCGCATGACGACGGGTGCTCAGTGCGTGCCGACCGACGCCGGTTGCACCGTGTGGGTCGCGATGTCGTCGGTGCCGAATGCGTACCCGGGCACCGAAGCGCTGCGCGACAGGGCGCGTCGGGCAATCACTTCGCCAGCGGCCACGCAGTCGCCGACGCTGACACCCCGTCGGAACTGCCCGTCGACGAGCAGCCCGGGCATCGCGGCCTCGATGCGCTCGGCCGCATGCGCGTTGGCTTCGTGGCCGATTGCGTATTGCGGAATCGCGCGAGGCCATGAGGTCAGGTGCACGAACGTCGGCGCACCGCGCACCCCGAGCATGTCGGCGAGCTCGGGCTGCACGAGCGTCACGAGATGCTCGGCGCTGGCGGTGCCAAGCGCCGGATGACGGACGCCGCCCAGGAAGCAGGTGAGCAGCACGTGGTCGTCCGGCGCGCGGCCGTCGAACAACGTGCTCGAAAAGAGCACGCCAAGCGTGCTGCGACGTTCGGCACTCGGGATCAGCGCACCGAATCCATCGAGTGCGTGGGCAACATCGGCGCGCCGGAAGCCCAGTGCCAGCGATGCGACCGGCGGATAGTGCACGGTGCGCAACTGCTGCACCTCGGCGTGCACGGCGGCCGGCAGCTGGATTGCGGTGAGCGCGTGCAGCGGCAGCGTCGAAATCACGACGTCGGCCTGCAATGTGTGTCGCGCGCCATCTGTCTCGACCGTGAGCCCGGTCATCGCACCACCCGGCTCGATGCCGACGATGCGCGTCCGTCGCATGATGCGGGCGTGCCCGATGGCGTCCGCGAGTGCGAGGGGCAGTGTCCCCATGCCGTCGGCGAAGGAGACCATCGCGGCATGCGGCGATGTGATGCCTGGCTGCCCGCGCGCCACACGACTCCGGCGCGCACCGGCGATCATGCCGCGCAGCAGGGAGCCATGCTCGCGCTCCAGAGCCGCGAGACGCGGGAATGCATGACGCACGCTGAGCTGTTCCGGGTCGCCGGCGTAGACGCCGGAGACGAACGGATCGACTGCCCAGGTCAACGGCTCCGAACCGAGCCGGCGTCGCACGAACGCTGCAACCGTCTCGTCACCACTCGCCGTGCGCCGAGCGATGAATGGTTCGGCCAGCACCCGCAGCTTGCCGGCCATGCTGAAGAGCGGCGACTGCAGCATGGCACGCGGTGACGAGGGCACGACGATCGGCTTGCCATTGCGCACGATGAACCGTCGCTGTGCATCGGGCGCCGCCGGCCGGAGCAGTGGCGTGAGCCCGAGGGCATCCACCAGCTGCGCCAGCTCGTTCGTGAGCATGCACGAGTTGGGGCCATGCTCCACCAGGTAGCCGTTGATCGACGAACTCTGCATGACGCCACCGACGTCGTCACCTGCCTCGATCACCTGCACGTCTGCGCCGAGCCGACGCAGGTGCCACGCGGTGGTGAGCCCGGTCAGTCCGGCACCACAGACGATGACGCGTGGTGGAACTGCCTCAGCCATCGTCAGTCCGCGAGCCAGTCGCGCGGCTTCAACATCTCGAGCAGTTCGGACTCGAACGTGCCCGCGTCCCACGTCGGCGCATATGGCCAGGCCGCCAGCGGCGGGAGGCTCATCAGCACGCTCTCGATTCGTGCGGCCGTGTGAAGGCCGAAGTGCGTGCCGCGATCGTGCACGAGATTGAACTCGACATACCGACCGCGGCGCACGAGCTGGAAGTTCCGCTCACGCTCGCCGTACACGTCGTCGCGACGCTGATCCACGATCGGGCCATAGGCCTCGGTCAGGCTTCGGGCGATCGCGTCGACGAAGGCCATCGTGGTCTCGCCATCCAGGCCGCTTTCGTCCTCACCGGGCCGCAGGTGATCGAAGAAGATGCCGCCGCAGCCGCGCGTCTCGTTGTCACGATGCGTGTTGCGGAAGTACTCGTCACACCACGGCTTGAAGCGGGTGTGCAGCGACGGGTGGTAGCGATCGCAGATCGCAGCCAGCGTGCGGTGAAAATGCTTCACGTCGTCCGGGAGCGGATACATCGGCGTGATGTCCGTTCCGCCACCGTACCACGCGTCGCGCAGGTTGCCGTCGTCGTCGCTGAGCTCGAAGTAGCGCACATTCAGGTGCACGGTCGGGATCATCGGGTTGCGCGGGTGGAACACGAGGCTCACGCCGGTCGCGAAGAACCGCGATTCACTGTCGGAGACGCCGCGGCCGCCGAGCTTCGCTGCGGCCGCCGCGGGCAGGCGCCCGTAGACGACACTTCGGTTGACGCCTCCCTTCTCGAACGTCGCGCCGTCGATCATGACGCGTGAGTGCCCACCACCACCCTCGGCACGATCCCACCGGTCCTCCCGGAACGCTGCGCCACGATCAAGCCGCGTGAACAGCGCCGTCACGTCGTCGTGCACCTGCTCGATCCACGCGATGGCGCGGGCACGCCGCGCGTCACCGGATGTCGCGACGTCGTTCGACGCGATGCCGGAAGACGCGGACGTCGTCATGATGCCAGCCGTTCCTTTGCACGCGACACCGGCACCGACTGTTGCGGCGAGCGCCATTCACGCACGGTGTCGATGAAGGCCTTCGCGTTCGCGACCGGAATGTCGGGCAGGATGCCATGCCCGAGGTTCGCGATGTGTCCGCGGCCCCCGAACTCCTCCAGCATGCGCAGCGTCCGGGCGCGGATGGTGCTTGGCGGTGCGTAGAGCATGCACGGATCCAGGTTGCCCTGCAGCGCGACCGGGAGGTGCTCCATACGCTTGCGTGCCTCGGCGGCGCCGATCTGCCAGTCCACACCGATCACGTCGGCCATGGTGGCCTGGGCCAGCTCTTCCATGGCCCAGCCAGCGCCTGGCGCGAACACGATCAGCGGCACACCGGCGGTGCGGGCGATCGTCGCCACACGGGCGAGATACGGCAGCGCGAACTGGCGGAACTCGTGCGGCGCCAGCGCGCCAGCCCAGCTCTCGAAGATCTGCAGTGCCTGTGCACCGGCCGCAGCCTGCGCGACGAGGAAATTGCCGACCGCCGTCGCGAGCTTGTTCAGCAGGGCGTGCGCGTCCTGCGGTGATTCGTACAGCATGCGCTTGGCGACGGCGAACTGCTTCGTGCCCTTGCCTTCGACCATGTAGGCCGCGAGCGTCCAGGGACCGCCGGCGAACCCGATCAGTGGCACGCGGCCATCCAGCTCGCGACGCGTCATGCGGACGGCGTCGAGCATGTACCCGAGTCCTTCTTCGGGGATGACCGGATTGAGGCGAGCGATCGCGTCGCCATTGCGCAGCGGAGACGAGAACACCGGACCGACGCCTTCATCGACCGTGAGGTCCATGCCCATCGCCTGCGGCACCACGAGGATGTCGCTGAAGATGATGGCGGCATCCACACCCATGATGTCGACCGGCTGCAGCGTCACTTCCGTCGCCAGCTCGGGGTTGCGGCACATCTCCAGGAACCCGCCCGACTTCGCGCGCACGGCGCGGTACTCCGGCAGGTAGCGTCCGGCCTGGCGCATCATCCAGACCGGCGGACGTTCCACGATCTCGCGGCGGCAGGCTCGCAGGAACAGATCACTGCGGCGCGGTGAGGGGGGAATCGCCGGACCGTCGACGGCCGCGGCAGGTATTGACTTGATCGGCATGAGCTGCGTCAGGAATTCGATGGCACGAAGGCCGACGCTCCGTCGCGTGTCATCGGCATCGTTGAGAAGTCGGACGGCACACCACGACGCGGTGTGCTGGCAAAGAGCTTGTCCATGTGCAGTGCGAGATCATCCACGTTCTCGCCACGCGCGATCGCATCGCTGAACACGTTCATGGGACGTGCGAGCAGTTTCGCGACGATGCGCTCGGCGGTGCGTTCGGCGACATTGTCGCCGGCAACGAAGGCCACTTCGCGGCGGCAGAGATCCACCAGCGCATCGTGCAGTGACCGGATCGCCAGTCGTGCGGCACCAGTCGCGAGCCAGTGACGCAGCCAGCGCATCTCGTGATCGACGATCCGTTCCGCATCCGGCACGGCGGAGAGGCGCGCTTCGGCGGCGGCCACGATCGGCTGGTGCAGCGAATCGAGGTCGATCAGCGTCACGCCATGTGCATGGCCGGTCATCGGATCGATGTTGCGTGGCATGGCGAGATCGAGCAGCAGCAGCGGTGCCATGTCGTTGCCGACGTTGACGCGAGCCTGCTGCAGCTGATCGGCGATGAGGGTGTGCGTGGCCGCGCCCGTCGCGATGATGACGACGTCCGCAAAGGCGGCCTCGAGGTGGAGCGTTTCGATCGGTGCGACGCGACCACGCAGACTCTCAGCGAGTTCCTGCGCGCGCTCGACCGTGCGATTCATCAGCACGATGTCCACGGCCCCGAGCTTGGCGAGCTGCCGCGCGGCGCGTGTTCCGGTCTTGCCGCAGCCGACGATCAGGACGCGTGCGTGCTGCAGTGACCCGAAGCGGTGCAACGCGACGCCGGCAGCCTCGGCGCCGACCGAGTTGCGGCCGGTGGAGAGATTCGTGTCCGATTGCACACGCCGCCCCGTTCGCAGGCCGATCTCGAAGAGCCGATGCAGCATCGGGCCAACTGTGTTCATCTCGCAGGCCGTGCGGTATGACGAGCGCACCTGACCGAGTATCTGACCATCACCGAGAACCTGGCTTTCGAGTCCGGCCGCAAGACGGAGCAGGTGGCGGCCGACCTCGTCACCGAGGCGAATGTTCATGGCGTGCAGCAGCGCGTGCCGGTGCGTCGGCTCGGGCATCCAGATGCCGGCCAGATACTCGACCGCAGTCTCGAGTGCATCCTGACCGCTCGTCAGCGTCCAGGCGTACAACTCCGTGCGATTGCACGTGGAGACGACGGCCAGTTCGCTGACACCACCGCCCAGCAGGGCAGGGTACATCTCGCCGAGGCGTTGTTCGGCGACATGGAAGCGCTCGCGCGTGGCCACGTCTGCGGTGCGATAGTCGACCGCCAGGCAGATCAGCATGCGTTCACCGATTTCCGAAAGGGGCGTTGTGTCGTACGATATAAACGTTCAGGACAGTCGCGAACATCACCCAGAGCAAGTACGGCACAAAAGCCCAGCCCGCCCGTCGATCCAGCGGTGCGACGGTCACCATCAGCAGCAGGATGCTGCCGATGAAGGGAACGACTTCGATCAACGCGAGATCCGGCCGGCGCCGACCGAAGAACAACAGACTCCAGATGATGTTCAGGCCGGCATTGATCGCGAACAACCCGAACAGCCGCAGCCGAGCGAGTCCCGACGGCAACTGTTCCCACGACAGCACGAACGCGCAGCCCATGAGCAGAAAGATCAGGGTCCAGACCGGACCGAAGAGCCAGTCCGGCGGCTGCCAGCTCGGCTTCTTCAATTCGTAATACCACGGGCCGAGCTGCGTCACGAGCGCGCCACCCGCAGCCGTGAGCACCACCCCACTCGCCGCGAGCCCGATCGCCGTGGCCGAATACCCGAGCATCAAGCAATGGGCGCCAAGCCTGTGAGATGACCGATGTTCTTGAAGAAAATGCGCACGTGCGCGAACGGCCGCCCACGAATCAGCTTCTTGCGCATGTACGCATCGAACGTCAGTTGCTGAATGTCCTCGTCACGACACATGCTCACAAAGCGCTCGCGGCGATTGTCGGTGCTGTACCAGAAGCTCTGCATCACTTCGAGCACCTTGAACACCTGCCCATGCTCCCACAGAAAGCGGCGCCGTGCAGCGCGCAGCTTGCTGGGCTTTCCAGTGCGAATGGCTTCGGCAACGGCGTCGGCCGTAAAACGTCCACAGGTCATTGCGTAGAAGATGCCCTCGCCTGACGCTGACGCTACCACCCCGGCCGCATCTCCGCAAACTGAGACGTCTTTTCCGTTCTCCCACCACTTGAGCGGACGGAGCGGAATAGGGGCTCCCTCCCTGCGGACGGTCTCGCAATCGGCCAGTCCGGTCTCGGTGCGGAGGCGTCCAACGGCCGCGCGCATGTCAAAGCCCTGTTCGAACGTCCCGGTCCCGATGCTGGTCACGTCGCCGTGCGGGAAGACCCAGGCGTAGAAGTCGGGCGAGTATTTGCCGTCGTAATAGATGTCTGCGCGGCGCGCCTGAAAGTCGTCCGTTTCCACCGCCGGGGACTTCACGATCTCGTGGTACGCCGTCACACGATTGCCGCCGGCATACGCGATCGGGATCGCCTGACGGGCAACCGCCGAGAGCGCGCCATCGGCACCGATCAGGTGCCGGGTCTTGATGGTCTCCAGCTTGCCCGAGCGCGAATTGCCCTCGGCAAAGTGAATCAGGAGGCGATCGTCGGTGTCGTGGCTGTAGTGATCGAAGAACCCGGTGATCCGCTCGGCACCGTTGGAGCGGGCGCGTTCACGCAGCCACTCGTCGAACGTGCCACGGTCCACCATGCCCACGTAGCCCTTGCCGACAGGAATGTCGACCTTCTGCCGATGCGGCGAGACCATGCGTGCCGTGCTGACACGCGCGACGAGCA
>Ga0105045_10006773_pt1 | contig 10137 bp, 8 predicted proteins | sample MAT02_FD_78089 | JGI IMG/M metagenome (GOLD analysis project Ga0105045, IMG submission 78089) | Freshwater microbial communities from Lake Fryxell liftoff mats and glacier meltwater in Antarctica - MAT-02 (megahit assembly) | ecosystem: Environmental > Aquatic > Freshwater > Ice > Liftoff...
CTGAAGCATTGCTGTCAGAAGCTTAAACTCAGTGAGCGTAAGCGTGATCGGGGCACCGTCGCAGGTGACGGCGTGGGCGTCGAGGTCGATAACCACCGGGCCAACTTCAACTTTTCCGGTAGGTTCGGGCCCCATGGGCGTGCGGCGCAGTGTGGCGGCCACCCGAGCCATGAGCACTTTCATCGAGAATGGCTTGGTGACGTAGTCGTCGGCACCGGCAGAAAGGCCAGCGAGTTGATCGGCCTCCTCGCCCCGGGCGGTCAACATTATAATTGGTACGGTCTGGCACCGCGGGTGGGTTCGAATCTGCCGGGCCACATCCAGCCCGCTGAGGCCCGGAAGCATGAGATCTAAAACGACCAAATCCGGCGGGCTCGCGATGACTGCGGCGACGGCGGAATGTCCATCATGCACGGCCATAGCGGCATAGCCAATGCGCTGCAGGTTGAAACAAATGAGGTCAGCGAGGTCTCGCTCATCCTCAACAACCAGAACCATCCGGTCGGGAGTCGTCATGTTTGGCTCAGTGTGCAATGGCGGAGAGTATGAAGCGGATAAGGTTGATTCGGCCGAAGTCTGGCCAAGATTGCGCAAAGGATCCCAGCTGAATCCAGCTTTTACGTCCACATAACTTGAAATCAGTAAAAGTTGATGTTGAAAACCTGTCGAAACTGCTGGAGAACTGTTTAAAGGGGAACCGATAGAGAATCCTTGCCCTCTGTAGTTTGCACTTGCTAACTCTCGGGGGTATACTTTCGGACCTCAGGTTTGTGGGCACTAGTGTTTTGAAATCTGGAAGCGTCATGCGAACCAGTTCATTTTTTAGTGCCAGTTTGGAACAGACCTGAGGAAATAGTGCCTGCGACACCATCATGGCTTGGAGCCACTGACGGTGACCGAAGGCCGCAGCGTTGAACACGAGACGGGTCAACGCCAGCGGCATGTAAAATTAAGGAGTCGTCTCAAAAGTTTCTGGAGTTTCATATGAAGAATATCTTTGGTTTGCTTCTCGTGGCCGGTCTGGCCGTTCCCGCCTTTGCTGATCAGCAGGCAACCGTCAGCCGTGACGATGTCCGCGCCATGGTCTCGGAGATGATGTCCGACGCCGAGACCCGCTCCTCCCTGCTGCAGGGTGGCGCGACGGCTGGCTACGACCGCAACTTCTTCCTCGCCTCGGCCGATAATAAGTTCCGTATGAACATCAGCGGCTTCAGCCAGGTCCGCTACACCGCCAACGTCAACAGCACCGACAACACCTTCGGTGGTGTTAACACTGGCGACCCGACCTTGGGCGCCGACGGCACCGGCAGCGATTACCGTGGTGGCTTCAACCTCCGCCGCACCGTCGTCGCCTTCAACGGCAACGCGGGCAGCGAGAGCCTGAAGTACAGCGTCCGCTTGATCTCCAGTGACAGCGGCGCAATCTCCTTCGATGACGCCTTCATCGCCTACGAGCTCGGCGGCGGCTGGGCCGTCAAGGCTGGTCAGTACAAGTCTGGCTTCCTCAAGGAGGAGTTGAACTCCGACGTTTACACGATGGCCGCCGACCGCGGTTTCGTGAACGCGTTCTTTAGCCAGGGCCGCAGCCAGGGCGCATCGCTGTACTACCTCAGCGATGCACTCGATGCCTCGTTTGACTTCACCGACGGCCTCAGGGGCGCGGGACGCCCCACCTTCGGCGAGAACTCTGATTCGACCTCGACCGATCGGACTGCCGCTGACTTCGCCTTCACCGGTCGCGGCGAGTACCGCTTCGCCGGCACCCGCGCTCAGCTCAAGGATTACACCAGCCGCCAGGATGAGAAGTTCGCCGGCAACATCGGCGCTGCTGCTCATTACCAGACCGATGCCAACAACGATGACACGGCTCTGGCCAACCCCAGCGACACGAACATCTTCGGTTACACCGTTGATGCTCAGGTCGAAGGTGGCGGCTTCGGTGCGTTCATCGCCGTCGTCGGCATGCACTCCGAGCAGTCCTTCCTCGGCGTCGCTGACAAGGCCAAGCTTGACGATTTCGGTGTTGTCGTTCAGGGCAACTACCGCATCCTCGCCGATACGGACATCTTCGCCAAGTACGAGATGATTGTCTTGGACAAGGATCGCACGACCGGCACGCCGGTCCGCCAGGTCCAGCGTTACAGCCAGTTCGTCACCGCCGGTGCGAACCAGTACTTCGCTGGCAACGCTGCCAAGCTCACCGCTGACGTCGTCGTCGGTCTGAACCACACGTCCGATCTGGCTGGCCAGCAGGTCATCGGTGGCCCCGGCTTCAACGGCAACGCCTTGGGCCTCACCGGCACCAACAAGGGTGCTGAGGTTGCTCTCCGCGTTCAGCTCCAAGTCATGTTCTAAATTTCCCTTGCGGGATTCGGATCTTTCAGCCATCGCCTGATGCGATGGCCCTGAAACTCCGGAAGACTTTGTAACTCTCCGACCGCCCGGGCCCGCAGGCCCGGGCGGTTTTACGTTTTGGTGGTGTGTTGCAACAGCCGGAGGTTTTGCTGAATGCAGACGCCGCAGCAGCGAGGCGTGCGCCGCGTAAGTCAAGCGTCGCATTCAATGCAACAACGCGGCTCGCGCCGCGGCGGCGGCGGTATCGCTCGGTGATTGCCCATCGTTTCAACCAGGTGCGTCGTGCATCCCGGCTCGGGACGATCACACTTGCTATTGGGCTGCCCGCCGGGCCTTGATCGCGTCGCGGGGGAAGTAGCATGAACTTCACCCGCTCACGCAGGATCGCGGCCGAATGATCCGGAGCGCAGCAAAAACCCGACGCAAAGGCGTCGGGTTTGGTGGTGAACTAAGTTATTAGTTGGTTGCCCGCTGTCCGATCGCGACTGTTGGTCGCTCCGCAGATCCAAGGCTCAATCAGCCTTGGGCTGCGGCCTTCTTGGCGGCGGTGTAGCCGTCGCGGCGACGGAGTGGCTTGATGACAAGACCGCTCTTGATGGCCTTGGTGCTGGCCAGAACCGTCATCGCCACGCCGTCAACAAGGGCCCGTACCTTCTGCAGGTTCGGACGAAACTTACGGCGAGTGATGCCAGTTGGCTTCAGACCGAAGCCGCCTTTTTGAATCTTCTGGCCGCGATAGGTACGCTGCTTGCCGAAGGACGATTTTTTGCCGGTGAAATGGCAGACGAATGGCATAGTGGTGCTTCCAGTGAGGTGGAGATTGTTGGCTGGGTTTGGCCTCAGGGCAAGTCTGCGCGTTGGCAATTTTTCAAATTGCCGTTTTTCTTCGCCGCCGAGGGCAATGCAGGCACGCTGTTATAGGCCAAAAAAAAGGGGTACGGCGGGGTGATTTCCCGGTTTGGCGAGAGGTTAGTGCTCGGTTGGTGTTTGGCGTGCTGGGGACTGATAAACTCACCCAATGAAGTGCGATCGCTGCGGGCATCCCGCAACTATTCATGAAGTCATCATGCGCTACGGCAAGCGGGTAGAGCGCAGGCTTTGTGAACGATGCGCCGTGGCGGCAGGAATGGTCCCACCGGGTGGGCCAAGCGTTTCAGAACTGTTGAGCCAGATTGTTCTCCCAGCGCCGCCAAACATGCAGCCCTCCCAGCCCGGCGCTTCGCAGGCGGGCAACCCAGATTCTCCGAAGATTCCAACTAGTCCGACCGGAGGCAACGTCCCGCAGGCCGGCGCGGGCCCGGCGCAACCCCACGGTGCGGCTGACACGGCAGGTGCGGGCTTGCCATTTGGGATTGGTATGGCAATGGGCGTGCCGATAGGTCGATGCCCGCGCTGCAGCGCCACCATGGGCCAGTTGCGTGACAGCGGCCTGCTGGGTTGCCCTACTTGCTACGAGGCATTTCTCCCGCAACTGCTGCCGCTGTTGCAGCGGTATCACGAGGGCGGGGGCTTTCATTGCGGCAAGGCACCCAAGCGTCTTATCGCGGGCCAGCCGCCTCGCGTGAGCACCCGTCCCAAACGCAAGACCAAGCCCGCCATTGATCTGGTTGCTCTCGCACAGCAGATCCAGTTGCTCCGAGGAAAGCTTGCCGCGGCACTGATTGATGAGGATTACCGCACCGCGGCAATTGTGCGTGATGAACTGGTGCGGCTTGGTGATGTGCAGGCAGGGCGAGCCGCCCGGGGTGCAGCGGGGGAAGATGGGGCGAGTGAGAACGCTGAAGATGGCGGTCGCTGTGATGGTGAAAGCGGGGGTAAGGGTGCCGGTGCGACTGAGGGCGACATCAAATGACGTGCCCACTTCCGGTTGAAAGCATCGAGCGCGGGGCGGACTGGCTGCGGCGCGGGCCCGACGGTGACGTGGTCATTTCCTCACGCGTGCGGCTGGCAAGGAATCTGGCGGGGATGAGCTTTCCGGGGCGGATGAACGGGGGCGAATCAACCCGGCTCATGCGGGTGACGCAGAGCGCCGTGAGTTGCCTGCAATTAAAGGTGCCCAAGCCCGACGAGGTAACAGGCCCCTTTGCGGGACTCGCGCCGGGGCTTCGACCGGAGAAAATTGTGTGGATTTCCATCGGCGAGATGGCGGTGCTGGACCGCGCGTTGCTTGTGGAGCGGCACCTGATCAGCAAGGAACACGCAAGGTCTGACCGTGCCCGGGCCGCATGCTTTACGCTTCCGGATGAGCGGCTTTCGATCATGGTCAATGAGGAGGATCATCTAAGGCTTCAGTGTGTTGCCCCGGGGCTCTCGCTGAGCGCCGCCTGGGAAATGCTCGATGATGTGGATGACCAGATTGAAGCCCATCTAGATATGGCTTTTCTTCCGCAACTCGGATATCTCACGGCCTGCCCCACCAACGTTGGCTGTGCGGCCCGAATGAGTGTGATGCTGCACCTGCCGGCCATACGTTTGGCCGGAGAGATGGAGCATGTGAAGCGCGCCGCCAAGGACATGAACCTTACCGTTCGCGGCTTCTATGGCGAGGGCTCTGAGGCCGCCGGTGATCTGTTCCAGATCAGCAATCAGACCACCCTTGGCCGAAGTGAACAACAGTTGTGTGAGCAGATTGAAAGCCGCGTGGTGCCGCAGGTCGTCGCATTTGAACGCAAAGTTCGCGAAGAATTAGTCAGCACGAAGCGAAGATATCTGGAGGATCAGATCTTCAGAGCGCTCGGCGCCATGAAGTTTTCCCGCCAACTCACGCCCGAGGAAGCAACCGCCAGCCTCTCGCTGGTGCGGCTTGGCGTGCATTGCGGCATGATTACTGGCATTGAGCCGCAGGCAGTCACCCAGCTCATTTTGCTGACGCAGCCAGCCCACCTTCAGCGGCTTTTGGGCCGTGAGATGGATCAGCAACGCCGGCGCGAAGCCCGGGCAGACCTGGTACGGCAACGACTGGAAAAAGCGGGGGGGTAGCACATTGCAGGGTCTCGGAGCGTAGATTTAAATTCCGTATTTCGGCCCATTAACCCTTCGATTCGCGTCACTCGCCAAAAAACCGCACGCGGGCAACGTGCCTATGTTGGCACCGTATGGCAACCCCGGCGGTGCAAATCTGGATGTTGGCATCGCAGGAGTCCATCGTGCGAGCGGTAGTTGGCATCGCTGGCGCTCGCGTTACCGTTGTGGGCTGTGCCGATGACAACGCACGCCCCACGCTGGCCGCGGGCCTCGGCGGCGTGCCGGGAGTTGGCGGCGTGCCGGGAGTCGGCGGTAACGAGGTCCGCGCTTCGTCCGACCTTCGCAGCATGCTCGCCTCCGCCGTGCTTGCCGATGGCCCGATCGTGCTCTTTGACACCGGTGCGCTGCTGAAGGCAGATCGCGCCGGCCCTGATGCGGAACTGCTTCGTCAGGTTCGCAAACGCGGTATCGCGGTGCTCTCGCTTGAGCCGCTGCCCGCCGTTGCCGCGGACTTGGCCAGCGCCGCAAGCGCCATCGCACCCGCCGCGGCGTCGATGCCGCTGGTGCTCGGCCCGGCGGAGGTTCCAGTCACGCCCGAGCGCGATGCGGCGATGCGGCTGGTGGCGGACTTGACCTGGTGGGCCGGGCTGTCGCGGCACAGCGTCGGGTTTGCCGAGGTCGGTGATTTGCTGACGACCTTTGGCCCGGTGCAGGCCATGGCCGTGACGGCCACTGCCAGCCGGGCTGAGGGCTCGCTCCGTGCCCGGTTGGCCGATGGGCTTGACCAGTTGGCCGTGGTCATGGGGCAGGCCGAGAGTGTGTTTGGGGTCGTCAGCAAAGCCCATGAAACCAGCCAGCACGCTAGCGTGCACCTGCGCTACGGCAACGGCCGCAGCGGCGTGGTGTTCGCCGCACTCGCCGGCGGGCCAGTCCAGCGATCAGCGGTGATGACCGGCCCCAGCGGGCGGCTGGAGATTACCTCCGGCCAAGCCGGGGCCGGGGTGCTGTGGACGGACAACGCGGGCAAAGTCATTGACCAGTCACGCAAGCGTCCCCGCCGGCGTGCTGGCGACAGCGGTGTTGAGGTTGCCGCTGACGGTCAGAGTAAGCCTTCATACTCAACGATCGCCGAACTACTCGCCAAACAGCTAAAACGCGTGCTCGAAACCGGCACGACCGATGTGCTGGCCGCCAGTGGCAGGCCGGATCTGGCGGGCTTAGTCGCGACCATCGGTGCGGCGGAGCTTTCAAGCGATACCGGAGTGGCCGAGCGCCCGGCGATGCTGCTGAGCGCTGCAGGTTAAATGATTCGACAGCCCATTTCATGCGGCGCAACCTCTCGGCAAAGCCTTAAAGGTTTTGGTAGAGGTTCTCGCACGAGCTGCGGCGCGGGCCGCCCGATCTCACCTGCCGAAGCGCAACCGCGTTTCTAATCCGCGCTTGACCACCGGCCACTCCGCCGCAGTGATGCTGTACATTACCGTGTCCCGCACGAAACCGTTTTGCTGGATGCGGTGCTGCCGCAGCACACCTTCGCGCACGGCCCCCAGCTTGGCTATTGCTGCCTGACTCCGCAGGTTGCGAAGGTCGCACTTGAGTTGCACTCGAACGCACTTTAATTTCTCAAACGCGTGCTCCAGCATCAGCAGTTTGCACGCCGGGTTCACCAGCGTGCCCTGCGCCGGTGGTGTGTACCAGGTCCAGCCAATTTCCAGAGCCTTGTTGGCAAGATCAATATCACAATAACTGCTCGCTCCGACCAGTTGCCCGGCCCAATTGCCATCCTGCGACGCTCCACCCCCCGCGGTTTCCTTCATCGCCCCATCCTCGCGCACCGCCAAAGCGCTGCTCTTAGGGTTGCCAATTTGCCGCCCGAGCCACTCGCTAAACGCTTCCTCGGTCCATATCTGCGGCCATGACAGAAAGTTGCCAAACATCTCCGGCCGTGCGATCGCAAACAAACCCGGCGCATGCGCCATCGTCAGCGGTTCAAGCACCACGCCATGACCGCGGAGTACAGGCCTCATTATGTCATCCATGGCATCACCGGGGTCTTTCCGCCATTTCGTTGCCAGCTCATCCTTCCATAAATATCAAGTGCGGCAAGCCTCAAAAACCCACCTTCAACCAGTTCTTCTTGCCTTTACGCAGCAGCACGAGTTCTCCGTGCAGAATATCCGCCGCACTCACCTTGTACTCCATCCCCACCTTCGCCCCGTTCACGCTGATCGCCCCCGCCTGCAACTGCGTCCTGCCGTCGCCTTTGCTGCTCACCAGCCCAGTCTGTGCGATCAGGTCCAAAATCCCCACGCCCTCTCCATCCAGCAATCCGCGGCTGATCGTTGCCGTTGCAATGCCAGCCAGTACCTCACCCAGCATCGCCGCATCGAGTGATTTCACATCGCCACTGAACAGCGCGCCAGCCGCGACTTCAGCCCGCTGGCGCTCAGACTGGCCGTGCAGCAGGTCCGTCGCGGCCACCGCCAGCGCACGCTGGGCCGCACGGACCCCGGGGTTGGCAACCAGTTGCTGCTCCAAATCCTCAATCTGCTCTCGCGCCAACAGCGTGTAGATGCGCAGAAATCGGCCCACATCAGCATCCGCGGCGTTCAGCCAGAACTGGTAGTACGCGTACGGGCTGGTGCGATCAGCCGTCAGCCATACCGCGCCCGATTCAGACTTGCCGAACTTGCCGCCATCGGCCTTAGTCACCAGAGGTGCCGTCACGCCAAACGCGCTGATGGCCAAGTCCTCCGCACCGCTGCCGCCCGCCCGCTGCACCGCATCACGCCGTATCAAGTCAATACCCGAAACGATGTTGCCCCACTGGTCGCTGCCTCCCAGTTGCGTGGTGACGTTCATCGTGCGATGCAGGTGCAGATAGTCGTACGCCTGCAGCAGAACATAACTGAACTCGGTGTAACTGATCCCCTGCTCGCGACTCTCAAGCCTGTTCTTCACCGAGTCGCGCTGCAGCATTGCGTTAATCGAGAAAAACTTGCCCACATCCCGCAACATCTGGATGTACCCCATCTTTCCCAGCCAGTCTAGGTTGTTCACCATCTCGCCGCCGCGAGATGCCGCCGGGCCCGAATCCGAAAAATCCAGCAGCCGTCCAAAGATCCGCTTTTGCCCCTCAACATTGGCCCGCACCTTCTCATCGGTCATCAGTTCTCGTTCGGAGGATTTACCCGATGGGTCACCAATCAGCCCGGTGCCGCCGCCCACCAGCACCACCGGCTTGTGCCCCGCGTTCTGCCAGTGTCGCAGCAGCATAATCGGCACCAGATTGCCCACGGTCAGCGAATCGGCCGTCGGATCAAACCCGGCGTACCCGCTCCGCACGCCACTGGCCAGGTGCGCCTTCATCATCGCCTCATCCGTCACCTGGTGCAGCAACCCACGCCATGAAAGCTCCGCCAAAAAGTCGCTGGTGGCCGCCGCGGCAGAATCACCCGAACCCGGACTGTTGCAGAAAGACTGAATCATGCGCCAGTGTGGCATGGCCGGGCGACGGTGTCAAGCGGTCGGCCCGATGCGAAGTTGCCTCGGCGGCGGCGGCTCCATCCACCAGCGGTGAAGTTGAAACAACGGCCTTTATGAAATATTTCGCTTGAAATTCGTCGTTGTCTCTCGAGTCTCACAGATCGTCAGTCCCGGCGACAATAGTTATAGGACTCTTCAAACCAAATTTGTGTCTTCGGACCGGGTGCGATCGTGCAAGCCTTGGGGTAAAAGAGTGTTTTAATTTTTAGAGACATTGCTACGCCGAGATCTTTCAAATCACAACATAGGACATATCCGCGTTTCTATTGCTACATGTCCCACGGCTCAATCCAACCTCGCAACATCGACACCCGCCTCGAGGCCACCATCGGTATTCGTTTGGCCTCCACGCTTGCCCGGACCGAGGGCGCTCCTGTTACCGCTGAAACGGTACTTGCGTTGGCCGTCGCACGTGTCGCAATCCTCGACGCCAGTGGCGACCTTGTCGAAGCATCCGCTCCGATGCGCCGGGACTTAGGGCAGCCCTGCCTGCCCGCGGCGTTAAGTGTGCAGCCCCAGGCATCACCAGCCCCCGCGCTGCTGGTCCCGCCGGTGCGAAGCGAGATTCTCACGGAATGGCAGTCCATCGCCGCCGCGGCCCGTCAGGGCTCGCGGGCTTTGATGGCGTATCAGATACTGGGCGGCCATCGCCATCGGCTCTTGTTCATTCCGCTGGCCGGCCGGGGGGATGTTCAATCAGTGCTGCCCACAGACCCCGCGATGGAAAACAACGCCCCTGCAGGTATGCCGCGGTCGGGCGGGTCTGTCGGCATTGTCGCCTGTCACACCCTGCACGCCGATGGTGAAGTGCTCGATGCCGAGATTGAGTACATCAATTGCGATTACTCCACACTCGGACACTTTGATTGCCTGACTATCCGCGAACTTGATGTCTTGCGCATGCTGGGTATGGGATTCAAGTCGGCCCAGCTTGCCCGCCCTCTGCACTCCACGCCACGCCAGATGGGCACCGTGCTTAAGACCCTGCGCTGCAAGCTCAAAGCGAGCGATAACTTCAAGCTCGCGGTGCTTGCGATCCGCTCCGGGCTGATTGATATCGATGATGCACAGTGGCAGCGAACGGTTTTCCTTCGTTCCGTCTGAGGCTGCTACCGCAAACGCATTGGCTCTGTGCATTGTTTCGTGCTGTTGCGAGCCGGACGCAGGTGATTCCGCCAAGGGCTCCCCGGCCACCATTTAGCCCCTGCGGTTCAGCCTGATCTTGCCAGCCACAACCGTTGCCACGATGCGAGACTTGACGGCCGTCCCTAA
>Ga0105045_10006774_pt1 | contig 10137 bp, 14 predicted proteins | sample MAT02_FD_78089 | JGI IMG/M metagenome (GOLD analysis project Ga0105045, IMG submission 78089) | Freshwater microbial communities from Lake Fryxell liftoff mats and glacier meltwater in Antarctica - MAT-02 (megahit assembly) | ecosystem: Environmental > Aquatic > Freshwater > Ice > Liftoff...
ATCCTCCGGAAGGAGGGGAAGAAGAAGTAAATGGCCGGAAAGATCGCATTGCGGGATCGCCGTCGGGCGCGCCTGCGTTACCAGATCAAGGTCAAGGGCGCTGGTCGCCCAAGGCTTTCGGTGTTCCGTTCAGGACGCCACATCTACGCCCAGGTCATTGATGACGTTGCTGGCCGCACGGTCGCTGCCGCTTCCTCAGTTGAAAAGGATCTGCGCGGCAGCCTGAGGACCGGCGCGGACAAGGACGCGGCGGTTTCGGTTGGCAAGCTGGTGGCCGAGCGTGCGCTCGCCGCCGGGGTTACTGCAGTCGTGTTCGACCGCGGACCCTTCCTGTATCATGGCCGCGTTAAGGCGTTGGCGGAGGCTGCCCGCGAGGGTGGCCTGTCCTTTTGAGCCGCGGGGAGATATATTATGGCACGTGAACCGCGAAGCGGCGGCGAAGGCGAGAATCGGGGGCGCGGCCGTGGCCGTGACCGCGATCAGAATCGCAACCAACCCGACCGCGACCAGGGCGACGAGCTTAAGGACAAGCTGGTCACCATCAACCGCGTGGCCAAAGTGGTGAAGGGTGGGCGTCGCTTCAGCTTCGCAGCACTAGTCGTCGTTGGTGACCAGAAGGGGCGCGTTGGATGGGGTTCCGGTAAGGCGCGTGAAGTGCCTGAGGCCATACGCAAGGCAACCGAACGTGCCAAGAAGGGTATGATCCGCGTTCCAATGCGCGAAAGCCGCACACTTCATCACGATGTGGTGGGTGAGTTTGGCGCAGGCAGGGTGATCCTCCGATCGGCTCCGGCTGGTACAGGTATTATCGCTGGCGGCCCGATGCGCGCCGTATTTGAGACCCTCGGAATGGGCGATGTGGTGGCAAAGTGCACCGGATCGACCAACCCGCATAACATGGTAAAGGCTACGTTCGCTGCCCTTTCGTTGGCGACGAGCCCGCGCAGTGTGGCAAATCGTCGTGGTAAAAAAGTTGCGGACTTGATGGGGCCGCGCAAGGATGGCACCGCCGAGCCGGCGTCGGAGGCTGCGGCCAATGTCTGAACCGAAGAAGATGGTCCGAGTGACTCAGGTCTTGTCTGGAAATGGGCAGAAGCCTGGGCAGCAAGGCACGCTGATAGGCCTTGGCCTCAACAAGATCAACCGTACGCGTGAACTAGAGGATACTCCCGCTGTTCGTGGGATGATCCGTAAGGTCGCGCATCTTATAAAGGTGGAGGGCTGATAGCGGAAACGCGATCGGTTCGTCGAAGGACATAGTCATGAAGCTTAATGAATTACGTGACAACGAGGGCGCGCGGCCGAAGTTCAAGCGTGTCGGGCGTGGGATCGGATCTGGAAAGGGCAAGACGGCCGGTCGAGGTGTTAAGGGTCAGAAGGCCCGCTCAGGTGTTTCGCTGAACGGGTTTGAGGGTGGCCAGCTCCCGATCTACCGCCGTTTACCAAAGCGTGGATTCAAGAATATTTTCCGCATTCAGTACACTGCGCTGAATATCGGCACGCTCGACCAGGCCATCGAAGATGGGAAGATTTCAGCCGACGCCGAGATTACGGAAGTGGCACTGCGTAAGGCTGGTATTGTTCGGCAGAGTAAGAAATTTTCTGGAGTGCGGCTACTGGGCCGCGGCGAAATCAAGCGCTCTGTGAAGATCACTGTTGCTGGCGCATCGGCTACTGCAGTCGCCGCGGTTGAAGCGGCGGGCGGCACCGTTACTGTGACCGTAGCTGCCACGGAAGCTGTGGCCGAATGACGCGGCAGGTTGCTTTCCTGCTGACTGTCACTATCCATTTGCAGGGGGTTTAGTGCATGGCCTCGGCCACCGATCAACTTGCGAGTAGCCTCAATTTCGGAGTGCTTTCCAAGGCGACCGAACTGAAAAAGCGTATCTGGTTCACGCTTGGCGCGCTCATTGTCTATCGAATTGGCACCTATGTGCCCGTGCCTGGCGTTGATGCTGCCGTGATGGGGGAGATGCTTCGTCAACACGGCGGCGGCATCTTGGGCATGTTCGACATGTTCACTGGCGGCGCACTGGGGCGCATGACTGTGTTCGCCCTGAACATCATGCCCTATATCTCTGCGTCCATCATCGTTCAGTTGATGACAGCGGCAATTCCTGCATGGGAAACGCTGAAAAAGGAGGGCGAGAGTGGCCGGAAAAAGCTTAACCAGTACACCCGTTACTTGACATTGGTGATTGCGATCTTTCAGGCCTATGGGATATCTGTCGGCCTTGAGGGCATGCGTGGCAGTACGGGTTCGGCTGTCGCGGACCCTGGAATGTTCTTCCGAGTTTCGTGCGTCATAACGCTCGTTGGTGGCACCATGTTTCTGATGTGGCTGGGCGAGCAGATCACGGCGCGTGGTGTAGGTAATGGCATTTCGCTGATTATTTTTGCTGGCATCGTGGCAAACCTGCCTTCGGCGTTGATCGCAACACTTGAATTGGGTCGGACGGGCGCGCTCTCCACCTTCTTCATCATGTTTTTCCTGCTTTCGGCACTTGGCGTTATTGCGCTTGTAGTTTTCGTTGAGCGCGCGCAGCGGCGTATTCCCGTCCAATACCCAAAACGGCAGGTGGGTAACCGCATGTTTGGCGGGGAGAATACGCATCTTCCCCTTAAGCTTAACACTGCGGGTGTTATACCGCCAATCTTTGCGTCTTCGCTGTTGTTGCTGCCGGCCACTATTGCAGGCTTCAGCACTGACCGCACCGCTGATACTTGGCTTCAGACATTCGCGAATCTTTTGGCCCACGGCCAGCCCCTCTATATGGGACTTTATATGGGTCTGATCATCTTTTTTGCGTTCTTCTACACTGCGGTTGTGTTTAATCCGGTAGAAACTGCAGACAATTTAAAGAAATATGGTGGCTTCGTGCCTGGAATTCGGCCAGGGACACATACCTCTGAGTATCTTGATCGTGTTTTGACCCGGCTGACGGTGGTAGGCGCGATTTATCTTTGCATCGTCTGCATCATCCCTGAGATACTGATCTCGAATTATGGCGTCCCGTTTTATTTCGGCGGCACATCGCTTCTTATTATTGTGACGGTAACGATGGATACGGTGGCGCAGGTACAGTCCCACCTTTTCGCTCACCAATATGAAGGGCTTATCAAGAAAGCTCGCCTGGGCGGCCGCGGCCCCAGGCCGAAATGAAGGCTCATGGCCAGAGGGTTACATCAATGAACCTGATTCTTCTTGGTCCGCCTGGCGCCGGAAAGGGAACGCAGGCCAAGTTCTTGGAGCTGCAGTTTGGCTTGGTCCAACTTTCCACCGGGGATATGCTGCGGGCAGAGGTGAAGTCTGGCTCGCACATCGGGCTTAAGGCCAAATCTATCATGGAGCACGGCGCGCTAGTTCCGGACTCTATTATGACTGCAATGATTGCCGGACGCATTAATCAACCTGGTGCTGCGATGGGTTTCATCCTGGACGGGTTCCCGCGTACGGTGCCGCAGGCACAAGCGCTCGACGCGATGCTGCTTGAGAACGGCACTGTGTTGAATTATGTAATTGAATTAAAGGTGGACGACGCTGCGCTCGTGGAACGAATTTCGGGGCGCTACACCTGTGCGGCCTGCGGTGAGGGCTATCACGATCATTTCAAGCAGCCCAAACACGCTGGCGTTTGTAACGTCTGTGGCGGCACGGAGTTCACTCGCCGCGACGATGACAAGGCGGAGACGGTCGGTGCCCGTTTGACCGCGTATCACAGCCAGACAGCGCCACTACTTCCCTACTACGCAACTCAGCGCAAGCTACGCAGCGTTGACGGTATGGCCGCAATGTCAGCGGTAACTGGTGAATTGCGGAAAATTCTCATGTCTGGCGCTTGACGCGGCTAGGGTGGTGGTCGTATGTCCGCGGTTCTCACGGATGCGGCGTGTCGGCCTCGACACCCCTGGGCCGTGCTTAGCTATTTGAATACCAGTCAATTTGGCCAGCCATGACCCTTTTCGGGTAGGTTGGTAACCTTTAGACGGGTCCCTGAAGGGGCCACAGGAGCTGAAACGTGGCGCGTATCGCTGGCGTGAATATCCCGACCAACAAGCGCGTGGTGATTTCGCTGCGCTATATCTACGGCATTGGCCCGCAGAATGCGAAGCAGATCTGTGACACTGTCGGTATCCCCGAAGCGCGCCGTGTGAATCAGTTGACCGATGAAGAGATCGTGAAGCTTCGCGAAGTGATCGACCGCGATTTCCGTGTGGAAGGCGACCTTCGCCGTGAGGTGGCGATGAACATCAAGCGATTGATGGATATGGCGTGCTATCGCGGCTTGCGACATCGCCGTGGTTTGCCGGTGCGTGGCCAGCGGACCCATACCAATGCTCGTACCCGCAAGGGTAAGGCTGTCGCGATTGCCGGCAAGAAGAAGGTGACCAAGTAAGATGGCACGCACCCCAGGCGGTTCTCGCCCTAAGAAGAAAGAGCGCAAAAACATCAGCTCCGGCGTGGCGCATGTTCTCGCGACCTTCAATAATACGATCGTGACCATAACCGACGCCCAAGGCAACGCAATTGCCTGGTCTTCTTCTGGAGCCAAGGGTTTCAAGGGCAGCCGCAAGAGCACCCCCTATGCCGCGCAGATGGCTGCAGAAGATGCAGGAATGAAAGCGCGCGAGCACGGTATGGAGACCGTCGAGGTGATGGTTTCCGGCCCGGGCTCGGGCCGCGAATCGGCGCTCCGTGCCCTTCAATCCGTGGGCTTTCACGTGACTGCCATTCGTGACGTGACCCCGATTCCGCATAATGGTTGCCGCCCTCGCAAGCGCCGGCGAGTTTGATCTGATCCCCTGAGGCTGAGCCGGGCGCCATGAATGGTGTGGGCTTCGAATATTTGGTATGCGAGCATAATTATTAGCTCGGATGATTATCCGGTATGTAATTTGCTCTAGGAGAGACGCACTTGCTCGAACGCAACTGGCAATCCCTGATTAAGCCCGAGAAGCTGCAGGTCGAATCGGGTAGCATTGACCTGCGCCAAGCGACGATGGTCGCTGAGCCTTTGGAGCGTGGCTTTGGCCAGACTCTGGGCAATGCGCTTCGTCGTATCCTCCTATCGTCGCTGCAGGGCGCAGCAGTAACGGGTGTTAAGATTGACGGCGTTCTCCACGAATTCAGCAGTCTGACCGGCGCGCGTGAAGACGTGACGGACATCATCCTCAACCTGAAGCAGCTTGCCATTCGCTACAACGGTGAGGGGCCCAAGCGCCTGATGCTGACGGCGACCGGCCCGGGCGAAGTTACCGCCGCGATGATCCAAACCACGGGCGATATCGAGATCGCAAACCCAGAACTTGTTATCTGTACGCTGGATGACGGCGCGAAAATGTCCATGGAATTGACCGTGCAGGTCGGCCGCGGCTACGTACCTGCCGCCATGAACCGCTCGGAGGATGCGCCGATTGGGATGATCCCCGTTGACGCAATTTATTCGCCGGTCCGCAAGGTGTCCTACCGCGTTGAGCCCACTCGCGTGGGTCAGGTCACCGATTACGATCGCCTGGTACTCTCGCTGGAAACCAACGGGACTGTCGTGCCCGAGGATGCTGTGGCGCTCGCCGCCCGCATCCTTCAGGACCAGCTTTCTCTCTTCGTCACTTTCGAGGAGCCGCGTGAGAAGTCCCGTGACGAAGTGCAGGATGACCTGCCCTTTAACCGGAATCTACTTCGCAAGGTGGATGAGCTGGAACTTTCAGTACGTTCGGCGAATTGCCTCAAGAACGATAATATCGTCTACATCGGTGATTTGGTTCAGAAGTCCGAGCAGGAAATGCTGCGCACGCCAAACTTCGGCCGCAAGTCGTTGAACGAGATCAAGGAAGTGCTGTCTTCGATGGGTCTTTCGCTGGGCATGCCGATCATTGGCTGGCCTCCCGAAAACATTGAAGATTTGGCAAAGAAGATCGAAGAGCCATTTTAAGCCCGCCTCGGGCTGGTTGAAGAAACTTTCAGCGGGCTCACGCCCGGGAGTAACAGACTATGCGTCACGGTATGGCCAATCGGAAGCTCAACGTTACCTCGTCCCATCGGGCAGCGATGTTTCGCAACATGGCGACTAGCCTGTTAAAGCATGAGCAGATCACCACCACCTTACCCAAGGCGAAGGAACTGCGCCCTTATGTCGAGCGTATGATCACGCTCGGCAAGCGAGGCGGCCTGCATGCCCGTCGCCAAGCTTATTCAGTGATCATGGATGAGAAGGTGGTGGACAAGCTCTTCACCACGATCGCCGAGCGCTACAAGACCCGCCAAGGCGGTTATTGCCGTGTTCTCCGTGCCGGTTTCCGCTATGGTGATGCGGCTGCCATGGCGGTCATAGAACTGGTGGATCGTGACGTGGCCGCCAAGGGCCTGGATAGCGGTCCGAAGCCGGAAGCCACCGAGGAGCAGGAGGCAGCGTAAGCCGTCGCCAGCACACATACAGGGGCGTGGGGGAAACCTCCCGCCCCTTTTCTTTGCGTGCCTTGTCCCTCCCAGGGGCGGATCGCATTCTCCAGAAAATCGAGTGGCAGGCAAATGAAGGGTAGTCAGGACTTCGCGGCAGACCCGCGCAATTCGACCGTAAAGGTATATGTCAGCGGGGAACTGGTCCTGCGCAACGAGGCCCGCGTCTCGATCTTCGATGCCGGCTTCGTGCTCGGTGACGGCGTCTGGGAGGGTGTGCGGCTGCATCGCGGGCGCCTGATCTTCCTGGACCGCCACCTTGACCGTCTTTTCGACGGTGCGCGCGCCATTGATCTCGATATCGGGCTCACACGCGCCGAAATCGTCACAGCGCTTTGGCAGACCCTGCACGCCAATGGCATGGAGGATGGTGTCCATATCCGCCTCATGGTCACGCGCGGTCTGAAGAAGACCCCCAACCAGGACCCGCGCCACACCATTGGCAAGGCGACGGTGGTGATCGTGGCGGAGTGGAAGCAGCCCAGCGCCGCCATCGTGACGCAAGGCCTCAGCCTTTTCACTTCGACCATCCGCTGCTCGCCGGCAGACATGTTCGACATGCGGCTAAATTCCCACAGCCGGCTGAACCTGATTACCGCCCTTATCCAGGCCATAAAGGCTGGGGCGGATGAAGCGCTCATGCTGGACCCGCACGGGTTCGTCTCATCCTGCAACGCAACGAATTTCTTTTTCGTCCGCGGGGGCGAGGTCTGCACCTCAAACGGCGACTATTGCTTCAATGGCGTGACGCGCGCCAATGTCATTGCGCTGTGCCAGGCACACAGCGTTCCGCTGCGTCTTGGCAATTTCGCGTTGATGGATGTCTATGGCGCGGAGGAGGCCTTCGTGACCGGCACTTTCGGGGGGCTGACCCCAATTCGTGCAATCGACGGCCGCAGCCTGCCGGCCGGGCTGCCTGGCCCCGTGACGGCCCGGCTTCGGGAGCTTTACGCTCAACTCAAGGACCAGGACGCATGATCCATCTGACCCGTCGCGCGCTTCTCGGCAGCATCTTGGCCGCACCTGCCTTCGCCCAGGGGTTTCCCCAAAGGCCTATCCGCTTCATCTGCCCCTTTCCCGCCGGCGGCATCGTGGACCTCGTGATGCGCACCCACATCGAGGAATTATCGGCCGAGCTCGGCCAACCCGTGGTGATTGATGTGCGCACCGGCGCGGGCGGGGTGATCGCCTCGCAACAGCTCAACGCTGCTGCGCCCGATGGGCATACTTGGCTGATGGCCTCGCTGGGCAATTTGGTCGGGCCAATCCTGACGCCTGTGGGCTTTCATCCGGTGGAGTCAATCCAGGGCCTCTCCAAGGTGTCCCACAGCGTTTCGCTCTTTGTCGTGCCTGCCAATTCTCCGGCGCAAAGCCTCGCGGAATTCGTGGCAATGGCCAAGGTGCAGCCTGGCCGGCTCAATTACCTGCGCCCAGGCATCGGCACCTTTGCCCATATGAGTACCGAATTGATGCAGCGCGTCATGGGCTTCGAAATGACGGCGGTGGATTATCGCGGCCTTCCTCCAGGGATCATTGACCTTATCGCCGGGCGCCTCGATGCCGCGCTGCTGAGCACCGGTTTGGCGCGCGGGCATATTCAGGATGGGCGGATGCGGGCCTTGGCCGCCATCGGCTCCACCCGCGCGCCGGATTTCCCGGACCTGCCCACCTTGGGCGAATTGGGCGCTCCGGACGCCAATATTGATTCCTGGTACATCGCCATCGCGCCGCGTGGCCTGCCTGATCCAGTATTGGCCCGCATCAGTGAAGCCTATACGCGCGTGCTTTCTCGGCCCGCTGTGCAGGACAAGCTGCGCACGGTTGGAACAGTTCCCTCACCGCTGCTACCGCCCGCCGCGGTGCAGACCACGCTGGCGCGTGATTACGACAAATTCGCGACCCTCATCCGCGAGGCCAATATCCGGCCCGGCTAGAGGGGCGCAGCAAAGCGCATCTGCGCTGCCATCTCGGGCGCGAATTCCTGCACGGCTGGGCGCAGCGCGGCCGGCCAGGGTGCGATGCGTGGGGGGATAAACAGCGAGGGGCGCCCATCCTGCAGCAGGAGGATCACCACCGACTCGGTCTGAGTGTCGAAGGCCAGGAACACCCGCGCCTGCGGGATCACGCCATAGCCATGCACCCAGCGCGTATCGGTAACGGCCAGCGGCGGCCCTGCGCCGCGCAGCGCATCGCTCACCACACGTTGCCGCCCGGCCGACATCGAACGAAGTCGTGGCCCGACCGTGGGGTGCTGCGCCAGCTTCAGCACCGGCTGGCCGGCCAGTTCCAGCACCTCGGGCGCATCGGCCCGCGCGGCGAAGGGGAATGCCGCGAAGGCGAGGAGGGCGCGCCTATTCAATGCGGATATTCGCCACGCGCACCAGTTCGGCCATGGTTGCACGGCCCTGGGTCACCAAACGGGCGAATTCTGCGGGGCTGCTGCCCACCGGCACGGCGGCGAGTTGCGCCAGCCGCGTCTGCACCACGGGCTCAGCCAGCGTCGTCACCAGGGCAGCGTGGATGGCGGCGACAGCAGCAGCAGGAGTGCCGGCGGGCGCGAACAGCGCGGCCCATTCGCTGATCTCGATGCCGGGGGTGCCAAGCTCCGCGAAGGTTGGGATTTCAGGTCGCAGCGGCACACGTTGGGCGGCCGAGACAGCGATGAAGCGCGCCCGCCCACTATCCACGATCGGCCCAGCCGAGAGCATGGTGATGAAGCACCCATCCAGCGTGCCGGCCGCGAGATCCCGCGCCGCATCCGCGCCACCGCGGTAGGGCACATGCGTCGTCTCGATCCCCGCCGCTCGGTTGAACTGCGCAAGGCCCAGATGCCCCGCCGTGGCATTGCCTTGAGTGCCGATATTGAGCGGCTGGCGGCGGGCAAGGGCGATGAACTCGGCCAGGTTGCGCGCCGGGAGATCAGCCTTCACCGCCAGCACCTGCGGGAAGGTGCAGACCAGCGAGATCGGGATGAAGGCGGTGATGTAGTCGAAGGGCAGTCCGCGCAGGAGGCTTGGGTTCACGATGTGGCTGGAGGCGTCCATCAGCAGTGTCGTGCCATCGGGGGCGGACCGCGCCACCTCTCCCCCACCGACGGAGCCGCCGGCGCCGGTGCGGTTCTCCACCACGATCGTCTGGCCCAGATGTTCGGTCAGGCGCGGAGTGATGCTGCGGGTTACGCTATCGGCCGCGCCACCGGCCGCGAAGGGGACCACGATGCGAATGGGACGCGATTGCGCCTGGGCCGTGACAGGCAGGACCAGCGCGAGCGCCAGGCGACGGGGCAGGTTCACCAAACTTCTCCCTCAATGACCCGAGGGAGATCGGCCCCACGCGCCCCCAGGTCAAGCGTCTTCGGCCTTCTTCGCCGGAAAGCGCATCAGCATGCGGTTGCGCCACCCCGGCGGCAGCGCACCGGTGAGCCGCGACATCGCGTAGAAATGCCAGGGAAAGGCCACCCGCAGCCGCCCCGCCGCAATGCCAGCAAGTGTGAGCCGCGCGGCCACTTCAGGCTCCATCAGGCCGGGCATGGGGAAGTCATTGCGGGCAGTGATGGCGGTGCGGATGAAGCCTGGGCAGATGGCATGCAGCCGGATGCCGCGTTTGCGCTCTGTCGCGTCGCGCGCCTCGGCCCAGCGCTGGACGGCGGATTTGCTGGCGCAATAGGCGGGCGCCGTGGG
>Ga0105045_10006775_pt1 | contig 10136 bp, 5 predicted proteins | sample MAT02_FD_78089 | JGI IMG/M metagenome (GOLD analysis project Ga0105045, IMG submission 78089) | Freshwater microbial communities from Lake Fryxell liftoff mats and glacier meltwater in Antarctica - MAT-02 (megahit assembly) | ecosystem: Environmental > Aquatic > Freshwater > Ice > Liftoff...
AAAAAGATTTTATTAGCAAAGAGTTATAGCTCAACTCCGCGTCGCCGCGTCTTTGCGCCTCCGCGTTAAAAAAAGCCAAGCACTTTTTTAAGATGAGTGGTGATACTTATCCCGCGTACCCCTTCTCGTCCTGCCCGAGCCTCATATCCTGCTGCTTTCCTCTGCGCTTCCGTGATCTCATTATTGATTGGTTTTGTTTTCAATTTAAGATTAAACGGATTAGAGTCACCTTAAGGTGAATACGCAAGGTGGGGTCATGGAATTAGACAAAGTACGAGAAATTCTAGACAAAGTTAAAGTCCCCGCAACGGATCCCTCTTTCTATGCTCGCGTTTTCACACAGATTTCACGTGAAAAAAAAGCGAGAATGATCAAAGAATCCGATAACTTCAAACGGACATGTTACGAAGAATACGATGACTTATCCAGGCGTTTGGACAGCACGCAGATGCAAGAAAGTGTCAGCGTTCGCAATGTTTTGCGAAGCAGAAGGCTCGCCAATCTTTTAATAAGTGACAAAGGTGAAATCCTAACGGGTCATCTTGCCCGGGTCATTCAGCAGCTTTCTGATCATTTATACTCGCTTGGGCCCAATCGTCAATATGATACTAAAAGACAAAAGCATATTTTAAGTGTCCTCACTGCACTCAAAGAGAATAAAAATGTTCTGCGCTATTTAAAAAACGTCAGCAAACCCTATCTTAATCCATTTGCTGAACAGATTATTCGCTATACCTTACAGCTCCCGGCAAATACAATGATTACCGATGCCCACGCTCGGAGGGCAGCTCTTTCCGCGTTGCTATGTTATCTCAGGCAGAGCGTGGGATCTTGTTTTGGAACGGCTCCTGCCATCATTATACATGACGAACAACCGGAACAGTTCTTAAAAGATATTGTTGAAGTGCTGGGTACTGGCCGTTTGAAGAGAACGTTCGGAGGCGTCGAGTATTCGGTCCCCTTTAGCGTCAGTTGGGGGATCGGAGATTTAAGGAAACAGGTTCTTTTAAAAAAGGTTGAGCTTCCCCAAGAGATCACGATAGCTCTTTCTCCTGGACTACTTGCTGCATTTGAAGCTGCAGGATTAGTAAAGGCAGATTTGTCTTTAAGGGAACGCATTGAGCAGGTTCAATCACTGCTCTACAATCTGGAGTCGACGTGGGAAAGGGGACAGTATGTCGTCACCACACCTGAAGAGATTATTCGAAGGGTATTATTAAATCAGTTGAACCTGACAGAAAAAGACTTATATGAATTTCAACATCGTCCTCCAGCAATGATGATAACAAGCCTTGTGATGCCTGTCTACCATCAAGCGGTTGCAGGAGCTGGAAAAGGGCAATTGTGCGCGCAGTATTTAATCAATTTTGAAAACGCGACGAATGCCTTTAAAGGCCTTGCCGATAATGCTTTGTTGAAAGCGTGGGAATTCACCATCGCTTCTTTCGCTGAAAACAAAAGTGGATTCACCGATTGGAATCTATACTCTAGCCTTGGTTTGCGACCGGACGAAAAGGGCGGCGTTGGACATGCGATTTACGAGGTAATTACTCGAAAATTGAATGAAAGTAATGATAAGGTAAAAGAATTTCAGATAGAATATGAAGTTGTCTACGGACAGGTTAAGTTTCTGGAAGGGCGCTTGCGCTCCGCTACCTCAGAAAAAGAAGCGCAATGGATGCGTGCAGAATGTCAGGCCAAAGCCAATGAGTTTTATTTTCTCGAGGAAATGAGAAATAAATTGCATCAAAGGGCACATCGATTCACAGATTTATTTAACTTCATCATCAAAAGGTATATGGAGCTCTTCCCTAAGTATTTTCAGGAAATTTACGATGCTGACATGCACGGTGTTGCTGCTGGGCCTTACGATGACAGTCCCGCAGGCTTTAGATTGCTCTATAAGCACGGTAGAGGTAATACAGCCCAGTGGTCGAGGATCTATAATGCAACGGAGTTTATTGATGCTTTGACGGGATTTTTCAATGCCACAGAAGTAGAAATTCGAAGTGATGACGAGATGGAAGGGTTAGGTGATGACTTTACAGACATTGTAACAGCGATTATCACGCAATTGCGCACTCCTGAGTTTTTGGAAACGGCATTTTACCGAATGGCTGTCACGCATAAAGCTCCCGTGATCAAGAATCCGTTAGAGAATTTAGACAAAATCGCGCAAAAGCCATGGGCCTATGTTTCCGGCGGTACAATGGATACGCTTGTGAGCGCTTATTATAAGCGCGAGCAAAAGCCGACAGAAGTTGGACGTTGGGTAGAGAATCCTACGGAACTCTTTGTTTTCTTAGCCGATTGCATGAAGCAAACCCCTAAAAAGATTGCAGAGGAATATGCCGAGCATCCAAATAAATCCATGTTAATGCATTCTCCGACACATGCTTTCTTGCTTAAGCCCGGGTTGCCCCGATTTAAAAGTGCTTGGCAAAATGAGGCTTTTACGTATACCTGGGTAAGAGACCGCATGATCAAGCCGATGGAGCTTTTTGTTGACATGATCCTTTTAGATAGCGACATGATGACCTATCTTATCAAGGAGTTGTTGGAGCATGTGCCGGAAAACTTTAAACATCATTTTGAACAATCTCTATTACCTATCTACGGCGACTTGTCAGCAGTAAATTTCCGCGAGCATATTGCCGATAAAATTGAAACGGACAGAGGTTTGCAGTATCGAGGAAGAAGTGTTCTACCGATGGATACCATTGATAGTATGCTATACGAATTGCTCCCCGTTTTCCACAGAGACAATTTGCGCGAAAGAATCATGAGTATGTTCAGGCATATCCCAGAGACAGTAAAAATGATCGACGCAGATTTCGAAGTGATTGTTGATGAGATTGTGAGAAAAACAGGTGCTGAAATTATTTCGGCAAAATCGCTGCAAGAACTGTGTAAGATCATTCTCTGCCTAGGTGGTGTGTGCACAAGTTCGAAAGAAGATTACCATCGGTCGCTTGCTCTGGCTGCTCAGGAATTAGGATATGCGATGCCCACACCAATTATTATTGCGGATACGAACTGGGTAAAGGATGAGTTTGGATTTGTTGTGAATCCTGGAACCGGTAAGTTTGAATTTTGGAGACTGGATTTGAACGGGACTTCAGGGGCGCCAATGAGTGTGTGGAACATGTATCTAGATGGCAGCCGACAGGATGCTAAGTGGGCGGTTTACAGGCTGCCTTACGAGTATCAGAGTACATAAAGCATAGGGCGGATATTCAACAAAAAGACACGAAGGTACAAAGAAGAAAAAAAACAAGATAGGCGAGATAAGCAGGATAGGTTTAACCACCTGTCTTCCAAGACTTTTTGAAAGGTTTTGGAAGACAATTGGTTAAACCTATCTTGCTTATCTTGCCTATCTTGTTTTTTTTCTTCTTTGTACCTTTGTGTCTTTTGTTGAATATCCGCCCTGTGCTTAGGCTTTCGTTGGTTCTGGTTTTGCATTGGTAGTAGGGGGCGGCTCTTTCACATCAGTAGAGACAGGATTATGAAGATCCCGGTAGATAAAGACCCCAAGTCTGATTACGCAAGCTGTGCCTAGAACAATAAACGGTAGCCATGCAACATTTGACGCAAGAAACAAGGTTAGTCCCACAATTGAGATCAAGTTAATCACCACGCTCAAAGAATCAAGGGTAATTTTCTTTCTCAGATGAGATTGAGCTTTTTCTAAGCTATTCGCGATTTGTAAGCTTTCACTTGTTGAAAAAGTCTCTCCTTTATGCGTTTTTAGCATTTCGAACAAAGAGTTAAGCTCATCCACAGAGTCTTTTGGAGCTGATCGCAAAACAGATGCCATTCTTTGGTCTCGAAGATAAGTAATTTTTGCCTCTTTTTCTTCCCCATTTAAATTTTGCGAGGTAATCACATCCAATTCTTTTTGGGTGATGCCGATGGTTTGATCAATGAAATTCTTTAAATCTGTTTTATTTTCAAACTTTTTCCCTTCAAGGAGTTCGCGGTTGACCTTTCGATAGAAACACACTGCTTTAACTGTGTTAATACTTGCTGAAATAAAATTGAGGCCATACACAGCAAAACCAATAGGCAAACCTAATGTAGAAAATAGAGCAATTGGTGCCTTTGAAGCTAAAGTCAAGCCTGTATTAATCGTGGTCGCAACCGTTTCGAAAATACCAAGGAGCGTTGCAGAAAGATATAAAGAATTAAGAGCTAGGCCTTCTTTATCACTTAAACCAAAACTGTTAATAATTTTCCGACCAAAATCTTGGAGCGAAAATAGAGCGAACGGAAGTCCTACAGCGCTAATAAAATCGAGGCGCACCCCGATAGTGGTGATGTGTTTTGATGAATCTTTACCGATCAACAGCCCAAGACGTAAGTTATTTCCCAATGTGTTTATCGTATGGCGTCCTAGTGTCGTGACCTTATCTAAATATCCCCACGCTTTGGAGCATGCACTATAAGAAACGCGGGATGCACGTGTTGGGGGAATGGGAAAATCTTTAGGGGCTGGGGAGACAGTCTGCATGGAGTAGCCTTTATTTAGTTAGTTTCCAAATTTTTTGTTTTATTATAATTGAATTATATCATTTATTTTTATTATCTATCAAATAATATTTACAAATAGTTTACAATTAATCCGCAAGAAAGCTGTCTTCCGAAAGTAACTTCTCGAAAACTTAGGGCCGGATGGAGCCGGGGTAGGCGCTGCGCCTCCCGTTAAAACCGCCGAACCCTTTGTCATTCAATATGTATCGCGCCTATCTTATTTTTTATTACTTGTCGTAAGTTTTTTTGAGAGGTTACTTCCGAAGGAAAACAATTGACTTTATCGTCTGAAACCTATAAATAATTAGTCTTTACATCGGAAAAAGCCGTCGAAAATATATGTAATAATGGAGTACACACATGAATTTTTATAAAAATTTGATGCTGCAGCTGGTTGTTCTTTTAGGGATAACAACTGCGGTATTTGCAGCGGGTGATGACGGGCAGGACGACTCTAATTACCAACAACAATTGAATGATAAAGATTGGGAAGTACTGCGAGACTTTGTCAACTCAAAAAGAGCAATTGATGGAGAGGGTGAACCTTGCAGCTTAACTGTTAGCGGAGATGTGCGTACAGAATGGCGCCATTTGTGCGAAGAACAAAATGGACGGATTCTTCGTGGCGGTAAAGCCAAAAAGAGAGGCATTCCCCTTTCTAGAAACGATTTCGATATCGAGTTCAACTTACGCTTTGATTACGTCTGTGACCGCGCTTGGATGGTGGCAGAAGTTGATTTCGACAATTCCGCCGGTGTCGACAGAGTTGATCGTGGATGCCCCTCAGATAGAAGTAGCTGGCAAGGAAATGGCGTGTGCGATAGCGTTTGCCTAAAAAAAGCCTATGCAGGATATAATCTTTATACAGAATGCGGAACGCGTATAGATGTCGAATTTGGCCGTCGTAACCTTTATAATGCGTTAGACTCCAGAGTGCAATTTTTAAGCCGTTTTGACGGTATTTTGCTTAAGTATTCGACGAATTTTGAGAATGTGGCGGATTTCTATGCAAACTTTCTCGGGTTTGTCGTTGATGAACGCGTGAATCATTTCGCTTGGGCAACGGAGATTGGATTTTTGGATATTTATGATAAGGGAGTTGATCTGAAGTACTCCTTTATTGATTGGGTAAAGAATGGGAGAAACCGCTGCGGCGCAATGAATCCAAATGGATCTAAATTTAGAATCTCGCAATGGTCAGCAATCTACCATTTTGAGCCCGAATTGACCCTTAACCTTCCAGCGAAGTTATATGGTGCCTTTGCCTTAAACCATACTCCACCATCCTTGAAAGGTATTAGGAATGTTAAAAAGAATCCACATGGCACACAGCCGCAGGCGTGGTACGTTGGGTTCACAATTGGTCAAGTTGTCAATGAAAATGACTGGGCCTTCGATGTTCAGTACCAATGGGTGGGAGCGACATCGATTCCTGATGAAGACGTAGGTGGCATCGGCCGTGGAAACGTGCTGGATGACAACTTAACATTTAATGGTCGTGGAAACACCAACTTTAAAGGCTGGAAGTTCCAATTCTTGTATGCGATTACTGATAACTTGACTGTTGAAGGAAGCTATAGCTTCTCTAAACAGATCAACAAGAGAATTGGCGGCACTCATAACTTTAACAAGTTCGAGATCGAGACGATTTTCGCTTTCTAATTGAACAATGTAGTTAGTACAGTTAAAGGCCTTTCCGTGAACCCGGAAAGGCCTTTTTCATTAATTGAACTTGTTGTTATTCTTGCTTGCCCATTTCGGATAGGGGCTTTTCCATCGACGTCGGCAAAGGGGTAAGATTTTAGGCTGACTTGTGAATCCATATAAAAACCTGTTTTGAATAAGGCAGGCTTTTGTGGGGGCGATTCCGCTACAGCCGCAAGGAGGGGTATCGCAACGAGATGGCCAACCGGGCTCTGAGGGCAAGGGGGTAAGCTGGGGAAAATGCATGAAGAAATGATTTGGCATATCAAGGCTGATTTTGAGTGCCTTACCTCCTTACCGGGAGTCTCATGGTGACACTTCAAAATTTTCAAGAGCATTCAATCATGCTTAGCTTTTCCACCTTACAGAGCTATAAAAACCTGAATCATTCATCCTGTCTATCTTCACATCCTGTTATTTTTTCTTCGATTAACTTTCCCAGGAAGATAATTTCTGGTGGGAGCTGTTGTTTACCCCTTGTTTGCTCCTGCTAATGGAAATAACAGCATATAATGATGGGCGGGATACAAAATAAAATTGAGCTGCTTTATCTGAAGATAAGGATCTGTAAATCATCGTGAAGTGTTAGAGAATTTCTTCATGCAATTTCCCTTGGGGGTAAGCAGACAGTGCGAATCCTAAAGGAATAGTTTTTAGCACGATTAACTCTAAAAAATCAGTTATCAATGATTCTTGGCATTTTTGCTACTTTATTTCCATTGCTTAATGATGATTTTAATGTCTTGCTGTAGCATCTTAGGGATTTTAGTGTCCTCGGCAAGGGCTGCCAAATCTTCACCATAAGGTGTTTTGTTGAGATGTTCACAAGCCGCAATCAAATAAGTAGCCAAGGGCAAATCTTTGAGCACTAAAGGCTCCTGCAGCATCTTGAAACAGGCTGTGGAAACCTCGGGATCTTCCTTGAAACCAATCAAGGCAATTGCGGCGCGTTCATTATCTTCATTAAGAGGCTTTCCCTGTAAAACTTTCAGCAAAAATTGTTTTGCTGGTTCTCCGATTGCTTGAAGTGCTGCTAGGGCGATATTTTCATCATCGAAATTGCCTGTGCCGATCGATTCAAAAAGCGAAATAATCGCGCGTTTATCTCCAATTAAACCTAAGCATGTTGTCGCCAAAAGATGCGCCTGGCCATATCCTGGAAACAACGGGTCGTGGAAATCTTCCGATTGCACTAACTGAATGAGCGAGCGAACGATACTGCCTTTCTCTGCGACAATGGCGGCAATTTCTTGCTCCGGCTCTTCCTCTTCGGCAAGAATAAGGTCGGCAATCAAACGCGCGTTTTTATCACTGTTTTTGTTTTCATATAGATCACGAAGCGCTTTATAGGCTGTTTTCGACTTTGCAACGGTTTCAGCTTCTGCTCCGGATAGCAAAACAGCTGCAAGATTTTGATTCATCTGTTTTTCCATGTTGGCTAGCTCGACAATGCGTTCGAGCTCAAAGTCGGGGCAAATCCCTTTCCCTTCTTTTTTATAGTAGTCGATCATGAAATCAAAGCTACCGCCAAAATGCGCATCGCGATGCATTAAGATGTTATTGTCCTGAGAGTCAGTTAAAGGGAAGCCTTCTATGCCTTCTGAGTGTTCTGTATCCATGTTTTAATCACTATTAATGGTTTTGAGTTTATTGTTGACTTGTTTAATAACCAAATTTGCATTGTAACTGGAACGAACAAAGGGTCCGCAATACATATGCTTAAGGCCGATAGAATACCCGTAATCTTCGTAACGTTTAAATTGCTCCGGAGTCACAAAGGATTTAACGAGCAACTTTTTGCGGTTAGGTTGTAAATATTGACCCATCGTGACGATGTCACAACCGTTATTTTTGAGATCATTCATGGTTTGGTGCACTTGCTCTTCTGTTTCCCCTAAACCGACCATTAAGCCGGACTTGACGAGCATGTGGGGATTTTTTGTGTGGGTTTTTGCGTAGTTTAATACCCAGAGTGTGCGCTCGTAAGTGGCAGTATGACGCACTCTAGGTGTCATTTCGCGGACTGTTTCGATGTTGTGATTAAAGATCTCGGGCTGGGCTGAAAGGATGATCTCCATGGAGTCTGGATTGCCTGCAAAATCAGAGGTGAGGACCTCGACCGTGACGTCTCCATCTTCTTTGCGGATTTCTGCAATAACCTGCGCTAAATGGTGAGCTCCGCCATCCGCGAGATCATCGCGAGCAACCATGGTGATCACCACATGCTTAAGTCCTAGCTGCATGACCGAATTAGCCACGCGTTTGGGTTCGTCTGGTTCGAGCTCTTTTGGAGCTTTCGTGAAGTCGATGTCGCAAAAGCCGCAATTGCGGGTACATTCTTTTCCCATCACTAAAAAAGTGGCTGTTTTCTTCGACCAGCATTCTAGAAGGTTGGGGCAGCGAGCTTCTTCGCAGACGGTGTGTAAGCGATTTTCGTTAAGAATTTCTGCTGTTTTCGAGAGATTAGATCCTTCCGGTAACTTGCGGTGCAGCCACGAAGGAAAGCGGCCCGGACCAACAGCTTTTTCCGGATCTGTTGTTTCCGGATTTTCCGGTAAGATATTCAGCTTGTTAGGCTTTGCTTTGGGACGCGTGTCAAAGTTTTCGGTATTTAGCATAACAAGTGCAGTCCCTTATTTGGCCTTTTTTGGAGGCAGATGAATAGGTAAATCCATTGTAAGCAGAGCGGCTTCCATCCAGGCCTCTGCAATTGTTGGATGTGCATGGATCGTATCCGCTATCGACGCTGTTGTCAACTCATTGGCAATCGCAACCGCGATTTCAGCAATTAAGTTGGCGGCGTCGTGTCCGACGACCTGTGCGCCTAAGATTTGACCTGTTTTTTTATCGACGATCATCTGAGCAAACCCTTCAGTTTGCATAGTCGCTTGGGCTTTCCCTAAAGCTTGGAAAGGAAAGGCGTGCGCTGTTGCTTGACAGCCTTTTTCAAGTGCTTGCTCAAGGCTCATTCCGACAGTGGCGACTTCCGGACTTGTGAAGATGACAGAAGGAATCGCATTGTAGTGCATGTGGGCTGTTTGTCCACACGCATTCATTGCTGCTATGACGCCTTGATGGGTGGCGACGTGTGCAAGCCACCACTTGGAGGCAATGTCGCCAATAGCATAAATGCCTGCTATAGGGGTTTCCATCTTACTGTTGACCGGAATAATGCCGTTGTCCTGAACAGGGACTCCAGCCTTATCTAAACCAACATCTGAGGTGTTTAAGAGCCTTCCAACAGCGACAATGGCGAGATCTGCCTCAACCAATTTTCCTGAAGCAAGCTGCACAATAATGCCTTTTTCAGTGCGATCGATCTTTTGGACAATGACCCCTGTTTCTATTTTGATCCCTTGCTTCTCAAACGCCTTAGCAAGCACATCAGACACGCTTTTGGATTCTGTTGGAATGATGGTCGGTAACATTTCGAGAATGGTGACATCGACTCCAAATGTGGCATAAAGAGAGGCAAATTCGCAACCAATGATGCCTCCACCCACGACCGCTATTTTTTTCGGCAGTGTTCGCATTTCCAAAACGTCGGTGGAGTCGAGGATGCGTTCGTGATCGCAAGGGAAAGCGGCGATGTTGCGCGGTTCGGATCCGGTCGCGATAATGATTTTTTCAGCAGTGAGGAGAATATTGTCTTTTCCTGTGACTTTGATTTCTGTTGGCGAGATGAATCTGCCATAGCCACGAAAGAGAGTGATACCATTGGAAGCAAGAAGGCCTTCGATGCCCTTGGTCATTTTGCTGACCACAGCGTCTTTGCGGTCGATCATTTTAGAGTAGTCAAAAGTCACTTCGCTGACGTTAATGCCAAAATCGGAAGCGTGTTGAATGCGGTGAAGGATATCTGCGTTGGCAATCAGGGTTTTTGAAGGAATACAGCCCCG
>Ga0105045_10006778_pt1 | contig 10134 bp, 11 predicted proteins | sample MAT02_FD_78089 | JGI IMG/M metagenome (GOLD analysis project Ga0105045, IMG submission 78089) | Freshwater microbial communities from Lake Fryxell liftoff mats and glacier meltwater in Antarctica - MAT-02 (megahit assembly) | ecosystem: Environmental > Aquatic > Freshwater > Ice > Liftoff...
CGGATGTGGAACGGGCTCAATGGCCTGCTGGTCATCACGCGGCTGATGATCCCGCCCTCGCCGGGCGAGCAATGGGTGGAAATACTGCACGGCCTGGCCGAGAGCCTCGCCATGGCCTTCCTGGGCACCTTCATCGCGGCGATCATCGCCATCCCCCTGGGCTTCATGGGGGCGAACAACGTCGTCACCAACACTCTGTTCCGCTTCTCTCTGCGCCGCGTCTTTGACGGATTTCGCGGCGTGGACCAGCTCATCTGGGCGCTGGCCTATGTGCGCGCGGTGGGCCTCGGGCCGCTGGCGGGCGTGCTGGCCATCGCCACGGCCGATATCGCGGTGCTCGCCAAGCTCTACGCCGAAGCCATCGAGAATGCCGAGAAGAAGCAGGCCGAGGGCATCGCCGCCGCGGGTGGTTCGCCCACGCTCATCATGCGCTTTGGCATCCTGCCGCAGGTGGCCCCCATCATGCTGGGCCATGCGCTGTATTTCTTTGAAAGCAACACACGCTCGGCCACCATTCTGGGCGTGGTGGGTGCGGGCGGAATCGGGTTGCAGATCGCCGAGCGTATTCGTGTTCGGCACTGGGATGAGGTGGCCTTCATCATCATCCTGATGGTGCTGATGGTGGCGGCCATTGACTGGCTCTCGGGGAAGGTGCGGCGGCGATTGATTGGGGGGCGGTAGGAGAAATCAGGGCAGGCGCTGGGTCAGAGTCTCCAGGCGCTGTTCGACCGCGAGAATGGCGGCGCGCTCCATGGCCCTGTAATCCTGCACCAGTGCAGTACCGGCATCCGTCAGCGCGGCACCGCCGCCACGCGCGCCGCCCGCCACGGCAACCACGGCCGCCACGCCAAGCAGGCGGTTCACCTGGTCCACCAACTCCCAGGCGCGCTTGTAGCTCATGCCCAGCGCTCGCCCAGCGGCCGAGATGGAGCCCTCCCGCCCGATCGCCTCCAGCAGCGCGATCTTGCCTGGCCCAATGCGGCCACGCGGCAGGTCAATCCGAAGGCTCAGCCGCGCGCTCAAGCCAGTCTCGCGTGATCGAAAGCGACCGATTTCACCATGGCCCAGACTTCCTGCCCCACGACCAGCCCCAGCCGCGCAACTGAATCGCGCGTGACGCGGGCCAGCATAACCGTCTCGCCCACTGCGAGGTGCAGAAACACCTCGTGCGGCGAGGCCGTCGGCGCGATTTCCCGCAGCACCGCGCGGAGGATGTTCTGCACAGACACATCCTCAGGCCGCGTCAGCGCCACCGCCACATCGCGTGCGCGCAGCCGTAACCGTAGCCGTGTGCCGACGGGTGGGGCCTGCAACGGGACGAGGAAATCTCCACCTGGAAAGGCGAGCCGCGTCAGCCCGCGCGACACGTCATGACAAGCGATCCTTGCTGTCATCAGCACTCCCGCATCGCGCCGCGCGGCAAGCGGCAGATCGGTGCGGGCGGTCAGCGCCTCCAGCCCGCCGCTGGCGAGTACGCGGCCGCTGTCCATCAGCACCATCTGATCGGCCAGGGCATCCACCTCATCCAGCGCGTGCGTCACGTAGAGGATGGGCATCGCCGCCGCGTCACGCATCCGGGCGAGGAAGGGCAGAATCTCCGCGCGGCGCGGCGCATCCAGCGCGGCCAGTGGCTCGTCCATCAGCAGCAGTCGCGGGCGCATCAGCAGCGCACGACCGAGGGCCACGCGCTGGCGCTCACCGCCCGAAAGCCGGGCCGGACGGCGGCCGAGCAGGCCCTCGATGCCCAGCAGCGCCACCACCTCATCAAAGCCGGGACCATCCGCTTCGCGTGGCGCGCGGCGCATCCCGTAGCGCAGGTTGCTCTCGACGCTGAGATGGGGGAACAACCGCGCCTCCTGGAAGACGAGTCCGCAACGGCGCTGCTCCGCTGGCAGGGCCACGCGCCGCGCCGTGTCCAGCAGCGCCGTGTCCAGCAGCGCCGTGCCGTCCAGCGCCACGCGGCCGGAATCGGGCCGCAGCAGCCCCGCGACGGCCTTGAGAATCGTGGTCTTGCCGCAGCCCGAAGGGCCGAAGATCGCCGTCACGCCGCGTGCCGGGGCCGTGAATTCCACATCCAGCGCGAAACCGCCGAAGCGATGGCGCAGCGAAACCTCCAGCATCAGCCGCGCCCCAGCCACAGATGCATCCGCCGCGCGATAAGCTCCGCCAGCAAAAGTCCCCCCATGGCGAGGCTGAAGGAAATCAACGCCAGCCGCGCCGCCACCCCCTCGCCGCCCGGCGTCTGGGTGGCGGTGTAGATGGCCAGTGGCAAGGTCTGCGTCTCGCCGGGAATGTTGGAGGCAAAAGTGATGACGGCGCCGAACTCGCCCAGGCCCGCCGCGAAGGCCGTGACGGCACCCGCCAGAATGCCGGGCGACATCAGCGGCAGCGTGACGGTCAGGAAGCGGTCGAGTGGCCGGGCGCCGAGAGTGCGGGCAGCCTCCTCCAGGCCTGGGTCCACCTGCTCCAGCCCCAGCCGCACTGCGCGCACGATCAGCGGGAAGGACATCACGGCGGTGGCCAGGGCCGCGCCCTCGGTGGTGAAGACCAGGCGGATGCCGAACCAGGCATGCAGCGGCGCGCCGATCGGCCCCTGGATGCCAAACAGCATCAGCAACCCCCAACCCACGACCACGGGCGGCACCACCAGCGGCAGATGCACCAGGGCATCCAGCAGGAAGCGCCCGGCAAATCGCCGGCGCGTCAGCAACCAGGCGATGAAGATGGCGGGCAGAAGCGACACGATCACCGAGCGTGTGGCAACATCCATGCTGAGGCGGACGGCCTGCCATTCGTCCGGCGACAGGGTCAACGCGGCAAGGTGAAGCCGTGGCGCTGCCAGATGGGCGTCGCCTCCGCGCTGATGATGAAGCGGAGGAATGCACGCGCCTGGTCATTTGCCTCACCGCGCCGGGTCAGTGCGAAAGGATAGCGGATGGGCGGGTGGCTCTCAGCCGGGAATTGCCCCACGACCTGCACGCCGCGTGTGGCCATGGCATCGGTCGCATAGACGATGCCGAGGGGCGCCTCGCCACGCTCCACCAGCAGCAGCGCGGCGCGGACATTCTCGGCGCGGGCGAGACGTGGCGCGAGGGCTTGCCACTGCCCCATCCATTCCAGCGCAGCCTGGGCATAGCGCCCGGCAGGCACATGCGCCGGGTCGCCCACTGAAAGCCGACCCTGCGGACCCAGCAGGGCCGCCAGATCGGTCCCGCGCGCGAGTCTGACCGGCCGGGCTGCCGCACTGGGCGCTACCAGCACCAGCGCATTGCCCAGCGCCGAATGGCGCGTCGCGTTCACCACGAGGTCGCGCGCCTGGACATAATCCATCCAGGGCTCATCGGCGGACAGAAAAAGATCGGCCGGCGCGCCTTGCTCGATTTGCCGCGCCAGGGAGGAGGAGGCGGCGAAGGTCAGGCGCGGCGCAGGTTGGCCGCGCCCAGCCCATTCCGCACCAAGCGCGCGTAGCCCATCCTGCAGGGAGGCCGCCGCGAAGACCGTCATGGACGTCTGTGCCGCCGCCATGGTCGGCAGCAGGGCGAAAGAGGCAAGCAGAAGGGGACGGCGCTGCATTACTTCGTTATAGCCAGCCGGGAATAGCGCGTGCAAGTCAAGCCAGCAGCGCGATGCTCCCCGCCGCCAGCAACACCACCATCGCGAACCGCTTGTAGAAGCGCTCAGGCACAACGTGGAACAGCCGCGCACCTATGGGCACGCACAGCATCAGCACCGGTAGCAACAGCACCAGCTTCGCCAGAACCGCGGCCGTGATCAGGCCAAACCAGAGCGGCCCCAAAATGGAAACCATTGCGATGAGCGCAAAGAACAGGATCAGGTTCGCGCGGTGGCGCTTGGCTTCCTCCGGCCCCGCCAGGAGGTAGAGGATCACCGGCGGCCCGCTCATCCCCGTCGCCCCCTTGAGCAGCCCCGAGACGCTGCCGACGGCCAGGTTGAGCCCCAATGGCCGGCTGCCATGATACCGCCATCCCGAAAGCAGCAGCATCCCAAAGACCAGCACGAAGCCGCCGATGGCACGGCGCAGCAGCTCGGGATCGGCGGTAAACAGGACCACGGCGCCGAGCGGGGTCGCCAGCGCCGCCGCGCCGCCGATGGGCAGGATCACGCGCCTGTCCGCATCCTTGAAGGCGTAAGGCAGCAATTGCAGCGAGACGACAAGCTCCATCATCAGCATCACGGGCACGCCCGCCCGCGGCCCCCAGAGCACCGCATAAATGGGGGCGAGGATCACTGCGGTGCCGAAACCGGCATAGCCGCGCATCAGCCCTGCAACGGCGGTCGCGAGTGCGGCCGCCCAAATCGGCCAGTCGGAAAGAAGCTGCGCGGATGTGGCCAGCAACGCGCTCAATTCTCCACCTGCTCAAGTGTTACGATGGCCAGGTTCAACAGAAGCTTTCCCGCATTTTCGAAATTGACCGTCACGCGATCACCCACCACGGACTGCACCTGGCCTATCCCCCATTCGCGGTGATGCGGGTGCAGAACCCGCATCCCAGGCTCGATTCCATGCATCGCATCGTCTCCAATCGCTTTCGTTGCGAGACGTCTTCGCACCGTTCTCCAAAGCCCCGAGTTTCGGATTTATTGTTTGCAGAGTGACGCGGATTGAAAGAATTCGGCAACCCTAAACAGTTAGTGATGTCTTCGAAGCCTGACGGGTCTTGATGTCTGCTGGGATCTGGCCCGCATTTTGCGCTGGGTTCGCATGGGAATTCTCCACCGACATCGCGTCCATGCCGTGGCCACACTTCACCGAGAAAGAAGATCGAATGCCCTGCTCCTCGCGCCTGACGGAACTCATCGCGGCTCGCATCTTCCATGATCTGGGCTCGCCCATGGCCAGCATCACTGCCTTGCTGCCCCAGTTGGCCGATCCCGCGGCGGCCGACATCGTGGCGGAGACCGCAACCGAACTGCGCGCCCGAATGAAGCTGTTCTCGATCAGCTTCGGACAGGGCGATGAACTCGGCTGGCATCAGTTGCCGGCCCTGCTCGAAGGGGCCCCAATGGCCCACCGCGTCCGCTTCGACCTCCCGCCAGCGGAGGACATGTTGAGCTCAGGGCGCGCCAGGCTGTTGCTATCCGCCATCCTCCTCGCCGCCGAAGCGCTGCCGCGTGGTGGCGTGGTGCGCGTGTCGCAGGACAATGCAGGCTGGGTCAGCCTGCTGCCCGAGGGGCGCGACGCCGCGTGGTCGCCGGTGTTTGTCGAGCTTGTTGCTGGCGGCGCGATGGAAGCTGCGCTCGCCGCCGGCCCCCGTCGTGTCCTGGCACCCTGGGTCATCGTTCAGGCCGAGGAGCAGGGCGCCGAGCTGAGCATGACGCTGGCCACGGCCATCGCCATGCCGCCGCTGCGGATCGGGCCTTCTGCGTGAGGCTCTCGCGCAGTGATGCACGGAGGAGCGCAAAAGCCCCCCCGGTTCATTTAAACTCCGCTACATTTAGACACCGGCGTATTTACGTTTTCTTCGGACCAGCCTGCGCATCCTGATCTTCATCGCTGTCCCCATCCAAGGGTTCGGCATGGATGAAGGGACCTTCGATGGATGACCTGCTCGCTGACTTCCTGACCGAGACCAATGAAGGGCTGGCCAGCCTGGATGCGGCTCTGCTTCAGCTGGAGCGCAATCCCTCCAACGGCGCCGTTCTCTCCGAGGTGTTCCGCACGGTCCACACGATCAAGGGCACCTGCGGTTTTCTCGGCCTGCCGCGCCTCGAAGGTGTCGCGCATGCGGCGGAGAATGTGCTGGGCCTCTGGCGGGATGGAACGCTGGCGGTGACGCAATCGGGCATCACGCTGATCCTTTCCGCCGCCGACCGCATTCGCCAGATCGTGGCCGGGCTGGAAGCCACCGGCAGCGAGCCTGTGGGCGATGATGCGCCGCTCAAGGCCGCGCTGAACGCCGCCGCTTCCGGCGAGGCGCCCGCTGCCGCGCCGGTGCTCGCTGAACCTGACCAGGCGCCGCCCACTCTGGAGGAGCCTGCGACACCGATCCCCACCGCAGAGCCTGCAATGGAGGCCGCCGCCACCGGCGGCAATGCGCCGCAAACCATTCGCGTCGCCGTGGATGTGCTCGAAGACCTCATGGTTCTGGTCAGCGAACTCGTCCTGACGCGCAATCAGCTCATGCAACTGGCCCGTGCCGAGGAGAATGCCGCCTTCGCTGTCCCCTTGCAGCGCCTCTCGCAGATCACTTCCGATTTGCAGGACGGGGTGATGAAGACGCGGATGCAGCCCATCGGCAGTGCCTGGGCCAAGCTGCCCCGCCTGGTGCGCGATCTCAGCAATGATCTGGGCAAGCGCATCGAATTGGAGATGCGGGGCGCGGAAACCGAGCTTGACCGCCAGGTCATGGAACTCATCAAGGACCCGCTGACCCACATGGTCCGCAACAGCGCCGATCATGGCCTGGAAACGCCCGAGCAACGCCGTGCCGCCGGCAAGAAGGAAACCGGGCGCATCCTGCTCAATGCCTTCCACGAGGGCGGGCATATCATCCTGGAGATCGGCGACGACGGGCGCGGTCTGAACACGGATCGCATCAAGGCGAAGGTGGTGGCGCAAGGCCTCGCCACCGAGGCCGAACTGGCTGCGATGAGCGAGCGTGACATCCACCGCTTCATTTTCCGTGCCGGGTTCTCCACGGCGGCTGAGGTCACTTCCGTCTCTGGCCGAGGTGTTGGGATGGATGTGGTCAAGACCAATATCGAGCGCATCGGCGGCATGGTGGACCTGGTCTCGCGCGAGCATCGCGGGACCACATTCACCATCAAGATCCCCCTGACGCTGGCCATCGCTGCTGCGCTCATCGTGGAGGCGGGTGGCGAGCGCTTCGCCATCCCGCAAGCCGGCGTGCTGGAATTGGTACGCGTGGGCCTGGGCGATGGACCCAAGGTGGAGCGCATCAAGAACTCCGCCGTGCTTCGCCTGCGTGATCAGCTTCTGCCGCTCGTGCCTCTCAAACACGTTCTGCGGCTGGAGCCGGAGACGGAAGCCCCACAAACCGAGGGCTTCGTCGTTGTCACGCAAATCGGCGCGCAGCTTTTCGGCATCGTGGTGGATCGCGTCTTCGACATCGAGGAAATCGTGGTGAAGCCTGTTGCGCCCATCCTGCGGCACATCACGATGTTCTCGGGCAACACCATTCTGGGTGATGGCTCGGTCATCATGATCCTGGACCCCAATGGTATCGCGCGGGCCACGGGTCTCGGGCTGGATGGCGCCGAAGGGACCGCGATGCAGGAACAGGCGGCCGCTCCGCGTCGCCGCGACCGCAGTACCGCGCTGCTGCTGTTCCGCGCCGGCGCCGGCGCGCCCAAGGCGGTTCCGCTCAACCTGGTTGCGCGACTGGAGAACCTGGAGGCCTCGCGCATTGAGCGCACGGGCGAGAGCCTGGTCGTGCAGTATCGCGGGACGCTGATGCCGTTGGTGCCCCTCGACAGCTATGCACAGCCGCCCGAAACCGGCCACCAACCGGTGCTGGTCTTTGGCGACGGGACACGCGCCATGGGCCTGATGGTGGATGAAATCCTGGATGTGGTGGATGTCCCGCTGGAGATGGACCGTGCGGGGCTTCGCCCCGGCTTCCTGGGCAGCTGCGTCATCGCCGAGAAGGTGACCGACATTCTCGACACCAGCTTCTGGCTCAAGCAGGGCCAGCCGGACTGGTTCGAGACGCAGGCAGTGGTTGGCACGCGTCCGCGCATCCTGATTGCCGAGGACAGCGATTTCTTCCGCAACCTCATCGTCCCTGCCGTCATGGCGGCCGGATATGATGTGATGACCGTCAACAACGGCCGCGACGCGCTGCGCCTGCGCGATGCAGGCGAGATGTTCGACATCATCATCTCCGACATCAACATGCCCGAGCTCGACGGGTTCGGCCTGGCTCGCGCCGTGCGGGAAGGTGGTGCCTGGGCGGAACTGCCGATGATCGCGCTGTCGAGTCAGTCGGAACCGCGCGACGTGGAGCGCGGCCGCGCAGCCGGCTTCAGCGACTACATCGCCAAATTCGACCGCGATGCCCTGCTGTCGAGCTTGCAGCACTGTCTGCAGCCCATGCTCGCCCGCTGAACCGAAGGAAATCCCCATGCAGACCGAAGTTACCAAAGCCTCAGCGCGCGCGCCTGGCACCGGCAACACCGACGCCGCCAGCATGATGCTGACCCTGACCGTGGCCGGCCAGCTTTGCGCCGTGCCCGTGCTGACCGTGCGCGACGTGCTGGGGGTGCAGACCATCACGCGCATTCCCCTTGCGCCGCATGAGGTGGCGGGCAGCCTCAACCTTCGCGGCCGCATTGTGACGGCGGTGGATCTCCGCTTGCGGCTGGGCCTGCCACCGCGTGAGCCGGGGCAGGTTGCGATGAGCGTCGTCGTGGATGTCGGCGGCGAACTCTACAGCATCCTGGCCGACCAGGTGGGTGAGGTGCTCTCCCTGAGCGCCGAGGGGACTTCGCCCAACCCAATGACGCTGGATGCGTCGTGGAAGGAATTTTCGCTGGGTGTGCACCGCCAGGGGGACCAACTTCTGGTGCTGCTGGATGTGGAGCGCCTGATGGCGCTTGGCGTCTGAGAGGGAGGATCAGCCATGTCCAACGGAACCTGCCTGGTGGTGGATGACAGCATGGTCGTGCGCAAGGTTGCGCGGCGGATTCTGGAACGGCACGGATTTACGGTGCGAGAGGCCGAGAATGGACAGAAGGCGCTCGACGCCTGCCGCGCCGAAATGCCGCGCGCCGTATTGCTGGATCGCAACATGCCTGTGATGGACGGCATCGGCTTTCTGCGCGCGCTGCGCGCCGAATACGGCCCGGATGAGCCCGTGGTGGTGATGTGCACCACCGAGGCGGGGACGGAGAAGATCCTCGAAGGGCTGGAGGCCGGCGCCCATGAATACGTCATGAAGCCATTCGACGAGGAAATTCTCTGCGACAAGCTGATCCAGGTGGGGTTGCTTCCGGCATGAGCCTCTCCCGGCCCGGAAAACTGCGGGTAATGCTCTGTGATGACAGCAGCACCGTGCGCTCGGCCCTGGCGCGCGTCCTGGAGGAGGATCCCGCCATCCAGGTTGTTTCGCGGGTGGGGGATGGAGCGCAGGCGCTGGCCGCTCTCGATTCCGCCAGCCCGGCGGAACGCGCGCAGGTGATCCTGCTGGATCTCGAAATGCCGGTGATGGATGGGATGACGGCGCTGCCGCAAATCCTGCGTCGGGAGCCGCGCCCCATCGTCATCGTGGCCAGTGCGCTGACGCAACGCGGCGCGAGTGTGACGATGGAGGCGCTGCGCGCCGGTGCATCGGATTACATCCCCAAGCCAGGAGCCGCGGGCGGTGGGCTGAATGATCCGCTCTTCCGCGCCGATCTCCTGGCCAAGGTAAAGGGCTGGGCGAGGTTGCGTCAGCCGGCACCGCGCGCCCCGCTGCCTGTCGCGCCGCGCGCCCCACGCCGGGGCGAGCCAGCGCGCGTCATTTGTATCGGAAGTTCCACCGGCGGCCCGCAGGCGCTGGCCGCACTGGTGCGCCGCCTGCCTCGCCAGGTCGGCCTGCCCATCATCATCGTGCAGCACATGCCAGCCGGCTTCACTGCGATGCTGGCCAAGCACCTTGATACGCTGGGCGGCCCGCCCGTGCGTGAGGCCCAGCACGGCGATGTACTGGAGGCGGGACGCATTTATCTGGCCCCGGGCGAACATCATCTTGTGGCCAAGGCGGATGGGCAGCGCGTGGTGCTGCAACTCTCGGATGCCCCACCCGAAAACTTCTGTCGCCCCGCGGTGGACCCGACTTTGCGCAGTCTGATCGCCATCTACGGGCGTGCGGTCCAGGCCGTGATCCTGACCGGCATGGGGCAGGATGGGTTGCTGGGCTGTCGCGCGCTGGCGCAGGCTGGCGGTGCAGTATGGGCGCAGGACGAAGCTTCCTCCGTGGTCTGGGGCATGCCGGGTGCTATCGCGCGCGCTGGCCTCGCCGCCGAACAGGGAACCCCCGAATCGCTGGGCGATGGCCTGGCCCAAATCTGCGGGAAACGCGCATGAATCCGACTGTTTTCGCCTTCCTCACCGGCATCGTGAAGCAGCGCTCCGGCGGCATCATCGGCCCTGACCAAGGCTATATGCTGGAG